>Ga0114129_10000033_pt1 | contig 111050 bp, 106 predicted proteins | sample RhiMetdeltSRZDD1_FD_80071 | JGI IMG/M metagenome (GOLD analysis project Ga0114129, IMG submission 80071) | Populus rhizosphere microbial communities from Tennessee, USA - Rhizosphere MetaG P. deltoides SRZDD1 (version 2) (version 2) | ecosystem: Host-associated > Plants > Roots > Rhizosphere... | reverse complement strand
GCGAAGCGTTCGCCAGAGAACCTCGACCACAAACAGCGCAGCGAGCAGCAGCGTCGCGCCGGCGAGCCCCCGCCACAAAGGCTCGGGGTGGTCCTGCGCGTAGCGCGCGGCCGCGTAGGCGAGCGCGTCGAGCGGGAAGGTGAACGCCCACCAGGAAACCGCGAATCCCCAGCGCGCGAAGCCGCGCGCGTAGGCGAGCAGCGCCGCGCCGAGCACGAGCCCGAAGAAATAGAGGTTTTCGAGGAAGACCGCGCCCTGGTAGAGAGCGACGCCGTTCGCGTACACGAGCGACGGCGGCACGAGCAGGATGAACCAGCTCGGACGCAGCGCCTCCGGGAGCGGCGGCCCGAAGGCCGCGCGGTAAAGAAGGAGCGCCATCAAAATCGGCGCCACCGTAGCCGAGACGCCGAAGGTGAAGCGCGCCGCCTCGGCCAGGCCGAGCGCGATGGCCGGGCCCGGCAGGACGATGCCGCCGACCATGACGATGAGCCAGCCGGCGTTCAGCTGGGCCAGCTCGATGCCGCCGGAGAGCCATCGATAGAGGGTGAAGAGCTGGAAGGCGAGCAGCAGCGCGAAGCTCGCCCACCACAGCACATTCCCCGCGACCGGCAGGTAAGGCGCGATACCGCCGGCGACCAGCGACATCCCGACCGGCCACGCGCCGCAGAAGCCGAGTGTCACCGGGCTCCAGAACTCGGCTTTGACGGCGTCCGGGAAGCGAAACAGCTTCACCAGGTAGAGAGGGGTCGCGATCAAGAACAAAAGCGTGCCCAGGGCAACCCACAGCTCGGTGAAATACGCGGGCGCGCGCAGCAGCCCCGGCAGCACGGTCGCGGTCGCGCGCGCGCTCAGGCCCAGGCCCACCAGCCCCATCACCGCGCCGAAGAGACCGATCGGAAGGTTGCGGACGCTCAAGCGGTGGTGCCGAGGTAGTAGTTCCGGACGAGCTCGTTGCCCTCGAGCTCGGCCACGCTCTTGCCCTCGAACACGATCTCGCCGTGCACGATGATGTAGCCGCGGTCGGCGATGCGGATCGCCTGGTGGAAATTCTGCTCGGCCATCAGCACGGTGAGGCCGTATTGCGCCTTCAGCTCGCGGATCTTGGTGATGGTGTGTGAGACCAGGATCGGGGCGAGCCCCACCGAGGGCTCGTCCACCAGCAGAAGCTTCGGCGCCGACATCAGGGCGCGCGCGATGGCGAGCATCTGCTGCTGCCCGCCGGACATCGAGCCGGCGAGCTGGCGCCGACGCTCGGCGAGCACCGGGAAGGCCTCGAAGCAGAATTCCCGGTTCTTCGCGATCTCGCCCCTAGCCTGCCTGCGGAAGGCGCCGAGGAGCAGGTTCTCCTCCACCGTGAGCTTGGGAAAGAGCCTGCGGCCCTCGGGCACCATGGCGACGCCGAGGTTCACGATCTCCTCGGTCGACAGGCGCGTCAAGTCGTATTTCTGCTGATCCATTGTCAGGGTGACCGAGCCGCGCGTCGGCCGCACCATGCCCATGACGCACTTCATGAGCGTGCTCTTGCCGTTGCCGTTGGTGCCCAGCAATGCGACGGTTTCCCCCTGAGAAATTCTTATGGAAACCCCGTGCAGGGCCCGCACCGCGCGGTAGCCGGCCTCGACCCCGTCGATCGTGAGGCTAAGCGCCAAGGTAGGCCCTCTGCACCTCGGAATTGGCCACGATCGTCTCGGGCGTCCCCTCGCAGATGATCTTGCCCGCGTCGAGGCAGATCACGCGCTGCGAGAAGCGCATCACCGCCTGCATGATGTGCTCGATCATGATGATCGTGATGCCCTCGGCATTCAGGCTGAACAATATCTTCAGCACCTCGTCGACCTCGCTCCCGGAGAGCCCGGCCATTGCCTCGTCCGAGATCAGGAGCCGCGGCTTCGCCGCCATGGCGCGGGCCAGCTCGAGCTTGCGCAGCTCGACCTGCGAGAGCTGGTTCGACTGGGCGCGCGCCTTGTCGGCGAGGCCGATCCGCCGCAGGATCTCCATGGCCTGGTGCTCGGCGTCGGACTGCTTGAGGTGCACCACGTACTCGTAAGGCACGAGCAGGTTCTCGAGCACCGACATGCTGTGGAACGGCCGCGGGATCTGGAAGCTGCGCGCGATCCCCTTGCGGGTGCGCTGGTAGGCGGCGAGGCCCGAGATCTCCTCGCCGGCGAACTCGATCGAGCCGCCGTCGTTGCGCAGCGACCCCGAGATGCAGTTGATCAGCGTGGTCTTGCCCGAGCCGTTGGGTCCGATCAGCCCGAAGCGCTCCCCCGGGGCGATGGCGATGCTCACTTCGGACAGCGCGGTGAAGCCGCCGAAGTGCTTCGACACGCCTTGGACCTTGAGGAGCGGCGCGTTCACCGGTTCCTCCCGAAATCAGGGACGGACCACGTTTCTCTTCCCGTCCCCCGATGGAAGGACGGGGCGCGCGCGCTTTTCGCGAGCGGCGGGTTTGCCGTCGGAAAAACGTGGTCCGTCCCTGATTTTGCTGGTTCGAGTCTCACGAGCGTCTCATGAATTTCCGGAACAGCCCGAGCACGCCGTCGGGGGCAAATACAACGAAAAGCACGAGCAGTACGCCGATCACCAGCACGTTGATCTCGCTCGAGATGGTGACGGTGACGATCTGCTGGATCGAGCCGAGGAGCAGCGCGCCGATCACCGGGCCGAGCCAGTGGACCGTGCCGCCGATCATCGGCATGGCGAGCGCCGAAACCGAGTAGTTGAGGCTGAAGCTCGAGGCGGGCTCGATGAAGCTGAGGTACATCGGCATCGGCGCGCCCGCGGCGCCCATCAGCGCACCCGAGACGGTGCAGGCGAAGAGCTTGAGCTTGAGCGTCGGCACGCCCGAGCACTCGGCGGCTTCCTCCGAGTCGCGGATCGCGCGCAGGCCGCGGCCGATCCACGAGATCTGGACGTAGCGCGCCACCGACACGGCAATGATCGCGAGCACCGCCATCACGAAGAAGAGCATCCGCGTATAGCTGGCGAAGGGCTGCAGCACGTCGGGTCGCAGGAGCTGCAGCCCGGTGGCGCCGCCGACGTAGCGCCAGTTCATCATCACGGTTTCCATGATGAAGATGATCGCCACCGTGGCGATGGCGAAGAAGATTCCCCGCAGCCGCAGCGTCAGCAGGCCGACGCCGAAGCCGAGCAGCCCGCTCACCGCGGCCGCGGCTGCAATCTGCATCATGAGCGGCGCGCCGAGCCACTTGAAGAGCACCACCGCGGTGTAGGAGCCGATGGCGAAGAAGGCCGCGGTGCCGAAGTTCACGTAGCCCGCGTAGCCGCCGAGGATGTTCCAGGCGGTGGCGAGGACCATGAACTGCAGCACCACGAACGCGGCGTAGAAGAAGTACTCGTTCACGCCGGAAAGTGCCGTGAGGAAAGCGATGACCAGCACGGCCGCCGCGCCGAGCGAGTATTTCATCTGCCGAACAGCCCTTGCGGCCGGATGCCGAGCACCACGAGGAGAAGGCCGAAGGCGACCGCAGGCGCCCAGGAGGCGCCGAGCATCATCAGCACGATCGACTCGGCGATGCCGAGGATCAGGCCGGCGGCGAGCGTGCCGGTCATGCTGCCGAGCCCCGCGAGCACCACGACGCAGAAGGTGCGCCCGATATAGACCCGGTCCATGGCCGGCTCCACCGGCCCGACGATGATCAGCATGGCGCCCGCGAGCGCGCTGACGCCGGTGGCGATGCCGAACGCCCACTGCTTGACGGCGACCGGGTTCGCCCCCATCAGGCGCAGCGCCGGCTCGTCCTGCGCCACCGCCTTGATCGCGCGGCCCGTGAAGGTCTTCGATAAATAGATTGTCAAAGAAAAAGTCAAAACGAGGGCCACGCCGAAGGCGACCAGCATGCGGTACGGCAGCCGGTAATCGCCGAACGACAGGCTCGAGCCGATATAGGCCGCATGCACCGTGCGCTGGTCGACGCCGAAGCCGAGGATCAGCCCCACCTCGATGATGAAGGCGAGCCCGAAGAAGAACGCGAGCCCGCGCACTCCCGCCTCGCTGCCGCGCTTCTCGAAGGTCTCGTAGTAGAAGCGGTAGACGAGGATGCCCAGGACGAAGAAGGCGGGCATCAGCACGATGCCGGCCACGATCGGATCGAGGCCGTGGCTCGCCAGGACATAGGTGAAATACGAGCCCAGCACCATCACGGCCGGGTGCGCCACGTGGGGCACGTCGAGCAGGCCGAAGGACACCGACAGGCCGATGCTGACCGCCGCGTAGAAGCACCCCAGCAACACGCCGAAGAGCAGCGCCTCGAGCAGCAGGTCGAACGAAAAAACCATATGCCCCTAAAAAGACGGCGCGGTCTTGCCGCGCCGTCTCTCCTGTTTCAAGGGAATGCTGCTTAGCCCTTGGCCGAGCGCGCCTTCTCGAACGGCGCGACCACCTCGCCGGTCTTGTAGTCGTCCGGGTAGATCACCACCTGCTTGCCGGGCTGGCGGAACTGCTCGACGTCCTTGTCCACGATGCCGCGGAACTGCGCCTGCACCACGCGCGGCTTGGCCCACTCGCCGTGCTTGTCGTAGCTGATCGGCCCGACGATGGTCTTCATCTCGTTCTTGCGCAGGTACTCGGCCAGCTTCTTCTGGTCGAGGCTCTTGGTGCCGTTCACCGCCTGCTCGAGCATCTGGCCGATGGCGTAGTTGAACGGCGGCAGGTAGAAGCCGAGCGGGTCGACCTTCGCCTCGGCCGCCTTCTTGGCGTAGCGGCCGAGGAAATCCTCGATTCCCGGATACTTCATTCCGGGCACGTAGGAGTTGTAGTTGGTGATGCCGTTGAGCAGGCTGCCGAGCGAAGACATGATCGGCGTGAACTGCAGCCCGACCATGCCGCCGCCGAACATCTTGACCCCGGAGCCGACGCCGATCTCGTTCACCGCGCGCACGATCGCCACGGAATCGTTCGGGTAGGACATCACGAACACCATGTCGGGCTTGGCGGCGCGGATGCCGCGGATGAGCGACGAGAAGTCGGTGGTGGTCGGCGGGTAGTTCTGGTCGTAGACCTGCTGGATGCCGGCCTTCTTGGCGAGCTCGCGCGCGCCGTTCGCCAGGTTCTGCGCGAAGTCGTTGTCGGCGGCGAGCACGGCGAGGGTCTTCGAGCCGAGCTTCTGCCCGTTCTTGAAGAAGCCGTCGGACCAGCTCGAGGCGTCGTTCCAGGGCGAGTTGTTGAACCACATGTCGTGCTGCACCTTCGCGTTCACCTGGAACGAGAAGTTGCCCATCAGCAGCAGCCCGCGCTGCTTCACCATCGGCATGATCGGCGCGGTCGGCACGGTGCCGTAGGGCGCGATCAGGAGGTCCACCTTGTCGACGTCGAGCAGCTTGGTGTAGATGCCCGGCACGTTGGCGGGGTTGGTCTGGTCGTCGTAGACGATGAAATCGACCTTGCGGCCGAGCAGGCCGCCCTTCTGGTTGACGTCGTCGACCCACATGCGCAGCGCCAGCAGCGCCGACTGGCCGCCGGCGCCGAGCGAGCCGGTCTGCGGCATGCTCATGCCGATCTTCACGACGTTCTGCTGCGCGCGCGCGCGCCTTACGGGAATCGCGGCGGTGAGTGCGGTGGCACCCACCGCGCCGAGAACCTTCCTTCGCGTGAAATTCATTCGACTCCTCCTTTTGTCCGATTCTAGCCTAGCCGGCGACGAACTCGACAAAGCCTTCCAGGTACTTTCGAAGCCGAGTCCGGATCGCATCGTCTGCGAGCCTGCCCGAGGCGTCAAACACCTTGGCCGCGCCGCCCACGTAAAGCAGCTGGCCGAAGTACGGCCGCATACCCAGGGTGCGGAACACCGGCAGCCAAGCCGCCTGCGACAGCACCGTGCCGAAGGCGCCGGGCGAGGCCCCGATCAATCCCACCGCGCGGCCCTTGAACACGCGTGGGATGTCGGCCGGCGGCCGCGTCAGCCAGTCGATCGCATTCTTGAACACGCCAGGGATCGAGTTGTTGTACTCGGGAGTGGCGAGGAGCAGCGCGTCCGCGGCGGCGATACGGTCCTTGAGCTCGGCGGCGCGCGGCGGTATGCCCTGCGCGGCCTCGGCGTCCCCGTCGTAGAGCGGGATGCCGCGGATCGACTCGATCTCGAGCGTCGCCTGCTTCGGGCACTCCTCGACCGCGGCGCGCAGCAGCGCGGCGTTGAACGAGGCGGCGCGCAGGCTACCGGCGATTCCGACGATTCGCACTGATGCCGAGGAGGCGAGCGGCGTTGGCCCCCATGATCTTGACCTTGTCCGAGGCGGAGATGCCCTTGGTCCCGCCGATGAAGTCGACCGGCTGCTCCATCCCCATGTCGTAGGGATAGTCGGTGCCGAGCACCACGTGGTCGGCACCGTAGCGCTTCAGCATGTTCGCGAGCATCGTGCGGTCGAAGGTGATGGTGTCGAAATAGAACTTCTCGAGATAGCTCGAGGGCTTCTTCTTGATCACGGTATGGCAGTCCGGGCGGGCCTTCCACGCATGGTCCATGCGCGCCCAATAGTGCGCCAGATAGCCGCCGGCGTGCGGCAACACCACTTTCAGCTTCGGATGGCGCTCCAGCACCCCGTCGAAGATGAGATGGCTCGCGGCCACGGTGGTCTCGAGCGGGTTGCCGATCACGTTGTTGAAGTAGTGGTTCATCAGGCGCTCGCCGTGGGTGAAGCCGATCGGGTGCATGAAGATCACCACGTCGAGCTCCTGCGCCTTGGCGAAGAATTTCTCCAGCGCGAGGCGCGGATCGGTCAGGTCCGTGCCGTTCACGCTGGGGTTGATCTCGACGCCGCGCAAGCCGAGGTGTTTCACGGCATGCTCGAGCTCGCTTACGGCGAGAGAGGAGTCCTGTAAAGGCACGGTGCCGAGCGCGACGAAGCGATCGGGCCACTTGGACACGATCTCGGCGAGGCGCTCGTTCACCATGCGCGCGAGCGCCTGCCCCTCGCCCGGCTCGGTCCAGTAGTAGGTCTGCTGCGGGGCCGGCGACACCGCCTGGATGTCGATGCCCATCCGGTCCATGTCCTTCAGCCGCACCTCGATCGAGGAGAGCTTGGGCGCCCGATCGCGCATCTGTTTCTGGTTGGTCTCGCGCGTGAGGGCATTCGCGAACTTGACGTTCGGATCGTATTGCGCCGGATTGCGGTCGGCCACTTTCGCCGCCACGTCGGGGTTGGCGTAGTGGCAGTGCAAGTCGATTCTTACGCTTTTTCCAGTTCTCCTCTTTGTAACTACGGTAGAGGCACGCACCGCGGGCGCACAGCTGTACATCATCTAGAACACTCCCAGGTGTTGAGTGACGAGGGCCGGATTGTCGCGCACCTGCGCGGCGGGTCCGGCGAAAGCGACGCGTCCGGTGTTGAGCAGCACCGCGTCGTCGGCCAGCTCGAGCGCCATCTTCACGTTCTGCTCGACCAGCACGATCGACTGCCCCTGCGCCTTGAGCTTCGCGATGGTGCGGCCGACCTCGGCGACGATGAGCGGGGCGAGGCCCTCGGAGGGCTCGTCGAGGAGCAGCAGCCGCGGATTTCCCATCAGCGCGCGCCCGATCGCGAGCATCTGCTGCTCGCCGCCCGAGAGCGAGCCGGCGTGCTGCTCGGCGCGCTCGCTCAGCCGCGGAAACAGCTCGAACACGGCCTTGAGGCTCCAGCCGGCCCGACCTTTGCGGTGGGCGACCTCCAGGTTTTCGCGCACGGTGAGCGTCGGGAACACGCGCCGCCCCTGCGGCACGAGGCCGGCGCCCTTGCGCGCGATCGCCTCCGGAGACAGGCGCTCGATCGCCTCGCCGAAGAGGCGCACCGCGCCCCGGCGCGGGCGCAGCCAGCCGATCACCGTGTTCATGCAGGTGGTCTTGCCGGCGCCGTTGCGGCCGAGCAGCGCGAGCACCCTGCCCTCGGCAACGCTGAAGGAAACCGAGTGCAGGACATGGCTGTCGCCGTAGAGCGCGTCCACGCCATCCAGGGTCAACGCATCAATGGCCAAGATAGACCTCGCGCGTGCGCGGATCCGCGACGACCTGAGCGCGGCTTCCTTCCACGATCACGCTGCCGTAGTGCAGCACCGTGATGCGTTCGGCCATGTCGAGCGCGGTATCCATGTCGTGCTCGATCATCACCACGGTCACGTCGCGCGGGATGGCGGCGATCAGCGCCTTCACGGCGACCCGCTCCTCCCGCGACAACCCGGCGAGCGGCTCGTCGAGCAGCAGCACCTTCGGCGCCTGCGCCAGCGCCATCGCGATCTCCACCCGGCGCTTGTCGCCGTAGGCGACCTCGGACAGCGGCCGCTTCGCCAGCGCCTCCAGGCCGACGCGCTTCAGCACCGCCCTCGCCTCTTCGTAGAGGCCCGGCGGAATCGTGCCGAAAGCGTTCCAGCGCAGCTTCCGCAGCCCGAGGAGCGAGAGCGCGATGTTGTGCTCGAGCGAGTCCTTCGGGAACAGCGTGATGATCTGGTAGGTGCGGCCGAGCCCGAGGTGCACCCGGCGGTGGGTCGCGAGGCGGGTCATCGGCCTCTCGAAGAGCGCGATGCTGCCGGCGTCCGCGGGCAGGTCTCCGGTGATCAGGTTGAACAGCGTGGTCTTGCCGGCGCCGTTGGGGCCGATGATCAGGCGCCGCTCGCCCGGCGCGACCTCGAGCGACACACCGTTGATGGCGGGCAAGCCCCCGAAGGCCTTTTTCAGATTGCTGATCTTGAGGGCTACTTCCATGCGGTGAAGCGCCGCCATAGCCTTTGCACGCCCGGGACCACGCCTTCCGGCATGAACACCACGATCACCACGAACACGATGCCCATCAGCATGTTCCAGCGCTCGACGTAGCCGGAGACGTAGTTCTTCAGCAGCATGACGATGGCCGCGCCGAGCAGCGGTCCGCCCAGCGTGCCGGAGCCGCCCGCGATCACCGCGAGCAGGCCTTCGGCCGAGTTGGTAAGCGAGAGCGAGACCGGGTGGATGTACTTGTGGTAGTAGACGAAGAGCAGTCCCGAGACCGCGCCCCAGAACCCGGCGTAGACGAACGCGACCCAGCGGACCATCCACACGTGGTGCCCGAGCGCCGCCATGCGCCTCGGCTGGTCGCGCGTGCCGCGCAGCGCGGCGCCGAGCGGCGAGCCGACGAAGCGCGCCATCAGCCACACCGCCGCCACCGCGACGGCGAGGGTGCAGAAGTAGAACGTGGTCGGGTTGTCGAGGTTGAGGCCGAACGGCGCCGGCCGGCTCAGCCCCCGCACGCCGTTGTCGCCGTCGGTCATCGCGACCCAGCGGTAGGCCGTTCCCCAGAGCACCTGCGAAAGCGCGAGCGTGAGCATCAGGAATCCCAGCCCCGCGGCGCGAAGCGCGATGAGGCCGAAGAACGCCGCCATGAGCGTGGTTCCCACGAGCGCAAGCAGCGCCGCGACGAAGTGCGAGGCGCCCGCCTTCAGGTACAGGAGCGCGGAGGCATAAGCGGCGACGCCGAGATACGAGGCGTGGCCCAGTGTCGGCAGCCCGCCGTAGCCGAGGAGCAGGTTGATGCTGGAGACGAAGATCGCAAAGATGAAGATCTGGCTCGTCAGGTTGATGTAGTACTCGCCCATCGCGAACGGAAGCGCGAGCAACGCGGCGAGCAGCACGATCCAGCGGATCACGCCGCGAACCTCCCGAAGAGGCCCTTCGGCCGGAACGCGATCACCAGGATCATCGGCAGGAACAGGACCACGTAGGCGAGGTCGGGAAAGCGCGCCACGCCGAAGGTGTAGACGAACCCGGTGATGAAGGCGCCGACGAAGGCGCCCACCAGGCTGCCGACGCCGCCGAGGATCACCACGATCAGGGCGAGCGGCAGCATGTCCGAGTCGAGGCCCGGGTAGGCCGACATGATCGGGCCGCCGATCACGCCGCCCGCGCCGGCGAGCGCTGCCCCGAGGCAGAACACGGTGGTGAAGAGGCGCGACACCGGGATCCCGACCGCCCGCGCCATGTCGCGGTCGTCGACCCCCGCCCGGATCATGGCGCCCAGCCGGGTTTTCTCCATCAAGAAGTAGAGCGACACGCCGACCAGGATGGCAATGACGACCACCGCCAGGCGGTACGCCGGAAACGCGAGGCCCGCGATGAACACCGGCCGCTGCAGGAACGGCGGCGTCGGCACGGGGATCGGATCGCCTCCCCAGACGACCAGGCACAGGTCGGCGATGATGAAGGCGAATCCGAGCGTCACCAGCACCTGCGACAGGACGTTGCCGGCGAGCTTCCTCAGGATGAACCGCTCGAGCAGGCCGCCGAAGAGCGCGACCGCGATGCCGGCGGCGAGCGCCGCCAGCCAGAGGTTGGGCACCACCTTGAGCACGCTCACGCCGAGGTACGCGCCGAGCATGAACAGGCCCCCGTGCGTCAGGTTCGCGATCCTCATCAGGCCGAAGATGAGCGAGAACCCGGCGGCGAGCAGGAAGAGCAGCCCGCCCAACGCGAGGCTGTTGAGCGTCTGGATCGCCCAGTACTGCAGCTTACGACTCCAGGTTCTTGGCTGGTGGGTACTCCCGCGTGTAAGGCGGGTTCTTCAGGTACTCCTCGGGCTTGTAGGTCCAGAACTGGCTCACGTTCGGGTAGGTGTACACCACCTCGTTCACCAGCCTTCCCTCCTTGCGCGCGACGCGCCGGACGTACACGTTGCCGACCACGTTGCCGTACTGGTCGAACGACACCGGCCCGCGGCAGGTGTCCACCTTGACCGAGCGCACCGCCTTCATGAACGCCGGCTTGTCCTCGATGTTGCCCTTGATCCGCTGCAGCGTGGCCTCGAGCACCGCGGCTTCGGTGTAGGTGGCCGCGGCGTAGAAGCCGGGGTCGTACTTCCATTCCTTGCGGAACGCCGCGGCAAACTTGCCGTTGATCGGATTGTCGATCTCGGCCGAATACCAGCACGCCGTCAGGACGCCGAGCGCCTCGTCGCCCATGTTGCGCAGCACCGCCTCGTCGAGGGCCGTCATGCCGCCGACCACCTTCACCTTGCCGGTGAGCCCGTACTCGTTCCACTGCCGCAGGTAGCGGAAGCCGTTCGAGCCCGCGAACCCGAGATAGATCGCGTCGGCCTTGCGGTTGAGCTGGGCGAGGTAGGTGCCGTAGTCGGGTACGGTGAGCGGCGGGAAGGTCTTCTGCACGATCTTGCCGCCGAGCTCCTCGAACACCCGCTGGAACCCGGCGCACATCTCGTGGCCGTAGGCGATGTCGTCGGCGATCAGGACCATGCGGCGGTAGCCGAGCGTCTTGTAGCAGTAGTCGGCCATCGGGTGCGCGCACTGCGAGGCGGTCGAGGTGCCGCGCGTGAACCAGGGATTGGGCTTCCTCTGCGTCATGTCGTCGGCGGCCGCCACCGAGAGCGTCAGGAGCTGCGACGAGCGGATGTAGTCGTCGGCGGCGAGCGCCGAGGCGGTGTCGAGCGGCCCGATCATGACGTGGATCTTGTCGCGCTCGACCAGCTCCTGGATCTTGGTGCGCGCCTGCGCCGGGACGCCGCCCGAGTCGGCCACGATCAGCTCGATCTTGCGGCCGGCGAGCGTGTCGTTGCGCTCCTTCAGGTACTGCACCAGCGCGCGCTCCATGTCGATCCCGCCCGAAGCAAGCGGCCCGGTCTTGACGGTAACCAGCCCCACCCGGACCGGCCCCGCCTGCGCCTTCAATGGAAGACTTGCTCCCAAAGCAGAAGCACCCACCGCCTGGACAAAGCGCCTACGGCTGAATTTCATGCGGTTTCCTCTCGTCGATCTTGTCGAAGAACTGTTGATTGGTGATCACCCAGCCGAGGCAGCGCGCCACGTTCTGCAGCCCGAGCACGTGGAGATCGTCGCCGTACATGCTCGCGACGCAGTCGGAGAGCACGACGACGCGGTAATCGAAGTTGAACGCGGTGAAGGCGGTGTTCAGCACGCAGGTGTTGGTGTTGATGCCCATGAGGGCCACGCTCTTCGCGCCGAGCGTATCCAGGAGCTGCCTCAGGTCGGTGCCGTAGAAGCAATCCAGGCGCTTCTTGTTGTCGATCACGTAGTCGCCGTCCCGGTAGAGCTCGGGAATGATCTGCGTCCCGGGCGAGCCCTCGATGTTGTGCTCGCGCACCGTGCTCTTGCGGCCCGGGGTCAGGCGATCGGTCTCGGCCTGCGCGGCGTGCAGCGCCTTCCAGAAGTGGGAGCGCATGCCTTCGCTGCCGATGCCCGGGAGCCTTCGATAGACGAGGACCACGTGGATCACCGGAATCCTCGCCTTGCGCGCAAAATCCAGCGCCTCGCGGGCGTTGGCGATGACGCGCTTCGCGTCCTCGGGCTTCGCCGGCATCGTCGCCACGTCCATGTCGAGGTGGCCGCGGTGCATGTCGATGGTGACGACCGCGGTCTCTTCGGCCCTCAGGGAAAGCTGCTGGTACAGCCCTTTCATCAGGCTGGACCGGTCTACGATGTCGATGCTCCTCATCAGTGCGACGGCGCGCCGGGCTGCTTCAACGGATGGAAGCGGCTGAAGGCGTCGATCCTCATGCACTCGTCATAGACCCGCTTCACCGTCGGCACGCCGGAGAGGTCGCACTTGAAATAGGCGGTGGCGCCGATCACCTGTCCGGCGAGGCAGATGTCGGCAATCGTCGGCGAGTCGCCGTGCGAGAACCGCCCGGTCTCCTTCTCGTTCGCCAGATGGCTCTCGATGGCTTTCAGCGCTTCCATGCTCCAGTGCGCCAGCCACCGATTTCTTGCTGCTTCATCAAGGTGGAGCTCTTTTTCCATGTAAACGCGGATTCGCGGCACGACCAGGGGATGACCATCCGCCGCCGAGATCAGCGCCAGGCCTCGTACCCTCGCGCGCCCGCGCGGATCCTTCGGCAGCAGCGGCGGCTGCGGCTTGGTCTCCTCGAGGTATTCGAGAATGGCGAGCGACTGGAACAGCGGCGGCCCGCCGTCGTCGAGGACCAGCGCGGGCACCACCGCCTGCGGATTGACCGCACGGTAGTCGGCGTTGAGCTGTTGCCCCTTCAGCAGATCGATGGAAACCTCTTCATCCACCTTTGTGCCCTTCAGGGCCAAAGCAACCTTGACACGATACGTCGCGAGCGAGCGCCAGAATCCGTAGAGCTTCATGGAATCACCGGAATGAGAACGTAGGAATCCTTCAGGTACAGCGTGGTCGTGCCGCCAAAGACGGCGGCGGGACGGTCACGCGGATCGTTGTGCAGGAACGGGCCGCAGCCGCGGAGCTCGTTCTTGAAGTTCGACAACCGCGCGCCGGTGGACGCCTGCCACTCGTAATCCTTGCCGCGGACCGTCAGCGCGACGCGGTAGCCCGCCGGGACGACGATCGAGGTGGGCCAGAGCTCCACATCGACCGCAACCGCTTCTCCCGGCCGCAAAGGCTGCTTCTCGTCATGGGTGTGGTAGGGCCGATACGGGGCAGAAAGAATCGGATCGAGCTTGCGATGCGAGGCGCGCAGCCAGCCCTGCGCGACCGGCGTGTGCGGGTCGATCGCGCCCATGAAGGTGACCTCGCGCAGATCCGGAGTGAACACGCGGAAGACGAGAAAGAGATCCGCGTCGCTCGTCGTGGACGAGATCGTCAGCCGGGCGGCGAGCGGCCCGGTGATCTCGCTCTGCTTGCCGAGCGGCTCGGACAGAAAGGTGACGCCCTCGCCCAGCGCATCGAAGCGCACCGCGGACGAAGCATCGGGGTCGGAGCCCGATTTCAGCTGGAAGTCCTTGTGCAGGTAGAGGCGGGTCCACTGCGTGCGCGCGAGCGGCCATTCGTTCTCGTGGCGCTCGACGAAGCGGTCGACGTGACGCACCTGGAGCTGCACGCGGGACTGGTTTTTCCAATCTCCCTCGCCCTTGAGGAAGTGGTTGAAAAACCGGAGCTGAAGCTCGCGCCCGTAATCGGTGTAGAAGTGCGTCCAGTGCTCGATGCCATGGACCTCGAGCCACTTCTCTTGCGAGGCGGCACGTACGAAGCCCTCGAAGTTGCCGCGCGGATGCAGCCCCTGCCCGCCCCAGTTGGCGGCGGAAAGAAACGGCGCGGTCACCTTGTCCCATTGCGGCGAGCGCGCCTTGTGATAGTCGTCGTCGAGCGGATGCGACAGGATTTCGTCGCCGAAATCGCAGCGGTTCTGCTGCAGCTCGCGATCGGACAGCGTCTCGTCGCCGCACACGAGCTTGCCGGTGGCGCGGCTGCGCGGCCCGCGCTCGCCCAGGCCGTACTGCACCGTCTTCACCTGCATGTCGTACCAGTTCGCCCAGAAGGTGCAGACGATGCCGCCATGGTGCGTCATGTCGCGGTACCAGTCGGCCGCGCCTTCCCAGATGATCATCGCGGCGAGGTGCGGCGGCTGCAGCGACGCCACGTGCCACTGGTTGATGCCGTAGTAGGAGATCCCGCTCAGGCCCACCTTGCCGTTCGACCAGGGCTGAACGCCCGCCCACTCGATGCAGTCGTAAAAGTCCGTCGTCTCGCGCGGCGAAAAGTGATCGATGTAGCCGGGCGAGCGTCCGGCGCCGCGCGAGTCGACTCGCACGCAGACGTAGCCTTCGGGCACCCATTTTTCCGGGTCGACCACTTCCCAGCTCTGGTGGACGTTGCTCGAGCCGTACGCGACGTCCGGGTGCTCGCTGATCATGCGTTGCCACGCGCTCGGGTAGCCGTCCTGGAACGCGAGTCCCTTGGCGTAAGGCCCGTACGAGAGGATGACGGGGTAACGGCCTTCGGCCGAAGGGCGCTCATCCGGCCTGTAGACGTCGGCGCGCAGCACCAGGCCGTCGTCCATCGCGACCGGGACGTCGTAATCGATACGCATCACTCCTCCTCAGAGGCCGGGTTTTAAAGCATTCGCCAGCCACGAGCAAACAATCGTCGAAACGGCGTTTTCGCGTCCGGCATAGAAATGGTCGCAGTCCGGTACGATCTCGACGCTGCAGGGGCCACCCGACAGCTTGGAGAAGGCTTCCGCCGGGTAAAGCTCGCGCGGCTCGCGCTCGCCCCGGAGGTAGAGCGCCGGGCAGCGCACGCGTGGCGCGAGCTCGAGCACGTCCGGACAGTTCTCCAGGGCGTCGACAAAGCTCGCCGCGCTCGTCGCGTACCACCACCCGGGCAAGAGCAGCAGCTCGCGTCCCCTGCCCTCGTTGGTCAATTCCCTGGCCTTTTCCGTGATCTCGGAGAGTTGATCCTGTGCGAGCAGCCCGGCGCGGCTTGCGCGCCGCACCATCTCGCGTCCGCCGCAATGCGCGGATAGCAGGACGAGCGCGCGCGTGCGGGGATGTCGACGGCATGGCGCACGGCGAGCGTGCCGCCGTTGCTGTGACCGATCACGACCGGATCGGGGAAGCCCCGCTCCGCGAGCCACGCGGCGGCGATGCGGTTGTCGTCGATCGCCTCCGCGTAGGTCTGGAACGCGGCGCCTTCGGCGTCACGGCTGTCGCGGATGCCGAGGATGTCGTGGCCGCGGCGGTTGAACGCCAGCGAGGCGAGCCCCATGCGCGCGAGCGCCGGAGGCAGGAAACGCGGCGCGCCCTGGTAGAAGTTCATCGTGTTGCCGTGGAAGAGCAGCGCCGCGCCGGAAGCGGTCCCTTCGGGCACGTGCCAGGCGCCGTCGAGCGGCACGGTTTCGGTCGGGATCGAAACAAGGGTCGTCTTCACCGGGTATGATGCGCTCGCGCGAACCCTTGGAGGAGGAAATGATAATAAAGCGCTTCGCCGCGGCCTTGCTGCTCGCGGCCGTGCTCCCTGCTGCGGCGCAGGAAGCCTATCCCAGCCGCCCGGTGAGAGTGCTCGTGCCCTACGCTCCCGGCGGCGCCACCGACATCATCGCGAGGATCGTGTCTGCCAAGCTCAGCGAGTCGCTCGGGCAGAGCTTCGTCGTCGAGAACCGTCCGGGCGCGAACGGCAACCTCGCGCTCGAGGCGACGGCGAAGGCGGCGCCCGACGGCTACACGCTGCTCGTCGGCAACGTGTCCACCAACGCGATCAACGAGAACATCTACCGCGAGCAGCTCGGCATGCAGCCCTCGCGCGACCTCGTCGGCATCACCAAGCTGGTGGAGATCCCGCACATCGTGGTGGCGAGCGCGAGCTTTCCGGCCAACTCGATCGCCGAGCTGATCGCGGCCGCGAAAAAGGAGCCGGGCAAGTACAACTTCGCGTCCGTCGGGCTCGGAAGCTACCCGCACCTCGACATGGAGCGGTTCATGCGGGTGGCGGGCATCGAGCTCATCCACGTGCCCTACAAGGGCGGCGCCGGCCAGGCCATCCCGGCGATGATCGCCGGCGAGGTGCAGCTCGCGTTCTTCAACATGGCCTCGCTCCTGCCGCACATCAAGAGCGGCCGGCTGAAGGCGCTGGCCGCGATCCCGACCCAGCGCCTGCCCGAGCTGCCGAACGTGCCGACGCTCGCGGAACAGGGGTTTCCCGGCATCGGGACCAACGCCTGGCAGGGAATGTTCGCGCCGGCGGCCACGCCGAAGCCGGTGGTCGACAAGCTCTACGCGTCGGTCGCCGCAGCGCTGACCAAGCGCGAGGAGAAGGAAGACCTCGCCGCGAAGATGCTGACGGTGAGCATTTCGCCCTCGCCGCAGGCGTTCAACGATCTCGTGCGCAAGGAGACCCTCGAGTGGGGTCAGTTCCTGCGCGGCACGAAGATCAAGGTCGAGTAGGTTCTAGCCGTTGTCGACCCGCTCCACGTTTCCGCTCGCAGCAGAACGGAAAATCGCCTCCAGCGCCGAGACGTTGGCGATCATCTCGGCCTGCGGCACGGGGTAAGGCGCACCGCCCATCGCCGCCTCGGCGAAGGCCTCGAGATTGGCGAGCACCGCTTTGGCTGGAGGGAAATCGCGGCTTTGTTTTTCCCCGCCTCGCAGATGGGTGGTCAACGTCCAGCCGCGCGGCGACTCGGGATGCGCCTTGTCGCGCACCTCGGCCCAGCCCTTCGATCCGTACACCGCGAAGCGCCCGTCGAAGGGCGTGGCGAGGATCGCGCTCAGCAGCGCGTTCGCCCCGCTCCTGAAATTCACCAGGATGCCGAGCGTGTCGCCGTTTTTCAGCTCGCTTCCCAGCGTGCGCACCGACGCAAGCACGCGCTCGGCGGGCCCCATCACTCCGACCGAGAGGTCGAGCAGATGAATGCCGGTGGCGGTCATCGGGCCGGCAGGGGCTTCCTTCGCCGAAAGGCGCCAGTTGTCCGGCGGCAGCGAGAGGAACTTGTCCTGCACGAAGTTGGCCTCGATCTGCAGCGGCGTGCCGAGCCCGCCTGCCTTCACCATGCGCATCAGCTCCTGGATCGGCGGCTCGAAGCGCTTCTCGTGGCCGACCGCCAGCTTCACGTTGTTTTGGTTACAGGCTTCCACTGCCCGAATCACTTCTTTGCGTGAAAGCGAAAGCGGCTTCTCGCAGAAGACGTGTTTGCCCGCGTTCGCCGCGCGCACGATCTGATCGGTGTGCAGGGTGTGCGGCGTGCAGAGAACCACCCCCTGGACTTGCCGATCTTGCAGCACTTCGTCATAAGTTCGAAGAGGCAAAGCGTGCTGGCGGGCGAACTCCGCCGCCGCGGGATCCGGATCGGCCACCACCACGACCCGCAGCTTCGGGCTCGACTTGGCGAGCGGCACGATCACCCGCCCCCACCAGCCCAAACCAATCACGGCTATGCCAAGGGAATCCATAAGTCGCAACTAAAACGTGGTCCGTCCCTGATTTTCGGTCAGTCCGGTGTCGCGCCGGCTTCCTTGACGACCCTGCCCCAGCGCTGGGTCTCGCCGGCGACGAACTCCGCGAACGCCGCAGGGCTGGCGCTCGTCGCCACGATCACGCCGCCGTTCGCCAACCGCTGCATCACTTCCGGCGTGGCCATCGTCTCGCGCATGACCGTGAAGAGGCGATCGACGATCTCCTTCGGCGTGCCCGCGGGCAGGAACACGCCCTGCCAGGAGCTCGCCCTCAGCTCCGGAAAGCCCTGCTCGGTGGTGGTCGCGGTCTGCGGGAACTGCTCCATGCGCGTGGGCGTGCTCACCGAGAGGATCTTCAGGCGTCCCGCCTTGACGTGGCCGAGTGCCGACGAGGCGGTGACGAACATGAGGTGGGTCTCGCCCGCCACCAGCCCGCCCACCGCCGGCCCGGCGCCGCCCTTGTAGGGCACGTGAACCATGTCGAGATTGGCGAGCTTGCGCAGCACCTCCATCTCGAGCCGGTTCTGGCTGCCGCTGCCCGGCGACGCGTAGTTCAGCTTACCGGGATTCGCTCTCGCGTAGTCGATCAGCTCCTGGATGTTGTTCGGGGGGAACGACGGGTGCGCCACCAGTGCGCTCGGCACGTCGACCACCTGCGTCACCGCGATGAGGTCGCGCGTCGGCGTCACCGAAAGGTTGGGGAACACCGACGGGTTGATGGCGATGCTGCCGATGTTGCCGAGGACGAAGGCGTAGCCGTCGGGCGCCGAGCGCGCCCCGGCCTCGACGCCGATGTTGCCGGCCGCGCCGCCGCGGTTTTCAACGATCACCTGCTGTCCGAGGAGCTCCGACATGCGAGGTTGCAGGATGCGGCCGACGAAGTCCGATGCGCCGCCGGGGGCGAACGGGACGATCATGCGGACGGGACGGTTGGGGTAGCCTTGAGAAAAAGCGATGGCCGGCACGGCGGCCAGGAGCAACAACAAGCGTTTCATCCATCCTCCGATTCGATCGGCAGCGGGATCGCCCGTCTGAGCTTCGCCGATTTGTCGAACGCCTTGGTGAGCATCAACCTGTCATGCGCCTCGGCAGCGGTGGCGTGCTGCGTGGCGAGGCCGAGCGAAACGCGGTTCAGCCACTGCTCGGTCTCCTCCCGCATCGGCCCGCGCAGCTCGCCCAGGGCCATGTCGCCCGGAGGATAGCTGCCGAGGAAATCGACGCGACGTTCCTGTGCCGGCGCATAACCTTCACTTTGGGATTTGGTCGTGGCCAGGACGATGTCGCGATGCGTGTCGTCGATCGTCAGGACGCCCTCGGTGCCGGTGATGCCGACCTCCAGGCTGTAGACCGCGCCGGGCCATACCACCGGCAGCGCCCACGAGATCACCGAGTGATACAGACTTCCATCTTCAAAAACCACTGTTCCAGCCGTCGCGTCAATTCCACGACACAGCGGCCCAAGCGCCTTGTCGACTGAACGCGCGTAGATCTCGACCGGGCGCTTCGCCTCCATCATCCACATCACGACGTCGAGCGCGTGGGTGCCCGAGATCACCATCGGCGAGATCTTTGAGGGGTCGCTCGTTCGCTTGTAGTTGTCGAGCGCGACCAGCCGGTTCATGAAGGCGCGCGAGCTCACCAGCGTCACGTCGCCGAGCTGCCCGGTGCGCACCTTCTCCTTGGCCGCGAGCCAGCGCCTGCGGAAGCGCTGGGTGTAGCCGACGACGGCATCGATCTTCGCTTCTTGAATGGCCTTCAGGACTTTCGCTGATTCCGCAAGTTCGGTGGCGAGCGGCTTCTCGATCAGGAGCGAGAGCCTGCGCTCCACCGCAGCGAGGATCGGCTCGACGTGCAGGTGCTCGTCGGTGGAGATGATCGCGGCCGTCACTTCCGGCCTTTTCAGGAGCTCCGTGAAATCGCGGGTGACGAAATCCGCCTTCGCTTTCTCCTTCAGGATGGAAAGGCGCTCCTCGCGAAGGTCGGCGACGCCGATGAAGTCGACCATCGGATGGCGCGCGGCGACCTCGCCGCGGAACAGTCCGACCCGCCCGGCCCCGACGATCGCGAGGCCGATGCGCCTAGGCTGCTTTTTCAAGGGACTTCCCCTTGGACGGCCTCAAGGGCAAATCCACCGGCTGGCTGCGCTCCGCCGAGAGGTCGGCGGCGAGGTAGACCTCCATCACCATGCGCGCGTGCTCCGGCGTGACCAGGACCGGGCGGTCGAACGCGCACGCTTCCAGGAAGTGCACGGTCTCGGGCGCCATGGCGCCCGCGTAGGTGTGCTCCACGTACTCGCCCGGCATGGTCGAGAGCGGAAGCTGCATGCCGCCCTTCAGGGTGTTCAGCACGAGATCCTTGTGCGAATCGTCGAGCAGGATTGCGCCTTCGGTTCCGACCATCTCGATCCAGGTGGTCGAGAAATTCGGATAGCCCGGCGGCAGGCTCCAGCCGCCGCCGACGACGAACGACATCCCGGTGTCCAGCGTGACGGTGATCCATTGAGCGTCGGGAATGTCCGCGCCGCTCGACTCCCGCATTGCGCCGTAGTTCACCTGCGAGTACACGCGCACCGGCTTCGCCGGCTCGAGGCACCACAGCAGGAAGTCGAGGTCGTGCGTCGACTCCATGGCCGCCGGCGAAAGCTTGGTGCGGCCGCTGATCTTCTTGCCGAGGCTGCGGGTAATGTGCCGGCTGACCAGCGCGCTCACCGGTCTTCCGATCGTGCCGTCGCGGATGCACTTGCGCACGTAGGCGAACTTCGCGTTGAAGCGCTGGGAGTACCCGATCGTGAACTTGAGCTCCTTCTGCTTTGCCAACTCTATTAATTCGTCTGCTTCTTCGAGCGTGACGGCGATCGGCTTCTCGAGGAACACGTGCTTGCCGGCCTGCAGGAACTCCTTCGCCATCGTGAAATGCAGTGTCTCCGGCGTGGCCGAAATGTAGACCGCGTCGATGCCTTTCCGCTCCAGGAGCCGCTTGTAGTCGGTGGTCGCGGTGGTCGGGCGCGTCTTCGCCTCCATCTCTTCGAGGCGATCCTCCCTCACCTCGGCCAGGTGAAGCTCCTTCACCAGCGGGTGACTGGCCAGCGTTTCCGCCCGGATGCCGCCGCACCAGCCCACGCCCACGACGGCCGCGCCGATCGGCTTCATGTCAGGGGTTCACCTTGATGTTCGCCTCTTTGATCAGCTTGGCGTACTTGTCGGTTTCCGCCTTGATGAAGGCCGAGAATTCCGCCGGCGTGCTCGCCTTCGTCTCGACGCCGAGGTCGGCGAAGCGCTTCTTGGTGTCCGGGTCGGCCAGCACCTTCACCGTGTCGGCGTGCAGCTTGTCGACGATGTTCTTCGGCGTTCCCGCCGGGTACAGCACGCCCCACCAGTTCACCGCCACCAGCCCGCGCGCGTCGTTCTGGCAGAGCGCCTGGTCGGGCAAGAGCTCGTAGCGGCTCTCGCCCGTCACGCACAGCGCGCGCAGCTTCCCGGCGCGGATGTGCTGCATCGCCGGGAGCGTATCGGAGAAGATGAACTGGATCTGGCCGCCCAGGAGGTCCTGCACCGCCAGGACCCCGCCCTTGTACGGAACCTCGACGACCTGTGTCTGGGTAATGTTCTTCAGCATTTCCGACGAGAGATGCGACACGCTTCCCGGACCGCTGGTGCCGTAATTGAGCTTGCCGGGGTTCGCTTTCGCGTACGCGATCACGTCGGCGAGCGATTTGAACGGCGAGTCGGCCTGGACCACCAGGACGTTCGGGCCCTGCGAGATCTGCGAGACCGCGACGAAATCCTTCTGGATGTTGTACGGCACTTGCGAGAGCAACGGATTCACCGCCACCGGCTGCAGGTTGCCGACGACGAAGGTGTAGCCGTCGCCCGGCTGCTTGGCGGCGAAGTCCATGCCGATCGAGCCCGCCGCGCCGGGCTTGGATTCGACGATCACCGGCTGGCTCCACAGCTCCGAGAGCTTCGCGCCGTACACCCGCGACATCAGGTCGGAGCTGCCGCCGGGCGGATAAGTGACGATGAGCCGGACCGGCTTGTTGGGATAGCCCTGGCCGAAAGCACTTCCGATGAGGAATATCAGTGAAAAAGCAAGCGAACGCACGACTCCTCCTTAATTTTCGATTTTCATTTCCTTGATCACCGGCCGGAACTGCTGCACCTGCCGCTTGAGGATCGCATCCTGCTCGGCGGGCGTGGAGCCGACCGGCTCGGCGCCGATCTCCATCAACCGTTTCGACGTCTCCGGGTGGCGCACCGCCGCCGCGGTCTCCTTCTGCAGCCGGTCGATCACCTCGCGCGGCGTTTTGACCGGCACGAAGAAGCCGTTCCAGCCGTCAGCCTCGAGGATCGGATAGCCGAGCTCGCGCACCGTGGGCACGTCGGGCAGCTCCGGAATGCGGCGCGAGGCGTTGGTCGCGAGCGCCTTGATCCGGCCGGCCTTGATGTCGGCGAGCGACGAGGAAAGCTGGTCGCCGCCGACGTTGAGGCGTCCGGCGATGAGCTCCTGCTTGAGCGGCGCGGCCCCCTTGTACGGGATGTGCGTCATCTGGATCCCGGTATCGCGTGAAAGCGCCTCGCCGATGACGTGCATGAAAGAGCCGGGCCCGGTCGAGCCATAGGTGTAGCGCGCCCCCCTCTCCTTCTGAAGATACGTCACCAGCTCCTTCAGGTTGTTGGCCGGAACGCTCGGATGCGCGGTGATGACGAGCGGCACATAGACCGCGATCGAGACGCCGGCGAAGTCGCCATCGATGTTGTACATCGCACGGCCCTGTAACGCGGCCGCGACCGAGGCCATCGGGAAGGTAACGTTGTGGATCAGCACGCTGTAGCCGTCGGGCGGCGACTTGGCCACGTCGGCGGCGCCGATCTGGCCGCCGGCGCCGCCCTTGTTCTCGACCAGCACCGGCTGGCCCATGGCTTCGCTCATGCGCTGGCCGACGAGGCGGGCGACGATGTCGGTCGTGCCGCCGGCCGGGAACGGCACCACCACGCGGATCGGCTTCGATGGGAAGGGTTGCGCGTGCGCGATTGCGCCCGGCAGCGCCCAGCAAACGGCAGCAAGAACCACCGTATAAGACCGCATTCGTCCTCCTCCGTGACGAACCTAGTCTAGCCTAGGCCGGTAATCCCGTCATAGAGCAGCTTCGTGCCCGTAAAAAGCAGCAGCGCATAGATCAGGCGGTAGAACCAGCGCACGTCGATGCGCCGCTGCATCCACAGGCCGGCGTAGATGCCGGCGATCCCCGCCGGGACGAGAAGCGCCGCCGTCGCGAGGATGCGCGCATCGAAGAACCGCAGCCACAGGTAAGGCACGATCTTGGCGTAGTTGAGCGCGAAGAAGAAGACGAGCGACGTGGCGACGAAGCTGTCCTTGTCGAGCTTCTGCGGCAGGAGGTACACCATCACCGGCGGGCTGCCGGCGTGGGTGATGAAGCCGGTGAAGCCCGACAGCGTGCCCCAGAACCAGCCGGCGAGCGTGCCCGGCTTGCCGTAAAAACCCTGCTTGGGGTAAAGCGTCCAGACGAGAAACCCGATTGCGACCGTGCCGAGCAGGATGCGGATCCAGTCGTCGCTCATGAAGCTGATGGTCAGCGCGCCGATGAGGATGCCGATGAGGCCCGCGGGCACGATGATGCGCACGATGCGCCGGTCCCAGCGCCAGAGATAGGCGCGCACTCCCGCGATGTCCATGAGGCAGAGCACCGGCAGCATGATCGCCGCCGCCTGCGCCGGCGGGATGGTCAGCGCCATGAGCGGCGTCGCCACCGCGGCGCCGCCGCCGAGCCCGCCCTTGCCGATCCCGGTCAGGGCGACCGCGGGAATGGCGAGCGCCCAGAACCAGGGGTCGGAGATCAATTCGCCTTGATTCCGGCGGCCTTGATGAGGCGCGCGTTCTCCTGCAGCTCGCGCTGGATCATGGCGTCGAACTCGGCCACCGACATGGGGAGCGGATCGGCACCCAGCTTGCGGATGCGGTCGCTGATTTCCGGCGACTGCACCAGGTCGGTGATCTCCTTGTGCAGCCGGTTGACGATCTCGCGCGGCGTCTTCGCCGGCACCAGCGCGCCGACCCAGAAGTTGTAGGCCGAGTTGGGATAGCCCGCCTCCTCCGTGGTGGGCAGCTCCGGCATGAGCGAGGTGCGCTTGGGCGCGCTCACCACGAGCGCGCCGACCTTGCCCGAGTCGCGCATCTTCTGGGCCTGGAACACGAGCGCGAAATAGCACTCCGCGCGACCGGAGATCACCTCGGTGAGCGCTTCCGAGGCGCCCTTGGTGTGCACGGGCAGCACCTCGAAGCCGGCCGCGAAGCGGAAGCGCTCGAGCGCCATGTGGGTCGCGCTGCCGACGCCCGCGGTGGCGCACGCGAGCTTGTCCGGCGCGGCCTTCGCCGCGGCCACGAAGTCCTGCACGGTCTTGTACTTGCCCGGCGGCGTGATGAGGACGGTGGGAATGGTCGCGACCGTGGCGACCGGGGCGAGCTCCTTCGGATCGAGGCCGGGGCTGATCAGCGGCGACACGGTGAAGGCCGAGGCGTACATCATGATGGTGTGCCCGTCGGGCTCCTGGCCCGCGACCCACTTCGCGCCGACCAGGCCGCCGGCGCCGAGCCGGTTCTCCACGATCACCGGCTGCCCGAGCGTCGTCGTGAGCTTCTCCGCGAGGATGCGCGCCATGGTGTCGGAGGCGCTGCCGGGCGTGACCCCGGATACGAAGCGCACCGTCTTGTGAGGAAACGACTGCGCTGCCGCGGCGCACGCGAATGCGGCGCTGAAAAGGAATACTCCAAGACGCTTCATGACCTCTCCTCCTAGCTTGTTTTAAACCCTGGGCAACCCGAACTGCGCCGCCAGCCAGTCGGCCGTGCGGCTCCGGTACCGATACGGGCGGTTGTTGGCGTTGTGGCCGCCGTCTTCCACCATCAGGAGCTCCACCGGGCCGGACACGCTCTTCGCCAGCCGCTCGGCATGCGCGGCGGGAACCAGGCGGTCCTGTCGCCCGGCGACGATGAACAGCGGGCAGGTGATCTGAGCCGCCGCTTCGCGCAGTGTGAGGGCGGCAGCCTTGCACTTCGCCTCGGCCTGAGTGGCGGAGTGGCTGCGGACGCGGAAGGTGTCGCGGGTCAGGTCGGGCAGCGCGTCCCAGATCTCGGCCCACTCGAACGGACCGGAGAGCGCGATGCAGGCGCGGAAGCGCTTTTCGAACGCTGCAGCGCGCGGCGCGTAGTAGCCGCCAAGGCTCACGCCCCACATGGCGACGCGCTTCGCGTCCACGTCGCTTCTCTTCTCGATCCAGTCGACCACGACGCTCGCAGCGCGCTCGTAGTCGCCGCAGATCGGGATCTCGTACTCCGCCTCGCCCTGCCCCGGCCCGTCGATGGCGAGCGTGGCGATGCCGCGCGCGAGGAACGGCTCCTCATAGGCGTGCAGCTCCTCCTTCGTGGAATCGAGCCCCGGCGCCATGACGAGCACCGGGCAGCGGCCGGCGTTCGGCTTTCTGAGCACGCCGACGTAGGGACCGATGGTCACGCGCTCGCCCGGCGGGCGCATCAGCGGCAGCGCGCTGGTGTAGCACTCCACGGCCTTCCGGTGCGCGGCGCGCATCTGCAGCGGGTCCTGCACGAACACGAACTTCGCGAAGTGGTAATAAATCGCGGCGCGCACGAAGTGCTCCCCCGCGGTGAGCCGGTGGCCGTCGCGCAGCGCTTCGGCGCCGAGGTCTTCGTGCAGCTTGGCGCGCGCCGACCACGCGGCGCACCAGTCCTCCCAGCGCTCGATCGAGCCGGTGACCTCCTCGAAGTCGGCGAGGATCACGCCGTTCGAGACGAAGCGGGGGGCCCAGTGCGAGATGGCGGATGAGACGCGTGCGTCCTTCATCCGGCCGATTGTCCCAAAAAAAAGCCCGCGACTCCCGCCGCGGGCCTTTTCGAGGCGAAACTGCTTGCTAATCAATCATCGTCGTCGTCATCGTGACGGCCGCGGTCGTTGTCGACGCGGCTGATCTTCCAGATCGTGCCCGTGCCGGGAATCTGCACCAGCGGCGCGTCGGCTGGATTCTGGAAGCGCGAACCCTCATCGGAGTTGCCCGGGTCGCGCACCGCGCCATAGTCGACGAGGTAGGCCGCGCCGTCGGGCCCGAACCGGATGGTGGTCGGACGGTTGATGCCGCGGATTTGCAGAACGAACGCCTGCTCGGTCTCGCCCGCGCAGCGCGGCACGCCATCGCTGGTATTACGCTGCTGCTCCGCCTGCCTGCAGTTGAACGCGAAGCGCAGCTGCGTGAGCTCGGTCGGCGAGTTGCCGGTGAAATTGATGAGCTCGACGTCGTGCCCGGCTTCCGGCGTGCCGTTCGCCTGCGAGAAGCCGAAATCGCCTTCGCGGGAAAGCAGCACGGCGCCCTTCTTGACGATGCCGCCGACGAACGAGTTCGGCACGAAGTCGAGGCCGACTGCCGCGACATCGGCCGGCTCCAGCCCGAGCGGCGCCTTCGGCTGCTGCGGGAAGAACGCCAGCACTGGCAGCACTGGCTTGTTCGCGTACAGCGCGGCATTGTCGTCTGCGGGGCTGCCCTTCGGATTGAACACCGACTGCGTGGAATCGAGGAAGCCGAAGCGGTCCGGCCAGCCGTGCCACTCGGGACTGCCGTCCTTGTTCTGCCGCGCGACGCCAATGCGGTCCGGCGCGTTGTTGGTCGGCCGGGCGCCGCGCTCGTCCTCACCGTTTTCGGAGTACATCAGCTCGCCCTTCAGCGGGTGATCGGCGGGCGAGAAGCGGATCCCGTACGGGTTGCGGAAGCCCCACGCCACCGGCTCGATGTTGTTCTGCATCGTGGCCGCGTTGCCGATCTTCGTGCGCAGGATCGCGCCAGTGCACATGCCCTTGCTGGTCGCACCTTCGAATGCCGGCACCACCGCACCAGGACGCGCCACGCCGTGGTTCGAATAGCCGCTCGTGACGTGGCCGTCGCTGGCGGCGATCCACGTGTTCTGGCTGAGCGTGATCTGCTGGCAGGCAATCTCGTGTTGGTTGCCGCCGCCGCCGTTGTCGTGGCCCGTCACGCCGGAATTCGTCGCCGAGCCCTGCGACCAGTAGACCCAGTTGTCCTTGACGAGGATCTGCTCGGTCGGGTGATCCCCGGTGGGCAGGCCTCTCACCATCGTGGTGATCGTTCCGGCGGGCAGACCCACCTCCACGATGCGCGAAGTGTTGTTGCCGCCGCCGCCGCCGACCGCGCCGCGTACGCCCTGGTTCGAGTCGGTCGCGAAGAACCTCCCGCCCTGGAAGTCATGCTGGAAGGCCAACCCGATTGCCGGACCGTCGAGCTGGAATCCGCCGCCCGAAGGGGTCGGCTTGCCGAGCGGGCCGGCCACCTTGTGACCGTCCTGGTCGAATACCAGGATGTCGGGCGTGAACGGATTTTTCGCGTCGAACTTGCTGAGCTTCGGGCCGCCTACGTCGCCCGGCGTGACCGGCACCTTCGTGTTGTCGTTGCAGGGGCTTGGCAGGCCGGTGCCGGACTCGAGCACGTAGGCCTTGAACCGGTCCTTGTTGCCAACGAACGCGATGTCGGTCGGCATATTGAGGTCACGCGCGAACACCTCGACCTTGAAGCCCTTCGGGACGATGATGTCTTCACCGTTCCCAGGGTTGTAGTGCGCCTTCTCGTTCGGACAGACGGGATTCGACTTTTCCTGCGCCCAGGCGGCCACTGGAACGGCCGCCATACCGGCCAGGGCGAGCCCGACCGCAATGCTCGACAGCTTCTGCTTAGGTACTATTAAACGCTTCATGACGCCTCCCGCCGCTCACGCGGCTATGGCGATTGGACCAATACGACTACGGACTACCGATTGTTCTTGTGTCCTGCTCAGGGCCCCCTGGCCCCCCAGTCACTCGTCGTCGCCGTGCTTGAAGCCCAGCACGCGCGCACGAATGCGCGCGATCGTTTGCCGAGTCACTTGCGCGGCCCACTGGCTGTCGACCGCCTGCTGTGGAGTAACCGGCGGCCGCAGATCGAGCGATAGGTTTGTGATGTAGATCCAGTCGCCGTGGCGCGCGAGGCTCGCTGGGAAAAGCAGTCCGACCGGCTTGCCGTCTTTCAGACCGTCGAAGTCACCCAGCTTGGAGATCACCTTGCCGGTCTTGTCGACTACGACGATCTCGTCAGACTGGTTGGCGCATACCCAGATGTTGTCGTGCTCATCGAGGAAGAGGCCATCGGCACCGTTGACGCTATTAGTGAAGGTGTCCGGTTTTCCCGCCACCCCGCCCGCGAGAACCGGAACGCGTACGATCGTGTCGTTGCCGGTATTGGCGACGAAGAGCGCGCTCTGGTCCCGGTTGAAGTCCAGCCCGTTTGCACCAAAGGGCGGAAAGCCAAAAGGCGGCGTGGGCGGAGCGCCTGCGGGTTGGAGGATCGGGTCGGAGACCCAATCTTGCGCGACGCCGCCGCCCGGCCCGGTGCGCCAAATGGTGCCGCGGAACGAGTCGGAGATGTACACGTTGCCATTCTTGTCGAACCCAAGCGCGTTCAGTCCCATCGCGCCGACGGGCGCAGTGAAGACTGTGGCGTTGCCGTTGAACGGATTGACACGCAGCACCTTCGCGCCGCCGAAATCGATCACCAACAGCTCATGAGTGTCGGGATGGAAGTCGACGCCGAGCAGCGCATTTGTCGAGCCGGTGGGGTTCAGCGTGCGTAGGAAGTCGCCATCGCGATTGAAGACAAATATCGAGCCCGGACCTGCGGGCGACCTCGGGTTGAAGCCGGTGACGTAGACGTCGCCGTTGCGGTCGACCGCGATGCCTTCAGGATTTGGCGCGCCGTTGGGCAGCGTGGCGAAACGCTCCACCTTGCCGCGATCCCATGCGCCGGCGTTGAAAGCGACAAGGAGCGAAGCAAGCAGGAATAACGTTATGCGAGAAGCTACGGACATGTCTCCTCCCCAGGAGCGTTGGACGAAACGAGTCTGTCTTGACTCGCTGTCCGATGTCAACGTCCGCGCTACGCGTTTGTTCCGTCGATCAAAAAGCGCAGGCTTGCACTCGCCTTTCACGACCTCAGGAAAAACCAGTCGAACGCGATTTAAGTGTGTTCAAGCACGTGTTCCGGGGGCGGCACAGCGTCGCCACGGTGGCAGCCGCTGTTTCGCAAATCGGCACGGGGCAGTGCGGCCAAAAAAAGGGAGGCCGTAGGCCTCCCTTGCATGGCGGGGTGCACCGGCCAGGGGGCCGCCGCACGCCGCAGGGGGACGTTCTAGCGGCACATGTCGTGCATGCGCGAGGACTTGCCGCGCTCCTGCCAGCGCTCGTCGTCGGGGTCGAACACCTGCGGCACGGCGAAGTCGTTCGGGTCGACCTGCAGGCGGAACTCCGGCCACTCGCTCTGCGCAAAGCCCATGTTGGTCGCGGTCTCGCGCCAGTTGATCTTGTGGTAGAGCGCCGAGCCGCGCTGCGCGACGTCGGTGAGGTGGCCCGGGTAGTAGACCTTCGGCTTGAGATGCTGGGTCACCTTGATGATGTCGCGCTGCTGATTGTTGTTCGCTCCCAGGCTGACGATGGAGCCGAACAGCACGTCGGTGCTCGGCAGCCGGTCCATCAGGTCGTAGAGGCTCGCACCGATCCTGCGCGCGAGGTCGAGGGTGGCCGGAGGCGTCGCCGGATCGGTGAACTGCTGCAACGTCACCAGCCCCGGATCGGTGCCGATGCCCTCGGTCGCGGGCCCCGCGGAATTCAGCCAGACGAAGCTGAAGTTGCTGCCGTCGCGCAGCACGAACTGGTAGAGGATCGTGATCGCGCCGCCGTTGATCCCCGGCGGGCTGCCGAAGCCGGTGGTGCGCAGATCCATCTGGCCAGGCTGCGGCGGATTACTCGGGTTCAGCGAGGTCAGGGTCGGGAACATGGCAGGGAATGTGATTGCCGGCGGCGGCGTAGTGATGACGCGCCCGGCGTAGCGCGGATCGGTGAGGTTGTTGAGCGCCGTGTGCGGGAACGTCGGGTCGACCGGCGCCGTGCCGGAGTGGACGAACTTGAACGCCAGGATGCAGGCGTGCGGGTCGAGCTGGTGCAGGCGCGTCGCCTTGGACTGGTTGGTCGCTTCGTCGAACTGGCCCGGGCGCGAATTGGCGGGAACCACGTCGACGCAGTTAACCGGATCGCCGTTCGGGATGAGCTTCGCGCCGCCGTTCACGGTGTTCGGGTCGTTGAAGAGGCGCTGTACGTCGAGCTGCATCACCTGGCAGGTTTCGGCCGACGCGTAGATCGTCGCGCCGGCCCACTTGGCGATGTAGGCCGCGTTGTCGGCGTGGTCGCCGTGGCCGTGGCCCAGGAAGATCGCCTCGGGGCGCGCATCGGCCGCGTCCCTGGGCAGGAACGGCGTATAGCGCGTGTCGATCCCCGCGGGCTGGAGCTCGGGGCGGCTGATGTAGCTGTCGAGCATGAACACCCGGCCCTTGAGCGAGACCATGTAGGTGGTGTTGGTCGCCCAGGAGAGGATCACCTTGTCCTTCTTCACCCGGCCGCGCTCGTCGACGTTCTCGATGCCGAAGAACTTCTGGCGCGCCTTGACCAGCGCCGGATCCACCGGCTTGAAGCGGTCGTCGTCGTCCCGGTCGTGCGCCACGGCGCCGAGGGCGAAAGCCGACAGCGCCGCGCTGACGGCGAGCGAAACCAATTTCCTGCCTTTAATCACGCTCTTCCTTTCAGGGTCGATCAATCGTCGTGGTCGTGACCATGGCCATGGTCGTGGTCGTCGTCGTGGCCGTGGCCCGGGTGCGATTCGGGCGCCCGCGGCAGCGGCTCGCCGCCCGGGCCGTCTGCGAACGTGAGCGGCGAGCGCGCGCGCCGCTGGCCCACGCCGCGCTCGCTCCAGTCGCACACGCCGTCGGCGAACACCGCCTGCAGCCGCGCCCACTGCGCGGAGCTGAAGGTGACCGGCGCGTAATCCACTGGATTGAGCGGCTTCAGCCTGCACTTCAGGATGTTCTCCACCAGTGGTCCGCCAGCGACCTGGCGCGGCGAGGCGTGTTTCGGCAGCCTTGGATCGGCATCGCACACCGCCTGGTCGAAGACTGGAGTGGTGAAGTTCGTGTCGCCGGTCAGGAAGCAGAAATCGACCGCTGTCGCCGGCTTGCCAAAGATTACCTCGGCCTGAGTGCGCACAGAGTTGATCGTCTCCTTCGGCGCGCTGACGTTCAGGTTGGAGAGCCAAGTGTCCATGGTCAAGAGCGACTTCAGGGTCACCGCGTTGAACTGTGCCGGCGTGGCGGGCAGGAGTCCGGTCCCGTAGCGCCACATCACCTGGTTGCCGTGATTGCCGTGATTGTCCGCATCGATGCGGGCACGCTCTGCGAAGCTGCGCCAGATGTAATGGATGCCCTGCTCGTCCCAGCCGCGGGAATCGATGATCGGCAGCTTGCCGAGGTTCTTGCCGCTCGATACGATCCCCGCCTTGTACGCAATCTCGAGGGCCGGCAGGTCGGCGGTGGTGCGCGCCGCTCTGCGGTTGGCATCGGCATCGAAGCCGCCGATCTTCTCGTTCAGCGTGACGAACTCCTCCGGCGTGATCGCGCCGGCGAATAGCGCGCCCAGGCCGTACTGGATGCCAACGTTGTCGCCGGTCTGCCGGGCGCGCGTGCTACCGGGAGGAATGCCGGCGGTCGTGCCCCAGACTGCAGTGGAAAGGTCGGGGTCGCCGCAGCGCGTGCCGTTCGGGTTGGCCACGGGGTCATAGACCAGCGCGGCAGGAAGAAGGCAGTTGTTGCGCGATTCGGCCAGCGTGACCAGCGCGCCCGTCGTCTGGTTCGCCACCAAGGTGCGGGCGTAGTTTCCAGGTTTGTTGTTGAATCCGAACGCGTTGTTCCACGACTGGCAACCCACGTGATCGAGGTGGCCGTTGATCGCCGTCTTCTTTGCGTTGATCTGCGCCTGCGTCAGGCCTGTCATCAAAGACGTCCACTCCGGGCCAGCGTAGAAGTTCACCAGCAGCACGCAGTCGCTGACCTCGAGTCCGGTAGTGATCGAGTCGGGGTAATCGCAGCTCGGCTGGATGCCGTCGAGCAGGCCCGGGAAGATCGAGGCGGCGGTGTTCTGCTGGATCGATCCGCCCGAGCAGCCGTTGCCCATCAAGTACGCGATCTCGCCGTAAGTGTCGACGATGTGCTCCTTCATCATCATCAACGTCTCGGCGTTCAGGACTCGGTTCGAGTTGAAGAGCGAGTCCGTCAAGCTGTTGTCGACGACCATGAAGCCGCGGGACAGCGCCGAATCATCGGCCCAGTTCTGCTCGCTGCGGAACTGCAGCCTCGGCTGGCCGGTCGAGGCACCGAAGCTGTAGAGCACCTTGCCGTTCCACTGCGGCTGGGGCGACAACGCCGTCCATGGCGTCGTACGGGTCGGGTCGAACAGCACCGCGATATCGTAGATGCCGCGATTCAGCGTTCCGCGCTCGACGCGCACGATGTACGGCACCGTCAGTCCGGCAGTCGTGGTGGTCATCGCAAGATCCGCCGGCGTGGTGCCGGGGGTATAGGGCTTGAAGCAGTTGTTCGTCGGCGGCGCCGCTGGCGGGCTCGGATCCGGCAGTGCGGTGGAGCAACCCACGGTCGTCGTGCGGTAGAACAGCTTGAACTCGGTCGCGATGTTGCATTGCGCGTCGACGGCAAACGTCGTCAGGCCGCTTGCGTTCGACGCCGGCGTGTTGCCCGATTGGGCAACCGGCGTGGGCGTGGCGCAGATCCATGGCTGCGTCTGAGAGCCCAGCAGCACCGGGCCGCCGATCGGATGGCTGGTGATGGTGAGCCTCACCTCCTTGCCGTCGTCCTTGCCCTTGCCTTTGCCGCTGTCCTCGGCGACGAGGTCATTGCGTCCGTCCACCAGTCCCGTCACCAGGCCGCGCAGCGTTCGCGCCACGGTGTTTGCCTTGAACGACGAAGTGATGTCGTGGCCGTTCAGCTTGACCTTCACCGCGGACAGTGAAACCTGCTTCGGCACGCGCACCTCGACCAGCGCGTCGCCGCCGCTGATCAGGTCCGCGCGGTTCGACAGCGTCACGATCTCGAGATTCGAGCCCCCTTCGTTCGCCCATGCCGCGACCGCAAAAAAGCCGGCCAGGGCCACTGCACGCAGTGCCTGCATACGCGACTCCTCCTCTTGAGTGGGAGACGCCTCCCTGGCTCAACGCTACTCGCCTCTCTGGCTCAGCGCTACCCTTTTTGGTCGCCGCGGCGATCCATTGAAGATGCTCTTGAATTGATGCTTGTCCATCATGAATGCATCACGGGCGGGTGAATAGAATCGAGCGGAACCACCCTTGAGGAGGGGATCCAACCCATGTCGATGAAGACCAGGGCCCTGCTCGCGCTCGCCGCGGCCGGGCTGATCGCCGCGCCGCTCGCCGAGGCCCGCATCACCCGGATCGAGATCACCACCATGGAATCGCCCACCTTCGGGGGATTCTCATGGCCGGGCGTCGGACAGTACGAGAAGCTCGTCGGCAAGGCATTCGGCGAGGTCGATCCGAAGAGCCGCCTGAACCGCGATATCGTCGACATCGAGTTCGCGCCGGTGAACGCGCGCGGCAAGGTCGAGTATTCCTTCAACTTCTATATCCTGAAGCCGATCGACCCCAAGAAAGGCGCGGACAAGGTGATGTACGAGCCGCCCAACCGCGGCGGCAAGACCTGGACCGCCCTAGGCCGGATCACGGGCGGCGGCGACGACCCGGGCTCGATCACCGACCCGGCGGTGCTCGCGAACTCGTTCCTCATGCCGCGCGGCTTCAGCCTGGTCTGGAGCGGCTGGGAAGACCTCGGCACGCTCGACACGCTGAATGCGTCGGCCAACTTCCCCATCGCCCGGTTCAAGCCGACGTCTTCGAACCCGACCGGCACGATCACCGGGCCGTCGTACGAGTACATCGTGGTCGGCACCGCCACGGCATCCCAGAGTTTGACCTATCCCGCGGCGACGCTCGACAAGTCGACGGCCAGGCTCACGCACCGCGTGCACCTCGACGACGCGCCGCAGGTGGTTCCGGCCGCGAACTGGAACTACAACGCCGACGGCACGGCGATCACCCTCACCGGCAATTTCGTCGCGAACGACATCTACGAGTTTGCGTACACGGCGAGGGATCCCAAGGTGCTTGGCCTGGGTTTCGCCGCGGTGCGCGACTGGATGGAGTTCCTGCGCTACGAGCGGCGCGACGACGCCGGCAACCCGAACCCGCTCGCCAACCACGTGCGGCGCGTGTACACCGAGATCTCCTCGCAGCCGGGGCGCTTCCTCAACGACTTCCGCCACCTCGGCTTCAACGAGACCGAGCGCGGCAAGAAGGCGTTCGACGGCCACATGCAGTGGATCGCCGCAGGCAACGGCATCAACATGAACTACCGCTTCGCGCAGACCGGGCGCACCGAGCGCAACCGCCAGAACCACCTCTACATCGAGGGGCGCTTCCCGTTCGCGAACGTGAAGACGTTCGACCCGATCACGCGCGACGTCGACAGCCGCTACGAGCGCTGCGAGAAGAGCGACACCTGCCCGCTCGGCGTGGAGATCTATTCGGCGAACGAGTACTGGGTCAAGGCGGCCTCGCTCCTGCACACCACGCCGGACGGCACCCGCGACCTGCCCGATTCGAAGTTCACGCGCAATTACTTCATGTCGAGCATGCGGCACGGCACCGGCAACCCCGGGACCGACGCCGCTCCGAACAGGGGCGTATGCCAGCAGCGGGACAATCCGCTGAATTCCGCGCCGGTCCAGCGCGCGCTCTTCATCGCGCTCGACGAGTGGGCCGACGGGCGCAGGCCGCCGCACAGCCGCGTGCCGAAGTTCCGCGACGGCACGCTGGTGCCGCCGCTGCCGCAGTCGGGCATGGGCTTCCCCAACATTCCGAGCCCCTTCGCCGACGTGCCGGGGCCCTTCGTCACCTACACCGGCCTGAAGACGACGCGCTACCACTTCGACTACGGCCATGGCTTCTATGACACCGGAATCGCGACCATCAACCCGCCGGTGATCACGCCGATCCCGGGCGTCGTGCTGCCCGCCTTCCCGACCACCTACCAGGACAACCCGGCGAACGGGCCGATCTACCCCAGCTTCATCCCGAAGACCGACAGCGACGGCAACGACATCGCCGGCGTCCGGCTCGCCGACGTCACCGTGCCGCTCGCCACCTACACCGGCTGGGCGCTGCGCCGCGGCGCGCAGGCGAACGACGGCTGCGAGGCGAACGGCCAGTTCATCCCGTTCGCGAAAACCGAGGCGGAGCGGGCCGCGAAGGGCGATCCGCGCCCGTCCGTGGCTGCGCGCTATCCGACCTTCGCCGACTACCACGGCAAGATCCGCGCCGCGCTGAACGACATGGTCGAAGACCGGCTGCTCCTGTGCGAGGACACCGCGTTCGAGGAGAACCGGCTGATGCAGGCCGGCCTGACGCGCGGCGTTCCCCAACCCGAGGGCGGCGTGCTTCCGGCGGTGACGACCCTGCCCGCGTGCGAGCCGGGGAAGCCTCACGGCAAGCACGACCACGATGATCACCACGGTCATGGCCATGGCCATGGCCACGACCACGACGATTGAAAAGACAAGGAGATACCACATGCCTTACAAGAATCCAAAGGTGCTAGGTCTGAGCGCGCTCGCGGCGGCGCTGGCGCTCGCTTGGGCGCCGCCGTCCGAGGCGCGCGTGACGAAGGTGGTCATCGACCGCATCCAGCCGCTCGCCAACCAGACGGCGGGCGAGACACCTTATGAAACCATCACCGGGCGCGCGTTCGGGGAGCTCGATCCGAGCGATGAACACAACACGCTCATCACGGACATCGATCTCGCGCCGAAGAACGCGAACGGCAAGGCCGAGTACGTCGCGTCATTCTTCGTCGTGAAGCCGGTCGACATGGGCAAGTCGAGCGGCCTGCTGTGGCACGACGTCCCCAACCGCGGTGGACGCATCACGATCTCCAGCGATCTGCGCACGCAGGGCGACGTTGGCGTGTCGAGCGGCTGGCAGGGCGACAACGCGGGCGCGACGGCGGTGCCGGCGAATGCTTCCTCGGCCACTCCCGTTACGCCGACCAGCAACGAATGGGTGAAGACGCCCGTGGTCAACGTCACCGGTCAGATCTTCGGCCGCATCGTCAACCGCAGCGGGCCGAATGCGGCGCCGCTCAACGTGATGGGAAATCCGATTCCCTACTTCCCGGCGAACGCGGCCGACAATAGTGGCGCGACGCTGAAAGTGCACCTGAAGGAAACGGTGAACGGCATCGTCACCGAAGGGGAAACCATCCCGAACGCCGACTGGAAGTTCTGCGGCGGCGGCACGTTCGCGTCTCCGCTGCCGGTGACCACCTTGCCGGTGCAGGTGTGCATGCGCAACGGGTTCGACGGCGCCAAGCTCTACCAGCTCACGTACACGGTCAAGGATCCCTACGTCCTCGGGGCGGGCACCGCGGCGTTCCGCGACGTGGGCTCGTTCTTCAGGTACGCCACTGCAGACGAGCTCAGCGATCCCGTGGGAGACCCGACCGGGCGCCTGAAGACCCTCGCCGGCAGGATCAACAAGGAGATCATCCGCGGCTCGTCGCAGTCCGGCAATTTCACCCGCCATCTCATCTTCCTCGGGATGAACGAGGACGAGGCCGGACGTATCGTGCACGACGGCGCCTGGCCGCTGATCGCCGGCCGGCGCGTAGCGAACAACTCCCGTTGGGGCCAGCCCGACGGCGTGCTCGAGCTCTACCAGATGGGCAGCGAGGGCCCGCAGTGGTGGCACAGCTTCCCTGATCGCGTCCGCGATCTCCATCCGGGCGGAATTCTCGATCGCTGCAATCGCACCAACACCTGCCCGAAGATCATCGAGACGTTCGGCGGCTCGGAAGTGTTCGCGCTGAAAATGACGCCCTCCTGGGTCGGAACCGACCCGAAGAACGACATCCCGCTGCCGAGCAACGTGCGGCGCTATTACTTGCCGAGCTCGACGCATGGCGGCGGAAACGGCGCCATGAACCAGTCGCCCAGTCCCGCCGGCGCAGGTTGCCCGGGGAATAACTGGGGGACGGGTACGCTGAGAGCCAATCCGGTGCCGGCAACGCAGCTCGTCAACCGCATGCGGGTCGCGCTGCGCGAATGGTTGCTGAACGGAACCGAGCCGCCGCCGAGCAAGTGGCCACTGATGCGCGGCCCGAACAACGAGCGCACGCTGGTCGAGGCAAACAAGGCCGCGATGGGCTTCCCGAGCGGCGTGCCCGGCATCCCGGATTCGATTTTCCTGCCCGAGAACTTCGCCTTCCCGATTTTCGACTACGACTGGGGTCCGGAGTTCGACCACTTCAACGCCACCGGCAATCCGACCAACGTGCCGCCGACCATCGGCGCCGTGGTGAAGATCATGGTCCCGAAGGTGGATTCCGACGGCAACGAGCTCGGCGGCGTACCGACCGTCCTGCGCGATGCGCCGCTTGGGACGTACCTCGGCTGGAACATCACCTCTTCCGGGTTCCACGCTGGGCAGGTGTGCAATTACGTCGGCGGCATGGTGCCGTTCGCGATCAAGAAGGCCGATCGCCAGCCCGGCGACCCGCGCCCGTCGCTCGAAGAGCGGTATGGAAACCACGCGGGCTACGTCGCCGCGGTGAGGAAGGCCGCCGACAACGCGGCCTGCCAGGGCTACCTGCTGGCCGGACCCGAGGCGGCCGGCATGGGCGCGAAGTGCACCGGCCCGATCCCCGCGGGCTTCCCGGATGACTGGGCCGCGCTGGTGAAGCAGGCGAGGGACAGCAACGTGCTGTGCACGACGTTCGATACTCCCACGCCGCCCACGCAGCCCAAGTGCATCGATCCCGCGCCGTGACGGCAAAGGGTTAGAACGCGACCGGGCTGTCATCACAGCGGAATACTTTCGGCGCACAATAGGTTCGCCGCAGGGGAGGAAAGCGGTTCCCGAAACGTGCGCTCGGGGATCGCGCCTTTCCGCGTCAAGCCCAGCCCAAAAGGAGGACACGTATGAAGAAGCTTCTGCTCGCGGCAGCGACCGCCCTCGTATTCGCACCCTGCGCATCCGCCGACGACCGCGACGGCGACAAGGCCCGCGCCAACCTGTCGGGCTTCCAGGAGGTACCCGTGGTCTCGACGACCGGAAGCGGCCGCCTCAGGCTCGAGATCCTCAGCGACACCCGGATCGACTATGAGCTGACATACGAAGCCATGGAATCGCCAGTGACACAGGCGCATATCCACATCGGCCAGCGCAACGTCAACGGCGGCATCGTGCTCTGGTTCTGTGGCACGACCATCGCGACGCCGCCCACGCCCGGGCCGACCGGTACGCCCACCTGCACATCCCCGAGCGGAAGCTTCCGCGGGAGCTTCGGCCCGGCAAACGTGCAGACCGTCGCCACGCAGCATTTCGAGACCGGCAACCTCGCCGAAGTCATCGACTTCATCCGGCGGGGCCTGGCGTACGGGAACGTGCACACGCTGCAGTCTCCGGGGGGCGAGATTCGCGGCCAGATCCGCGGCAACCACGGGCATCACGGCCGCGAGGACTGAAGAGGTGCATTAACATCCGGGGATGCGCCTCGCGACGCGGCTCGCCGCGGCCGTCCTCGGATCCGGCATCGCCTTCGCCCAGGCCGGGCACGACGACGTCGTCCGGGTCGACCCGGCGCTGAAGCGTCTCGCCGGCATGATCACGGCGCTCGGCAAGCCCGACGCCGAGGGCCGCATCTACTCGTTTCAAGGCACGCCGATCGGGCCGCCGGCGAGCACGCCCAAGGAATATCCGCCGGGCGAGCTGCGCGGCTGGCGCCTCACCTTCCTCGCCGGCCAGCGCTTCTCCGCCGCGTTCGAGGTGCAGTCGAACACCGGTTCCGAGATCACGGTGAGCGCCGCCGAGGGGCCGCTCAACGGCATCGCGGTGCGCGACGTGTTCGTCGTCGAGGAGATCGAGCTCAAGCGATGAGGCGGCTCTGCCTCGTCCTTGCGTGGCTCGTCGCGGGGTCCGCCGTAGCGCAGGGGGCTCGGCTTCCGGCCGAAGCAGTCGACGCCTTCCACGCTGCGCTCCGCAACAAGGACACCGCCGCCGCCCTCTCGCTGCTCGACCGCGGCCTCGTGGTGTTCGAGTTCGGCGGCGTCGACCCGACGGTCGAGGCTTACGCGCTGACCCACCTCCCGTTCGACATGGACCTCGCGGTCGCGACGCAATGGAAGCTCGAGACGCGGCGCGTCGGCGGCGAAGGCAACGAGCGCTGGGTGCTCAGCACGTATCGCGTCATCGGCAAGCAGGCCGACGGCACGCCGATCGACCAGGTGACGCTCGAGACCGTGATCCTGCGGCGCACCGCCGGGCTTTTCCGCATCGTGCACTTCCACTGGTCGACGAGCGACGCGGGGTTCCAGGCGCGCTCGCAGGGCCAGCGCGGACAGAGCGCGCCGCGCTAGCCGACCACCGGCTGGGCGAGGATCCAGAGGCTGAGCATGGTGTAGGCGACCATCAGCGCCACCATCGGGATCTGGCTCGCCGCCGCCGCGCGGGCGCTGCCGAAAAGCCGCAGCGCGGCGACGTGCGCGAGCACCACGGCGATCACGTGGCCGCTCACGATGAGGATCACCGCGCCGTACCAGAACACGTACGGGCTGACGGCTCCGAGGTCGACCTTGTAGCCGGCGGTGCCGAAGAGATTCCAGCCGAAGCCGAAGGGATCGGAGACGAGCGGGATCATGAATTGCCCCGCCGTCACCAGCAGCGAAAAGTAGTGCGCCAGGTGGTAAGCGACGGCGATCGGCACGAGCGTGAGGACGAACCCGCACGCCGCTTCGGTGACGGGCAGGTCCTTCTTCGACGCGCGCACCATCGCCCACGCGGTGAGCCAGAATGCCGCGACGAAGATCACCGGGAACGCGGCCAGAGTCGCGCTGCGGATGATCCCGGATTCGTCCAGGCCCCATTCCGAAGCGGTGAAAAGCGCCGAGGCGAGCCGCGGCGATGAAAGCGCCGCGGTCTCGAGGCTGCGCATGAGCGGCGTCTCGAAGAAGCCGTCGCAGGTCACGCTCGAAAGCATCAGAAGCACGAACACCGCGAGGGAGACCGGCACGCGCTCGTCCGCGAGCAGCCCCGCGCCCGGTACGCGCACGCGAAGCGTGCCGCCCTGCGCGTAGAGCGGCGCGAAGCGCCCCAGCACGCCGAACGCGATCGAGAACGCCTCGCCGTTCCTCAGCCACGCCTCGGTGCCGAAAACAGCCGCCGCCGTCCAGGTGAGCACCGCGTAGCCGAGCACCGCGCTCGCGAGGTACGCCGGCACATCCTTGTCGTGCCACACGAGCTCGAGCCAGGCGAAGGCGAAGAACAGCACGACCGCCGGCCAGGCACCGAGCTGCCCTGGATATCTCAGGAATCCCTTGAATGGGGGGATATGAAAAGGACTCGCCAGCGCCCAGAGGTCGCCGGCGAGCGCGCACACGAACGCGAAACCCACCCACCATGTCACCCACACCATCGTGACGATGAGGTTGCGGTAGGGATCCTGCACACCGATGAACCCGGCGCAGACGACGAAGAGAAAGACGATGAACGCAAGCGTCCGCGTCCCTTTGAACACCAATGGGGAAACGCTCAGCAGCCGTCGCCCCGCGCTCAGCCCATCGAGGCGCCGCTCGCGGAAGAAAAGTGCCATCGCGGCGAACGTGAGCACGATGGTCGCGCCGGCGCCGCTCACCCAGAGCCACAGCGGCAGCGGCAGGTCGAAGCGCTGGCCGAAGCCGTGCGCAGCCGCCGCTAGGGGAGCACCTCCAAGTACAAGAGCGGTCGCTCGTGGCGCGAGCCCTGCGCGTGCTCGGACACCGGGAAGCGGCCGGCGATGCGCGCCTGGAAGGACATGACCGCGGGCTCGCCGGGCTTCACCGTGGTCTCGATGTCGTAGCCGTGCAGATGCAGGGCGATGCGCCGGTCGCTGGTCCATCTCAGCTCGACCTTGTCCCCTTTCTTGACCCGGACGGTCTCTTGCGCGGCGTCCACCCGCCCTTTGGCGAGGGCGAGCTCGAACGCCCTGCTCGCCGGCTCCGCCGCGACTCCGGCGAGCGGCGCCGCGGCGAGCGCCAGGAGGAATTCTCTTCTTCTCATGAAAAAGGCCGGGCGACGCCCGGCCTTCGGAGCTTACAACAGCCTAGGCCGCGCGGCCCTAGTCGCGCGGCTGGCGCACCTGGAGATTGCCGCCGTTCAGCGCGCCGCCCTTGCTGTAGCTGCAGCCGCTCGTGCACGCGACGTGGAACAGATCGGGACTGGCGTTCTTGCCCTCGCCGTTGTCCTGCACGCAGATCCGGAACGTCGCCGGCTGGTCATTGAACGTCCCGCTGCCCTCGAGCTGCACCGAGTCGGCGGTGGGCAGGACGCTGCCGCAGGCGTCGCGCACCCCGTTGAGCACGGTGAGGTTGCGCACGCGGATTCTCACGTCGGCGCCGTGGTCTTGCAGCTCGACGCGGCCCTTGACGCCGTCACCTTCACGCTTCGCCTCGACCTCGAAGTCGACGCGCGAGTTTCCGCGCCCGGAGCTCGTCCCCAGGAAGCCGCCGCCGTTCACCGTGCGCCGCATGCACGGGTTGTACTCGGGATTGGTCAACTCGAGGATGCGCAGCCCGCCCTGGTTCCAGCCGGTATAGATCAGGCACGCGGCCGGGTCGTAGCGCGGGTCGGGCCGGGTGAAGTCGTTCTCGTGCGCCGCTGTGGTCACCACGCTCGGCGCCTTGTAGTAGGCGATCTCCTTCGGATGCTCGGGGTCGCGCCAGTCGACCACGCGGATGCCCTGGTTCGCGCCGGCGAAGATCACGAGGCGCATGTGATTGCGGTTGTCGAAGCCGATGTAATGCAGCATGCCGCCGTTGATATGCTCGCGCGCGACCTGGACAACGTTATCGGGGTCGTTCACGTCGGGCTTGAACGTGGCCACGACGCGCGGATTTTGCTCGTCGCTGATGTCGATCAGCCGGCTGAAGGTGCGCTGCCGCGGGTGCCTTTCCCAGCCGCCGTCGAGCCCGTCACCGGATTCGTCCGTCGAGACGATATAGGGCTTGCCGTTCTCGTGGATCACGTACTCGGTGGCGTGCGCCGAAGCGGTCGAGCCGTCGCCGTAGTCGGGGTCGATCTGCTGGTCGCACCAGGAGAGGAAGCTCACGAACTTGAGCTGCGGGTTCGGAACGCGCGCCTGCACCTCGGAGGAATCGAGGATCAGCAGGCCGTTCGAGCAGCGCTGGTTCTGCGCCGGGATCGGGTTGTCCCTGTTGCCGCCGAGCGAGTTGTTGCCGCCGTAGAGCGCGAGGTACACGCGGGTGCCGTCCTGGTTCGAGCTCACGTCGTGGAAGTTGGTCGTGGCGAGCACGCGCGGCTGGATCTCCGCCGGCAGCTGCAAGCGGTTCCATGTGAGCAGACGCTTTGGATTGGCCGGGTCGGACAGGTCGAGGACGTGCATGTCGATGCGCGTGGGGTTCAGCACTGGAGCATCGGCGGGACCGGAGAGGATGCGCACGCCCCCGAACGGAATGCCGTAGTAAGTTTTGGTATCGGGCGTGAGCCAGCCGTCGTGGTTGCCGCCCGCGGTGGTGATCTTCCGCGTCAGGATCGATTCGGGCGTGTTCACCGCGAGCGGCTTCGGATTCAGGCAGTCGCCGGAAACGTCGTAGATGTCGAACCAGTTGTCGTTGTTCGGCCCGAAGTCCTTGAAGGCGCCGACCATGATGCCCTGCTGGATCTCGAGCGCGGAATAGGCGCGCTGCATGGCGAGCGTTCTCAGCGTGCGGACCCAGATCGGGTTGGACGGAACGCGCACGTCGAGCACCGCGGTGCCGGTGCTTTCGAGCGCCAGGTTGGACGGATCGCGCATGCTGGCGTACGCGCAATGGCCGATGATCTGGACATCGCCGAAGCTGCCGCGCGGCCGGCCCTGCTCGTTCAGGAGCAGGTTGTTCCCGACCTGGCGCATGCCGCACTGCTCGCCCTGGAAGCCGCCGACTTCGTCGCGCCTCTCGTCGGTAAGGCCGCCTTGCAGCGTATTCTCGGGCCGGTCACCCGGACCGGGAACGCAGAACGATTTCGCGGCCGCCTCACGTGCGGTGAATGGCAGCAGGAACAAAAGGCCGAGCGCGAGCGCGCGCGTGATCGACATCATCTGGACTCCTCCTCTTCGTTATTTAGGTCATCGTCGTCGCGGTCGAAGTGCAGCACGCCGCTGTCGTGCACCACCTTGCCGGCGACGACGGTGAGGACCGGGCGGATCTTCCGCATGTCGGCGTCGCTCGCGGTGAAGTAGTCGCGGTCGAGCACCACGAGATCGGCAAACTTGCCCTTCTCGATCGAACCGAGGTCGTTCTCGCGGTTCAAGTACCAGGCATTCCCACGCGTGTAGGCATACAGCGCCTGCTGGCGGCTGATCTGCTGTCCCGGGTTGATCTGCTGGCCGAGCACGTTGAGCCCGGTGGTGGCGTAGTGCAGCGCGAACCATGGGTTATGCGGCGCGATGTGCACGCCGTCCTCGTGCATGCCGGCCGGGATGCCGCTCGCGAGGATCTGCGGATAGAGCGGCCCCACCGCAAGCCCGTCGGCGCGCGGCACGCCGTTCAGCCAGCGGAAGCCCGACATCGAGACGCCGCAATTGAGCGCCTTCAGCCGCGCGAGCTGGGTCGGGGTGGCGAAGTCGGCATGCTGCAGGCCCCAGCGCAGGCTCTTGATGCCGTCCGGGAAGCCCGCGGCGATCTGCTCGGCATCCATCTGCTCGTAGGTCGAGACCACCTGCTCGATCGCGTCGTTGTTGGTCGGCGTGCCGCCCTGCGCGTTCTCGTTCCTCCAGCGCGCCTTCGCGACCAGCCGCTGCGATTCCAGCCACACCGCGAAGCCGTTCGGGTTGCTCGGCGCGGCGAAGGGCGCGGCCCACTCGCCGATCGCGCCGGTGCGCACCATGTCGTTGCCGAAGAACTGGAACTGGTTCTTGAGGCGCTCGCGCAGCTCCGGAAGCTGGCTGTCGATCGTGGCGCCGAACCGGGCGTCGAAGCCCTGGTTGTGCAGGAAGTTGATCTGCAGCCGGATCAGGTTGCGGTGCTCGTGCTCGAGCTGCAGCCACGCGTCGTACATGCGGTAGTGATTCAGCGTGAAGAGCGCGTCGGTCGGCTGCGGGTCGTAGAGGGCCGGGTTCAGGGTGCCGTCGGCCCTCGCGACGAGCGTCTGATCGAGCACCGCGGTGATGCCGACGCTCGCCGAGTACGCCTGCGCGTCGAGCGCGCTCCGCTTCTTGTCCTCGAAGCTCTGGCGGATGCGCAGGTGGTAGAGCGCCCGGTTCGCGTTGTTGACCCCGCCCGCGCTCACGAGGGCGCCGTCGGCGCCGACGGTGACCGGGAACTCGCCGCCGATCGACTCGAAGAACTGCTTGCCCAGCGTGTTGGTGCGCGCCGGGCCGCCGCCGCCCTGGTACAGGAACACTGGCCGGTCGGACACGACCGCGTCGATCTCCTGGAGCGTAGGCAGGCGCAGCTCGGCGAACATCCGCGGCGTGCCCGCGCCCATGGCGGTGATGAAGCCCCCCGGTGGCACGTCGCCGCGGTCGCGGCGCGCTTTGAGCAGCGCCAGCACCTCGGCCAGGTTCGACGCCAGCTCCCATTGCGCCACGTGGTAGCCGGGCCGGTTGGCGAGGCTCACGAAGTGGGTGTGGCTTTCGATGAGGCCGGGCACCACGGTGCGGCCGCGCAGATCGATGCGCTTGCCGCCGTGAGATCCGGAGTCGTGCCCGATCGAGACGAGCCGGCCGTTGCGGATCGCCACCGAATCGACGATCCGGTTCTTGTCGTCCATGGTGTGGATGCGGCCGTTCACCAGGACGAGGTCCTCGCTGCGCTCCGACGACCCGCCGGCCGTGGCGCTCGCGACTGCCGCGGTGAGTCCGCCCGCCGATGCGGCGAGCGCGCCCGACTTCAGGAAATCCCTGCGCGAAACTCCGTGCTTTTTCATGGCTCCTCCTCCGGACCACGATAGCGAGCCGTGCGCTCAGTACAAATTCGACTCCTTCATCGGTTCATGAGCGATGAAAATATGTGGGGCGCGACCCACTCGTGGGCCGCAACCCCAACCCCGTCCTGATCGCTAGCAGAGTTCCTTGACCGGCATTCGCACTCAAAACACAGAAGGAGCCATGACGCAATATGGCGATGCGCTTCTTTCTCCCCGCTGACGTGCCCTCCGACGTGTAAATCCGACAATCGCGGGCCCTCGGTTCGGACCCCGGTTTCTCGTCTAACATAGCGGCTGGAAAGGGAATCACGATGGGCCCCCAAGAGGCTCGCCTTGAACGAATTCGCGGCGCGCGCGGCTTTACGCTGCTCGAGCTGCTCGTGGTCGTGGTGATCATCGGCCTGCTGGCGGGCTTCGTCGCCCCGCGCTACTTCGGCCAGGTCGGGAAATCCGAAGTCCAGATCGCCAGAGCGCAGATCGACGCGCTCGAGAAGGCGCTCGACCAGTACCGCCTCGACACCGGCCGCTATCCCGACAACGAGGCCGGGCTGAAGGCCCTGGTCACCAAACCCGCCAACGAGCCGAAGTGGGCAGGACCCTACCTTCGCAAGGACATCCCGGTCGATCCGTGGGGACGGCCCTACGTGTACAAGTTTCCGGGCGAAAAGGGGGAGTTCGACCTCCTCTCCTACGGCAAGGACGGCCAGCCCGGCGGCAGCGGCGAGAACGCCGACCTCACGAACCACTAGGTCGGCCGCCATGCGCTTCGAGTTGAAGGCGATCGGACCCGGCGGCGCCGTCGAGGCGCTCGACTTCCAGGCCCCCGATGAAATCACCGCGGTGCGCCAGGTCGAGGGGCGCGGCTACACCGTGCTCAGCGTGCGCGCCAAGGGCTCGTTCGGCCTGCCGTGGCGCCGCGGCGGCGAGCGCTTTCCGGTGGCGCTCTTCAGCCAGGAATTGCGCGTGCTGCTGAACGCCGGCCTGCCGCTGCCCGAGGCGATCGACACGCTGGCGCAGAAGGAAAAACGCACCGACTGGCGCAGCATCATCGAGCGCCTGGTCGAGGTGCTGCGCGAGGGCCAGACGTTCTCGAACGCGCTCGAGGAGTTCCCGCAGATCTTCTCGCCGCTCTACGTCGCCACCGTCCGCTCGAGCGAGAAGACGAGCGACCTCGCGCCGGCGCTCGGGCGCTACGTCGCCTACGCCGCCCAGCTCGAGGCGATCAAGAAGCGCGTGGTGAACGCCTCGATCTATCCGTCGCTCCTCATCGTGGTGGGCGGGATCGTGAGCCTGTTCCTGCTGCTCTACGTGGTGCCGCGCTTCGGCCGTATCTACGAGGAACGCGGCAGCGCGCTGCCGCTCTTCTCGCGCCTGCTCCTCACCTGGGGGGGCGCGGTCGACCGCCACGCGCCGGTCGTGCTTTCGGTTCTTGGAGGATTGATTCTTCTCGGGGTTTACGCATTGCGCCTCTCGAACGTGCGCACCGCGATCGGCGACGCGCTGTGGCGCCTGCCGGCGCTCGGCGAGCGGCTCAAGATGTACCAGCTCGCCCGCTTCTACCGCACCATCGGCATGCTGCTGCGCGGCGGCACGCCGCTCGTGGCGGCGCTGGACATGGGCGGGGAGCTGCTGCACCCGATGCTGCGCGAGCGCCTCGCGCGCGCAAGCCAGGCGATCCGCGAGGGCCGCGGCGTGTCGCAGTCGATGGAGGCCAACGGCCTCACCACGCCGGTGGCGCTGCGCATGCTGAACGTCGGCGAGAAGAGCGGCAACATGGGCGAGATGCTCGAGCAGATCGCCGCCTTCCACGACGAGGAGATGGCGCGCTGGGTCGACTGGTTCACGCGGCTGTTCGAGCCGATCCTGATGGCGATCATCGGCCTGGTCATCGGCGTGATCGTGATCCTCATGTACATGCCGATTTTCGAGCTCGCGGGGAACCTGCAATGACCATCACCGCAGGCGAGATCGCGCAGGCGCGCAAGCTCGCCGCCGCGTCCCGGCGGCGGCTGGTCGACGTGCTCGAGGAGACGCTGAAAGGCGACGCCGACGCGTTCACCGCCCAGCTCGCCAAGACGCTGCGCCTCGAGTACTGGACCATGTCCCAGCTGAGAGAGGCGGCCCCGGCATTCGACCTGCTGCCCTTCGGCGAATGCTCGCAGCGCGGCTGCGCGCTGCTGCGCGCGCCCGACGGCAGGCTGCTGCTCGCCTTCGACGACCCGTTCTCGGGCGAGCTCCACGCCTGGGCCGAGGAGCGCATCGCCGAGCCGTTCAGCTGGTGCCTGGTGCACCGCGGCGACCTGGTCGCCTTCCTCGCCTCCCACGAGGAATCGATGCGCGCGCTCGACGATGTCGAGGCGCAGGTCGCCGCCGGACCGGCCGAGAGCGGCCGCATCGAGGATCTCTCGCTCAAGGCGATCGGCGACGAGGCGAGCGAGGTGGTGCGGCTGGTGCGCTCCACCCTGCGCGACGCGCTCCTCCTCGGGGCGAGCGACATCCACCTCGAGACGCTTCCCGCGGGCCTCGCCATCAAGTTCCGCATCGACGGCATCCTCTCCCAGGTCAAGCTGATCCAGGACAGCGCGCAGGCCGAGCAGGCGATCGCGCGCGTCAAGGTGCTCGCCGAGCTCGACATCACCGAGCGGCGCGTGCCCCAGGACGGCCGTTTCAAGGCGCTCGAGCACGGCCGCGCGGTCGACTTCCGCGTCTCGATCATGCCGAGCATCCACGGCGAGGACGCGGTGCTGCGGGTGCTCGACAAGCAGTCGCTCTACGAGCAGACCCAGCAGCAGCTTTCGCTCGACTCGCTCGGCTTCGAGCCCGACGAGGTGCGCCGCCTGAGGCGCCTCTCGCGCGAGCCGTACGGGATGCTGCTCGTGACCGGACCCACCGGCAGCGGCAAGACTACGACGCTTTATGCCGCCATCAGCGAGATCAATAACGGCCAGGACAAGATCGTCACCATCGAGGACCCGGTCGAATACCAGCTCGCGGGCGTGCTGCAGATTCCGGTGAACGAGAAGAAGGGCCTGACCTTCGCGCGCGGCCTGCGTTCGATCCTGCGCCACGACCCCGACAAGATCATGGTGGGCGAGATCCGCGACCCCGAGACCGCCAATATCGCCGTGCAATCGGCGCTCACCGGCCACCTGGTGTTCACGTCGGTGCACGCCAACAACGTGTTCGACGTGATCGGCCGCTTCATGCACATGAACGTCGACCTCTACGGCTTCGTCTCCGCGCTGAACGCCATCCTCGCGCAGCGCCTGGTGCGCATCGTCTGCCCGCATTGCGCCGCAGCCGACCTGCCCTCTGAAGAGGCCTTGGCCGAATCGGGCCTGACCCGGGAAAGCACGGCCGGCTGGAAATTCGTGCTCGGCAAGGGCTGCCGCGAGTGCCGCGGCGCGGGCTACAAGGGGCGCATGGCGATCGCCGAGCTGATGATCCTGAACGACGAGCTGCGCGAGCTGATCACCGGCCGGGCGCCGGTCCGGAAGCTGCGCGAAGCCGCCCAGCGCTCGGGCACGAGGCTCCTCCGCGACGCCGCCTTCGACGCGGTGCGCAAGGGCCAGACCACGCTGCAGGAGATCAACCGTGTCACGTTTGTTTCCTGAGAAGCTGCGCGTGCTGCTCACGCCGGGCGAGGTGCTCGCCGGCGGGCGCAGCCTCGCCTGCGACCCCGCCGCCGGCCCCGAGCCGTGGCAGGGCGCGGTGGCGGCGCTCAGGAGCCTGGAGTGGACCAAGCCCTGCCGCGTGACGGCCGTGCTGTCGAATCACTTCGTGCGCTACGCGGTGCTCCCCTGGAGCGACGGCCTGTCGACGCCCGCGGAGGAAGAGGCGTACCTGCGCCACCACTTCGCCAAGATCCACGGCGAGCGCGCCAAGGCCTGGAGCCTGCGCGCCTCCGAGGCGCCGCGCAGCACCCTGCGCCTCGCGAGCGCCGTCGACACCACCCTCATCGAAGCCCTGAAGGCGGCTTTCCCGAAGAACGGAAGCGCGAAGCTCGTCTCGGTGCAGCCCGAGCTCATGGAGGCGGCCAACCGCTGGCGCCAGGCGATCCCGGCCGCCGGTGCGTGGCTGGTGCTCGCCGAGCCGGAACGCGCCTGCATTGCGCTCCACGCGAGCCAGGGCTGGCGCTCGGTGCAGAATGCGAAGGGCGACTGGCTCACCCTCCTCGACCGCGAGCGCTATCGCCTGCACGGCGACGGCGAAGTGCCGAGCCTCGTGCTCCTCTCCGGAACCAAGGCGCCGGCAAACGGAGACGGCTGGGAATTCCGCGAGCTCGCTGCGTAATCTTCGGGACGCTTCCCACTCGCTCTTCGCGGCCGCAGCAAGAAACAGTTCTTTAGTTTTTCACGCGCTGCGCGTATAGATGATCCTTCAGAGGAGGGGACGATGCGCCGAACGAACGCGCTCATCGCCGCTGCGTTGCTGCTCGCGCTCATGCCGGCCGCGGCGGACGACAAGTCCGGGGTGGTTTCCTGGGAAACGCTCGCGCAGGTCAGCGTGACGCGGCAAAAGGACCGCTACGTCCCCGAGTTTTCCAAGCAGATCCTGGCCCTCGACCAACGCGAGGTGAAGCTCAAGGGCTTCATGATGCCGCTCGAGCCGGGACTCGCGCAGACACACTTCCTGCTGAGCGCGCAGCCTCCCGACTGCGCCTTCTGCATGCCCGGCACCGCCGAGCAGTTCGCCGAGGTACGGGCAAAAGTGCCGGTGAAGGTTCCGAGCGATGTGATCGTCATGTCCGGAAAGTTCTCGCTGGTGCGGGACGATTCCGGAGGGCTTCTCTACCGCCTCACCGAGGCGGTGGTCGTCAACAAGTGAACTCGAAAGGAAGGGCAATTCGATGAGCCAGAACAAGCGCAGGCAGAGCGGCTTCACGCGCCGCAAATTCATGAAGACGGCCGCGGCGAGCGCTGCCGCGGCGGCCGGCGGCAACATGCTCGTCGCGCCGGCGCAGGCAAAGACCAACCAACATCCCGATCCGGACGTCATCCTCATCAACGGCAAGATCCACACGATGGACGCGAAGAACACCATCGCATCTTCGGTGGTGATCAAGGACGGCCGCTTCCTCGAGGTCGAGGCCGGCCGCCCCAACGCTCACGCAGGACGCAAGACCCGCGTAATCGACCTGCAAGGACGCACGGTCGTGCCCGGCATCATCGACAACCACAACCACATCGTGCTGATGGGCAACCGCCCCGGCTTCCACACGCCGCTCGAGAATGCGCATTCGATCCAGGAAGCGCTCGACACCATCGCAGCGCGCGCTCGGGAAGTGCCGAGCGCTGGGTGGATCACCACAATCGGAGGCTTTCACACCAATCACCTTTACTCCGATCCCTCAAACCAGGCCTCGGGCCGCTTTCCGACGCTTGCAGAGCTCGACTCCGCCGCTCCGAACAATCCTGTATTCATGATGATCAGCTTTACAGGGCCGGGCGCAGCGAACAGCCGGGCCGCTTCCATCCTCCGCGCGAATGGCGTTACGGTTGGCGCCGACGGATCGGTTGCAGGCGGCTTTCCGACCAGCGAATGCACGAAGGCATTGCTCTTCCTGCGCCAGACACTGCTGAATCCCGCCGAGCGGCGCCGCAGCACGATCGATGCCATGAAATACGCGGCGAGCCTGGGCGTGACAACCCACATCGATCAGGGTGCTTTCCAGGCGGTCGGCAACCCGACCGATGGAGCCGCGCACGAAGACAACTTCACCATGCACTTCCCCTTCCTCGAGGTGTACGACCAGGGCAACGGCCTGGTGCGCTTGCGCATCAACTTCCTGCATATGGAGCCGGACGTTGCGACGCCCGAACTCGTGCAGCGGTTGAAGAACGCCTTTCAGTTCTTCGGCGGCGACCTAGTGAAGACTGGCGGCATCGGCGAATTCATCGCCCAGGGAACGAACCCGGTGACAGCGCCTCAGTTTCTCGAAGCCGCGAAGCGAGTGGCCAAGGCTGGCTGGCGAGCCGAAGTGCATTCGCTCGGCCGGCGCACCACACCCACCAGCCCGCCGGCGGACTTCGAGTTCGAGATTCAGGCCTTCGAGGCCGTGGAAAAGGAAACTCCGGGCGTCATCCGCGACAAGCGCTGGGTGATCGCGCACGTGCCTGGCATCACACAGGAATGGATAGACCGCTGGCAGGCCATCGGCGGTAACTTGTCGCTTACAGGCTGGCAATTCCTGGCCGGCAGCCTGCCGAGCAGCACCGTCGCACCTTATGCCGGTCCGCCTTTCCGCATGATCGTCGACAGCGGCAAGCGACCGAATGGCGTCAGGTCCGGCATGAGCTCGGACGGAATGCAGATCGCGCCGATGAATCCTTGGATCCACATGTACTTCGCGACTACGGGCATCAACGCGCGCGGCGTCACGATCAACCCCGGGCAGCAGATCACACGGCAGGAAGTCCTTGGGCTCTACACCCGCGAGAACGGCTGGTTCGTACGCGAGGAGAACGACCTAGGGACCATCGAAGTCGGCAAGCTTGCGGACCTCGTTGTGCTCAACAAGGATTACTTCTCCGAGAAAGCTGTGCCGAATGACGAGCTGAAGCGGATCAATTCGGTGCTGACGATCGTTGGCGGCGACGTCGTGCACGATGCGAAAGTGCTGCGCATCGAGCGCGAGGACGATGACGACGACGACCGCGGCCGCTAGAGGCAAGTGTGCCGGAGGAGCGGCCGGTGTCCGGCCGCTCCTCAGCTCGGGCCGGCGCGTCACCGTCGACGGCCACGCGATCTGCGCCGAGTGCGGCCGGGCGGTCGAGCCGGTCGGGCTGGACCAGTGGCGCCACGGCCTGAGCCGCAGGCCGCGCCTCACGCCGCTCGGCTCCTACGCCGAATTCACCAAGCGCTTTCCCTGGGTCGTCGTAGCGGAGGACGACTGGCGCGGCGCCGCGGCCGCCCTTGCCGAGTACAAGGACAAGCTTAAAGCCTTCAAGAGAAAGGCGGTCCTGGTTCCGGGGGGAAACCCCTGCTTCGATCTCTATCGGCTGCTGATGGCGGCGCCGACGCGGCTGCTCGACCTCGAGGAGCGGCGCCGCGAGCTGGCGTCGCTTTTCTCCTGGGCGATCCCGACCGAGGCGGCGCTCGAGGTGCTGGCGCGGCATGCGCCGCTCGTCGAGTGCGGCGCCGGAACGGGATACTGGCTGGCGCTGCTGCGCCTGCGCGGCGTCGACGCCATCGGCTACGACCAGGCGCGCCCCGGCCGCGCAAACGCCTACCACTGCAACGACCGCGGCGCCTGGATCTCGATCGAGCGCTCGAAGTCGGCGGCCGCGGCGCGGCGCCATCCGGAGCGCGCCCTGGTCCTCTGCTGGCCGCCCTACGACGACGACGCGGCGAGCTACGAGGTGCTGCGCGCCTACCGCGGCGACGTGGTGATCCACATCGGCGAGCGCGACGAAGGCGCGACCGGCTCGGTGCGGTTCCATCGCGAGCTCGCCATGAATTGGTCTTTGATTGAAGAAGTCGAATTACCGCACTGGCCGCGGCTACAGGATCGGCTCATGGTGTACCGGCGTAACCCGGTGCGCCGGCCGCACCTCGAGCGCGACCGCTGCTTCGAATGCAGGCAGTTCATGCCGACCGGCGCCATCGGTCGCTGCGATGCCTGCTTCCGAAAGCGGCCTCCTGCCCTCGCGCTGCGCGTCGGCAAGCACCGCATCGAATATCCGCGCGAGGTCGTCGACGCGATGCCGCCCGCGCTACGGCGGGCGTTCGGCGCGAGCCCGACGCGCATCCGCCTGCCCCGGCCGGGCCGCTAGCCGTCCGCTGGAGGGTCGCTCGCCGCAGGAGGCTCGCTTGGCGAAGGAGCCTCGGTATTGCCGGCAGGCAGCACGGCGTTCGACGCCGCAGCCGAAAACGGAAGCCTCTGCGCCATGCCGAAGTCGTCGTTCCGGATCACGACTTCCTTCTCGCCGATCGACTGGACGCGATAGCCGTTGCCGACCGCGTCGCCTACGGCAACCATATAGACGCGCTCGTCGCGCACCAGCACCGCATACCCCTGGCCGTCGCGCGCGACCTTGCCGACGTAGGTCAACGGAGGCGGCGGCGGACCCGCCGCACCTTGGGGAAGGGTCGCCGCCGGACGCACTGGCGGCGGCGGGCGCTGGGACGGGGCTCGAGGTTCACGCCCCTGAAACAAGCCCGTCCCGCTTTGCGCGGGGAGCGCGCTGCGTGTCTCCTCCCAGCCTAATGGAAGGCCTGCGCTTGAAGTTACGGCGGGGACTTCTTGTTGCGCCTTAGCCGGCGCCGCCGCGGCGTCGCCCTGCGGATCGCCGCGGCGGGTGCAGCCAGGCACCGAAACAACCGCCGCAAGCGTCAGTGCAATGTAAGCAGCGTAGAACCTGCTTTCGGGCATGCCTGCCATTACCACTTTTCGGGAACGAATGTAACTGTCGTGGCGTCACGAAACACGCTGGCGGCAGCCGAAAACCCGCCGCCGCGGAGGTAAACTGCGTGCAGGGAGGGACTGAAGAATTCGCGCTCGACGCGTTGCGCTCGACTATGTCGCGCCTGTCCCTCGGCCGGTCTGGCCGGGGTTATTGGTGCTCGCCCTGTCGCTCGTGGTGGCCACCGGGCTCGGCGAGCGCTATCGCGACACGCGCGTGGAAGTGGCGCGGCTGGAGACCCAGAGCGGGCTGACCGTGGTCGAGCGGCCGGCGAAGCCGATCCCGCGCGAACGGATCGAGGAAGAGGCGCGCGCCGCCGAATCGGTCGTGCGCCAGCTCACCCTGCCCTGGGCCGCGCTGATCTCCACGATCGAGCAGGCCGTCTCGGGCGACGTCGCGATCCTTCAGCTCCAGCCCGACGCGGAAAACCGGCTGCTGCGCCTGACCGCCGAGACGCGCCAGCGCGAGGCGATGTTCAGCTTCGTGCGCCGGCTGGGCGAGGCGCCGCTGCTGGCCGACGTGCACCTCGTCAGCCACCAGGTGCAGCGCGAAGACCCGCAGCACCCGGTGCAGTTCTCGGTGCAGGCGACGATCCGGGAGGCGCGGTGAAGGCGCGGCTGGAGCTCCTGCTCCGCCGCCTCGGCGTCGCGGGCATCGCGGGCGTCGGCGTGCTGCTCGCCTGCGCCGCGTTCTACTTCTCCACCCTCGCGCCGCTCGAGGCCGACGCCGCGGCGCAGCGGCTGGCGCTCGAGCGCCTGAAGGATCGCAAGGCGCATCCCACGATCCACTCGGGCGGGCGCGGCGACGACCTGCGCCGCTTCTACGCCCTGTTCCCGCCCGCGGACAAGCTCACCGACGAAGTGCAGAAGCTGCACGAGCTCGCGCGCGCCTCCGGCGTCGACCTCGCCCAGGGCGAATACCGCCTGGAGCGGCGCGCCTCGGGCCTGTGGGCCTACCGCGTGACCCTGCCCGCCCGCGGCAACTACCGGCAGTTCCGCGATTTCATCGGCCAGGTGCTGAAGAAAATGCCGATCGCCTCGCTCGACGCGCTCCGTTTCGAGCGCAAGAAGGCGATCGAGAGCCAGCTCGAGGGGCAGCTGCGCCTCACCATCTACGCCCGGCCCCCGGGAGATCTGCCATGAAGCGACTCCTTCTTGCCCTTTTCTTCCTGCTCGCCGCCTGCGCAACCGGGCCCACGCCGCTCGAGGACGCGCGCAAGCGCTTCGACGAGGGTCGCACCGACGAGGCCCTCGCGGTGCTGCAAAAGGCCTCGCGCGAGAACCCCACGGACAACTATCTGCGCGTCGAATACCACCGCATGCGCGACGTGGTCGTGGCGCAGTGGCTGGCGCAGGGCGAGCAGCTGCGCCAGGCGGCGCGTTTCGATGCCGCGGAGACGCTCTACCGGCGCATCCTGTCGCACGACCCAACCAACCCGCGCGCCACCGCCGGCCTCGCCCAGATCGAGACCGACCGGCGCCACGCCGCCCTCGCCGCGCAGGCCGAGCAGCTGGTGCGCGCCGGCAAGTACCGCGAGGCCCAGGACGTGCTGCGTCCGGTGCTCACCGAGAACCCGCAGCAGAAGGAGGCGCGCCGCCTGCAGCGCGTGATCGACGACAAGCTGGTGGCGCCGGTGATCGTGAGCGCGGCGCTCAAGCCCGCGAGCGCCAAGCCGATCTCGATCGAGCTGCGCGACGTCACTCTGCGCAACATCTTCGAGACGCTGCAGCGGGCGACCGGCATCAACTTCATCTTCGACCGCGACGTGCGCTCCGACCAGCGCACCACCATCCTGCTGCGCGACGCGAGCATCGAGGACGCGATCCGCATGGTGCTGCTCACCAGCTCGCTCGAGCAGAAGGTGCTGAACGACAACACCGTGTTCATCTTCCCGAACACGCCGCAGAAGCTGCGCGAGTACCAGGAGCTGGTGGTGAAGGGCTTCTACCTCGCCAATGCCGACGTGAAGCAGACCGCGAACATGATCCGCACGCTGGTGAAGACGCGCGACATCTTCATCGACGAGAAGATCAACCTGCTGGTGATCAAGGACACGCCGGCGGCGATCCGCCTCGCCGAGCGGCTGATCGCGGCGCAGGACCTGGCCGAGCCCGAGGTGATGCTCGAGGTCGAGGTAATCGAGGTGGCGACGAACTGGCTGCAGCAGCTCGGCCTGCGCTTCCCCGACACCGTGGCCTGGAGCCTGGTCGGCGCGGCGGGCGTCCCCGGGCAGGTGACGCTCCCGGAGTGGCTGAACCGCGACGCGAACCTGGTGCGCCTGACGTTCACGGATCCGCTTTTCATACTCAGCCTCAAGCAGAACGACGGCTCCGCCAACGTGCTCGCCAACCCGCGCATCCGGGTGAAGAACAAGGAGAAGGCGCGCGTGCACATCGGCGACCGCGTGCCGGTGATCACCACCACCGCCGCGGCCACCGGCGGCTTCGTGTCGGAATCGGTGTCCTACCTCGACATCGGCCTGAAGCTCGAGGTCGAGCCGCTCATCTTCCTGGAGGACGAGGTCGGCATCAAGGTCGGCCTCGAGGTGAGCAACATCGTGAAGGAGATCCGCTCGGTCGGCTCGAACAGCCTGAATTACCAGATCGGCACGCGCAACGCCGCCACCAACCTGCGCCTAAGGGACGGCGAGACGCAGGTGCTCGCGGGGCTCATCAGCCGCGAGGACCGGAAAAGCGCCGACCGCGTGCCGGGCCTGGGCGAGCTGCCGATCGTTGGGCGCCTGTTCTCGAGCACCAACGACACCCGCAACCGCACCGAGATCATGCTGCTCATCACGCCGCACCTTGCGCGCGCCCTCACCCGGCCCGAGGCCGGCACGGTCGAGTTCGCCGCAGGCACCGAGGCCTCGACCGGCGTGCCGCGCCTCGGCGGCGCGCCGCTCGCGCCGATCCCGGCGGAGCCGCAGCCGCAGCCGCAAGGGCAGACGCCCGACGCGTCCGGCGCGCCGGCGGTCCCGCAACAGCAGCAGCCCCCCACCGGGGGCACGCTCGTGCCCTTCGGCGGAGTGAAGCCCGCGCCGCAATGAGCGCTGCCTTGCGCTTTTCTCCCGCCGGCCGCGGCTTCACGCTGATCGAGCTGGTCATCACGGTGGCAATCATCGCTGTACTCGCTTCCGTCGCGCTGCCGCTGAACGAGCTCATCGTGACCCGCGCCAAGGAGCAGGACCTGCGCCGCGCGCTGCGCGACCTCCGCGACGGCATCGACGCGTACAAGCAGGCCTGGGACGACGGGCGCATCGCCAAGGCCCCGAACGAGACCGGCTATCCGAAGAGCCTCGACGACCTGGTACGCGGCATCGAGGACCAGAAGAGCCCGAAGCGCGACAAGATCTACTTCATGCGCCGCATCCCGCGCGACCCCTTCGCGACCTCGGAGACGCTGAGCAACGCCGAGACCTGGGGCAAGCGCGCCTACCAGAGCCCGCCCGACGACCCGAAGGAAGGCGACGACGTCTTCGACGTCTTCACGCTCGCCACCGGCAGCGGGATCAACGGCCGACCGTATCGGGAATGGTGAAGCACCGCACCATGACCCCCTGTGAAGGGGGTCGCAAGCCGAAGGCGCGCGGGGGGTTTGGTTTTACCCTCATCGAGCTCCTCGTCGTCATGACGATCGTGGCGCTGCTCCTCACGCTCGCGCTGCCGCGCTACTTCGGCAGCATCGACAAGTCCAAGGAGGCGGTGCTGAAGGAGAACCTCCACCAGATGCGCGAGGCCATCTCGCGCTATTACGCCGATAAGGGGCGCTACCCCGAGACGCTCGAGTCGCTCGCCTCGGACAAATACCTGCGCCGCGTGCCGGTCGACCCGCTCACGGAAAGCACCACGACCTGGATGATCGTGCAGCCCGAGGACCAGACGAAAGGCGGCGTTTACGACGTAAAGAGCGGCGCCGCCGGCAAGAGCAAGGACGGCAGCGAATACTCCCAATGGTGAGGCGCGCGCGGGCGTGGCTGCGGCAGGCGGGGTTCACCTACCTCACGGTGATGTTCGTCATCGCCATCCTGCTCGGCGGCCTCGCCATCGTCGGCGAGACCTGGGAGACCTCGGCGCGCAGGGAAAAGGAGGCCGAGCTCCTCTTCATCGGCAACCAGTACCGCCGCGCGATCGGCCTCTACTACCTCTCGACTCCGGGCGTGGTCAAGGCCTATCCGCGCCAGATCGAAGACCTGCTGAAGGACCCGCGCCAGCCGGGCACCGTGCGCCATCTGCGCAAGCTGTTTCCCGACCCGATGACCGGCAAGCCGTTCGTGGTCATCAAGGGGGCCGACGGCGGCGTGCAGGGCGTGGCGAGCGCTTCCGACCTCGCCCCGCTCAAGGTCGCCGGGTTCCGCGTGCGCGACGCGATCTTCGAAGGCGCGCAGAAGTATTCGGAATGGAAGTTCATCCACACGCCGCCTGCGGCGCCCGCCGCTCCGGCGAAGCCCGCTGCTGCGGGCGCGGCGAGCGGAGCCGCGGGCGCGCAAGCGGCGCCGAATCCCGCGCAGGCGCCCGCCGCCGGCGCGCCCAACCCGCCCGGCGGCCCGATGCAGACCGCCAAGCCTCCCGCCACCGGGCTGGAAGGAACGAACCATTGATTGCCAACTAGGGGGAACACAATGCTTCTGCGTACCTGCAGTACTGCCGTCTTGTTGCTTGGCGCCGCGTCTTCCGCGCACGCCAAGCTCACCTGCGCCGACGTTCTCAAGGCGCTCTCGCGCGATCTGGCCGATGCGACTTGCTTCGTCAGCACCGACCTGACGACCAATAACGATCAGACCACGCCGCCGGACAACTCAATCCCGACTCTGCCGCCGTTGGCATTCACGCCGCGCACCGACCGGGGCGTAATCTCGCCGAACGCGCCGGATCGCACGCCGATCACCAAGGCGGTGCCGGGACTGCAGATCCAGGCGCGCATTGCCGGGGACCCGACCAACCAGGCGCGCTTCCTCCTGCGCCTGCCAAACGACTGGAACGGGCGGCTCGTCGTCGCGGGGGCTTCGGGCACGCGCAGCGAGTTCAACGGCGACTTCGCGTGGAGCGACTACGTGGTGCAGAAGGGCTATGCCTACGCCTCGCAGAACAAGGGCGTGCTGAATCTGAAGCTCAGCACCGCGGCCGATCCCCTTGCGTGCCGGCTGAACCCCGACTTGCCGGTGTTCGTGCACTTCTTCGATAACGACGACGGCCAGCAATTCACGCGCTGGACCGACTTCATGATCAAGGCGGGCGAGATGGCCCGCGACGGCGTCAAGGCCGCTTATGGGCCGCCGCCGCGCTACACCTATGCGGTCGGTACTTCGAACGGCGGCTACCAGGTGCGCCGCGCCATCGAAGAGGCGCCGCACGTGTTCGACGGCGGCGTCGACTGGGAAGGCACGTTCGTCGATCCGCACGCGCCGAATATCCTGACTGACCTGCCGCCCGCGGTGCTCAATTTCCCGGATTACCGCGCCTCCGGCTTCAATACGTCGACTACCGCGGCGAAGAACATCGTGGCCGCCGGCTACCCGCCCGACATCGCCTCGGATATCGGCGCCACACCGACGACCCTGTGGAACAATAACTGGAACAGCTTTTGGGAAGTGACGCTGTGCCAGTGGCAGAAGCGGCTCGATCCCACGTACAACACCTACGTGAGCGGCACCGGCAACTACAACTACATCAACCGGCTTTCGTTCTCGAACGTCGGCGCCGAGGTCGCCGCGTTCCAGAACACCGGCAATATCCGCAGGCCGCTTATCACCGTCGCCGGCACCATGGACTCGCTGCTGCCGATCGACCACCACGCGCGGGCTTACGCGCGCAAGGTCGAAGCGGCCCGCAGCGACCGGGGCAACGACCGCGAGGAAAGGCACGCCGCTTACCGGCTGTACGAGGTGCAGAACGGCAACCACATCGAGAACTACAAGCAGCTCAGCTTCTCGAAGCTGGAGTTCATCCAGCCGCATGCGCAGCACTCGTTCGACCTGCTCGTCGACCACGTCGAGCGCGGTTCGACGCTGCCGCCCAGCCAGTGCATCGCGCGCGGCGGCTCGATCAGCGATACGCCCGCGCCCGGCCAGGCGGGCCACTGCGCGAACTTCTTCGTGCCCTGAGACGCACGCCTGACGTACATGAAAGGCGGCCCGCGGGCCGCCTTTTTCATTTTGACGTCACAAATCGGATCGGAATACGGTCAACGCACAGGTGTTCTCCCGGTGCAGTCCAACCCCGCACTCGGGAGGAGGTTCTAGATATGAAACTCGCTGTCATCGCGGCCGCGCTTTCGCTCGCCGCATTCTCCGCAAACGCAGATGACCGGCTGATCCGCTTCGACGGCGCAATCGGCAGCCAGCCGCTAAGAGCAGGCGGGCTCGTCAACGACGTCCGCGGCGTCGCGCCGGGCGGACGCCCGTGGGTCATTTCCAGCCTCAGGGTCGACATCAGGACCGACGGAAGGATCAGCGTAGACGGAAGAGGCCTTCTTATCGGAGGGGGAGACACCGTCGCCAGCAATGCCAACCAGAGCGTGAAGGCGACTTTGATCTGCACGACCGCCACTCCGCCTGCGGTGCCGCCCTTGATCGACACCACCGCCGTGCCGCTCGAGGCCAACGGCGACTTCCATATCGAGGACGTCCTTAGGCTCCCTGCCGAGTGCCCGAGCCCGGTGCTGCTGATCCGCAATGCCGGCGGCGCCTGGTTCGCCGCCGGGATTCCCAAGCTCTAACTCGCGTTAGGGCACCAGCGCGAAGGAGCGCAGCGCCGAGCCGGTGCCGCCGCGGATCTTGAGCGGCGGCACGACCAGCAGGAACTCGTACTCCTTCGCCGCCGCGATCTCGTCGAGAAAGTAGTTCTCGATGATGTTGATCCCGTTGTCGGCGATCACCAGCATGTGGACCGGGAATACCTGGAACAGCGGCACATCCGGCGGGAACGCGAGGGGCGGACGAAACTCGAAGGTCAGCGTGTCGTTGCCGACGACCCTGGCGCCGCGTTTGATCAGCCACTGCGCGCCCTTTACCCCGACGCCGGCGGCATTGTCGCCCTTGTACTTGTTCGGGTTGTCGTTGAAGTAGCGGCCCCAGCCGGTGCGGATCAGCACCGTGTCACCACGCTTGATCTTCACGCGCTGATAACGCGCGGTGTCTTCAAGGACATCGCCGTCGATGTTGAACGTATCGGAGAGCGGCTCGACGCTGCGATTGACGAAGCGCGCGACGTCGAGCAGTACGCCGCGGTTGACGAGCAGATCCTTCGGATAGTGGGCGATGTCCAGGTTCTCTCCCACCTTGCCGGGACCGCGCCCAATGCCGTGCAGGTCGCTGGTTGCGGCCTTGGCATTGACGCCGCCGAAAAGAAGCCCGTTGTGGCCGATGTGGCCGATGGCATCAATCGACGGGGCGCCGTGCTGACCGCTCCACTTCTGGATTTCGGAAGTGAACGAAAGCTGGCGATCGGGATCGAACGCGCCCCGCGTGCCCAGTTGATCGGGGGGCTTTGTGGGGTCAAAGTCATCGTGCGTCTTGTTGAGCGCCATTTCGTAGGGCGGGTTGACGCCGGCGATCGGCGAATTCTCGTCCCAGAGCTGCGAAAGGTCGAAGAGCCGCGCCTTCTGCACCGAGCGGATGAATTTGTCGACGTCGTGGTCGTCGTCGGCGCGCACTTCGCGGCCGATCAGGGCTTCACCCAATGCCCCGGCGAGAGCGGCGAATCCTGCGGTGGCGACGAACTTGCGGCGCCCGTTAGTGGCGTCGTTCATATGGACCTCCTCCCTGGAAGTTGAATCCGATCATCCGCGCAAGCCAATGTGTCGTCAACGCCGTGGCGCGGAACGGACCTCGAATCCTAGAACCGCCAGCTCAGGCCCGCGGTCACCGCCCAGTCGGCCGTGAGCTGAACCCCGTTCACATACTGGTAGAGCGGCAGCTGCACGAAGCCGTACGCCTGCAAGCTCTGCGTCAGGAGGTAGCTCACCCCGGGGCTGAGGAACAGGAACTTGCCGCCGCTGTCCTCGGGCTCCGCATCGCTGCCGCTGTCGCGCGCCTTGTGCAGGAAGTTGATCTGCAGCATGAGGCCGAGCTTGTCGCCGATGCCCTTGCGGTAGCCGAGGTCGAGCGAGGTGCGCGTTCCCGGCTTGAAATTGTCGTGCTCGTTCAGCGGCGTCTGCACCAGGAGATCGGCAAACCACGTCGAGCCGGAGCCCAGCACCCGGCTGAAGTACCCGCCGACGAGAAGATCGGTGGTTCCGGTCCCCGGCTGCAGCGTGCGCTCCGCCACCTCGCCCTCGGAATTCTGCACGTCGGTCTTGCCGGTCGGCAGCTTCAGGCCGAAGTTGACGCCGTAGAAATCCAGGCGCTGCGCGCCCGCGTTCTCGGCGTGCCATTGGCGCCGGCTGAGCACGCGCGCGTCGCCGACCTCGGTGAAGTTCCAGGTCTCGTCGAGCTTCGCGCCCTGGTGGTTGTGGATGTGCGTGTGGAACTTGTCGACGATCGGCAGCGTAGCCGACACGCCCCAGTCCTGGTTGAACGTGTAGTCGAAAGTGCCGAGCCAGTTGCGGTTGATCGTCCGGACCTCGTCGTGGTGCTGGGGAATCTCGCCGACGCCCACCTTGCGGCTCCCCGCCATCGGCTGATCCTGGTCGATGTACTCGAAGCGCAGGTCGAACCGCGCGCCGGGCTCGGTCCACTGCCCCTGCGCGTTCCAGTTGGTGTTGATCATGCAGAACGCCGAGCCGCACGAAGCCCCGGCCTCGGCCGCGGCGCTCATCGCGAGCGCCGCCACTAGCAATCGCTTCATCGTTTTCCTCCCGCCAAACACCATGACGCGCGCAGCGCTCGCGGCCGCGCGCACTCAGACTTTCAGTTACGAGTCAGGCGAGCGGCGGTGCCCGGGGGAGGCTGGAAGGAAACTGCGGCGAAGGCTTCGTCGCCGCCTCGGCGCTCGAAACGGTTTCGGCGACGCGGGGCGGCAGGAAGGAAACGGTGCAGCGGACGACGGGACCTGGCTTTGCGCCGCCGTCCGACAGCGACAAATTGTCGCAGCTGCAGACGTGGCCCGATCCTGGCGGACAAACCGGCGACCACGCGTGCCGGTCAGCGACTACAGAACCATCACCGGGATGCGCGTTGGCCGCACCTTTGTGATTTTCCCCATTGTGTGCCAGAGCGTCGGCGGGCGAGTACCCGACGAGCAGTACTGCAAGAAAGAGGAGCAGCGCCCTCACGCGGGGCATTCTATCCCCGTCCGAAAGAAAAAGCGGCCTCGAAGGGCCGCTTTTCCTGTGGAAGAACCTGCCTATTTGCTAGTCATCGTCGTCGTCGTGGTCTCGCCCTGTGTCCTGGCCGAGGCCGATCTTCTTCGCCTTCCCGTGCAGCTCGAGGATGTCCATCCCGGCGCCGTTACGATCCACCGCGATGATGTAGCCGCGGTCGTCGACTTCGAGGTTGTTCGTCATGTAGCCGTCCGGAAGCGTGAGGGCGTTGCTTTGCGGAACGTAGAAACCCACTTCGACCGGCCCCTGCGGCTCGCGAATGTCGTATGCGCGTACGCCGCCGGTGAAGTAAGCGAGGAAGGTGAGTCTGCCGTAGAAGGGGTTGGCGAAGTTTTCCTCGCTCGAATGGACTCCGAAGCGCGCCCCCCGCTTGCAGTAGTTGCCGCGCGGGAATTTCTCGCCCGCGCGCGGGTCGAGCCACATCGTCGAGAGGACCGTGGGCCCCTGCCACACGTTTTGCTGCACCCGCGTTCCCGGCGGCGCGGTCTTCGAGTTCTCGACCGTCACGTCGACGACGAAGCTCCAGTGCGGCGCTTCCGCGCACTTGTCGGCGGTCGACTCCGACGCGAGCAGCACGATGTCGCGCGTCTTGAACTCGGTGAAGTCCTGGTAGCTCTTCGGCGTCAGCCCGAACACGGGGAAGCTGGTGTGGCCGCCCTGGTCGGGGGACATGTACAGGATGGAAGTCTGCGGCGCCTCGAGTTGCGCGTTCGTCGGGTCGTCCGGGTCGCCGCTGAAAGTGCCATACGGGGGCGGCAACAGCTTCTTTCGGTCCAGGACCTGCAGCACGCCGTCGTCGCCCACGCCCCAGGCCGCGTAAATGCGATTACCGATCACATCGTCCGTGGTTGCGCCGCGCGCAAGCTTGCCGGCCGCATTCGGGTGCTCGTGCGCGGAGATCGCGCCGTGCAACGACGGCGGCGTCGGTCCGGTGCCGCTCGGCTGTGCACCTTGTAATCCATGCGTGCGCAGATAAATCGGCGAGGCGGGGTTGCTCCAATCGACGATCATCATGGATTGTCCCTGCCTCCATCTCGGCGCCGCCTTGCTGCCCGGGAGGTACGCGAGCCCGGTCTTGCATTCCCACCAGTGCTTGTGGGTGTTGCGCAGGTTGCGCATTTGACCCACGAGGCTCGGGCCGTTGACATTCGTGACGTCCCAGACCTCGTAGCCGGAGATGCTGAGGGTGTTGCTCTGGACATTGCGCATCAGATAGACGTGTCCTGGCGTGCCGCCGGGAAGATCGGATCCCAGACACGCGCGGTTCGACTGCGTCTGCGCGCCGGCCACCGGGCCCGGAATGTGGAACTTTTCCACCGGGCGCGAGGGATCGGTGATGTCCACGATCATCGTGCCGTTCGGTTCCAGCGGGCTGCCAGGCTTGAGCGGGTTCGGCCGTGGACCGTTGTCGGTAGTGTTGCTGTGCGTGCCGGCGAACGCTATCACCCTTCCGTCGGGATACTTGATGAACGTGGGGTGATACGAGGGCCGACCCTGCAGGTCGGCGTGCCCCACCCGCCGCATGTTCTTCTGCTCGCCGCTCTGGCTGACACCGCGCGGGTCGTCGGCGAGGGCTGCCGCGGCGAGGGAAAGAACGGCGGTGGCCGCAGCGCTCAAGGCGAAGCCGGTACGTATGCTGCGCGATTTCGACATTGTTCCTCCTGGTTATGCGAATGTCTGTCGGGGAACGCGATGACCGGCGCGCGCATCGCGCGCCGCAGGCTGCCTCCCCGCGCTTCTTCTAGCACTCCGTCATTCGCACCACAAATTGGAGTCGGTCATGAACTGATGAGCCTTCGCCATCAATCGCGGCCGCGCCGCCTGTGCCCGCGCTCGTCGTCGTCGCCGCCGTGCACGATGCGTCCCGCCTGCAGCGTGAGCGTCGAGCGGACGCGGCGCAGGCGGTCGGGCGACACGGTGAGCGGATCGTCGCTCAGCACTGCGACGTCGGCGAGCTTGCCGACCTCGAGCGAGCCGAGCTTCTCTTCGTCGAACGACACGTACGCGCTGTCTGCGGTGTACATGCGCAGCGCTTCCTCGCGCGTGATCTGCTGGCCGGCCGGGGTGGCGTCGACGCCCGCGTTATTCCTCATCGTGGTCATGTAAGACATCATGAGCCACGGGTTGAACGGGCCGACGTTGGTGGCGTCGGTGCCGGCCGCGAGCCGGATGCCCGAGTCGACCAGGCTGCGCCAGGGCGGGCCCGCCGGGTTCGCCGAGGTGTAGTTCCAGCCCTGCAGCCGCAGCACGATGCCGAGCGCCTTCGCCGCCGCGATCTGGGAAGCGCTGATCGGATTCACGTGATCGAGACCCCATCTCAGCTTGTCGATCGGACCGGCTGCGGCCGCCGTCTGGTATGCGGAAAGGTGGAAATCGATCTCGGCCGACGTGAGCGAATGCTGGGTGACGGTCCAGCCGTTCTGCGCCGCGAACTTGAGGAAGTCGGGGAACTGCAGGTTGGTGGTGCTGGCGTTGGTGCGCTCGCCCACGCCGAGCGGGCGGAACACGTCGTCTCCGACCTGGTTGAACGCGTGCAGGATCGTGGCTTCGGCCTCGGTGAAGCCCGGGTCGGTGCTCGAGCTGTAGTACATCCGGACGCGGACCCTGAGATTGTCGTCGCGCCAGAGGCTGAGGACGTATTTGAAGCCGGGGATGCCGACGACCGCAGCGCCCACGGTCCCCATGTCGGTTACGCAAGTGAGCCCGAGGCTCGCGGCAAAATCGATCGCCTCGGCGGTGCCGCGCTGGCGCTCCTCCTCGGTCTGCACGGCCTGCAGCGCGGCGAGGCCCTGCCCCGCGTTGAGCGTGCCGTTGGCGTTGACCGTGATGCCGCGCGAGACGAAGAACGCCTTGCCGGCCGTATTCGTCACCGCGCCGCCCGCGCCGGTCGTGGAGAGATACACCGGATGATTCGGTGCGGCGTTGTCGAGCTCGGCCACCGTGGGCAGGCGCTTCTCGGCCAGCCCGTTGATGTTCCAGCCGCCGACGCACGTGATGAATTCGCCCGCGGGCACCGCGAGCTCCTTGATGCGCGCGCTGATCATCTGCGTGAGCTCTGCCACAGACGTGGCGGTCTCGATGATGCGCACCTCGTGGCCCGGGTTCTGCCCGCAGCGGATGAAATGCGAGTGAGAATCCATCAGCCCGGGAATCGCGGTCGCGCCGCGCAGGTTGATGGTGCGCGCGCACGGCCCGAGTTCGTCGGCGTGGCCGAGCGCGACGATGCGCCCGGCCCGGATCGCGAGCGCCGACACCACTGGTCGCCGCGGATCCATGGTGAGGAAGCGGCCGTTCACGAGGTGCAGATCCCTCGCACCTTCGCACGACGCGCGCTGGTCGTCGTGCGCCAGCGCCCGGCCTGCCATCGTGCCGCCCGCAGCCATCGCGGCCGCGCCCTGGATGAAACTGCGGCGTGTGAACCTGGTCATCGTCTCCCTCCCTAGTTCGCGAGCTGGATGTCAGCGCGCGGATATTCGTCGGCGTACTCGCGCGGGAAGAAGCCTTCGTCCATGAGTTCCTTCAGCCGGTGCTGGACGCGGCTCACATAGCCGCCGTGGTTGCGGTAGAGCGCCTTCATCTCCTCGGACGAGAACGGCGTGATCCAGCCCGTCTGGCTGCACAGCCCGGGGCCGGTGTTCGGGATGGTGAAGGTGAAGGCTGGAACATCGAGGTAGGTGCTGCGCACGCCGCCCCTGGCGTTGCCGTGCTCGTCGAGCACGACGCGCGTGCCGTTGGCAAGGACCGTCGAGGTCTCCATGTACGACGGCGCACGCGGCGGAACGGTGCCCAAGGCCGACCAGTCGAGGAGGTGCTGCAGGCCCATGAAGGTGAGCGCGCCGTGCGGGAAGTGCGACAGCGGATGCGTGCAGCCCTCGAAGGCCGGGTTCTCGCGCGCGTCGTTGTGCGACATCCCCGCGACCTCGTAGATGCGAAACTGGTTGCCCGGCGCGTCGCTGTCCGGGCGCCGGTACTGGACGCCCACCAGCACGCCGCCCTGCGTCGCGCTCGACTGGTCGTGCACTTCCGACTGGCTCGGCATCTGGATCGTCGGCACGTCGGTGATGGGCACGATGGCGTTGCCGAGCGTCGAGGTCACGAAAAAGCCCTGGTGGATCGGGCCGCCGTCGGGCATGCGCAGGTCGGCGTGGTCGAGCTGGGCGCTCGAGCTCATGTACGCGCGCGTGGCCGCCGACGAGTCCGAGGTGCCCGACAGGATCAGGAGGCTCACGGCGTAGTCGCCCATCGGCCCGCCGGAGAGGTTGCTCCGGATGAGGCGTCCGACCTGGGCGATGATCTCGTTGGTCTGGCTGTCGGCGACCTGCAGGCTGCCGTAGCGCTCGAGGTTGAATTCCTTGAGGCCCGCGCCCGGAGTCGCCGGGTTGTTGAGGTTGATCCTGCGCGCGGCGACGGTCACGCAGCCGTGGCCGCGCTTGCCGATGCCGAACCGGGCGTACTGGCAGATCAGCGCGTTGCCGCCGCGATGCGTCGGCTCGCCGACCACCATCCCGCTGAACTGCTGCGGCGTGGGCGGCCTGCGGATCAGAATCCGGGTCTTGTACGGCTGCCCGGCGGCGGTGCCGGAAACGAAGTATTCCTCCGTCACGTAGCCGAAATCCTGCAGATTGGTTCCGTCGGGCCCCGGGCGGATCCCGGGGTGCATCTCGCCGGGGCCGGTGATCGGTCCTTCCACCGCCGGAACGGGCGGAACCACCGCTTGAGCGCCGCCGATCCCCCCGGCGAGCGAGGCCAAAATCAGGCATGTAAATGTTGCGTTGCGCAAGTGCGCGCCTGCTGTGGTCGGACGCATTTCTCCTCCAGTGCTTTGTTATGAGCGAATTCACGCGAAAGCGGTCGTCAGGCAACGACGCTTTCTGTACGATCCGGTGTAACACGCCGCACTGCTAACAACCAACAGCAATCGCTCATTGATTCATCAGCGTTGGCCATGAATATCACCACGCGCCAGTTGAAGGCCTTCGTGCTCACGGCGCGGCACCAGAGCTTCTCGCGCGCGGCCGAAGAGCTCTTCATCACCCAGTCCGGAATGAGCGTGCTGGTGCGCGAGCTCGAAACGCAGCTCGGCTTTCGCCTGTTCGAGCGCACCACGCGCAAGGTGATGCTGACCGACCCCGGCGCGAAATTCCTGCCGGTCGCCGAGCGCAGCCTGCGCGAGCTCGAAACCGCGGCGCTGCACCTCTCGCGCGCGGCCTCCGGCGCGGGCGACTGCCTCGCGATCGGCGCGCCGCCATTTCCCGCCGCCGAGCTGCTGCCGCAGGCGATCAGCGCGTTCGCCACGCTGCATCCGAAGCTTCACATCCAGCTGATCGACGCCGAAGGCGCGCGCCTCATGGAGATGGTGCAATCGGGCAAAGTCGACGTCGCGCTGAGCGCCTCGCTGCAGGAATCGCCCGGTCTGCTCAAGCTCCCGCTCGCGCGCTTCGCGCTGATGCTCGCCTGTCCCGAGGACGCGGCGCGCGACCTGCCGCCGGTGGTGCGCTGGAGCGACGTCGCGTCGCAGCGCCTGATCGGCCTGCCGAGCGGCTATCCGATCCAGCGCCTCGTCGACGAGCAGCTCGCGCGCGTGGGCCGCACGGTTCCGCCCGAGCTGGTGTGCAACTTCCTCGAGACCCAGATCGCGATGGTCGAGGCCGGCGCCGGCGCCGCCGTGACGCCCGCCTCCGCGCTGCCGGCGTGCGCGAAGCGCAGGATCAGCGTGCACGCGATCGTCGAGCCGGTGGTGTGGAGCGACCTGTTCTGGGTCGTCAACCGCACCCACAAGCTCTCGGCGACGGCCGAGGAGTTCGGCGCGTTCCTGAAGGGCTATCTCGGCCGCATCGCCGAGCAGGCCGAGCTACTGGGCGATGGAGGTCCGGAAGGCCGCGAGCGGCTCGTGCACGAGCGCGCCGGCGGCGCCCTGCAGCACCAGGGATGAGAGCTTCAGCTCGGTCGTCGCGCCGGCGCGGATCGACTTGAAGGTGACCACGACGAACTCCGCATCGTCGGGCACTTCGCCCTTGCCGAAGGCGCCGACGGTAATCGAGCCGCTCGGGTTCACGCGGTAGGTGAAGCTGCCTTCGGCGAAGAATTCGCCGGCGCGCACCGCCACCGGCTCGAGCACCTTGGCGTCGTAGGAAAGCTGCAGCGGCGAGCCCCGCACCAGCTTGTCGGCCGTGATCTTGAGCGCCACCTCGAACTCGCTGCCCGCGGCGACGCGCGCCGGGCCTTCCCAGCGCAGCTGCGCGGGCCGGCCGCCCTCGCCTGCCGGGACCTGCTTCACGCCGCGGCCAGCGCTGGCCGTCGGCGGCACCACCGGGACCTGGAGCGCCGACGCGACGGCGAGCGTCTGGCGCTCGTCGAGCGGCATGTAGACGAGCGTCACGGCGTCGGACTTGATCGACTCGACGCGATAGCCGCCTTCGAGCACGTCGCCTTCGCGTACGAAGAAGACGCGGTCGTCGCGGGCCAGCACCACGCGCGGCGGACCGTCGTGCACCACCTGGCCGGCGACGCGATACGGCATCGGCGGGGCCACCGGCGCGGGCGGGGGCGGCGGCGCCTCGACCGCTGCCTTGTGCTTCGGCGCCGCGCGCACCGGCGGCGCGTTCGATCCGAACAGCTCGCCGCGCGGCCCCGACAGCCCGTCCCGCGAAGGCAGGGCTAGCGATCCCTCGCTGGCGCGCGGCTCGTTCTTCGGCGCAGCCGCGACCGGCTGCGGAGCGCTTGGCGGCGGCGCCGGCTGGTCTGCGAAAAACCACACGCCCGCGGCTGCCGCCGCGGCCAGCGCCCACCCCAAGACTTTGTTCTTTCGTCCCACAGATCAGAAGCTTAAGCGCGGGATCGCGCCTGCGCAATCCCATCCAGAATTCTCTCTGGTGTGAATGGCATACGTGTGACACGGACTCCGAGCGGCGCCAGCGCGTCGTTGATCGCGTTCATCACCGCCGCCGGCGCGCCCGCCGTGCCGGCCTCGCCCACGCCCTTCGCGCCGAGCTGCGACTGGCGCGTCGGGGTCTCGACGTGGGCGCAGACGATGTCCGGCATCTCTCCCGCCATGGGCACGAGATAGTCGGCCATGTTTCCGTTCAAGAGCTGGCCGTCGGGGCCGTAAAGGCACTCCTCGTAGAGCGCCGCGCCGATCCCCTGCACGATGCCGCCGCGCAGCTGCTCGTCGGCGAGCATCGGGTTGATCACGGTGCCGGAGTCCTCCACGCACCAGTGGCCGAGGAGCCTGACGAAGCCGGTGTCGACGTCGACCTCGACCAGCGAGGCCTGGATGCCGTTGGTGAACGTGAAGCCGTACTGGCGCGGCGTGTAGTGGCGCGTGACGGTGAGCTCCGACTGGAACTCCGGCGGCAGCGTGTCCGGGCGGAAATACGCCACCCGTCCGAGCTCCGACAATGGGAGCCTTTTTTCACCCGTGAGGCGATTGACGACGTGGTCTCCTTGAACGTCCAGCTCTTGCCGATCGAGCTTGAGGATCGCGGCGGCCACCTCCAGGATGTTGGCGCGCAGCGCGCGCCCCGCCTGCAGCACCGCCTCGCCGCCGATGCCCGCGCCGCGCGACGCCCACGTGCCGCCGCCGTAGGGTGTCACGCCCGTATCGCCTGTAATTACTTTGATTTTTTCAATGGAAACCCCAACAGCACTGGCCGCAATCTGCGCGAAGATGGCCTCGGTGCCCTGACCCTGCTCCGTGACGCTGCACATCACCGTCACCATGCCGGTGGGCTCGAGGCGCAGCGTGGCGCCGTCCTGGGCCGAGATGCGCGCACCGCCCACGCCGTAGAACGCGGGCGAGGGATTGGTCACTTCGATCATCGCGGCGAGACCGATCCCCCGGTAGACCCCCTGGCGCCTCAGTTCCTGTTGTTCTCGCCGAAGTTTCTCGTAAGCCATTACCTCCAGAAGCTTGTCGAGGCACTGGTGGTGCGAGAGCTTCTCGAACTTGATGCCGGAGGGGAACGTGTACGGGTAGGCGTCGTCGGCGATCAGGTTCCGGCGCCGGAATTCTGCCGGGTCCATGCCGAGCTTCTGCGCCGCGAGGTCGACGATTCCCTCGGTGAGGGCGACCGCGATCGGGTGTCCGACCGCGCGGTACTGGCAGGTGACGTTCTTGTTGGTGAACACCACATTCAGGCGCGCGCGGTACTCGCGATGCCGGTACGGCCCGCCGGTGAGGTTGACCACCTGGTTGCCTTCGATGCCGCTGGTGCGCGGGTACACGGAATACGGGCCGATCGCCGTCAGATCGTCCAGGTCGAACCCGAGGATCTCGCCGCTTCTCGAGAGGGCGACTTTGACCTTCACCCGGTGTTCACGGCAGTGGATGTCGGACAGGAACGACTCGAGCCGGTCGGCGACGAACTTCACCGGCCGGCGCAGCATCACCGAGAGCGCCGCGGTCGCCATCTCGTCGGGATAGACGTGCACCTTGATGCCGAAGGACCCGCCCACGTCCTTCGTGATCACGCGCACGTTGGCCTCGGGGATGTTGAGGTGGCGCGAGAAGATGTCCTGCATCATGTGCGGCGCCTGGGTCGCGTGGTACACGGTGAGCGAATGCTCGCCGGCGTTGTAGTCGGCGAGGATCGCGCGCCCCTCGAGGCAGACGCCGGTGTGGCGGCCGAAATGGAAGGTGTCCTCCACCACCGCATCCGCCTTGGCGAAGGTAGCGGCGACGCCCTCGGTGTCGAGCTCGCGCCTGAAGCAGATGTTGTCGCCGAGGTCATCGTGGACCAGGGTTTCGCCCTGGAGCGACTCCTCCATGTCCACCACGACCGGCAGCTCTTCCCATTCGGCCTCGATCAGCCCGACCGCGTCCTCGGCCTGCGAGCGCGACTCCGCTACCACCGCGGCGCAGGCCTCGCCCTGCCAGCACGCGCGCTCGATGGCGATCGCGTGCTGCGGCGGCGACTTGATCCCCTTCAGGTGCGCGAGCACCGCGACCCACGGCGTGCAGTATTCCGCGACGGCCCTGCCGTCGAACACGCCGATGATTCCCGGTTGTTTGAGGGCTTTCGAAAAATCCAGGCTCTTGATGCGCGCGTGAGCGTGCGGACTCCTGAAGAACGCGACGTGCGCCAGGCGCGGGAAGCGCAGGTCGTCGATGAAGGCGCCGCGTCCCTGCAGCAGGCGCTGCGCGTTCGGCCGCGGCACGCTCTGGCCGATGTAGCCGCGGTCGAGCCGCGTGCCCGGCGCGTGCAGCGGCAGCTCAGCTTTTCCCATGCATGACTTCCTCTATGGCGTCGACGATGGCCTGGTACCCCGTGCAGCGGCAATAGTTTCCGGAAATGTGCAGGCGAATTTCGTCGCGGCTCGCTTTCGGATGGTGTCGAAGAACATCCTGAGCGGCCATCAGCATGCCCGGGGTGCAGAAGCCACATTGCAGCGCGTTGCGCCGATGAAAGGCCGCTTGTATTTCTCTTAGTTCTCCTGAATCGCTGAGGCCTTCGATCGTCTCCACGCGGCAGCCGTGCGCCTGGACCGCGAGCATCAGGCAGCCGCGCACGATCTCGCCGTCGACCCGCAGCGTGCAGGCGCCGCAGACGCCGTGCTCGCAGCCGACGTGCGATCCGGTCAGGCCGAGCTCCTCGCGCAGGAAGTCGACCAGGTGCTGGCGCGCGGGCACGCGCCGGCTGACCTGCGCGCCGTTGACCGTCAGGGTGATGTCGAGAGCGTGTTCCATGCGCGCTTCAGCAGCACCTTCGCGAGGTGCAGCTTGGTGGCGGAGCTGTTGTAAAGGTCTGCGGGCGGGTCCAGGTCCTGCTCGAGAAGCTTTTGCGCTTCCTCCAGATCGGCGGATTGAGATGCACGGCGGGCGAGCATCGGCGTCGGGCCGGCGCCGCAGAACACGAAGCGGGTCGACTTACCCTTGTAGGCGGCGAGCCCGATGATCGCGTAGTCGCCGTGGCGCCGCGCCAGCTCGAGGAACACCGAGCGCTGGTCCTTGAGCTGCGCCGGCACCTCGAGCGCGGCGACCAGCTCGCCGGGCGCGAGGTCGACCTCGAACAGGCCCTTGAAGAACTGCTGCGCCTTCACCAGGCGCTCGCCGCCGGCGCCCGCCACCACGATGCTCGCATCGAGCGCCACCATGCACGCGGGGTATTCGGCCGCGGGATCGGCGAGCGCGATGCTGCCGCCGATGGTGCCGCGGTTGCGGATCGCCGGATGCGCCACGTGCCGCACCGCCTGGGCAAGCAGCGGCGCATGCCTCGCGATTTCCCCGGATTTTTCGATTTGTGAATGCGTAACGAGCGCGCCGATCCGCAGCACGCCCTGCTCGAGGGTGATGTCCTTGAACGGCAGGCCGGAGATGTCGACCAGCAGCTCGGGCTGCGACAGGCGCATGTTCAGCGCCGGGATGAGGCTCTGGCCGCCCGCCAGCACCTTCGCGCCCGCGCGCCGCGCGAGCTCGAACGCCTCCTCGGGCGAGCGCGGCTTCGCATAGGCAAACGACGGCGCCTTCACCTGCGGGATCCTCCTCGTCGAAGCCGCTATCATAACCAGCGAGGAGGAAGCGATGCCTGTTCTTCGTTGTGTCCTCGCCACCATGATCTTGGCGATGTCGCAGCTCGGCTGGGCCCAGGGTTATCCCAGCCAGCCGATCCGCCTGATCGCGCCTTTCCCCCCGGGCGGCAGCGTCGACATCACCGCGCGCCTCATCGCCGATCCGCTCGGCGCGCAGCTCGGCACGCGCATCGTGATCGACAACCGCAGCGGCGCCTCGGGGAACATCGGCATGGAGGCCGCCGCCCGGGCACCGGCCGACGGCTACACGATCGTGCTCAACACGATCCCGCTGGTCACCAATCAGGCGCTGTTCGCCAACCTGACCTGGGACCCGATCCGCGATTTCGCGCCGATCGGCATGGTCGCAACCTCGCCTCATGTCCTCGTCGTGCCGCCGAAGAACCCGGCGAAGAGCGTGGCGGAGCTCCTGAACGATGTGCGCGCCCATCCCGGCAAGCTTTCCTACGCCTCGGCCGGGTATGGCACTACGTTCCATTTCTGCGGCGAGATCTTCAAGGACGAGACGCACACCTTCATCCTGCACGTCCCTTATCGCGGCGGCGGCCCGGCGCTGCAGGACACGCTCGGCGGCCAGGTAGACATGAGCTTCCCGACGCTCGCCGCGGCACTGCCGCACGTGCGCTCGGGAAGGCTCCGCGCGCTCGCCATCACGGACAACCGTCGCTCGAAGCTCCTGCCCGAGGTCCCCACGCTGGACGAGGCAGGCGTGAAGGGATTCTATTTCGTGCAGTGGCTGGCGCTCCTCGCGCCCGCCGGCACGCCGCCGGAGCTCGTGAAGCGCCTGAACCAGGCGCTCAACGCGACTCTGCAGAACAAGGAGCTCCTGGACAAGTTCGACGCCCAGGCGATGGAGCCCTATGTGACCACACCGGAAGAAGCCAGCAAATTCCTGGCGGGCGAGGTGCAGCGCTATGCCCGCGTCATCAAGGCGCGCGGCATCACCGCGGAATGAGAGCGCCGGCGCCTCAGTCGGCGGCGCAGCGAAAGCCGATCTGGCGATGCCCGGTCGCGGGGTTGCGGAACGCGACGGTCCGGTTCCACGCCACCAGCTTCTCCGGCGTGTCGTCGAAGATGTAATTCCCGCCGCGCACCACACGCTCGCCAGGCGCGCGCGGATCCTCGCGTCCGTCATCCGCGCGGTACGGATACGGCCGATCGAGGCTCGAGGTCCATTCGAGCAGGCTACCCGCCATGTCCTGCAGCCCCTCGGGCGTGGCGCCTCGCGGCCGACTGCCGACGGGAAGCGTGGTGCCGCTTGGCAGACCGATCACGGCGAGCTCGGGCGTCGGCATCTGCGCGCCCCAAGGGAAGGCGCGCGCCTCGCGGCCGCGCGCCGCCGCCTCCCATTCGACCTCGCTCGGCAGGCGCGCGCCGCGCCAACGGCAATACGCCGTCGCTCCCGCCCACGTCACTTCCGTTACCGGATGGTCGTCGTGGCCGGGGTTGGGCGCGAAGCGGCCCGCGCGTACGCCGATGCGCGCGTCTTCGTCGTCGAGATCGATCATCGTGTAGGGCGACGGCCGGCTGCTGAACTCGAGCAGCATCGAATGGAACGCCCTCGGAATGTTGCCCGCCGCGACCTTGCCGCCCAGCGCGGTGCCTGCGGGCTTCACTGGAAGCGCGTTCATGAATTCGGCGAACTGGGCGTTGGTCACTTCCGTCCGGTCGATGCGGAACGACCGCAGGTCGACACGATGCTCGGGCATGGCAGCACGATTCGCGAGCGGATGCTGCGCCGGAGACCCGACGGTGTAGGCGCCCGCGGGAATCCTCACCATCTCCGCCTGCTGACGGGCCGACGCCCCGGCCTGAGCCGGATCGAAAGGGGCGGCCGCCGGAAACGCGGGCGGCGGCGTCGTCGGCGAGGCGGTCTGCGCCGCCGCGCGTGAATTGATCAAGATCAAAACGACGGTCAGTACGGCGCTCACCATGAGGATGCAAACAACCGACGACTGGAGTCTCACCATGCTGCTCCTCACGAAAGACGATTTTAGGATCAAAGCGGAAAACTTCGACCTTACCAACGGCGCGAACATCGTGCGCATCGCGGCAGGCGCCTTCATGTTCCCGCACATCGCGGGCAAGTTCGCCGCGATCGGCACGCTCACGCTCAAGGCCGGCACGGTGGGATTCTTCGCCAAGGCCGGGATGACGCCGCCGGAACTCTGGGTGTATCTCGCCGCAGCGTCCGAGCTCCTGGTGGGAATCTTCCTGGTGCTCGGCCTGTGCACGCGCTATGCGGCGCTCGGCGGCGTGGCCGTCCTCGGCGTCGCGGTATACGCCTTGCAGACCGTGAAAGGCTTTTCCGGATGGACCTGGAATACCGGCGGCTATGAATACCCGGTGTTCTGGGCGCTCGTATGCTTCGCGATCGCGCTCGAGGAGTTCAAGGCGCTGAAGAGCGCCGAGCGGCGCGCGATAGCCCCCCGCGCGACGCCGCGTCTCGCCACCTGAGAGGTCTGCTATGCTCCCGGCCCTCACCGGCCGGGAGCGCACAGTGGATCTGAGACTCGAGCGGAAGAACGTTCTCATCACGGGCGGCAGCAAGGGCCTCGGCCTTGCCTGCGCCAAAGCCTTTCGCGCCGAAGGCGCGCGCGTCGCGATCGTGTCGCGCTCGCGTGAGAACCTCGACGCCGCGAAGAAGACGCTCGGCGAGGCCTACACGATCGCGGCCGACCTGACCGACGCGGCGGCCGCGGCGGCCATGGTCGAGCGGGTGGAAAAGGAGTTCGGCCCGCTCGACATCCTCGTCAACTCGGCGGGCGCGGCCAAGCGCACCGACGCCGACGACCTGACGCCGCAGGCCTGGCGCGCCGGCATGGACGCGAAGTACTTCAGCTACATCCATGTGATCGACCCGGTGGTGAAGCGCATGGCGGCGCGCGGCCGCGGCGCGATCGTGAACATCATCGGCAACGGCGGCAAGCTCCCCGCCCCCACGCACCTCGCCGGCGGCGCGGCGAACGCCGCGCTGATGCTCGCGACGGCCGGCCTCGCCGGCGCCTACGCGGCCAAGGGTGTGCGCGTGGTCGGCCTCAATCCCGGCCTGACCGAGACCGGCCGCGTGGCCGAAGGCATGAAGGCCGAGGCGAAGCGCCAGGGCATCAGCGAGGAAGAAGCGCTCAAGCGCGCGACGAAGAGCCTGCCGCTCGGGCGCATGCCGCAGCCCGAGGAACTCGCCGACATCGTGCTCTTCGCAGCCTCCGAGCGCGGGCTGCTCCTGAGCGGGGCCAACATCACTGTCGACGCAGCGCACCACCCGACAGTGCTGTAGCACCGTACGGGGTTCCACGACACCCCCGAATCTTGCATGCAGCGGGGCATGGTGCACTTGTCCTTCACCACGCCTGTTCACGGCGGCCCGCGCCAGGTCAGCGCGGAGGCATTCGTGCTGCGCGGCGGCCAGCTCGAAAGCCAGCCCGACGCCGACCCGATCGCTTTCAGCCTGGGCGACGCCTGGGCGCTGGAAAAGGACCGTTTCGCGCGCGTCGAATGCCCGGACCGGGTCCTGTGCCTGTTCGAGGAGGACGGCGCGATCGGCGAAAAGCAGGGTCCGTTCACCGGGCTCGCAGTCGTGGACGGCACGCTGCGCTGCGGCGAGCGCGTCATCGCGACGCTGCGGGGCAGCTACTGGCAGTCGGAGAAAACGCGCCGCGCTTGGCCGCGCGTGCGCATGGTCGAAGCGCGCGGCTGACCGCCGGCACGCCCCGCGGCCGACGGCTCGGCACACGGATTGCTGGTGGACTGCCGCCATGTCCGCGAAGGAGATCTCAGCGAACGACTGCCCGCAGGCGCCCGGCTTCCGGGCGCACGTGCGCACGCTGATCCTCCACGAGGCGTGCCAGACCGCGGGCGGAATCGGACAACTGGCCAAGCTTCTGCGTCTCCCCGCGGCGTCGGTGAGCCGCTGGCTCGAGGGCGCCGAGGAAGCGCCCGATTTCGTCTACCAGGCGTGCATCGATATCGTGCTCACGCACCCCGACGGGGCCGGGCACCCGTAACCAGAACGCAACAAGAACTCCGCAGCCAAATTACGCAAAAAAGTATCAATCGTCTCGCGGCGCGTGCAGAGTGCTCGCCGCCGGCGCCCTCCCTGCACTTTTGCCTTTGAGTGCGCAATATGACGCGGCAAAGTCGCGCCCATGTACTGGCGCTACTGGGGCACGAACCTGTGGCTCAACGTCGGCTGGGAGCTTGCGCACTGGCGCCGGCGCGTCGCCCTTTTCTGGTACGGCGGCGACAAGACGCCGTGGCTGTTCGTCGCCATTGCGCTGTTCGTGGTCGGCGCGCTCGCGTTCGGACTGCGCTCGGCGATCGCCTACCAGGACGAGCGGCGCCAGCGCGTGCGCGAGTTCCACCAGCAGAGCCTGACCTGCCTCGCGCGCAACGTCTATTTCGAGGCGCGCGGCGAGCCGATCGCGGGGCAGTACGCGGTGGCCGAGGTCACCATGAATCGCCGCGCTTCGCGCCGCTTCCCCAACACCGTCTGCGAAGTGGTGTACCAGAAGAACTGGGATTCTTCGCGCGGGCGCTTCGTGGGCGCTTTTTCGTGGACCGAATTCGACGCGCTGCCCAATCCGACCGGGGAAGAATGGCATCGGGCGCTCGCCATCGCCGAGGCGGTGTACTACGGCCGCTACGCCCCTCAGCTCAAGGGCGCGGTCTATTTTCACGCCACCTACATCAAGCCCGACTGGGCTCCGCAGAAACAGCGTGTTGCGAAAATCGGACGGCACATCTTCTACCGTTAGCCACGCCACAGGAAAGCCACATTCCGGCAGGTAGAATCCGACTCGTATGTGGCAGCGCAAAAAGATTCTGCGGACCGCCGGCATCGCGGTCCTCGTGCTGCTCGCCGGCGCGGGCGCGTTCACGCTGTACCTCGACCACCGGGTGCGGACCGAGTTCGAGGGCCGGCGCTTCGCGCTGCCGGCGCGAATCTACGCGCGGCCCCTCGAGCTGCACGCCGGTCAGCGCCTGGCGCTGCCCGACCTCGAGGACGAGCTGCGCGAGCTCGGCTACAAGGCGCTGATCGAGAAGCCCGACCCGGCGCGCGAGGCCGAAGGCGGCTGGTACGTGCGCAGCGGCGAGCGGCTCGACGTCGGCTTGCGCGCTTTCGTGTTCTGGGACGGGCCGCAGCCCGCGCGCCAGGTGCGCCTCGCCTTCGACGGCGGCGCCGTGAGCGCGCTCACCGACACCGAAGGCCGCGAGGTGGCGCTCGCGCGGGTCGAGCCGCTGCCGATCGGCGGCATCTATCCCGCGGGGAACGAGGACCGGGTGCTGGTGCGCCTCGCCGAGGTGCCGCCGCACCTGGTGAAGGCGCTGATCGCGACCGAGGACCGCGCCTACTTCACCCACGCGGGCTTCTCCGTGCGCAGCATGGCGCGCGCGGCGCTCAGCATCGGCTCGAGCCGGATGCAGGGCGGAAGCACCATCACGCAGCAGCTGGTCAAGAACTTCTTCCTCACGCCCGAGCGCACCCTGCGGCGCAAGCTCACCGAGCTCGTCATGGCGGTGCTGCTCGAGGTGCACTACGGCAAGGAGGAGATCCTCGAGACTTACCTGAACGAGATCTACCTCGGCCAGGACCGCGACCGCGCGATCCACGGCGTAGGGCTCGCGGCGCAGTATTACTTCGGCAAGGAAGTGCAGCACCTCACGATCGCCGAGTCGGCGCTGCTCGTCGCCCTGGTCAAAGGTCCCGCGGTGTACGACCCGCACCGCCACCCGGCGCAGGCGCTCGAGCGCCGCAACCTCGTGCTGCGCGAGACCCGGGAGCAGAACGCGATCACGATGGAGCAGTACGCCGCGGCGCGCGCCGCCGACCTCGGCGTGTCGCGCAAGCCCGGCTTCGGCACCTCGCCCTACCCGGCGTTCCTCAGCCTGGTCCACCGCCAGCTGCGGCGCGACTACGACGAGGCCGACCTACGCTCGGAAGGGCTGCGCATCTTCACCACGCTCGACCCGCGGGCGCAGGCCGCCGCCGAGCGGGCCCTGACGAAGCGCCTCGCGCAGTTCGACAAGGACAAGCGCTTCGGCGCGCCCGGCCTCGAAGGCGCGGTCGTGGTGACCGATCCGCAGAGCGGCGAGATCCAGGCGCTCGTCGGCGGGCGCGACGCGCGCTACCGCGGCTACAACCGCGCCGTGGACGCCGCGCGGCCGGTCGGGTCCCTCCTCAAGCCCGCGATCTACCTCACCGCGCTGACCGAGCCCGCGCGCTACACGCTGGTGACCCCGGTGGACGACGGACCCTTCGTCTGGAAGAGCCACGGCGCGCCGGACTGGCAGCCGGAGAACTACGACAAGAAGTTCCACGGCATGGTGCCGCTGCGCACCGCGCTCGCCAACTCGTACAACGCGGCCGCAGCGCGCCTCGGCACCGAGCTCGGTGTCGAGAAGGTGCTCGGCAACGTGAAGAAGCTCGGCGTCGAGCGCGAGCTGAAGCCCTACGCCTCGGCGCTGCTCGGCGCGGTGGAGCTCTCGCCGCTCGAGGTGGCGCAGATGTACCAGACCATCGCGAGCGGCGGCTTCCGCTCGCCGCTGCGCGCCATCCGCGAGGTGACCACGCAGGAGGGCAAGCCGCTGCAGCGCTACGCGCTCGCCGTCGAGCAGGCGTTCCCGCCGGAGCCGATGTACCTTCTGACCGCCGCGCTGCAGGGGGTGGTGCGCGAAGGGACTGCTCAGGGGCTCAAGGCCTTCGTGGCGCCGGAGATCGGCGTCGCCGGCAAGACCGGCACGACCGACGAGCAGCGCGACGCCTGGTTCGCGGGGTTCACCGGCGATCGTCTCGGCGTAGTGTGGGTGGGCTACGACGACAACCGCGCCGCGCGCCTCTCGGGCTCCACCGCCGCGCTGCCGATCTGGGGCGACATGATGGCCGCACTCGCGCCCGAGGCGCTGGCGCTCGAGAAGCCCGAGCGCGTCGAGACGGTCTGGATCGATCCGCAGAGCGGATTGCGCGGCGTGAGCTGCCCCGGCGCGCTGGAGCTGCCTTTCGTGCAGGGCTCGGCGCCGCGCGACATGGCGCCTTGCGCCAGCCCGGTCGATGGCGCGGTCGAAGCGGTCGGGCAGACGATCGAAAAAGCGAAGAGCTGGTTCGAGCGCCTCTTCAGGCGATGAGACTTTTCGCCTTGCTCGTCGTGTTCCTGGCAGGGTGCGCGAGCGCACCGGAAACGCCGCCTCCCCCTGCACCGCAGGAGCCCGGGGCCGCGGCCCCACCACCGACACCCGAGCCGGCACCGCCGCCGGTCCCGCGCTCCGAGAACGTCGCCGTCGCCGGGCTGATGGAATCCGCGCGCGCCGACGCCGCCGCCGGCAAGCTCTCGACCGCAGCGGCCTCGATCGAGCGCGCGCTGCGCATCGAGCCGCGCAATCCCCGCTTGTACCAGGAGCTCGCGCGGGTGCGGCTGCAGCAGACCAATTTCACGCAGGCAGAGAGCATGGCCACGCGCTCGAACTTCTTTGCCGGAAGCGACCACGCCCTGCGCGCGGAAAACTGGCGCCTCATAGCCCAGGCGCGCGAGGCACGCGGCGATGCCGACGGCGCGCGCGAGGCGCGCGAAGCCGCCGAGAAGTTTTCCCGCTAGATTCGTGACATAGGACCATCAGGCGGGAAGTCGAATTCCCCCATACTTGCGGGCACATGCGTGCGAAACCGCAAGTGGAGTCTCTGCTGCCCGTCACCCTCCCGGACGGGGTGCGTTACGCGCCGGGCGTGCGCGCCGGACGTTGGGTCTTCGCCACCGGCCACAAAGGTACGGCGGAGTTCACCGGCCGCATGGCACCCGAGGTCGTCGATGGGGCCGCGCCGAGGCACGGCGCGCCCAGGCACAAGAAAGAAGCCCGGCGGATCTTCGCCAACCTGGAGGCGGTGCTCGCGGCGGGCGGCGCCGAGCGCAGCCACGCGGTGCGCATCGACCAGTACTACGCCCGCGCCCGGGCGGTCGATCCCTACCACGAAGTGCGGCGCGAGTTCTTCTCCGGGAACATCCCGCCCAGCACGTCGAACCTGCACCAGCGCTTCCTGCTGGCCGGGCAGGACATCGAGGTGCAGCTGATCGCGGCGGTGGCGAAAGAGGGCTTCGAGCCGCAGCAGCATCGCCCCGCAGGACTGCCGGTTCACGCGAGCTCGGGGTACAGCCCCGTGGTCACCTGCGGCGACTTCGTGTTCGTGGCCGGCCAGACCGCGGAAGCGCTCGACAGCGGCAACGGCCCGCTCGATCCGGAGGCCGGCATGCCCGCCGGGCACCTCTGGAAGGGCACGCCGATCAAGCTCGAGACCGAGTTCGTGATCCGGCGCAAGCTCAAGCCCGCGCTCGAGAGCGTGGGCAACACGCTCTCCGAGGTGGTCAAGGCGCAGGTTTACGTACGCGATATCGACGACATCCCGGCCTTCAACGAAGTCTGGGCAGGCCATTTCGGCAATGCGCCTCCGGCCACCAGCATCATCACCACGTCGACGCCGGGCTTCATCTGCGAGGCGAGCCGCGTCGAGATCAACACCATCAGCGTGCGCAGGGGCGGCGCCACACGCAAGGCGATCGTCGACGCCGAAGTGCCGATGCCCTACGCCGGCCAGGTGCAGGCGGTACGCGCGGGCGACCTCCTGTTTCTTTCCAACCTGATGGCGGTCGACGCCGGCGGCGCGCTGGCCACGGCCGCGGATGCGCGGCAACAGATGGATCACGTGCTTGCCGCGGCCGAGCGCCTGTGCCGCAAGGCCGGCACCACGCTCGCGAACGCGGTGCGAGTGCAGCAGTTCCATACCGACCTTGCCGATTTCAATGCCGCATGGGCTGCCTGGGAGCGCCAGCTCCCGGGCCACTACCTCCCGTTTTCAGCGATCGAGGTGCCGGCGCTCGCGGTGCCGGGCGCGGCGGTCATGCTCGACCTTTGGGTCTACGTTCCCCAGGCGGCCACATGAAGCGAAGAACCCTGCTTTCTCTCCCGGCCCTGCTTTTTCTCCTTGCCGAGCTTTCCCCGCCGGCGCGCGCGCAGCCCGACTATCCGCCTGCCCAGATGCGCTTCGTCGTGCCGTTCAGCCCCGGCGGCGGCACCGACGTCATCATGCGCCTGGTCGCGCATCACCTCGGGGAGGCGTGGAAGATCACCGCGCTGGTCGAGAACCGCGTCGGCGCCGCGGGCGTGATCGGCTCGCACTACGTGACGACGCAGGCGCCCGACGGGCGCACCTTTCTCGCGGTGGCGAGCGCGTTCGGCGTGCGCAGCGCGATCGACCGGACCGTGCCGTACGACGTGGGCCGCGATTTCACCGGCGTCGCGCAGCTCGCGCGCTCGCCGAGCTTCATGGTGGTCTCGCCCGAGCACGGCTTCAAGTCGCTGAAGGACCTCGTCGCCTACGCCAAGGCGCAACCGCTCGGAGTCTATTACGCGTCGGCAGGCGTGGGGAGCACGGCGCATCTGCACGCGGCCGCGGTGGCCCAGCTCGCGGGCATCAAGGCCGAGCACGTCGCGCAGCGCGGCACGCCCGAGGCGGTGAACGATGCGATGGCGGGGCGCGTGCTCTATGCCTTCGCCCCCGGACCGAATGCCATTCCGCTCGCCAAGTCGGGCAAGTTGCAGATCCTCGCCACGACGTCGGCCGCGGGCCACCAGTTCATGGCCGGCGTGCCGACGCTCGCGGAGGCCGGCCTTCCCGGCTACGAAGGCGACGACTGGTTCGGCGTGTTCGCCCCCGCCGGCACGCCGCTCGCGATCCGCAGCCGCGTGGCGAGCGAGATCGCGCGCGTCCTCTCGCTGCCCGAGGTGCGCGAGCGCCTCGCGGCGCTCGGCGCCGAGCCGGCGTTTATGGGGCCGGAGGAATTCTCCGCTTTCGCTCGCAAGTACGTCGCCGACACCCGCAAGCTCGGCGAGCAGATCGGAATTCAGCCGCAATAGCTGGGATGTATCACCGGTTGCGCGACAGCCTGTCGCGGATCGGCGACGTTGCGTGAAGGGCACAAACGGACGCATTGACGCCCTGAACGCACGACAACCACGCTAGACTTTTTACAAACAAAAGACAGGGAGTGGAAGCTGGCCATGAAGTGGCTTGGCAGGACGCGCGCCGACGCGGTCCAGAAAGAGGCCGCCGCACCCACGGCCGAGCGCTCGCTCGTGTGGCTGCGGCTTGCCGTAGTGCTCGCCGCGCTTCTGCCGTTCGCCTTCTTCGCCGGCGCGGCGCGCCTCGGCTACCTCGACGCGGTCAAGGCGACGAGCACCCGCCTCGAGGAGCTGGCGCGCGCCGCCGAGGATCACGCCGCGCGCATCCTCGAGCGCAACGACCTCGTCATGCAGCAGATGCTGCAGCTCCTGAAGGACGACGACGACGAGGCCTTGCGCAGGCGCGAGGCGCAGCTGCACGAAGTGGCGACCGCCATCCTGCTGCGTCTGCCGCACATCGGTTCGATCACGCTGAAGAACGCGCAGGGAGAGGTGCTGATGTCGACGTTCTTCCCGCCGGCTTCGCGCACCCTCGCCGGACCCGACTGGAAGCTGCTCGCCGATCGCGCGAACGACGAGGTGATGCTCACGGTTTCGAAGCACCGCGGCCTCGCCGCCGGCGCGCCGGGCGGCGTGGTCGAGCTCACGCTCAACCGCTCGTACTTCGACGAGTTCTACCGCCGGCTCACCGAGGGCGACAGCCGGCTGACCGCGGCGCTCCTGAACGGCGAAGGCGTGCTCGTGAGCAGCTGGCCCCCGGTGCCGCTCTCCGACACGTTGCTCGCGCACGGCCCGCTCGTAAAGCGCATCAAGGCCGGCGAGGCGCGCGGCACGCTGCTCGAAAGCGGCGTGCTGGCTACGGCCGGCGAGCGCTACGCCGCATTCCGCAAGGTGGGCGACGAGCCCTTGTACGTCGCGGTGACGCAGGACATGGCGAGCGCGCTCGCTGACTGGAAGCACCAGATGCTCGTGCTCGGCGCGATCCTGCTCCCGATCACGCTGGCGCTGGTGGGCGCGTCGTGGCTGGCGCTGCGCCGCACGCGCCGCGAGATCGAGGCGCGGCGCCGCCTGCGCGACGAAGCCCAGCAGCGCGAGCACGCGGAGGAAGCGCTGCGCCAGGCGCAGAAGCTCGACGCGCTGGGCCAGCTCGCCGGCGGCCTCGCGCATGACTTCAACAACCTGCTCATGGTGGTGAGCGCCAACGCGGAGCTGCTCGGGCGCGCCGTGCCCCAGGCCGCCGCGCGCCCGGAGCTCGGCTCGATCCTGCGCGCGGTCGACGGCGGCGGCAAGCTGACGCGGCGGCTGCTCGGCTTCTCGCGCAAGCGCGCGCACCATCCGGAAGTGATCCGCCCGCAGGCGGCGCTCGACGGCATGCTGGATCTCCTGCGCACGACCGCCGGGACGGCGGTCGAGATCACGCTGCAGGTCGACGCCGAGACGCCGCCGATCGAGGTCGACGTCGCCGAGCTCGAGATGGCGCTCATCAACCTCGTGGCGAACGCGCGCGACGCGATGGGGCACAAGGGCCGCATCCGCATCCAGGCGCGGCCCGCCCGCCCCGGCGAGGGCTCCGAGGGAAGCCTGCTCGGCTACGCCGTGATCTCGGTCTCGGACACCGGCCACGGCATGAGCGCCGACATCCTGAACCGCGCGTTCGAGCCGTTCTTCACCACCAAGCCGCCGGGCGTGGGGACCGGGCTCGGCCTCGCGCAGGTGTACGGTTTCTGCGCGCAGGCGGGCGGCGACGTCGAAGTGGCGAGCAAGCTGCGCGTAGGCACCACGGTGTCGATGCTCATCCCCGCCACCGCCAAGTCGGTGCAGCCCGCGCGCGCCGGCGCCGCCGCGGAGGCGAAGCTCTCGGCGCGCGTGCTGCTCGTGGAGGACAGCCCGGAGCTCTCGTCCAGCATCGCCGCGTCGCTCGAAAAATCGGGCTGCGTGGTGACGCCGGTCAGCTCGGCCGTCGAAGCCGAGCGGCTCGCCCTCGCGCCCGACAGCGGCTTCGACGTGGTGCTCTCCGACATCGTCATGCCGGGCGGCGACGGCGTCGCGCTCGCGACGCGGCTGCGCAAGCGCAAACCCGACCTGCCGGTCGTTCTCATCACCGGCTACTCGAGAGAAGTGCGCCACGCCGTGGGACCGGACATGGAGATCCTGGCGAAGCCCTGCGCCGCCGATGAGATCTTAGGCGCGCTCTCGCGCGCGATCTCCGCGCAGCGGCCCGCCTCGCCGATGCACTGAGAAGCCGGCTAGTTGAGCGTCACCCCGGCGGCCTTGATCACCGCCGCCCAGCGCGCGCTGTCGGCGGCGAGCATCTGGGCCATCCGCTCGGGCGTAGAGGCGATGACCTCGAAGCCGAGCGGCTCCATCCTGCCGCGGAAGGCGTTCGATCCCGCGGCTTTCGCCGCCTCGGTGTTAAGGCGCTTCACCACCGCCTGCGCCATTCCCGCCGGGCCGATCAGCCCGTACCACGACACCACCTCGAATCCCGGCATTCCCGCTTCGGCCACGGTCGGCACGTCGGGAAACAGCGGCGAGCGGGTCGCGCCGGTCACGGCGAGCGCGCGCAGCTTGCCGCTTTTCACGTGCGAGACGGCCGAGGGGATGGTGTCGAACATCATCGCCACGCTTCCACCCATCAGGTCGGTGAGCGCGGGCGCGCTGCCCTTGTAGGGGACGTGGACGATGTCGATGCCGGCCATCGTCTTGAAGAGCTCGCCGGTCAGGTGCAGGTTGGTGCCGTTGCCGCTCGAGGCGAAGCTGAGCTTCCCGGGCTCGCGTTTCGCGGCGTTGATCACATCCTTCACCGAGCCGAGCGGTGAACCGGGACCGGCGACGAGTACGTTGGTGAACGACACCAGCGGCGTGATGAAGGAAAAGTCCTGCATCGCGTCGAACGGCAGCTTCGCGTAGAGGTGCGGGCTGATGGCGTGCAGCGCGTTCAGCGTCAGGAGCAGCGTGTAGCCGTCGGCGGGCGCGCGCGCCACCTCCGCCGCGGCGACGTTGCCGCCGGCGCCGGGCCGGTTCTCGACCAGGACCGGCTGGCCGAGCGGCGCGCTCAGCTCCTGCGCGATCGCGCGCGCCGTGATGTCGACTCCGCCGCCCGGCGGGAACGGGCAGAGGATACGCACCGGCTTCGCCGGGAAAGGCTGTGCGAGCGCGAGCTGCGGCAGCAGTGCGGCGAGAACGACGCGCAGAATTTTTCTCACGGTGTCCCTTGTGCAGACTTTCGAAGCGTTGCCAGTGTACGAAATTCGGGGAAATCGCGACTGGCACCCTTGCGTCGCCAGGGTATTCTTTCCTCACACCGTGCGGCTCGACGACTATCGCAGCGCCCTGCACTTGAGCGAAGCCGCGGCTGCTCCCGAAGCGGGCGGCGTGTACGTACTGTGGCGCGACGCGCGGCCGGCGACCCTTCACGTGCCAGCCCTGCGCCGACGCCGCGGCGCGCGAGGCCGAGGCGCGGCTGCTGGCCGCGAAATTCAGGCTTTCAGGCGGTACCCGGTCCTGAAGATCCACCACACGACGGCGAGGCACAAGACCAGGAACAAGCCCGTCATCGCAAGGCTCACGCCCACATGTACGTCGGCGATCTCGTAGAAGCTCCAGCGGAAGCCGCTCACCAGGTACACGATCGGATTGAACAGCGTCACCGTCTGCCACGCCGGCGGCAGCACGCTCACCGAGTAGAAGGTGCCGCCGAGGAAGGCGAGCGGCGTGACGATGAGGAGCGGGATGAACTGCAGCTGCTCGAAGCCGTCGGCCCACAGCCCGATGATGAAGCCGAACAGGCTGAAGGTGAGCGCGGTGAGGACGAGGAAGCCGAGCATCCACAGCGGATGCGCGATGCGCAGCGGCACGAAGAACCAGGCCGTGGCGAGGATGGTGAGGCCGAGGATCACCGACTTGGTGGCCGCCGCGCCGACGAAGCCGAGCGCGATCTCGAACGACGACACCGGCGCGGAGAGGTACTCGTAGATGGTGCCGGTGAAGCGCGGGAAGTAGATGCCGAACGAGGCGTTGGAGATGCTCTGCGTGAGCAGCGTCAGCATCACCAGCCCGGGCACGATGAACGCGCCGTAGCTCACGCCGTCGATCTGGGCGATGCGCGTGCCGATCGCGGCGCCGAACACCACGAAGTACAGCGCCGTCGAGATCACCGGCGCGGCGATGCTCTGCATGAGCGTGCGCCGGGTGCGGTCCATCTCGAAGGCGTAGATCGCCCACACGCCGCGCGGGTTCACCGGTCTCTCCTCACCAGGTCCACGAAGATGTCCTCGAGCGAGCTCTGGGTGGTGCTCAGATCCCTCAGCTCGAGGCCCGCGGCGTTGACGTCCTTCAGGAGCGCCGGGATCTCGCTGTGCTCGGCCTGTGCGTCGTACGTATAGACGAGCTCCTTCCCCCCGTCCACCAGCGCCAGGCGGTGCTGCGCGAGCTCGGGCGGCACCGCGTCCAGCTTGCGGTGCAGCTGGAGCGTCAGCTGCTTCTTGCCGAGCTTGCGCATGAGCTCGGCCTTGTCTTCCACCAGGATGATCTCGCCCTTGTTGATCACGCCGATGCGCTCGGCCATCAGCTCGGCCTCCTCGATGTAGTGCGTGGTGAGGATGATGGTCACGCCCGAGTCACGCAGCGCGCTCACCGCCTGCCACATCCCCTGCCGCAGCTCGACGTCGACGCCCGCGGTCGGCTCGTCGAGGAACAGGATCTGCGGCTCGTGGGCCAGCGCCTTGGCGATCAGCAGGCGCCGCTTCATGCCGCCCGAGAGCGTCATCATGCGGTTGTCGCGCTTGTCCCAGAGCGCGAGCCCGCGCAGCACGCGCTCGACGAGCGCGGGATCGCCCGGCTTTCCGAACAGGCCGCGGCTGAAGTTCACCGCCGCGCGCACCGTCTCGAAGGGATTCCCGGGCAGCTCCTGCGGCACCAGCCCGATCAGCGCGCGCGCCGCGCGGTAGTCCGCCACGATGTCGTGGCCGGCCACGGTGACGCGTCCGGAGCTCGGCCTGACGATGCCGCACACGATGTTGATGAGCGTGGTCTTGCCCGCGCCGTTCGGGCCGAGCAGCGCGAAGATCTCGCCGCGGCGGATGTCGAGGCTGACGCGCTTCAGCGCCTCGAAGCCGGAGGCGTAGGTCTTGGACAGGTCCGAGACTGAGAGGATGACCGACATCGGCTCCGGCGGAATGTTACGCGGCCTGGCGCGGCGACTATTGCAGACGTAACCTGTCCAGCGCCGCCCGCAGCTCCGCCACCTCGGACTCGAGGCGCGCGACTCTCGCTTCCAGCGGTTTGCTCTCCGGGACGGAAGCCGCGGCCTCCATGGGTGGACTGTTCACAGGCGTCCCGCTTAGGAGATGCGCCCATCGGTTCTCGCGCGCGCCCGGAAGCCGCGCGAGCTGGACCACCAGCGCGCCCGCCGGCCGCGCCGCGAGCTCCTCCAGGAACGCCTCCACGGCCGAGAGATCGGCGAAGCGGTGCAGGCGCTCGCAGTTGGTGCGCAGCTCGCCGGGCGTCTGCGGGCCGCGCAGCATGAGCACCGCGAGGATCGCCACCGACTGCGACGGCACCTTCAGGACCGAGTCGACGTTGTGCGCGTAGCGCGCCACGCGGCCGCCGCTCGACTCGATCACCAGGTTGCGCCGCTTGAGGTTGTCGAGGGTCGCCTGCACCTCGGTCTCGCTCGCTTCCATCACCGGCGAGCGGCTGGTCTTTTGGTTGCAGCCCGAGACCAGCGCGTTGAGCGTCAGCGGATAGGTGTCGGGCACGGTGTGCTGCTTCTCCACCAGCGTGCCGAGCACGCGCGTTTCCAGGAGCGAAAGGTCGTTCATCGAAGCTGCAATTATCCGACAGGGAAAATCGGGGACAGACCCCGATTTCGCACGATCCCCGATTTCGCACTACAGCTGCGCCATGCACGCCTTGTGGCGTTCGCTGACGCGCATCGCGTAGCCGTAGCTCGTCAGGCGGCGCGACGTCTTGAAGCTCTCGACGACGATCATCGGCACGACCGCGCGCGGCGCGCGCCGGCCGAGCACACCGTCGACCATGGTGAACACCGACAGGTAGAGCCGGCTGCGCTCGAACTCGGCGCTCTGGCCGAGCTCCAGGTCGCTGCGCACCTCGGCGCTGGTCATCTCGAAATGCCCCGCCAGCGTGCGCACCGCGGCCTCGGTGCGGCTCACTTCGCGCAGCGGCTTGCCCTGCTCGAAGCGCAGCAGGTCGCCGTCGAGCTCGAGCGCGCTGCCGGTCAGCTCGGCCACCGCCTTCTGGAACGCGGCGTTGCGGCTGGCGTAGCGCCCGGCGTTGTAGTCCGCGAAGCGATAGCGCAGGTCATCGTAGGGGGCGGCGTAATCGAAAAGGTGCGCGATGCCGAAGTAGAGGCCGCCACGGCGGGAAAACACCTCGTCGCGAATCGAGCCCTGCAGGGGGAACGGATAGCGCGTGGAAGCGGCGTGCAGCTGGGCGAAGCCGATGCTCACCTGCATCGGGCCGCCGCTGCGCACCGGGTTCTGGTCGCCGAACAGCGACTTGCCGAGCGGGACGCGGCTGGCGAAATCCTCGAACATGTCCGAAATGTGGCGCTCGGTCGTCGCGGCGTCGAGCCGCTGGACGTAGGTACGGCCGTCCGAAGAGGCGAGCTTGAGCGCCGACTCCGCCACCACCTTGGGTACGCCAGCGCGCTCGCGCCGCTTGTCGAGCTCGCGCCGCGCAAGGTCCGGTAGGCCGGGAATGGACGGATCGACGCGGAAGCTCGATTCCTGCTCGATGATCGCGACAACCGCGCAGACGTTCTCCGCGGTCGGTTCCACGCGCAGCGCTGTCATCGCGGCGTACATGTCCTCGGCCCAGGCGCGACGGTCGGCGAGGCGCGTGGGAAGGAGCTCTTCGACGAGCGCCGGGCCCCTCACGACTGCGCCGCCCTCGGTGCGTTGCGATTGCGCATCGGGTCGTTGCTGTTGGGCGCCGGGTAGCGTGCCGCGAGGCGGCGTGGCGCACCCTGCCAGAAGTACCAATACCGCCGCAGCCAGGCGTACCGGTTTCCGCATCCTGCGAGCTTAGCCAACCGCCGCCGATAACACGGTGCGGCTTTTCACACATTGCGCTGCGCCAAGCGTGGTTACAGCGTGAATTTCAGTGAAGAAATCAGCGCACCGGGAAGGTGCGACCCCGACGTCGACCGTTCCCCGTAGGTCGAAACGTCGGGCAGGAGCTCGCGCTCGCGCGTGAGATCGACGAGGTTCTCGCCCAGCATGCGGTAGATCGAATCGTCGAAGCGCATCGGCGTCACCGGCGCAACGATGTGGCCGCGCTCGACCCAGAGCGTGGCGAAGCGCGTCATGCCCGTGATGCGGCCCGCTGGACGATCGGAAAAGTTGAGATACCAAAGGTTGCTGATATAGAGGCCCGTATCGAGCGCCTCGAGGACGCGGTTGCTCTGGAGTCCGCCAGCATGCAGCTCGAGAGCCTCGGGACCCTCGCGCCCGGCGTTCGGCATGAGGCCGTATTCCTTCGCGGAGCGTGGCGAGACGAGCGCATCGCGCAGACGTCCCGCTTCGATCAGCGTCACGCGCGCCGGCTTCACGAAACCCTCGCCCTGGAAGCCCGGCGCCATGCCCTCGGCGGTGTTTTCAAGCATCGTCACCTTCGGGCTCAGCGTGCCGCCCGACTCCATGCGCAGAAGCGGGCTTTGCTTGGTCTGCCGCGCGCGCGCCGAGAACCCGCCCCACGAGAGCAGCCCGGTCAGCTCTTCCAACGCGCTCGGTGCGAGGTAGGCTCGATAGTCGCCGGGCTCGAGCGTGCGCCGCGCCTGGGAGAGATGCGCGAGCTGCTGCGCCGCCGCCTCGACCCGGGCTTCGAGCGCGCGCGGGTCCCAGTCGAATCCGGCATAGCGGCCCTTCACGGCCTTGTCGGCCTCGAGATAGAGGCTCCAGTCGAAGTTGAAGCTGTCGACCTCGTGCCAGTTCCGCTGGCCGAGCGAGTTGGCGAAGCCGCGGCAGATCGTCCCGCCGGCGTAGATGCCGACCAGGTCCTGTCCTTGCGCCGCTGCGATGATTTCTTCGGTTGCCGCGGCGGCGGAAACGAGCCTGCCGCGCCGCTCGCTCGAGGCGGAGTACGGCGTCTCGTTGAAGAGGAGCCAGGGGTCCTCTGGAAGATCGTCGAGCACGCCGCGAAGCTCGTCGAGCGCGGCCCTGGAGGCTTCGAAGTCTTCGCTTCCGAGCGCGAGCGTGATCGATGCCTGGCGGCGCGCGCGGATCAGGCGCAGCGAAACGTAGCCCTGCTCGACGCTTCCCGCCTGGCGCACCCTGCCGCGGTTGAAGCGCACGAAATCGGAGCGTTCGCCCGAGAACTCGCAAAGCAGCGTCTCGCCGGGCTTCGGCATGCGGCCGAGGCGCTCCGCGAGCTCAAAAAAGCGCGCCTTCATCGCAATCCCGCGTGGAGCAAATCCTGCTCCGGGGAAAAGCAGGCTAGCGCGCCGTTCCCGTGGCCTTGCGCTGCTTCAGCGCCTGCGCCCGGCAGTCGAGCAGCGCTTCCAGGACCGTCGCGCCCTCGCCCTCCACCGAGCGCTTGAGGACGCTGGTCTGGCGGGCCGGGCGCTCGTCGGCCCGCCGGGTCCAGTAGACCGTATAGGCGCCGCCGTTGCGCGTGATGATGATGACGCCCTGCCTCGTCATGTCCGCGGCGAGCGCGTCGAGGCCCTGCCTTTCCGCGGAAAGGCCGGCCCCCACGCTGCGCCAGCGATCGAAGAGTCCCATGCGCCGTCCCTTGCCCTTGCGGCCACGCTGGACCGAACGTTCCGAGGAAGTTTGTCACCATCGCGGGGGGCGGGAATAAGGAACTAAGTCCTTCTTCAGGCGGATTGGCCGCCGAACACCTCGACGTCGGAGAACAGGCACGGCGGCGCGGCGTGGCCGCAGTGGATGGCCTGATTGGGCTCGCCCTTGCCGCAGTAGAGGGTGCCGTGTACCTCGAACGACGCCGGGCCGCCGACCGCGCGCAGGCTGCGCCAGAACGTTGCCGAGACGCCGCGGTAGTTCGGGTTCTTCACCACGCCGCGGCGACGGCCGTCCTCGATCAGCTCGCCCCATTCGCAGCCGAACTGGAACTTGTTGCGCGAGTCGTCGATCGACCACGAGACGTTGGTGCGCATCAGCACGCCGCGGCGCACCGAGACGATCATGTCCTCGAGGGTGCTAGAACCCGGCTCGACGTTCAGATTCGCCATGCGGTGAATCGGCGGCCGGTTCCAGCCGCTCGCGCGCGAGTTCGCCACGCCCGGTCCGCCGAGCGCCGACACGAGGATGCCGTTCCGGATCAGGAAGGCCTTGCGCGCCTCGAAGCCGTCGTCGTCGAACGCGTAGGTGGCGAGCTCGCCTCCCAGAGGGTCGTAGGTGACGCTGAGGAGATCGGATCCATAGCGATACGACCCGACCATGTCCGGAGTGACGAAGCTCGTGCCCGCGTAGTTTCTTTCATCGCCCGCAATCCGATCCAGCTCGAGAGGGTGGCCGATCGATTCGTGGATCTGCAGCATCATCTGGTCCGGCATCAGGAGGAGATCCATCCTCCCGGACGGGCAGTTCGGCGCCGCGAGCAGCCGCAGCGCCTCGTGGGCGAGCCTCTCCCCGCTGCCCGCGAAGCCGGCCTGCTCGAGCTGCTCGAATCCCCCTTGCCGCGCGTGGTCGAGGCTGCGCGACTGCGTCTCGACGCCCTCGTTCGCCGTCACGCGCATGTGCGGCAGCGTGAAGCGGAAACGCTGCGTGACTTCGCCGCCGGTGTTGGTGAGGTAGATCCGCGCTTCGTCGATCAGCTCCAGGGCGGCATAGCGCTCGACGATCCGGTCGTCGATCTTCGCCGCGCTGCACTCGCGCGCCAGCAGATCCTGCATCTCCCCTTTTGATGGCGGCTCACGCAACGCCTCCGTTGCATATGCGCCGCGAGGCGCCGGCATCTCGGAAGGGTTGAAGCGGTACGCGCTCCTTCCCTTCGTCGCATCCGCCCATTGCGTGGCGCGATCGAGCGCGTTCTGCAGTCCGCCCGGCGACAGGTCGCTCGTCGCGCAGTAGCCGTATCCGCCTTCGGTCACCGCCGTCAGCATCGCCCCACGGTCGAGCGAGAGGCGCGGGGGCTCGAGCGTGTCCTGCCGCATCGCGTGCGATGCGCGCTTCTCTTCGTGGTAGCGCAGCGACCAGAACGGCGCGGTCGAGCGCAACGCCGCAAACCCGGCGCTCAACTCACGTGTCGAAGCCACCGCTATCGAATCCCCCGCCGTCATCGATCGCCTGATCCGCATCGGCGACTTGCGTGTCTTCGCCGGGTTCGCCACCGTCATCGATCCCCGCCGCGGCGTGTCTTTCACCGCCAAAGAACTCGCGCGCGATCATGCTGCCGATCACCGTGCCGGCGATGCTGCTCAGCAGGGTGCTCGCCATCACGCCGCCCATGCTCATGCCGCCGGCCTGGCCGAACATGCGCTCCATCGCCCCGGGTTGCCTGATTTCCGCGCGTGTCGCCATGCGCGCCAGCGCTTGCGGAGTGGCGCCGGCTTGCTCGGCGCCGGCTCGTTCCGAGGCCGGCACGCTCTCGGCCATTTTTTGCAGCATCAGGCGACGCTGCTCGGGCGTGAGCTGCGCGAACGCTTCCGCATGCGCCTGCTCGATGGTCTCGGGGGGCGCCGTTTTCAGCATGTACCGATAGCGCGCAATCGCTTGTTCATCGGCCGACTGCGCCTGGGCTCGCTCGCCTTGCGCCGACTGACCTCTTCCAAAAAGGCTCATCTCGCCGCTCCTTGTCGTTGGAACGCCGAGCTTACCGCACCGGAGCAGCGTTACGAGTGGTAACACACTGACACCGATTGCAGCGAGGATCGCTGTTCTAATCGGTGGTCGTTCAATTTCTTTTCGAGGAAACGGAAATGTCCAGGTCGGGAATCGTGGTGAGCTTCCTGGTGTCGCTGGCAGGCATCGGTGGGTGTGCGACGCAGGCCGAAACCGTAGGCACCGCGACGGGCGCGGCCGTGGGTGCAGCGGTGGGCGGCGGCAGCGCGATCGGAACCATCGGCGGTGCGATGGTCGGATTCGGGGCGGGTAAAGCCTACGACCAGCGCCAGAACCGCTAGCGAGGCCATCGAACCCTGCCGCGGCGCTCGCCGCGGCAGGACATGGAACTTCCTGTCCTTCTAGGCGCTCTGCCGCGCTTTCTTGTAGCTCCGGGTCGCGACCTTCAGCGCCCGCTGGTGTCTTTTCAGCGCCGCCGACATCCTCGCCGCCTCTTTCCTCGCCCTGCGCTGCAGCGCCGCGAGCTTGACCTTCGCCTTCTTGAGCCGGGCCTTGGCCTTCATCATGGTCTTCTTGCTCATTTGGAGCCTCCCTTGTTATTAACAACGGCCGTTATGTACCACGGATCCTCTCGCGCTGCATGGCAGGATTCGGCATTCGGGCGGACAATAGCCGCCGGTCCCGAAGCCGGGAGAGGAGAGATCGATGGCCGCCGTCATCCGCCGCACCGTCGCCGCCTGTTCCGTTCTTTTCGCAGCGGTCGCGTACGCCCAACACCACGCCTTGACCGGTCAGGTCAGCTCCGTCGAAGAAGGTCTGATGGAAGGCGTCGTCGTCAGCGCCAAGAAGGACGGCTCGACGATCACCATCAGCGTGGTCACCGACCCGCGGGGCCGCTTTGCTTTCCCGGCCGCAAGGCTCGAGCCTGGACATTACGCGTTGAAGGCGCGCGCCGCGGGCTATGAGATCGACGGAGCCCAGGCTGCGAGCGTGCCTCCGGATGGCATAGCCAAGGCCGACATCAAGCTCAGAAAAGTCAAGAATCTTTCCGCGCATCTGACCAATGCCGAATGGATGGCCAGCATGCCGGGCACGGACGAGCAGAAGCGCTTCCTGCTCAACTGCAACGGCTGCCACACGCTCGAGCGCATCATGAAGTCGACGTACGACGCCGACGGCTTCCTGCAGATCTTCCAGCGCATGGCGAGCTATTACCCGGGCAGCACGCCGCTCAAGCCGCAGCGGCTCGCCGGCACCGCGACGCGCGACGTCGAGCGCGGCGGCGCCGGCAGGAAAACCGCGGAATGGCTCGCCAGCGTCAACTTGAGCCAGCAGCCGACCTGGTCATTCCCGCTCAAGACCGAGCCGCGGCTCACCGGCAGGTCCACCCGGGTGATCATCACCGAATACGATCTGCCGAATCCCCTGATCCAGCCGCACGACGTGGTGCTCGATCGCGCGGGCAACGTCTGGTACTCGGACTTCGGCCAGATGTTCCTCGGCAAGATGGATCCGAAGACCGGCAGCGTGACGCAATATCCGATTCCCGTGGTCAAGCCGGGATGGTCCGAAGGCACGCTCGATCTGGAGTTCGACCGGGACGACAACCCCTGGGTCGGCGTGATGTACCAGAGCGCCGTCGCGAAGCTCGACAAGCAGACCGGCAAGTTCCAGCTGTGGACCACGCCGAAGGAATGGGACAGCGACGCCGGCCAGCTCGGCCATCTCGCGGTCCAGGGCACCCACAGCGACAACAAGGTGTGGATCAAGAACTCAGCCGGCGGCCATATCTACCGCCTCGACCTCCTCTCCAACAAGATGGAGAACCTGGGCGCGTTCAAGGATCCACGCACCGGCAAGCGCATCGGCACCTACGGCATCCACTCCGACGCGCAGAACAACGCCTATCTGCTCGACTTTGCGGCCGGCAACATCGTCCGGATCGACGCCAAGACCCTGCAGGCGACGGTCTTCCAGACGCCGACGCCCGACTCCCGCCCGCGGCGCGGACGCGTCGATCACGAAGGCAGGCTGTGGTTCGCCGAATACCAGGGCAACGCCATCGGCATGTTCGATCCCAAGACCGAGCGCATCACGGAGTGGAAGGTGCCGACCCCCTGGAGCGCGCCCTATGACGCCGTCGCCGGCCGTAACGGCGAGGCGTGGACCGGGTCCATGCTGACCGACCGCGTGGCGCGCCTCGACATCAAGAGCGGCCAGTACACGGAGTACATGCTGCCGCGCCCCACCAACATCCGCCGCGTCTACATGGACGATTCGAAGAGCCCCGGCACGCTCTGGATCGGCAGCAACCACGGCGCCTCGATCGTCAAGGTCGAGCCGCTCGAATAGTTACCCTGCTGGAGCGGAGAAACCTCCGCCGGCTCATGCGCTACATTTTCTCCGGGAAACGCGGAATGAACCCATCGCGATTCGGCATCTTCACCTTGGGAAGCGTCTGCGCGTTCATCACGTCCTGCTCGCCGATCAGCTTGTTCTGCGCCAGGATGTACGCCGTCAAGGCGTAGACCTCCTCGTCGCTGAGCGAACGCGGCTGCGTGAACGGCATCGCCCGGCGGATGAAGTCGAAGAGCGTGGTGGCGTAGGGCCAGAAGTTGGCGATGGTCTTCGGCGAATCCATGCTCTTCACCGGCGCGCCGCCGACCACCGCCGCACTGATGCCGCCCTTACCCTGCTCGCCGTGGCAGGCCGCACACTTCTGCGCGTAGATCGGCGCGCCCTGCGCGGCGGTGCCGCTGCCCTTCGGCAGCCCGGTACCATCCGGCAGCACGTTGATGTCCCACGCTGCGAGCTCGGCGTGCGAGAGCGGCTGGCCCAGGTTGGGTCCGGCGGCGCAAGCCAGGTTGCACAAGGCGAAAAACATGAAAAATCTAAGCGTAGACATGGCGCACGCCTCCGCTCGCGTCGATCGCCCAGCTCGTCGGCCCGTTGTAATGCTGGCTCGGGAATGCCAGCACCGGCGGCGGCTTCGAGGTCTGGCCGCGCACCGCGACGATCTGCTGGCGCGTCGGCTGCGCGTTGCCGCCTTCGTCCCACGCCCGGCTTTGCAGGACCGCAGGGCCGCCGTTCCATTGCCACGGGACGCGGAAGCGCGTGAACGCCTTCGGCAGCACCGGCTCCTGCAGCGCGGCCTGCGCCCAGGTCTGGCCGCCGTCGGCCGAGACCATGACGCGGGCGATGCGGCCGTTGCCGGAATAGGCGATGCCGGAGATCTCGTAGAAGCCGGGTCCCTTCATCGCCAGCCCGGGAGACGGATGCGTGATGAACGACTTGACCTCCTGCACGAAATAGAACTGGTAGGCCTTGCCGCCGGGAAGGATTTGCGCGTAGGTGCGCGACTCGTAATAGGTCATCCCCGGCTGATCGGTGAGCTGGAGCCGGCGCAGCCACTTCACGTTCATATTGCCTTCCCACCCGGGCAGCAGCAGGCGCATCGGATAGCCCTGCCCGGGCATCAGCCGCTCGCCGTTCTGGTAGAGCGCGACCATCGCGTCGTCGAGCGCCTTGCCGAGCGGAAAGCTGCGCGAGAGGTGCGGCGCGTCGGCGCCCTCGGCGACCAGCCACTTCGCCTTGGGGTCGACGCCGGCCTCGTCGAGCAGGACCGAGAGCGGCACGCCGGTCCACTCCGCGCACGAGGCCAGGCCGTGCAGCGCCTGCACGCTCGCCTGGATCGGCTCGGGCGAGAACAGCGGCGCGCTGTTGCCGCCGCACTCGACGAAGGTGAAGCGCGACACGAGCGGATAGCGCGAGAGTGCGTCGACGGTGAAGCCGAGGGGCCGCTTGACCAGGCCGTGGATCGCGAGGCGGTGCCGCGCCGGATCGATCTCGGCGTTGCCGGCGTGCGAGATCGTAAAGTGCAGGCCGTTGGGCGTGACGATCCCCTGCAGCTGCTGGTGCGGGGTGCGCGCATGCTGGTTGCGCGGCTCGCCGTTCGGATTGCTGAGCGTGCGCGCCACCGCCTTCTCGTATTTCGAGGGCGTGCCGTACGCCGGTACCACCGTGCCCGGCTCCGTGCTCCACGGCGCTTCGCTGAGCGGCTCGGCGCTGGCGGGGCTGACCGCGTAGCCCGTGATCAGGATCCCGCTGCGGCGCAGGAACGCCCTTCGATCGAGAAGCCCGTTGCCAGCGACGGGTGCGACATCGGCCATGGCGCCCTCCTCCCGGGTGGACGATCCAGCCTACTCTGGCGAGCGCAGCGAAACAAGCGGGGGCCGCCGGGTCGAAGCTCCCAACACTTCGCCGTCCCGGAGTAGGCTCCCTCCCTTCCATGGGAGAAAAGCATGAGCCGAGTCAGCCGTAGAAACGTCCTCAAGGCCGCGGCAGGAACCGCGGTGCTGGGCTTTCCCGCCATCATCCGGGCGCAGCAGAAGGAGGTGGTGCTCCTCGGGCTGTGGGACCAGACCGGGGCGTTCGCCGACGTCGGGCCGCTCAACGACCGCGGCATGCGCATGGCGCTGGAAGAGCGCGACATGAAGATCCTCGGCCGCCCGATCAAGTACGTGACGCGCGACGGCGCCACGCAGGCCGGCACCTCGACCCGGCGCGCGGAAGAGGCGATCGACGGCGAGGGCGCGCGCTTCATGATCGGCCCGTGGTCCTCGGGCGTCGCGCTGGCGGTGTCGGAAGTCGCGAAGCGCAAGAAGGTGCTGCACTTCTTCAGCGGCGGCACCGAGGACATCTCCGGCGCGCGCTGCCACCGCTACTCGTTCCAATGGGCCGCGAGCCCCTACACCGCGGCGAAGACCGTGGTCGACAATTTCATGAAGGCGAACCCGAAGGCGAAGCGCTGGCACCTGCTGGTCGCCGACTATGCCTTCGGCTGGTCGGTGGAGAAGTACATCAAGGAAGTGGGCAAGGGCCACGGCCTGGAGTTCGTCGGCGCCGACCGCCATCCGCTCGGCGAGCGCGAGTTCTCCAACTACGTCCAGAAGGCGGCGGCCAACCGGCCCGACGCCGTCGCGATGATCAACTTCGGCGGCGACGCGGTCGCCGGCGCGCGCGAGATCTTCAACTTCGGGCTGACGCCCAAGGTCCCGCTCATCATGAGCTGGTCCTCGGGCGTCGAGGAGCTGATCCAGCTCGCGCCCGAGATCCGCGAGAACCTATGGGTCGGAACCAATTTCTACTACACCGCCGACACGCCGGTGGCGAAGGAGTTCGTCAAGAACTACCGCGCGAAGTTCAAGACGCCGCCCGGCTACGCGCCGTCGGCGGCCTACTCGATGACCCGCCTCATGCTGGCGGGGTTCGACAAGGCGAAATCCGTCGAGGTGCAGGACGTGATCAAGGCGCTCGAGGGCATCGAGGTGAACGACCTGCTCGGCCGCATGCACGTCGACCCGGCCACGCACCAGACGCTGCGGCCCTACTTCTTCCTGCGCTGCAAGCCGAAGAAGGCGATGAAGGAGGAGCTGGACCTCGCCGACGTGATCGCCACCGGCGACACGCCGCTGCCCAAGGAATACGCGACCTGTAAGGACATCGGCGGTTTCTAGTCCTTGAATCTCTTCCTCGGCCAGATCCTCAACGGGATCGCGACCGGGATGCTGTACGCCCTGATGGGCCTCGGGCTGTCGCTCATCACGGGCGTGCTCAACATCCCGAACTTCGCCCACGGCGCTCTGTTCGCAGTCGGGGCGTATTTCCTCGTGTCTGTCGTTGGAGTTCTCGGAAACTTCTGGCTCGGCCTGCTGCTCGCCCCGCTCGGCGTGGCGCTGCTAGGGTTGGTGATCGAGTATGCGGGAATCCGCAGGCTCTACGCCGCGGGTCACGACTACCAGCTGCTGTTCACCTTCGGGCTGGCGCTGATCCTGAACGAGCTGATCATCCTCATCTGGGGGCCGGTGGGCATCAGCCACCTCCCGCCCGCGCTCCTGCGCGGCGGCGTCGACCTCGGCTTCACCTTCTACCCCAAGTACCGTCTGTTCGTGATGGTGATGGCGGGGCTACTCGTGGCTGCGACATGGCTGTTCCTGGAGAAGACGCGCTACGGCGCGATCATGCGTGCGGGCATTGAGAACAAGGAGATGGTCTCGCTCCTCGGCATCGACATCCACCGGCTGTTCACCGTCGCCTTCGCGATCGGCGCTTTTCTCGCCGGAATCGCCGGCGCGCTCACCGCGCCGATCCGCGGACTGAGCCCGCAGATGGGCGTCGACATGCTCGGCATCGCGTTCGTGGTCGTCGCGCTCGGCGGCCTGGGCAACCTGCTCGGCGCCATCGCCGCCGGCCTGCTGATCGGCGTAGCGCAGGCGGTAGTGGCCGCGTACTGGACCGAAGCGTCGACCGCGGTGATCTTCGCGGTAATGGCCCTGGTGCTGCTGGTTCGTCCCCAAGGCATGTTCGGCATCCGATGAGAGCTTTTTTCCTCATCTTGATTTCTATTTGTGTGCTGCCGCTGATCGTGCGCCCGGTGATCGCCACCGAGATCTGGATCTTCGCCATCTTCGGCCTCGGGCTGAACCTGCTCCTCGGGTACACGGGCCTCCTTTCCTTCGGGCAATCCACGTTCTTCGGCTCGGCGGCCTACGTTGCCGGGTGGCTGCTCAAGCACTACGGCGTCAACGTGTTCTTCGCGCTCGGCATCGGCGTCGGCGTGGGCGCGCTCTCGGCCCTCGTGGTCGGCTACCTGTGCGTGCAGCGCTCGGGCCTCTACTTCATCATGCTCACCTTCGCGCTCAACCAGCTCTTCTACTTCGTCGCCTACCAGTGGACCAGCGTCACCGGCGGCGAAGACGGCATGCAGGGGGTTCCGCGGCCCGAGTTTCTCGGCCTGGATTTCAAGGATCCGCTGGTGTACTACGTCTTCGTTTCGGTCCTGTTCCTCGCTTCCCTGTGGCTCATGAAGCGGATCGTGGAGTCCCCCCTGGGCCGCATCCTGCAGGCGATCCGCGAGAATGAGCTGCGCGCCGAGGCGGTCGGCTACCACGTGCCTCGCTTCAAACTGCTCGCCTTCGTGATCGGCGGCGCCTTCAGCGGCGCGGCGGGCGTCCTCTACGCCATGCTCTTCGGAATCGTGCCGCTCGAGGCGATCGGCTTCGTGTTCTCGGGCAACGTGGTGTTCGCCACGCTGATCGGCGGCTCGGGCTCGCTCTACGGGCCGATCATCGGCTCGTTCGTGTTCATCTGGCTGTCCGAGTCGATGAGCGTGGTGTGGGCGCGCTGGCCCCTGCTCCTCGGCGTGGCGTTCGTGATCGTGGTGCTCTTCTTCCGCGGCGGCGTGGTGGAGGCGTGGCACAGGTTCTGGACATGGCGGCGATCCTCGAAACCCGCAACCTGAGCAAGTCCTTCGGCGCGCTCGCCGCCGTCCAGGACGTGAGCCTCGCGATCGACGCGGGCGGCCTTCACTCGATCATCGGGCCGAATGGGGCCGGCAAGACTACGCTCTTCAACCTGCTGACCGGGACGTTCCCGCCGACCTCGGGAAGGATTCTTCTCGATCAGCAGGACGTTGCCGGCACGCCGGCGCATCGCATCGCCCACCTCGGTCTCGCGCGCTCGTTCCAGCGCACGAATGTGTTCCCCGCGTTCTCGCTTCTCGAGAACGTCTGGATTGCCGCGTTCGCCACCGGCCGCTCATGGAAGGGCCTTCTTTTCAGAAACACCAGTCAATATCCCGAGGCAAACGAGCAGGCGCGGCAGGCGCTAAGGGACGTAGGACTCATCGACAAACAAAACCAATTGGCGCGCGAGATCTCGCACGGCGAGCAGCGCCAGCTCGAGCTCGCCATCGCGCTCGCCGCGCAGCCGCGCGTGCTGCTGCTCGACGAGCCCGCGGCGGGCCTTTCGCCCGAGGAGACGCGCAGGATGGTGGCGCTGGTGCGCTCGCTGAAGGGGCGCTACACCATGGTGCTGATCGAGCACAAGATGGACATCATCATGAGCGTATCCGACCGCATCTCGGTGATGCACTTCGGCCGGCTGATCGCCGAAGGCGCGCCTGCCGAGATCCAGCGCAATCCGGAGGTACGCCGCGCCTACCTGGGAGGGGTAGCCACTTGATCCTCCAGGTGGAAAACGTGGACGCGTTCTACGGCATCGGCCACATCCTCCATGGGCTTTCCCTGAATGTGGGAGAGAGCGAGGTGGTGGCGCTCCTCGGCCGCAACGGCGCCGGCAAGACCACCACGCTTCGCTGCATCGCCGGTCTCACCCCGCCGCGCCGCGGCGCGATCCGCTACCAGGGACGCTCGATCGCCGGCGATCCCCCGCACCGCATCGCGCGCATGGGCATCGCGCTCGTTCCCGAGACGCGCGACATCTTCAGCTATCTCACGGTAAAGGAAAACCTGGTCATCGGACAGCGGGCGGGCTCGCGCTGGCGCATGGATACCGTGCTCGAGCGCTTCCCCAAGCTCGCCGAAAGACTCGGCAACAAGGGGCGCGAGCTTTCTGGCGGGGAGCAGCAGATGCTCGCCATCGCGCGCGCGCTTCTCACCGGCCCTGAGCTCCTGCTGCTCGATGAGCCCTCGCAGGGGCTCGCGCCGCTCGTGGTGAACGCGGTCATGGATACGATCCGCGGCCTCAAGGCCGAGCGGGTGAGCATGCTGCTGGTCGAGCAGAACGCCGAAATGGCGCTGCAGCTCGCCGACCGCGTCTACGTCATCGACCACGGCACGGTGGTCTTCGAGGGAACCCCGGCCGCCCTGCGCGCCGAGCGCCAGGTCACTGCGACCTACCTCGGCGTCGGCGGCTAAGGGAAAAGCTCGCCCATGCGGCGGGCGAACCGGTAGAGGTCGCTGTTGCGGCTGCGGATCGCCCGCAGCATGGGTTTCGCCTCGGAAATGATCGCGGCGGCGTCGAACGCCTTGATCTCGCGATCCTCGACCACGACCGCGCCGTCGACAATGACGGTGTGAACGCTCGAGCCGGTCTCGGCGAACACCATCTGCTGGACCGGGTCGTTGAACGGCGTCCACGCGGGCGTGTCGAGGTCGTAGAGCACCACGTCGGCGCGGTAGCCCGCCTGGATGCGTCCGATGCTTTTGGGCATCTGGACCGCCCTGGCACCGCCCTCGGTCGCCATCGCGAGCGCTTGCCGCGCGGTCACCCACTTGCTGCGCTCGCGCTCCGCGACCCGGCCGAGCATCGCCGCGAGACGGATCGCCTCGTGCAGCACCAGGTTGTCGTTGGTGACGCTGCCGTCGGTGCCGAGCGCCACCGTCACGCCCGCGGCGAGCATCTTCGCGATCGGCGCGATGCCGGTGCCGAGCTTCAGGTTGCTCTCGGGGTTGTGCACCACCACCGTGCCGCTCGCGGCGAGGCGCGCGATGTCCTCGTCCTCGATCCAGATCGTGTGCGCGCAGGAAAGTCGCGGGCTCAGCAATCCGAGGCGCTCGAGCTGCTGCACCATGGTACGGCCGTAGCGGCGCTGCGCCAGGCTCGTCTGCACCTTCGATTCCAGGAGGTGGGTATGGATGCCGAGGTCGTGACGCTCGGCGAGCTCGCGGCACATGGTGAGCAGCTCGTCGCTGCACCGCACCGGGTTGGTCGGCGCCGGGAACACCGAGACGCGCTCCTCCGGCCGGTGGTGCAGGCGGATCGAGTCCTCGATCAGCCTGCGCGTTTCGGCGAGCGGCTTGGGCGGCAGCGGCTTGATGCGCTCGAGATCCTTCGCCAGGTCGGCGGGCAGCGGCCGGTCGCTCGGGAAGATGTCGCCGAAGTCGTCATCGAACACGCGCAGGCCAAGCACCGTGCGCATCCCCGAGTCGCGGTAGGCCTTCACCGCCGCTGCCACGTCCTCGGGTCCGAAGTTCTGCGCCGGGAAATGGTCGATCGAGGTGGTGATGCCGCCGAGCAGCATCTGCGCCGAGTTGAGCATCGCGCTCACGTAGACCTCGCGCGGCGTGCGCCCGCTGGTATCGGCCTGGTTGAGCCACATGAAGGCGGGATGGCTCGCGCTGTCCTGCGTGCCCGCCGAAAGCGCGCCCGGCGTGTGCGTATGCGCGTTCACCAGGCCCGGCACGGCGAGAAAGCGCCGCCCGTCGATCACGCGGTCGGCCTTGCTGCGATCCACTTCACCTACCTGCGAAATGCCGCCGCCTTCGATCAGGATGCTGCCGCGCTCGAGAAAGCGCTCGGCCTCGTCGAGCGTGAGAATCGCGGCGCTGTCGATGAGGAGCGAGCCCATCGCTAGACGACGATGCCCGACCCGCGATTGAGCACCGCGCGCACGATGCTGAGCGGAGCCGAGATCGAGGTGCGCGGCGCCTCGGGGCGCGTCTTTCCCAGCATCCTGATCTCGAAGCGGCCGAAGGCGCCCTCGGCCATGATCTCGTTGCGATTTCCGCCCGCCTGGGGATCGGCCACCAGCTCGACCGCGGTGCGCTCGAACCCGACGCCCGCCAGTGCCACCGCTGCGGCGACGTTCGCATTCATCGGATAGGTGCTCGCCGCCTCGCGCGCGTTTCCCCGGAACAGGCACACCGGCTCGCGCACCGCGGAAAGGTCGACCGCCTTCTCGCCGGCGGTGCCGAGCCATGCAAGCGGCGGCTTGATGGAGCGAAGCACCACGCGCTCGACGCCCTCGCTTCGCACCGCGGCAAGCAGATCGAGAGCGCCGACCGCGCCCGCCGGAATGATGATTTGGGCGCCCGTCCTCTGCGCAGCCGACTTGACGCGCTGGAGAAGGGCCGCGTCGGCGAACGCACCCATCGAGATTGCCATCAGATCGGCTGCGGCGCCCACGACGCGCTCGGCGTACTGCGCGACCGCACCCTGCCCGGCGCATTCGATGACCAGATCGGGCTTGAGCGCGAGCACTTCGCTCACGTCGTCCAGAAATCGCAGCGGCACCGGCGGCTCCGCACGGCTCTTCTCCTTCCATCCCGGCCGCAGCAGCACACAGAGCACTTCCACTTGATGAGCCACGAAATGCCGCAGCACGGCCTGCGAGACGGCACCGTATCCGATCAGGGCGATGCGCTGGGAGGTTCTCATCTTGTGTTAACGTCCGTTGTCCGCGAGCGCTATTGTGTTTTGCGAGGTCGTATGCAGGCAAGTCTCTTTCACAGTTGAATGCCTGAAGAGCCCATCCGGAAGCGCCTGTCGCCGCACCTGTCCATGGCGCGCGCGCGCGCCATTTTCCAGGAGCTGGTGCGCGTGCCCTCGCCTCAGACCGATCTCCTCGAGGACGAGCCGCAGCTGCGCCAGTTCATGCAGGCGGCGCTCGTTCCGCGCATGAAGGCGCTCGGCATGTCGAACATACGCCTCGACGCGATGGGCAACCTCATCGCGGAAAAAGGCAGCGGCCGCAGCGGCCGTTCGATGATGCTGGTCGCGCACGCGATGAACCAGCCGCCCAATACCATGCCCGACCCGTACGGCGGAGCGGTCATCGACGCGACGCCGCACGGGCTGCCCGGCGAGGCGGTGCTGGGCAAGGGCGCAAGCGAGCAGAAAGGAACCATGGCGGCGATGCTGCACGCGATCGAAGCTGTTCAAGAATCTGGAACTGCTTTGCATGGCAAGCTGTACTTCATCTGCTGCGTCTCGGGCGAGACCGGCAAGCACGATGCGATCCGGAACGTGGTCGAGAAGGAAGGTGTGCGCGCCGACCTGGCCTTCGTCTACGGCAACAGCCTGAAGCTCCAGCTCGGCAACCGCGGCCGCGTCGACGTAAAGGTGACGGTGCACGGCAAGGCCGCGCACTCGAGCCGGCCCAACGACGGCGCGAATGCGGTCACCGGCGCCATGGAACTCCTGCGGCGGCTGGCGGCCGAAATTCCGAACAACCGCTCTCATCCCCAGCTCGGCACCGCGTGGCTGACGTGCAACCGCATCGAGAGCCTGCCGAAGTCCACCCATACGGTGCAGGACCGCTGCGAGGTCGGCCTCGACCGGCGCCTCCTCCCGGGCGAGGACGCCGACGCTGCGCTCGACGAGATCACGCACGTGGCGCGCAGCCTCGAGGGCTGGAAGGACCCGGTCTCCGGCAGGCCGCTGCGCTTCGTGGTGGAGAAAGGCGCCGTCATGTATCCGAGCCTGGTCACCGAGGACTCGCCGGTGGTGCGGCTTCTCGCGGCAGGCTGCGAGGCGATGCTCGGCGCGGCGCCCGAGACCTTCTTCGGCCAGTCGGCGCACGACCAGGGCTACCTCAACCACGTCGGCATTCCGACCGCGAACTTCGGCTCGGGCGAGCAGGCCTTCGCCCACACCGACCTCGACATGGCTTCGGTCGACCGCACCTTCGACGCCGCCCGGGTCTATGCCTGGATGATCGCTTCCTACCTCGGTGAGCAGAGAGACTAACCTCGGCTATTTCTTCGCCGGCTCGGTCGAGAGGTTCCCGCAGAAGGTCGCGGTCATCGACCTGTACGGCGGCGTGGAACGCAACGTCACCTACGCCGAGCTCGACGAACGCGCCGACCGGGTAGCGGGGCTGCTGCAAACCCGCGGCGTGAAGGCCGGCGAGCGCGTCGGCATGATCGTCGGAAACCGGGTCGAATTCCTCGAGATCTTCTTCGGCGCCATGCGGGCGGGGGCCATTCCCGTGGCGATCAACACGCGCCTCGCCCGCGATACGCTGAAGTTCATCCTTGAGGACGCCGAATGCGTCGCCGCGTTCGTCGAGCCCGAGGCGCATCCCGATGCGATGGCAGTTTCGGCTTCGGTACCCAATCGCATTTCTCTGGACGACTACTCCCGGGAACGGGATAAGAGTCCCAGGCTGGCCGGTCCCCCGGACCTTCCAGAGAACGCGCAGGCGTTCCAGCCCTATACCTCGGGCTCCACCGGTGTTCCCAAAGGCGCGATCATGACCCACGCCGGGATGCTCTGGTACGTGCAGTACAACCAGCGCTACTGGCCGACCAGGCCCGAGGACCGGGGGCTGATCGCGCTGCCCCTGTTCCACAAGAACGCGATGCGCGGCACGGTGAAGCCGATGCTTTACGCCGGCGGCTCGTTCGTGCTGATGCCGGGGTACGAGCCCAAGGGCTATCTCGAGGCGCTGGCGAAGTACAAGTGCAGCTACTCGCGCGGCGTGGCCGCGGTGTTCACCATGTTCCTGCAGCACCGAGACGAGCTCGCGAAGCTCGACCTCTCGAGTCTCCGGAGCTTCACCATCGGCTCCGCGGTGGTGACGCACGAGCTGATGGACGAGGTCGAGCGCGCGATTCCCGGCGTCCGCGTAGGCGAGAGCTACGGCCTCACCGAGGGCGGCAGTCCGTTCCGCGAGCCGCTCGACGGGCTGGCGGTGCCGCGCGGCTCGCCGGGCGTGCAGGCGCCGGAGTATCAGGTTCGCCTAGTCGGCCCGGACGGCGAGGAGCGGGACGACGAAGGGGAGCTTTGGCTCAAGTCGCCCTACAACTGCCTCGGCTACCACAAGCGGCCCGACGTGACGCGCGACAAGCTGGTGGACGGGTGGCTGCGCACCGGCGACGTGTTCCGGCGCGACGCGCAGGGCTTCTATTACTTCAAGAGCCGCGTGGACGACATGTTCTCGTGCGGCGGCGAGAACATCTACCCGAAGGAGGTCGAGGACCTGCTGTTCCGCCATCCCGCGGTGGCGAACGCGGTGGTGGCGCCGGTGCCGCACTCGGTCAAGGGCTACGTGCCCGCGGCCCTCGTCGTCCTCAAGCGCGGCGCCGCGGCCACCGCGGAAGAGATCAAGACCTACTGCCTCAACGAGGGGCCGAAGTACGCGCATCCCCGCTTCGTCGAGATCATCGGCGAGCGCGACATGCCCCTGAACGGCGCTGGCAAGATCGACCGCAATCTTGCTCGCGCGAAGCTCGCTACTCTCGCGGAATCCCGGCGGCTTTGATGGTCTTGGCGAGCTTGTCCATGTCGGCGCGCACCAGGTCGGTGAGCTGCTGCGGCGTGGTCGGGTAGGGATCCGCGCCGAGCGTCGAGAAGCGCTCCCTCAGATCCGGCGCGGCGAGCGCGTGGTTGAGCGTCTCGTTCAGCTTCTGCACCACCGGCGCCGGCAGGTGCGCAGGCCCGTGCAGTCCGAACCAGAAGCGCAGCGTGGCCTCGGGAAAGCCCGCCTCGCCGAAAGTCGGCACCTCGGGCAGCAGGGGCGAGCGCTTGTCGGAGAGCACCGCGATCGGCTTCGCCTTGCCGGAGCGGATGTGCTGGATCGCGGAGGGCAGCGTATCGAACACCATCGAGACGTTGCCGGCGAACATGTCCGGATAGGCCACGCCCGCGCTCTTGTAGGGCACGTGCAGCATCTGCGCGCCGACGGTGGTGCGCAGCACCTCGCCCGACAGGTGGCCGATGCTGCCGACGCCCGACGAGCCGAAGCTGAGCTTGCCGGGGTTGGCCTTGGCATACTCGACGAGCTCCTTCAGGGTGTTGAACGGCGCCGAGGCATTCACCGTCAGGATGTTCGGCGCGATGGCGACGCCGCCGATGGCGCTAAAGTCCTTCACCGGATCGTAGGTCACGCTCTTGTTCATGTTCGGCGCGATCGCGTACGCGGTAAGGCTCGAGAGCACGATGGTGTAGCCATCGGGCGCCGACTTTGCGGTGGCGTCGGTGCCGAGCGCGCCGGCGGCGCCGGCGCGGTTCTCGACGATCAGCGGCTGGCCGATGAGCTCGCCGAGCTTCTGTGCGAGCGCGCGGCCCATGATGTCGGAGACGCCGCCGGCGGCATAAGGCACGACCAGCCGGATCGGCTTGTTGGGATAACCCTGCGCAAGCGCCGAGGCGGACAGCATCGACGCCGCGAGCCCGATCAGGAAATTCCTCCTGCATGTCATTTTGGCTCCTCCTTTGACTGGGTCATTATTTCAGGGGACCGGTGAAATAGGTGCCCCTACCGCTTGCAATCAACCGGTTCTCCGCGTCGAACACCTGCGCCTCGCAGGCGGAAAACTGGCTGCCGAACTTGATCACCCTCCCCTTCACTACCAGGTCGCCCGGCATCGCGGCGCGGTGATAGTCGACCCGCATGTCGATGGTCGGCACTGCGTGGCCGGTGCGCGACGTCAGCGCCCAGTCCGCGCCGAGATCGATCAGCGCGGCCAGGATCCCGCCGTGCGTATGTTTGCGATCCGGGTTCGCCATCCACTCCTCGCGCCAGGTTGCCTTCACCTCGACGAAGTCCTCGCCGCAATCGAGCACCTCGAGGCCGAGCCATTGGTGATACGGTCCCCGCGTGATCAGCCTTTGCAGATCTTCCTTCGTCACAGCGCTCATGGCGTCACCACGACCTTGCCGACGACCTCGCGGTCGCGGATCAGGCGCAGGCCCTCGGCCGCGCGCTCGAGCGGCAGCACGCGGTCGATCGCGGGCTTCACCTCGCCCCTGGACACGAGCTCGAGGAGCGCGCGCAGGTCCTCGTCGGTGTAGCTGTTCGAGCCGATCACCCGCAGCTCGAAGCTCCAGATGTAGCGCAGGTCCTCCTTCGGATCGAAGCCCGCGGTCGCGCCGCACACGAGGATCTTGCCGCCGCGCTTCACGCACCTGAGCGAGGGCACCCAGGTCTCGCCGCCGGTGAAGTTGACGACGCAGTCGACGCCGCCTTCGTAGCTCCGCCGCTGCGGCTTGCCGAATTTTTCGATCGCCCACTTCGAGAAATCGGTCTGCCTGTAGTTCACAGCGTGATCGGCGCCGAGCTCGCGCAGGCGCGCCAGCTTGTCGTCGCTCGAGGCGCAGGCGATCACCTCGCAGCCGATCCTCTTCGCGAGCACCACGCACGCCATGCCGACTCCGCCCGAGGCGCCCAGCACCAGCACGCGCTCGCCTTTCGCGAGCGTGCGGTGCGTGACGAGCATCCGGTGCGCGGTGCCGTAAGCCACCGGCAGCGCCGCGGCGTCGACGAAGCTCACGTTGTCGGGCATGGGCACGAGCTGGTCCGCCGACACCAGGCAGTATTCGGCCATGCCGCCGTCGAGCGCCTCGCCCATCAGGCCGCGCTCCTGGTTGAGCGGATTGACGAGCACGCGCGCGCCCGGCTTCCATTGCGGCGCCGCCGTCTCGGCCACCTCGCCCGCCATGTCGAGGCCGATCACCACCGGCATCGGCACCTTGATGCCCGGCATGCCCTTCACGGTGAAGACGTCGTGATGGTTGAAGGACGCGGCGCGCACGCGGATCACGACGTGGCCCGGCGTCGCCTGCGGCCGCGGATAGTCGTGCGCCACCCGCAGCGCTTCGATTTCGCCGTGCTGCCTGAGGACCAGCGCCTTCAAAACTGCCTTGCGCCGGGAAGCGCGGCGATCGCCGCCTTCGCCACCTCGAGATCCTGCTCGCCGGTGCCCGAACCGACGCCGATCGCGCCGATGACATGGCCCTCGACCACGATCGGCAGCCCGCCGAGCAGGTTGGTGAGCTTGCCTCCGGTCGCGAACGCGAGCTTGACCTCGTTCGCAACATTGGCCTGGCCGGACGGCGCGCGCGCGGACGCCGCGGTCATCGCTTTCTTGTGCGACGAATCGATGCTCAGGACCTTGGCGCCATCCATGCGCACGAAGGCGAGCAGGTGGCCGCCTTCGTCGGTGATCGTGATGCACTGCGGCTGCTTCATCTCCAGCGCCTTGGCGACTCCGGCGCGGAGCATCTTCAGCGCGCCCTCGTGGGTCAGCTTCAGATGCGGAACGTAGTCGGACACGATTCTCTCCTTCGCGCTCTCCTCGTGGATGGGACTACGATACCGCGCGCCGGGCGCGCGATGGGCATTAGTTCACAAAACCCTCCGTTCGGCGGAGCCCCTGCCGTACCCAAATCAAGGCAGCGCGCGCATGTTGTTCCTCATGAGAATCCAATCCCTCATCGCGCTCGCCGCGGCGAGCGCGATCATGGTCGGCCTCGGCGCCATCGCCGGCATGGTGACGTACATGTCGCGCGCTGTGGGACAACACGACGTCCGGGTCGCGGTCGCGGCTAAGCCGCTCGATCGCGGCTGTCTCGACTGCGGCGTGGTGATCGCAGTGAAGCAGGTGGAGCTCAAAGGCAGAAAGGCCGCATCCTCCAGCCAGTACCAGATCCGGGTGCGCATGTCCGACGGCAGCGAGCGGACGGTGACCTACGCCAACCCGCCCTCGTGGAAAGCCGGAGATCGGGTGCGGCTGCTGAACGGCCGGCTGGTCGGCTAGCCCGCTAGACGTTGAGGCGGCGCGCCTCGGAGATGTGCTTGCTCCAGTAAGGCGCGTCGACGCGGTCGCGGCGCACCCGCTTGCCCGAGGAAGGCGCGTGCACGAACTCGCCGTGGCCGACGTAGATGCCGACGTGCGAGTTCTTCTTGCCTTCCTGGTCGAAGAAGATGAGATCGCCGGAGCGCAGCTCGGACACCTTGATGCGGTGGGCGACCGCGCGCTGGTCGTCGGTGCTGCGCGGGAGCTTGCGCCCGGCCTGCGCGTAGCTCCACTGCACCAGGCCGCTGCAGTCGAAGCCGGTCGAGGGGCTCGCGCCGCCGTAGCGGTAGGCCTTGCCGACGAGCTGCGCGGCGTGCTGCGCGGCGCGCTCGCCGACCCCGCCGGCCGCGCGCTGGGCGGGCTGCGGGGCGCTCGCGGGCTGCGGGGCGCTCGCGGGCTGCGGGGCGCTCGCG
>Ga0114129_10000032_pt1 | contig 111487 bp, 104 predicted proteins | sample RhiMetdeltSRZDD1_FD_80071 | JGI IMG/M metagenome (GOLD analysis project Ga0114129, IMG submission 80071) | Populus rhizosphere microbial communities from Tennessee, USA - Rhizosphere MetaG P. deltoides SRZDD1 (version 2) (version 2) | ecosystem: Host-associated > Plants > Roots > Rhizosphere... | reverse complement strand
GGAGCAGCCGGGGATGGCGCAGCAGCCGGGGATGGCGCAGCAGCCGGGCAGTTCCCCTGACGCCTTCCCACAGAAGGTGCCGCGCGCGCCGGCCATAGGCGCGGGCGAGTGGCCCCGGTCCCGTCACACCGTACTCCATCGTCATAAAGGCTGGCGAGGGGAAGAGCAGCGTCGCCGCATAGCGCACGCGACGGCGGATGCCGCCGAGCGCGAACAGCAGCGCGAGGCTCTCACGGCCGTCGACGTCGGCGCCTTCGACGAGCAGCCGATCCAGCGCCGCCGGATTCGCCACGCCCAGCGCCTCGCCCAGGTCCGGCGGCAGCGGCGTCGCCAGCAGCGAGGCCACGCGCCGCAGCGCGGCGGCCACCTGCCCGCCAACCCCCGCGCCGCGCGCGAGCGCGACGAGCTCGTCCCAGTCGATCGCGTCCGTCTCGCGCCGCACGAGCCGGTCGATGTCCGCGAGCCACAGCAGCGGAACGTCGGGCGCCTTGTGCACGACATGCAGACACAGATTCAGCAGGAGCGCTTCGGGCGCGAGAAGCAGGGCGGGTTCGCCGACCACGCGGCCAGACCGGCAGCGCGCCCACACGCGCGCCATGTCGAGCGCGTCGGCGAACGGCGGGTACGCCAGCGTCCAGTGCGGCTCGACCACGATGCCGCCGTGCGCGTCGCGCGCGAGCTCCAGCGTATAGGAGAACTCGCGCGCGAAGCCGCGGCGGCGGTCGACGCCGCGGTATCCGAGCGCGTGCAGCGTCGCCTCGACCGCGTCGAGATCCGCGCGCCGCACGAGCAGGTCGATGTCGCCCGCGGGTCGAGCACACGCGTCGTCCCAGACGCGCTCGGCGAGCGCGGCGCCGCGCAGCGGCGCACAGGCGATGCCGTTTACCGCCAAGGCGCGCAGGATGGCGGCCAGCTCCGACGCCAGCGCCAGCGCGCGCGCGGTGATGCCAACGCAGGCGGCACGCACGCCCTCGCGCACCTCGTCCGAGACGGCCGCCGCCGTCCTCGCAAGCCGGCGCTGGAGCCAAGACTCCAGGCCCTCGGCGCGCGCGGCCGCCGCCGCCCGACGCCAGTCGTCGGCGTCGGCGGTCGTCGCGTGGTCGCCGCGCAACATGGAGAGCAGCAGCGGATCGGGCGCGCGTCTCACGCCGACAGGTCCGCCTCGATGGCGGCGCGGACGGCCGCGAGCCGGCCGAGCCCGCGCGGATACTGGAGCGTCTTCACCGGCACGGTGGCCGCGACGCGTGCGGCGAGGTCGAACTGCCGCGTGAGCCGCGCACCGTCCAGCACGCACGCGTTGAACGTGCCGCGCGTGAGCTCCACGAAGGCGCGCCGTCGCGACAGCGTGCGAATCGTAATGGCAGTGCCCGGGCGGCGCGGACGCAGCACGTAGAGCGCGCGCAGCGGCGCGGCCTCACGCGTCGCGCGGGCGCCGAGCGGGAACACGAGCTTGCTGCCGCGGCCGTTCATCGGCGTCCCGTGCACCGCGCCGAGCAGGCGGCGCGCGGGATCGGCAGAGAGCTTCAACCGCGGCGGCCCTGCGGCCGCGCTGAATCCGCCGCCGTCGGCACGCAGCACCAGCAAGTCGTCGGTCAGCAGCGCGTGCCCAGCGCGCACGAAGGCGGCCGCGAGCGTCGACTTGCCGCGTCCGCAGTCCCCCAGGAAGCCGACGGCGCCCTGGCCAAGCATGACCGCTGTCGCGTGCAGCGGCTCGAGCCCGCGCGCGATCAGCGCGAACGACAGCACGTGACCGAGCAGATAGGTCTCGAATGCCCGCGGCATGCGTGATGCCCCACCCAGCCGCCGCGCCGTGATGTGCGTGCCGTCGACCGCCACGACGAACTCGAACAGCCCGGCCCACCGCAGATAGCGCCGCCCGTCAACGAGCGTGCGGTCTTCGAACCACCGTGTGGGATCCACGGGCGGCACGAGCGTGCGCCAAACCGCCGCCATGTCCGCCGCGCTGCCGCGGACAATTTCGACGTCCGCAGGGCCGCCAGCGCTTGCACATGCCCGCGGCAGCGGCAGCGCGCTGCGGAGACGAAGACCGTACAGCTCGGCCGTCGGCATCCTATCCTGGGCCGCCGAGCCTGGTCTTGACACCGCTGGGCTCGTTCTTGGTACGCCGGTCGCCCTGGGTGAGGCGCCGCAGGTCACCGAACTTCGTCAGGCGCGGAGGCCGATATGGCTTGCGCCGCGGGCGTGACGGCTTCGTCATCGCGTCGCTCCTTTCACGAACCGCTCGAGCCAGCGGTCGAGCGTGATGAAGAACCAGATCTCCCAGCGCAAATCGCCGGCACCGCGGCTATAACGCCCGATGAGCCGCTCCGCGCCGGCGCGATCCACGTAGCGTTCGAGGAGGCCGGATCGGCTCGGCAGGCCAGTGTTCGCGCACGCGCGCGCGAGCGCGCGGTCGAACGGCGAGGTCCAGTCACCCTTTCCGCGGCGGCCGAGAACGGCCGGCGGCAGCACGCGCGCGGACGCTGCACGCAGCAGGCGCTTGCGCTCGCCCTGAGCCATTCGCCGCGACCACGGGATCGCGAGGACCAGCTCGACCAGCCGGCTGTCGAGCAGCGGGTAGCGCATCTCGAGCCCGGCGCGCGCGGCGCGTCGCTCCTCGGCCTCGAGCTTGAGCCCGAAATACGGGCTCGACAGCGACAGCCACGTGTCCCACTGCGCGTACGACCGCCACGACACGGCATGCCGCGGCGTCCGCACACGGCGCCGCAGTCCGACCCGCTCTGCGGTCGCTCGCTCGATCCACGCCGGGGGAACCCCGCGCAGCAGCCGCTTGCCCCAGTACTTGACGGCCGCCGGCGCCAGCATCGCGATCGCGTCCATGCCGACCTCGCGCGCCCACGCGCCATACCACCCGGCGAACGCGCGCACGTCGCGCACGAAGCGCAGCGGATGGCCGGCGCGCAGCAGATCGGCGAACGCGCCGTGCGCATCGAGCAGCTGATCACCGCCCTCGCCAGACAGCACGACGCGACAGCCCGCATCCCCCATCGCGTCGAGACAGGCGGCCATCGTGTGATGGCTGGGGTCCACGATCGGCCCCTCGACGGCGTCGACTTCCGCGCCGAGACCGTCGAGCAGGTCGGCATCGATGCGCCGAACCGCGTGGCCTTTCAAGCCGGTGGCTCGCGTCACCGCCCGGGCCGGCTCGCGCTCGTCGCCCGCGGGATCGTCGCTGAAGAGCGTGAACGTCTCGAGCCGCGGCGAGCCCTCGCCGCGCTCGTCGAAGATCCTCGCCGCGGTGCCCACGATGGCCGAGGAGTCGAGCCCGCCCGACAGCAGCGCGGCCACGGGCCAGTCGCTGCGCAGGCGCGCAGCCACCGCGTCGCCGAACACCGCGCGAAAGCGCTCGACCAGCTCGGGCTCGGAGTCGTCCTCGAGCGTGCGCGTGGGATCGGGAGCCCAATACCGAGCGCGGCGCAGGCCGTCGCGATCGACGAGCAGCGCGTGCCCGGGAGCCAGCCGGTGCACGCCGGCCACGAAGCTGCGTTCCTCGTCGCCCGGCCGAAACTCGCGAAGGAGGAACGCCAGCACCATCCCGTCGTCGGGCTCGATCCGCGGCAGCGCGGCGAGCAGCGGGGAGAGCTCCGAGGCAAATCGGAACGTGCCGTCACGCCAGACGTAGTGAAACGGCTTCAGACCGAGGCGATCGCGCGCGCACAGCAGGCGCGCGCGGCGCGCGTCCCAAATCGCAAACGCGAAGTCGCCGAGCAGTCGTGACGGCAGCGCCTCGCCCCACCGGGCGTACGCGCGCAGCACGACCGCCTCGTCACTCTCATCGGACAGGGCGCTCAGCTCGGCACGGTTGTCGAGGCGCCCGTCCCAGACGAGCCGCAGCACTCCCGAGTCGTCGGCGACGGGATGCGCGATGGCCGTCGAGTCGCGTGTGGTCGCGAGCAGCCGATGCGCGAGCCCGATCGGGCCGTCGGTCCACTCGCCCGCCGCGTCGCGACCGCGGTGGGCCAGCGCCGCCGCCATCACGGCAAGCTCGGCGGGCTCGACGCCGCCGCCGCGCGTGTCAAGGATGCCGGCGATCCCGCTCATGCGAATGTCGCCCGCAGCCAGTGCTCGAGCATCACGAACGAGGTGAGGCGCGCGCCGTAGCATCCGCCGTCCGTCCGATGGGCGTCACGCATGCGCGCGACCGCCGCGCGATCCACGTAGTCGAAGACCCGGGCGTCGCCGCGGAACAGCAGACGCTCGACGTGCTCGGTCTCGTTGCGCAGCGCCGGCGCGCCGGCGAGCGACGGCACATATTCCGCCGCGGATTCCCGCGCGCGCAATGGCAAACGACCGCCCAGCGCGCGCTGGATGAGTTGCTTGCGATAGCCGTGGTGTACGACCACCTCGGGGGGAATGGCCAGCACACACTCGACGACGCGGCGATCGAGGTAGGGATGCCGCGGCTCGACGCCGAGGCGCGCCGCCTCCGCATCGAGCTTCTCCAGCGCGAACGCGAGCGTCGGCGCGGTCAGTGCTCGCCAGACCGCCGCCGCCATCGCGGTTTCGAACCGCACGCCGGACTCCTGCGGCGGCCGTCGCAAGCGCGCGACACGCGGCAGCAGCCACGCGGGGTTGTCGCGGCGGGCGATGGTGCGCCCAAGGCGCCGCACGCTGGGCGACAGCGCCGACCACAACGCCTCGACAGTCGCGCGAGCGCCGACGCCGCCATAGGCGCCCGCAAGCGCACTCGCCTCGCGCCAGGCGCTCACGACGCGTCCTGAGCGCAGCCGGTCGGCGAGCGCCCCACGCTCGCCGGCGCTCGAGAGCTGATCGCCGCCGATGCCGGTGAGGAGGACGCGAAACTCCGCGGCGACACCGGGATCGAGCAGCGCCGGCAACACGGGGTGCCCCTCGTCGTTCGGCGGCTCGGTCGAGGCGAGCAGCATGTCGAGCAGCGGCAGGCCGGTCCGCGTGCGCGGCGGCGCGATCGCGCCGGCGTCGCGCAGCGCGGAAATGGCACCCCAGTCCTCGCGCAGAAAGCCATCGTGCAAATACGTGAGCGTCGCGAGCGGGCCGCGCAGCGAGCCCGCGACGCCCGCGACCAGCGTCGAGTCGATGCCGCCGCTCAGCAGCACACCCGCCGCCGGCGCATCGGCGAGGCGATCGGCGACGGCCGCGCGAAAGCTCGCGGCAAGCTCGCCGGCGTGGTCGTCGTCGCGGTCGCGTCGAGTCCCCCCCGCCGGCGTCCAGAAGCGTGACAGCGAGAGGCCGCGCGGCCCCACGCTCAGCACGTGACCCGCCGGAACGCGACGAACGCCCTCGAAGAACGTGGCCCCCGGATCCCGAAAGTCCATGAGCAGGTAGTCGGCCAGCGTCGCCGCGTCGGGGCGCCGGGGCACCGATGAATCCGCGAAGAGCGCGCCCACCTCCGAAGCGAACAGCAGCCGCCGACCGTCCCAGTGGTAGTAGAGCGGCTTCACCCCGAACGCGTCGCGCGCGGCGACGAGGGTGCGCGCGGGCGCGTCCCAGCACGCGACGGCGAACTCGCCGAGGGCGTCGTCGACGAATGCGGCTCCGCGCCGTCGGAAGCGCTCGAGCGGCTCGTCGAGGCGCCCGTCGGCGATGAGCGCGCGGCCGTCCGCGTCGAGGAGCGGCGGCTTGTCCTCCGCCGACGCCGACGCAAGGCGGCGGTGAGCCAGCGCGACGGGTCCCGAGACCCAGCAGACTTCGCCGTCCGGCCCGCGATGCGCGAGTGCCTGCGCCATGCGCGCGACGAGAGCCGCGTCGGCAGGCCGAGCGTCGGCGTGGACGACGCCGGCGATGCCGCTCACGCGCGCTCGCCGCCGGACACGGGAGCCGCCACGGCGACGCCGAGAATCGGGGCCCAGCCGTCGGCCTCGCACGCGTCGAGAAGCGGCACGCCGCGATACTCGAGCCAGGCGTGCGCGGTGAGCTCGCCGGCATGCCGCGCGACGCCGATGCGCAGCGTGGCCGGCGTCCCTTGCCGCGCCAGCAGCCAGGCCGTCACGATGGCGATGGGCAAGCAGCCGGCCTTGGGCGGCCGGCGCGCCGCGATCTCGACGAGTCGCGCGATGCGATCGAGTGGCAACGGTCGTCGCGCGCGTCTGCGCGGCGTCATGAGACAGCGGTCGACCGGCACGACCCACAGAGCCACGCGGGCCACGAGCAGCGCCACCCAGGCCAGCGCGAGCACGCGCCGCTCGCGCGACGGCAGCCGCCACCAGCTAGCGAGGCGGCGCATCCGCGAGATCGACGAGCTCGTTGTCCGCGAGCGTCGCGACGAACTGCGCGACATCGGCTTCGCAGGTGTCGGCGTCCACCTCGTATTCCGCGGTCAAGGCGCCGACGATGTCGCCGAGCGAGCGCTCGTCGGCGATGAGTCCCCAGATCCGCGTGCCGACACGATCGAGACCGAAGTAGACGCCCGTTCGGAGGTTCAGCAGGACGAGCTCGCCGTCCAGATCGCGAAAGACGACGTCTTTGCGAATGCGGACAGAGCCGCCCTGCCCCGGCATGCGGGCAGCCTAGCACGGTCCGTCGGCGGCCGTCGCCGAGCGCCGCGCGAGGGATTCCCGTCACGCTTCGGCCTGAGTTCATCGTATGATCGGAGCGCGTGAGCGAAGCCAATCGTTGGCCTGAGACCCGCGCCCAGTACGGGGCCGTCGCCAGCCCTCACGCCGCTGCCTCCGACGCCGGCCTCGCGATCCTCAAAGCCGGCGGCAACGCCCTCGACGCGGCCATCGCCGCCGTCGCCACGCTCGCGGTCGTCTACCCGCACATGAACGGCGTCGGCGGCGACAACGTCTGGCTCGTGTACGACGCGCGTCGTGGGCGCCTGCTCGCGTTGAATGCGACCGGCCGCGCGGCGCGCGCGGCGAGCCTCGAGGCCTATCGCGCGCGCTTCGGCGCCGCGATTCCCACGCGCGGGGGCGCCGCCGCCCTCACCGTGCCGGGCGCCGTCTCAGGCTGGTGGCACGCCCACCGCGAAAGCCGCGAGGCAATGAAGTCCGCGATCGCGTGGCCCGCGCTGCTCGAGCCGGCCATCGCGCACGCCCGCGACGGCATCGACGTGTCCGCGGGTCAGCGGCGGGTGACCGCCGCAACGCCGGCGCTCTTCGACGGCCGCGCCGACGACGACGTGCGCCGCACGCTGTGGCCGCTCTACCACCCTGAGCGGCTGGCCGGCGGCCGCCTCACGCAGCCCGCGCTGGCCGCCACCCTTGGCGCGATCGCGCACGGCGGCGCCGAGGAGTTCTACCGCGGAGCGCTGGCGCAGCGGATCGCCGCGGGCGCCGCCGTCGTCGGCAGCCCGCTCACGGTCGACGACTTCGCCAAGCACGAGGCCAACTGGACGGAGCCGCTCCGCGTGCCCTACCGCGGCGGCGAGGCGGTGAGCTTTCCGCCGCCCGCGCAGGGCTTCGCGGCGCTGGCGATCCTCGGGCTGCTCGAAGGCTTCGACCTCGCGTCGGTGGACGACGCCGACCTCGTGCACCTCACCGCCGAGGCGACGAAGCTCGCCTTCGAGGATCGCGACCGCTGGCTCGCCGATCCCGACGCCGTCGACGTGCCCGTCGCGCAGGCGCTCGATCGCGAGCGGCTGGTGGCGCGTCGCCGGCTCATCTCGCGGCGCGCCGCGCGGCCCGCGGACGGCGCAGCGACTTCCGGCGATACCGTCGCGGTGGTCACCGCCGACGGCGCGGGCAACGCGGTGTCGGTGATCCAGAGCCTCTATCACGAGTTCGGCGCCGGCGTCGTTGCGGGCGACACGGGCGTGCTGCTGCAGAATCGCGGCGCGTTCTTCTCGCTCGACCCCGCGCATCCCAATCGCCTCGCACCCGGCAAGCGCACGGCCACCACGCTGATTCCGTCGATGTACCTCGCGAGCGGCCGGCCGCGCTTCGTCTACGGAACGATGGGCGGCGAGGGGCAGCCGCAGACGCAGGCGGCCCTCGTCGCGCGCATGGTCGATCGCGGGCTCGGCCCGCAGGCCGCGGTGGAGGCGCCGCGCTGGCTGCTCGGACGCACGTGGGGCGAGCCGACGACGGCCTTGAGGCTCGAGTCGCGCTTCGACGAGACGGTGGCCGCGAGCCTCCGCGAGCGCGGCCACCAGGTGCAGGTCGTGGAGGGCTGGAGCGATCTCATGGGCCACGCGCAGGCGATCGCGCTCGACGGCGACGGCCTGCGTGCCGGCTCTGACCCCCGCGCCGACGGCGCGGCGAAAGGCTGGTGACTATGTCCGCGTGGCGGTGGGGTGTGTTCAAGGTCTCGTACTACGTCGGCCGCGGCCTGATCCGTACCGCGAGGCTGCTCGCGTACGCGACCGCGGGCGTGCTGACGCGCAAGGAGCTCGGGCGCGCCGCGGCGGGCCGCTGGAGCGACTTCGGGATCGACGAGACCTACGTCATGTCCGGACTGTTCACTTGGGAGGAAAACTTCTACTTCCGCTTCCTCAAGCCCGACGACCACGTGCTCATCGTCGGCTCTGGCTCGGGTCGCGACCTCATCGGGCTGCGCCGCGCGGGCTATCGCGTCGACGGCCTCGAGCCGTCCGCCACCGCGGTCGCGCTGGCGCGCACGATGTGCGCGAAGGCCGGTGTGTCGGCGGACTTCCACGTCGGCTGGATCGAAACGACGGAGATCACGGAGAAGTACGACGTGTTCATCTTCTCCTGGTACTGCTACAGCTATATCTGCGACCGTCAGACGCGCATCGGCGCGCTGCGCGCGGCGGCGCGACACCTGGCTCCCGGCGGTCGCATCATTCTGAGCTATACGGTCACCGAGCCCGTGACGCGCTATCTGCCGCGCGCGGCCGCCGAGCGTGTCGGCCGGCTCACCGGCGCGGATTGGAGCCCGCTGCCGACCGACGTGATCATGTTCGAGCACGGCGGCCTGCACTTCGAGCATCAGTTCCTACCGGGCGAGATCGAGCACGAGGCCACGGAGGCCGGCCTGCGCATCGCCGCGCATCAGGTCGGCGACGACGGCTTGATCATGCTCATGGTGGACTGACGAGCTCCTCGAAGACGGCAAACGCGGAGCGGCGCGTGTCCTCGAGCGCGCGCCGCACGTCGGCCTCGCCGCGACCCGCGCCCTGGCGCAGGAGCGCCTCGAAGAAGGCCGAGTAGAACGCGTCGGGATAGACGAGCACGCTGAAGCGCGCCGCCACCGCGCCGCCTTCGAGCGCGCGCGCGTAGCCGAGCTCGGCGCGCTCGCCGGGCGCCAGTCGGGTGTCTGACACCTCGCGCGCGAGGTCCAGCGTCACCTCGCGTCCGATGCGCCGCTCGATGCGGGTGCCCACCACGACGCGCCCGGCCGCATCGACCAGCTCGGCGCGCAGGATCACCAGCGGCGTGACGTAGGTCGGGAAGCGATGGCCGACGCCGCTGTTCTCGACGGAGAGCCGCGCGGCCACCTGTCCCGCCACACGCGGCGCGTCCTCGACCAGCGTGATCGTGAGGCCGTTCTTGACCATGTCGCGATCGTGAATGCCGCGCCAGAGATGGCGGCGATCGGGCATGTGGCAGTCCTGACACTGCACGCCGGCGGCGGCGTAGCGGCTCGCCTTCCACTCCGCGTACGTGTCCTCGAGCGGCTTGCCGTTGAGCACATAGCCGTCGGGGCCGAACTGATGACAGCCTCGGCAGAACTCCGACGCGAGGTACGCGGGTGTGCGCGTGACGCCGCCGTGCGGGAGCGTCTCTCGCGGTGCGGCGCTGGCCAGCGAGCCATCCCGGCGCGGCGGGCCGAAGCGCTCGTGACCGCGCACGTGGCACGCCGCGCACGGGATGCCGCGCGCGCGCAGCGTCGGGTCGAACGCGGGGTTCGCGGCGAGCGTGCCCGGCACGAGCGGCGCCTGCTCGGCGAGCGGTGCGTGACAGTGATGGCACGCGAGCGCTGTCGCCGGCTCGCGCTCGAGCATCTCGATCAGCTGTCCCGCGACGCCGGGGCCCATCGCCGCCGCGTGCGTGCTCGTGCGCCAGTCCGCGAGCTGCGCGGGATGGCAGGTGCCGCACGCCTCCGGCGTCAGCGAGGCCTCGAGCGGCGTGAAGCGCGCCGGTGCTGAGCCCTGGGCGGACAGCGGCTGGCGCCAGTGACGCGCGACGAACGCCTCGATGGATCCCAAGCGCGCGCCGCTGGTGCCTGCCGCGCAGCCGGCAACGAGCAACAGGCACGCCGTCCACCACCGCCATCGCATGGCGTGCATCATAGGCTCGCGGCCCGGGCCGGTAGAATTCCCGCGTGCGAATCTGCGCGATCGGCTGGCGGGCGGAGACCGCGCTTCGCGAGAGCGGCGGCGAGGCGCGGGTGCTCGCCGTGCTCTCGACGTCGGTGTACGTCGACGTCGCCGGCGCGGTGCTCTGGCTTGGCGCGGCGGACACGACGCCGCACGCGCGCGCCATTGGCCTTGCCGCAATCGACCTGTTGACGCGCTCGAACGTTGGTGACGTCCTCTGCGTGCCCGCGGTCTCTGGCGTCCGCGCGTGGCGGCCGGCCAACGGCCCGACGACGCCCGACACCGCCGCGACTCTGCGCCGCGCTGCCGCACGACTCGCCGCGCGGGTCGCGCTGCTCGGCGCTCCGCGCGGTTTCGGCGCCTGGCTCGCCGGCGCCGCCCCGAATTTTGCGCGGGAGGCTGGCGCTCGCGCCGACGCGCTCGCCCGCGCCTGCGCCGCCGATGACGCACCGGGCGCGGCCGCCGCGGCGACAACGCTCGTCGGACTCGGACCCGGTCTCACACCGGCCGGCGACGATTTCGTCGGTGGCGCGTTCTTCGCCCGCGCGCTGCTTGCACGCGCCGGCGCCCTGAGCGCGGTCGCGTGGGATGGCGCCGCGTCCGCCGTCGAAACCGCGGCGGCTCGACTCACTCATCCGATCGGCGCAGCGCTGCTCGGGGATCTACTGCACGGCGAGGGCTGGGCGCCGCTGCACGATCTCGCCGCCGCACTCGCAAGCGATGATGAGCCCGCGGGCCTCGACGCGGCGCGACGACTCACGCGTCTCGGCCATTCCTCCGGCTGGGACCTGCTTGCGGGCTTCGTCGCGGGCGCCCGCGGCTGACGGCACCGGACGTGCAGCACGGGATCCGGACGGAGGAGGGAGCCATGACGATGCACGCCGAAGACACCAACGTGGGCCGGACGAAGCGAACGATCTCGGCGGTGACGGGCGGAGCACTCATGGTTTTCGGTCTGCGTCGGATGTCGCTGGGCGGACTCGTCGTCGCGGCCGCCGGGGGCGCGCTCGCCTACCGTGCGCTGCGCGGCCACTCGCGCATCGATGACCGCCTCGGCATCGATGCCGGCGGCGCGCGGCGCAACGTTGGCAATCTCGGCGTGAAGATCGACGAAGCGATCGTCGTGGACGCGCCGGCGCAGCGCGTGTACGGCGTCTGGCGCAATTTGGAGAATCTGCCGCGTCTGCTCTCCCACGTCGAGCGCGTCCAGATCCTCGACCGCACGCGCTCGCGCTGGATCGTGAAGGGCCCGGCCGGCGTGCCGGTGTCGTGGGATGCCGAGCTGATCAACGACAAGCCGAGCGAGCTGATCGCGTGGCGCACGACCGACAGCACGCTGGTGAATCACGCGGGCTCGGTGACGTTCGAGCCCGCCGGCGAGGGCAAGACGCGGGTGCGCGTGTCGCTCCAGTACGATCCGCCGGGCGGGCGCGTCGGCCACGCCGTAGCATCGCTCGTGTCCGCGGATGCCGGCTCGCAGGTCGCCCACGACCTCCAGGAGTTCAAGCGCGCGTTGGAGGAGGGTCGGTTGGCGGCCTAGCTCGGCCGCGGTACAGTAGCGGGGTCGTGAACCCCTATCGTCTGCCACGGACGGCGGTGCCGTCCCGTTACGATCTGCGCCTCGAGCCCGATCTCACCACGCTGACGTTCCGCGGCCAGGAGACGGTCGCGCTGGAGATCACCGAGACCGTCTCCGAGCTTCTGCTGAATGCCACCGAGCTGGCCGTCGACTCGGCCAGCCTCGAGAACGATCGCGGCGAGACGATTCGCGCGTCGGCGACCATGGACGAAGCGACCGAGCGCTGTCGACTGGCGCTGGCTTCGCCCGCGTCGCGCGGCCGCTGGCGGCTGCGGCTCGCGTTCCGCGGCACGCTGAACGACAAGCTGCGCGGGTTCTATCGCTCCGTGTACAAGGATCCCAGCGGCGTGACGCGCACGCTGGCGGCCACGCAGTTCGAAGCGACGGACGCACGGCGGGCGTTTCCGTGCTGGGACGAGCCGTCGTTCAAGGCCGTCTTTTCGGTCACGCTCGCGATCGACCCCACGCTGACCGCCGTCTCGAACACGGCGGTCGTCGGGGAGACGCTCGAGAACGGCCGCAAGGTCGTCCGCTTTGCGGACACGATCGTGATGTCGACGTACCTCGTCGCGTTCGTCGTGGGCGAGCTGGAGGCGACGGAGCCGGTCCTGGTCGGGCGCACGCCGCTGAAGATCTTCTGCGTCCCCGGCAAGAAGCGACTGGCGCGTTTCGGCCAGGAGATCGCCGCGGCGTCGCTCGCCTTCTTCGAGGACTACTACGGGATGCCGTACCCGGGTGACAAGCTGGACCTGCTCGCCATCCCGGACTTCGCGGCGGGCGCCATGGAGAACCTCGGCGCCATCACGTTCCGCGAGACCGCGCTGCTGGTGGACGAGTCCGCGGCGTCGCACGCCGAGCTCGAGCGCGTCGCCGACGTGGTGGCGCACGAGAACGCCCACATGTGGTTCGGCGATCTCGTCACGATGACCTGGTGGAACGGCATCTGGCTCAACGAGGCGTTCGCGACGTTCATGGAGATGCTCGCCGTCGACGCCTGGAAGCCCGAGTGGCAGCGCTGGACGACGTTCGGCGTCTCGCGCGCGGCCGCCATGTCGCTCGACGGCCTGCACAGCACGCGGCCGATCGAGTTCCCGGTGACGTCGCCGCGCGACGCGGACGCGATGTTCGACGTGCTGACATACGAGAAGGGCGCCTCCGTGCTGCGCATGCTCGAGCAGTACCTCGGCGCCGTCGTCTTCCGCGAGGGCGTGCGCGAATATCTAAGGGCGCACCGGTTCGGCAACGCGGACACCGGTGATCTCTGGGCCGCGCTAGGCCGCTCCGCGCAGCAGCCGATCCCGGCGGTGATGGACGGCTGGATCTTCCGTCCCGGATATCCCGTCCTCACGGTGAGCCGCGATCCGGGCGGCCATCTCGTGCTGAGCCAGCAGCGGTTCAACTACCTGCGCGAGCCGCTGCCGCCCGCGCAGGCCGAGCCCGAGCAGCCGTGGCAGGTTCCCGTGCAGCTGCGTCTGTACACGGGGACGCAGACGGTCGAGGAGCGCGTGCTGCTGGCGGAGCGCGAGGCGCGGATGCGCGTCGGCACTGGCGCCGAGGCCATCGTCGCGAACGCCGGCGGCCACGGCTTCTATCGCGTGCGCTACGCGCCGGACCTGCTCGAGGCGCTCCTCACGCGCGTCGAGACCCTGGCCCCGATCGAGCGCTTCAACCTGGTCAACGACGCGTGGGCGCTCACCGTGGCCGGCCTCATGCCGTTGACGGCGTACCTCGACCTCACCGCGCGCTTCCGCGGCGAGCGCGACCGCAACGTGTGGACGGTGCTGATCGCGTCCTTCTACTCGCTCAACCGGGTGCTCGAGCCGGGCGACCGCCGGCGGCTCGCGGCGCTCGTGCGCGATCGCGTGCGGCCGGCCTTCGACGCCCTCGGCTGGACGCCGCGCGCGGGCGAGGATGAGCTCAGGCGCCAGCTGCGCGGCGATCTCATCCGCGTGCTCGGCGTGCTCGGCGACGACGGCGAGATCCAGACGCGCGCGGCCGAGGTCTATCGCGCGCACCTCACCGATCCTTCCGCCGTCGATCCCAACGTGCTCCCCGCGGTGATCGCGGTGCTCGCGCACGTCGGCGATGCGGCGCGATACGACGACTTCCTGCGGCGCTTCCGCGCGGCGACAACGCCGCAGGAGGAGCAACGCTATCTCTATGCGCTGGCGGGCTTCCGCGATCCGGCGCTCATCCGAGGGACGCTGGAGCGTACCGTCAACGCGGAGATCCGAACGCAGGATGCTCCGTTCGTCGCGCGCGCGATGCTGATGAGCCCAGACGCGCGCGAGATCGCCTGGCAATTCGTGAAAGCGCAGTGGGACACGATGGATCGTCTCTATCCCAAGCACGGGATGCGACGCCTGGCGGAGGGCGTCACCGGCCTGCCGACGCCGGCGCTCGAAGCGGACGTGCAGCACTTCTTCGCCGAGAAGAAGCCGCAGTTCGGCGGCAAGGTGCTGGCGCAGTACCTGGAGCAGCTGCACGTGGCCGTGATGCTTCGTCAGCGCGAGGGTGACGCGTTGAGCGCCTATCTCTCCAAGTTCGCCTGATGCGAACGGTTCGCGCGATGCGGACGCCGCTGACGCTCGTCGCGCTCGTGTTCGCGCTGGCGCTCGTTCCCGCCCCCGTCGCGGCGCAGCATACCAGCCACCAGCACAGTGGCGGCGCGCCGTCCGAGGGACATCTGAAGGCCCAGGCCTGCCTGGACGAGTTCGACGCCGTCGTGCGCGACGGCCGCGGCTTCGGCATGGCCTTCGCTGCCGATCAGCATGGCTATCCGGGACCGATGCACGTGCTGGAGCTCAAAGAGCGCCTCGGTCTGAGCGCCGAGCAGGAGGCGCGCGTGCGCGCGGTGATGCACGCGATGTTCGCGGAGTCGCGGCCCAAGGGCGAGCGGCTGCTGGAAGCCGAGGCGCGCCTTCGCGCGCTGTTCGCGGCCGGCCGCGCCGACGAGGCCGCCGTGCGCGGCGCCACGGCCGAGGTGGAGCGTGCGCGCGCGGAGCTGCGGCTCGTTCACCTGCTCGCGCACCTCAAGACCCGTGACATGCTCACGGACCCGCAGCGCCGCGCGTATCACGAGGCGCGCTGGCCCGGCCGCTCACCCTAGCGCGATCGGGTCGTCCACGAAGACGGTGTACTGGCGCGGGCGCCCGCGCGCGGCGTCGGCCGGATCGACGTAGACGATCGACGATTGGCCGCGGATCTCGCGCGGCAGGATCGACACGCGGACGAACGCGGTCGGCAGGTCGGCCGCGGCCTTGGCCAGCACCGGCTCGCGGCCGCTCTCGAACCACGCGTCGCCGGGCCGCATCAGCCGCGGCGGCCGATCGCCCACCGTCACCTCGAGCGCGCCCGCCAATAGACAGCGGATGCCACCGCCCCGGTGGCCGTGGGGCAGCGCGACGCCGCCGGGCGCGAAGTCGACGCGATCGCAGCGCATGAGCCACTGGCGCGCGCGATCAATGTCGATGGCGTGCTCGAGCAGCACACGCGATTCGAGCTTGCCGGTTGACGACTTGACGCTCGCGGACGCCGATGCGTCTGCACCATGGAGCAGCTCGAAGCGCAGCAGCGTGGCCGGCGCCTCCGCGCTCACGCTTACGGCATCGGTACCGTGCCACGCGGGGTTTGTTGTACCGGGGTCCGCCAGGTCGGTTCGTGTCGTAGGTGGGCTGGTCTCGATGGTGCCGGCACCGTCGCGCGCGTAGAGCACGCGCGGCGCCTCCGTAAGCACGACTCGGGCGCCCGCGCCCAACCGATCTTCGGTCAGGCGCAGCGCGAAGCTCACCCGCCGAGCTCGACGCCGAGGACGACCGAGGCAAGCCGGCCCAGGCCGAAGCTGATCAGCCCGGAGGCCGCCGCGAGGACGGCCACTTCCAGTCCCGAGCGCACCGCCGACACACCGGCGACGCGCGCCTTCAGCACGCCGACGCAGAACAGCGCCACCAGCGTGAGGACGGCGGAGACGCCGAGCGCGCCGAGCCCCTGGATCACCACGAACGGCAGCAGCGGCACGATCGAAGCCGCGCCGAACGCCACCGCCATCACCAGCGCGTCGCGGACGGGCGCGCCCAGCCGCTGCGGCGCCAGGCCGAGCTCGAAGATCGACAGCGCGTTCAAGAGAATCTCCGGATGCCGGGCGATGCGTCGCGCGACCTCCGCCGCATCCGTGCGCGCCATCCCGCGCGCGGCGAGGGCGGCGATCAGCTCGGCCACCTCTTCACCCGGGTGGTCGCGGATCTCGCGGCGCTCGCGATGGACCTCGCGCTCGTAGAGCTGCCGCTGCGCGCGCGACGACAGAAACGTCCCGATCGACATCGACAGCACGCCGGCCACGGCCGACACGGCACCGCCGAGCAGTACGACCACGGCGCCGACGCCCGCGGCGGCGAGGCCGGCCACCACCGCGAAGGTCGACACGAGGCCGTCCTGCGCGCCGAAGACGACCTCGCGGATGGATGCCAGCCGCTCGATACGCGTGGGCTCCGTGTCGAGCTCCGACATATGCGCCCGACCGTCCATGCGGCGCATGGTGGCGGCGGTGACACCCGCGCCCGTGGACACGCCAGGGGCCTCGCGCGGCGCCGGCATCGTGACGGGCGGCAGCGGCGGCAACGACGCGGCGACGGACGTCGCGGCCGGCGTCGCGAGCGAGGCGACGGCGGCCGCCGGGGGCGCCGGCGCGCGGTCGAACGTTGCCAGCGCGTGGCGGAACATGTCGCGATGGTGGCGCTCGCGCTCGAGCGCCAGCCGGAACGACGCGGCGGCGTCGGGGCGACCGTCGTCGTCCGCCTCGCGAATCATGCGGGGGAGGATGACGTCGATCTCCTGCATCTCGCCGGTGGCCGCGAACACGAGGTTCTCGCGCGTCGAGCCGACGGCGCCCATCGCCCTCAGATGCTCGAGCGCGTGGATGGTCTCGGCGCCGGCGGCCTCGAAGAAGAGCTGGGCGATGTCCGCGCGGCCCTCGGCCAGCGCCCGGATGCCGTACGCGAGATAACGACGGTTGGCGTCGGCCTCGCCCGCGAGCGCGACCTGGAGGTTCGCGTCGGTGCGGCTCGGCGGCATGCGGGCATTGTACGCGGGGGGCGCGCTTTGTGCCCCGCGGGGCTGTCGTGTTAGGGTTTTTGGACGATGAGAGCGGCCCTCAGCCTCGGGCTCGTGGCCCTCACGCTCGTGGCGCCGGCCGTCGCGCTTGCGGTCGTCACGCTGCAGCAGGCCATTCTGCTCGCCAAGCCCGCGGTAGTGCTGGTGACAGCCGAGGTGCGCGCCGAGGTCACGCTCAACTGCGGACGGCGGACTGTCACGGTACGCCCCGCCCCGTTCATCGAGACGGGCACGGGCTGGTTCGTCGACGGCCGCGGCTACCTCATCACCAACGCGCACGTCGTCGACCCCGTGCAGCGTCAGCCGCCGTGGGTCATCCACGAGCTGAAGAAGAAGGCCATCGACCAGGCGTGCGTCGATCCGGTGCTGAGAGAGCGGGGCCTGGCGCGCGGTGCGCGGCCCGACATCGAGGACGCGATCCGCCGCGAGGCGGCCGCGCGCGCGATGGACACCGCCCAGGTGACGCCGAAGCCGATGCTCTCGGTGCTCCTCTCGAACGGTCTGAGTCTCGACGCCCAGGTCATCAAGTTCAGTCCGCCGCCCGGCTTCGACGCCAACGGCAAACCGGTGGCCGACTTCGGCCGAGATCTGGCGCTGCTGCGCGTGAAGGAAGGCATCTATCCCGCCATCAGGCTCAGTGATCGCGACGCGCGGATCGGCGATCCCGTGCACATCATCGGGTTTCCGGGCGTCGTGCTGTCGCACGAGCTGCTGAACAAGTCCGCGACGCTCGACGCGTCGGTGACCAACGGTGCCGTCTCGGGCTACAAGCAGGACGCCATCGGGCAGCCTTTCATCCAGACCGACGCGGCGGCCGCGCACGGCAACTCCGGCGGCCCGACGGTGGCGGACGACGGCATGGTGCTCGGCGTGCTGACCGCCACGACGCTCTCGGGCAACAGCGGCAATATCGTGCAAGGGTTCAACTTCGTCATCCCCGCCCGCGATGTGCGGAAGTTCCTCGAGGGCACCGACGTGCGCCCCGGCGAGAGCGCCTTCAACGCCGCCTGGTCGGCGGGCCTCGACGCGCTCTTCGCCGAGCGCTATTCGACGGCGGTGAGCCGGCTGCGCGAGGCCAACCAGATGCAGCCCGACCTGACCGACGTGAAGTCGGTGCTCGCCGAGGCGGAGCGGAAGGTGAAGAATCCGCCGCCGCGTCCGTTCCCGTGGGCGTGGGCGACGCTGGGCGTGACGCTGCTGAGCGCCGCCGTGTACGGCGGCATGTTCGGGCGACGCTGGTGGAAGAATCGCTATCGCATTCTCCCCGCGCAGGTCATCGGCGCGATCGAGAGCGGGCGCAACCCGAAACTCGTCGACGTGCGCACCAAGCACGACTTTGAGACGAGCCCGCTGCGCCTACCGGGTGCGGTGCGCCTGGATCCCGACGCGGTGCTGGCCGGCCGCCCCGATGCCGAGCCGCGCGCCGAGCGCGACCAGCTGATCGTCGTCTACGACACGAGCCCAGGCGAGGCGACCGCGGAGAAGGTTGCGCCGGCGCTGCGCACCCGCGGCTTCAAGAGCGTGCGCATCCTCAAGGGCGGTCTCGGTGGCTGGACGAACGCGCGGCTGCCGGTCGAAACCAAGACCCACATGCCCTCCATCGGGCTCGAGATCTACAAGAACCTCACGGTCGGTGATCTCGAGCGCCGGACGTTCAAGGCCGGCGAGCTCATCGTCAAGGAGGGCGCGGACGCCAAGGGCGAGGCCTTCCTCGTGCACGCCGGCACCGTGCAGATCAAGCGCACCTTCGACGGCGTCGAGAAGGTGCTGTCCACGCTCGGTGAGGGCGAGCTGTTCGGCGACATGGCGCTGTTCCGCGAGGCGCCGCGCTCGGCCGACGCCGTGGCCGCGACCGACGTCGAGCTGATCGTGATCAACAATGATCGGCTCGAGTGGCTCATCCACAACCGCCCGCAGCTCACGCGGGAAGTCGTGCGGCGGCTGTCGGACATGGTCGTGAAGACCGACCGCGAGCGCGCGCTCTCCAACCGTTGAGCGACGCCGTCCGGGTTCTCGTCCACCGGCTCGATCCGGACCTGCCGCTTCCCGCCTATGCTCACGAGGGAGACGCCGGGCTCGATCTCTACGCGCGGGAGGCGGTGACGCTGGCCCCCGGCGCGCGCGCCGCCGTCGGAACGGGCGTGGCGATCGCGCTGCCTCCCGGATACGCCGGTTTCGTCCTGCCGCGCTCGGGGCTGGCGCTGCGCCACGGCCTTAGCAAGGTCAACACCCCGGGGCTCGTCGACGCGGGCTACCGTGGCGAGATTCGCGTGCTCCTCATCAATCACGACCCATCCACGCCGGTCACGCTCGCGCGCGGCGATCGCATCGCCCAGCTGGTGGTGCAGCGGGTCGAGCGTGTGGACCTGGTCGAGGTCGAGACGCTGCCGGAGAGTACGCGCGGCGCGGGAGGCTTCGGCTCGAGCGGGCGGTGACGCGCTCGGGGGACCCCGCGTGGGGTCCCCCGGGGTCGCGGAAAGTTACTGCGCTTTCACCATGAAGTGGGCGCGGCGATTCTTCGCCCAGCAGCCTTCGCTGTGCTCGGCGCACATCGGGCGCTCTTCACCGTACGAGAGGACAGCCATGCGCGCGGTCTGGATGCCCTGCGCCGCGAGGTAGTTCTGCGTGGCCTTGGCGCGGCGCTCGCCGAGCGCGATGTTGTACGTGCCGGTGCCGCGCTCGTCACAGTGACCCTCGATCAGCACGAGCTGCTTGGGGTTGGCCTTCAGCCACTCCACGTTCGCGTCGAGAATCTTGGTCGCTTCCGACGACAGGTCGTACCGGTCGAACTCGAAGTGGATGTCGCTGAGCGTGCCGGTCGCGGCGGCCTTGAAGCCCTCGATGCGCGGGCGAGTCGTCGACCCGGACGTCGACGTACTGCCACCCTGCCGCGTGGCGCTGTCGCCGCCCCTCGAGCCGTCGGGCCCGCCGCCGGGCGTCGTCATCGCCGTCCCCGAAGGCGACGGTGCGGTCGCCGTCGTGGTTCCCGGGGCCTTGGCGCAGCCCGCCGCGAGACTCACGAGGAAGATTCCCTGCACAAGCAGCACTGTCCTCTTCATGCGCGTTTTCCCTCCCATTGTTGTCGGCCAGTGTGGAGTCGTGCGCCCGTCGGGGCCGGGCGTGGTCGCACGTTTCGGCTCGTTTTCGATCATAGCGCCCGGCCCTCGGAACCCTGAAAACCTTTGCACACGGCTTCAATTGCCTCGGCGGCATCGGGATTGCGGGTTTGGCACCCACCACCCCCCCAGGGGTGGTGCGACCATGGATGTCTCACGACGCGATTTCATCCGCGTCTCGGCCGGAGCCGGCGGTGCCGCTGCCCTCGGCGGTCTCGCCGGCTTGGGCGCCGATCTCGCCCCCACGCTGGCGGCCGCGGCGGAGCTGCGCATCAAGGACGCCAAGACCCACCCGAGCATCTGCCCCTACTGCTCGGTCGGCTGCGCGACGCTCGTGCACACGGTCGGCGGCAAGATCGTCAACATCGAGGGCGATCCGCGCAGCCCGCACAACGAGGGCACCCTCTGCCCCAAGGGCGCCGCGATCTACCAGCTCCACGTCAATCCCAACCGCCCCACGCAGGTGCTCCACCGCGCGCCGGGGGCGACCGCGTGGGAGGTCTGGGATCTCGAGCGCGCGATGGGCCGCGTGGCCGAGCTCGTGAAGAAGACGCGCGACGAGACGTTCATCGAGCGGCTCGAGTCGGGCACGCGCGTGAACATGACGCCGGCGATCTTCTCGCTGGGCGGCGCCACGCTCGACAACGAGTGGAACCACATCCATCAGAAGCTGATGCGCGGCCTGGGCGTCGTCGCGATTGAGAACCAGGCCAGGATCTGACACTCCTCCAGCGTCCCCGGGTTGGGGACACGGTTCGGACGCGGCGCCGCCACGCTCTATCCGCGCAGCATGGCCGACTCCGACTGCGTCATCGTGATGGGCTCGAACATGGCGGAGTGCCATCCGGTGGCCTTCCGCTGGCCGATGATCGCGAAGGCGCGCGGCGCCACGATCATCCACGTCGATCCGCGATTCACGCGTACCAGCGCGATGGCGGACATCTACGCGCCGCTCCGCGCCGGCTCCGATATCGCGTTCCTCGGCGGCCTGATCAATTACGTGATCAACAGCCCGCGCTGGAACCGCGAGCCGTTCTTCAAGACGTTCGTCACGCAGTACACGAACGCGGCGACGATCGTGTCGGACGAGTACAAGGACGCCGAAGACCTCGACGGCGTCTTCTCGGGACTCAAGCCCTACACGGAAAAGATCAAGGAGTGGCCGCTCAACGGCTTCCTCGGTGAGTACGACAACGCAAGCTGGCAGTACGCGGGGCAGGATGGCCACGCGGGGACGGGCTGGAAAGCATCCACGCAGCAGTCCGGCGAGCAGGCCGCGACGGACGACAAGGGCGCCGCCAAACAGGGCGCCGCCAAACAGGGCGCCGCTGCACAGCCGGGCGCCGCACAGCCCAAGGGCTCGGCGCCGCCGAACGTGCCGTACGAGGCGCTCGTCAAGGGTCTGCTCAAGCCACCGTCGCCACGTGACGAGACACTGGCCAACCCGCAGTGCGTGTTCCAGATCGTGAAGCGCCACTTCTCGCGCTACACCCCGGAGATGGTGGAGCGTGTCACGGGCTGCCCGCGCGAGACGTTTCTGAAGGTCGCCGAGACGCTGCTGGCGTCCTCGGGCGCGGACCGCACGACCTCGATCGCCTACGCGGTGGCGTGGACGCAGCACACGAACGGGCCGCAAGTCATCGGCTGCGCGGCGCTGCTGCAGCTGCTGCTCGGCAACATCGGCCGGCCGGGCGCCGGCATCATGGCGCTGCGCGGTCACGCGTCGATCCAGGGGTCGACCGACATCCCGACGCTCTATCACTCGATCCACGGCTACATGTCGCACCCCTCGGCGCTGAAGAAGCACGGGACCCTGAAGGACTGGCTGGCCGCGGAGACGAGCCCGCGCGGCTACTGGGCGAACACGCCGAAGTTCATGGTGTCGTATCTGAAGTCGATGTACGGCGCAGCCGCCACTCCGGACAACGACTTCGCCTACACCTGGCATCCGAAGATCATCGGCGACCACTCCCACCTGCCGATGTTCGTCGCCATGAACGAAGGGCGCGTGAAGGGCATGTTCTGCATCGGGCAGAACCCCGCGACCTCGATCAACGCGCTCGTGGAGCGGCGCGGCCTGGCGAAGCTCGAGTGGCTTGTCGTCAAGGACAACTGGGTCACGGAGACGGCCGCCTTCTGGAGCGGCGCGCCGGAGGTCAAGAGCGGCCAGGTCAAGGTCGCCGACATCAAGACGGAAGTGTTCTTCTTCCCCGCCGCCCAGGTGGCGGAGTACGACGGCTCGTTCACGAACACGCAGCGGATGCTGCAGTGGCACTACAAGGCCGCGGAGCCGCCCGGCGACTGCCGCTCGGACCTGTGGTTCACACACCAGCTCGCCAAGCGTCTCAAGAAGCTCTACGCCGAGTCGACGGCGCCGCGCGACGCGGGCTTCAAGGCGCTGACGTGGGACTTCGATCGCGACGACACGATCCCGCACGAGGCCGGCGAGGTGCCGCCGACGGCCGGCGATCCCGACAGCCTGAAGATCCTCAAGGAGATCAACGGCTACTACACGGACGACCCGGCCAAGCACGTCGCCGGCTTCGGCGACCTCAAGGAGGACGGCTCGACGACGTGCGCGTCGTGGATCTACTGCGGCGTGTTCCCCGCGCCGGACCAGAACCGCTCGGCCAGCCGTAGGGCGGATCCGCCCGGCACCGCCGGCGCGCAGCTGGGCTGGGCGTGGGCGTGGCCCGCCAATCGCCGCATCATGTACAACCGCGCGTCGGCCGATCCTCGCGGACGGCCCTGGAGCGAGCGCAAGAAGTGGGTCTGGTGGGACGAGGGGCAGAAGAAGTGGGTCGGTCTCGACGTGCCGGACTTCGCCACCACCAAGCCGCCGTCAGCGCGAGCGAACCCCGAGGCCATCGGTCTGGACGGCCTCTCGGGCGCCGACCCGTTCATCATGAAGACCGACGGCAAGGGCTGGCTCTACGTGCCCTCGGGCCTGGTCGACGGCCCGCTGCCCACGCACTACGAGCCCGCCGAGTCGCCGGTTCGTAACCCGGTCTACAAGCAGCAGGCAAGCCCCGTCTACAAGTACTGGAAGCGGGACGACAACGCCCTGGTGCAGCCCGGCGACACACGCTTCCCGATCGTCATCACCACCTATAGGCTCACCGAGCACTACCTGGCGGGGGCTATGAGCCGCTTCAATCCGTGGCTCACGGAGCTGCAGCCGGAGCTGTTCATCGAGATGAGCCCGGAGCTCGCCAAGGAAAAGGGCATCGCGAACCTCGACTGGGTTCGCGTGACAACGCCGCGCGCCAGCGTACGCGCCAAGGCGCTCGTGACGCGGCGGCTACGGCCGTTCACGATCGACGGCCGCGTCGTGCACCACGTCGGCATGCCGTGGCACTGGGGCTACGAGGGCATCGTCACCGGCGACGTGGTCAACGAGCTCACCTCGCTCGTCGCCGATCCCAACGTGTCGATTCACGAGGGCAAGGCGTTCGTGTGCAACGTGGAGAAGGCGTGATGGCCGAGCCGATGGGGTTTTACACCGATACGACGGTGTGCATCGGCTGCAAGGCCTGCGAGGTGGCCTGCAAGGAGTGGAATCAGCTCCCGGCGACCAACGGTGGGCGCAACACCCTTTCGGGCGATTCCTACGACAACACGCGCCGGCTCGACGGTATCCACTGGCGGCACGTGAAGTTCGTCGAGCAGTTCGATGCCGAGCGTCGTCAGGGCCGCTGGCTGATGATGTCGGACGTCTGCAAGCACTGCGTGCGCGCGGGGTGTCTCGAGGTCTGCCCGACGGGCGCGATCATCCGCACGGAGTTCGACACGGTCGTCATCCAGTCCGACGTCTGCAACGGGTGCCGTGACTGCATCGGCGCCTGCCCGTTCGGCGTCATCGACATCAACCCAGTGTCGGGCACGGCGCAGAAGTGCACGCTCTGCTACGACCGCATGCGGGCCGGCATGACGCCGGCGTGCGCGCAGGCCTGCCCGACGGCGTCGATCAACTTCGGCACGATTCGCGATCTCAAGCAGAAAGCACAGGCACGCGTCGAGCAGTTGCATGGCCGCGGCGAGCGCGGCGCCTATCTGTACGGCGCGGACGAGAAGATGCTCGGTGGTCTGAACTCTTTTTACCTGCTCGTGGACAAGCCCGAGGTGTACGGCCTGCCGCCGGACCCGAAGCTGCCGTCGCGCAATCTCACGCCCGGCTCGCTGTGGTCGGCGCTCGGCGCCGTCGTCATCGGCGTTGTCGGCTTGGTGTCGCTGCGCGGCCGGCGGGACGAGCATGTCTAGCACGTTCTTCACGGAACCACCGCACTGGCGCTGGCTGATCGTCCTCTACTTCTTCATCGGCGGTCTCGCCGGCGGGTGCTACTTTTTGGCCGCGCTCATCGATCTGGTCGGCCGGCGCACCGACCGACCGTTCGCGCGCCTCGGCTACCTGATCGCGTTTCCCGCCGTGGTCGTGTGCGGGATTCTGCTCATCGCCGATCTCGGCCGGCCCGAGCGCTTCTGGCACATGCTGCTGCAATCCCAGACGTGGCGACCGATGCTCAAGAGCTACTCGCCGATGTCGGTCGGCGCGTGGGGGCTGCTGATCTTCAGCGGCTTCGCGTTCCTAGCGTTTCTCGGCGCGCTCGGCGACAACGATCGCCGGCCGCGCTACGCGCTGCTCCGTCCCCCGAGTCTGCTCGGCATCCTCCTCACCGCGCTCGGCGGGCTCGCCGCATTCTTCCTCGCCTCTTATACGGGCGTGCTGCTCGCGGTGACGAACCGGCCCATCTGGTCGGACACGACGCTGCTCGGCGCCGTGTTCCTCGTGTCCAGCGCCTCGACCTCGATCGCGCTGCTGGTCCTGCTCGGCTCGCGACGCGTGCTGGCGGTCGGCAGTCTCCGCGCGCTCGCGCGCTTCGACACGATCGTGCTCGTGCTCGAGCTGATCGCGCTCGTGGCGCTGGTCGTCTCGCTCGGGTCGGTGGCGCGCGCCTGGCTCAACGCCTGGGGCGCGTTGCTGGTGCTCGGCGTCGTCGGGCTCGGCATCGTCGTGCCGCTGGTGCTGCACTCCCGCGCGCGCACCCCGCTGTCGGCCGCCGCGCGCGCGGCCGCGGTGCTGGTGCTCTTCGGCGGGTTCCTGCTGCGGGTGGTCATCGTGTTGTCGTCGGAGGCGATCTGACGACGCGCTGGGCGGTGGCGCTGGGGATCGCAGTGGTGGCGCTCGCGGCCTGCACGAGCCCCGAGGCGACGCGCCAGCGGGCCGGCGGCCCCGGCGCGGACGTCGGCAATCACGGCGGCATCGAGCTGCACGCCGGCGCCGACCCCTACGCGAAGACTCCCGTCGTGTTACCGCCCCCGCACAACGCGCAAGTCGCGGCGACCCCGCGCAGCCGGTGACGACGACGCTCGGCGCGCCGACCGCGGAGACCCTCGCCCGCGAGCATCCGGAATTCCGTGGCTGGCTCGACTGCTTGGGCGCCGTCCGTGACGAGGCGAGCGCGCGGCTTTGGACCGACGCCGTCCCGGATGTCTCAGCGCCCGCCGCGCCGCTGCTGGCCCAGGCGACGCTAACGATCGATCCGGCCGGCGCCGCAGCCTGGCTGGGCCGACTCTTCCGCGTCGCCGCCGCCCACGCGCCGACGCTGGAGAGTGCGGCGGGGCGGCTGGACCCGCTCGCGGCGCTGGACGCGGCGATCACGCTCGACACGGCGCGCATCGACGCTCTGGCGGACGCAGCCCAGGTGCCGCGCGAGCCGCTGCGTGCGGTGCTGCCACTCGCCGCCTATCCATGGCTCGAGTGCTGCGGCGTGCGACTGGCGGACCGCGTGCCGGCCGATCACGCGCAGGCATGGTGCCCGATCTGCGCGGCGTGGGCGACGCTGGCAGAGACGCGCGGGCTCGAGAGCGCACGGCGCCTCCGATGCGGGCGGTGCGGCGGCGACTGGCGTGCGGAGTGGCTGCGCTGCGCGTTCTGCGGCACCGACGCGCACGCGCGTCTGCGCAGCCTCGTCGGCGACAGCACCGGCGTGTCACGCCGGGCGGAGGGCTGCGCCGCGTGCGGCGCGTGGGTGAAGACGTTCACGACGCTCGCCGCTCCCGCGACCGGCGACGTTCGGCTGCTCGACCTCGCCAGCGTCGACCTGGACGTCGCCGCGCTCGAGCGTGGCTGGACGCGGCCCGCCGGCCTGGGCGCGCCGCTCGGCGTCCGCGTCGTCGCGCGGGCGAGTGCGAGTAACGGGCATCGCCGTCGTTGGTGGACGCGATGACCAAGCGACCCGCCACGATCTGCCACGAGTTGCTCGCGGCGCTCGACGCCTCGGAGGGCCGGCGGCGCCGGCGCAAGCGCGACACCACGCCTGACGCAATCGGCCTGGGAATCAAGCGTGCGCTGCTCGAGCGCGCGGTCGCCGACGATCCGGATCCCGGCGGCTTCGAGGGCTGGCTGCTCGAGCGGTGCCTGGCCGCCGGCGGCCAGGCGGGCGCGACACGCGCGATGGCGCTGGAGGTCCTGGCCGAGTGGCGACTGGCGTCGAGCGTGGCCGACTTCGGCACGTGGCTCGATCGGGGAGCCCCGTCTGATGACACGTGGGGCCCCGAAATGGACGGGCGCGGCGCCTAGCGCTCCGCGGTCGGCATCGCCGGTCGGCGCCGCAGCAACACGAGCGAGACGACCAGCACCAGGCTCATCACGGTGAGCAGTCCGAGCTCGATCATCATCGCGTTCAGCGTTTCGCCACGCGTGTCTTTCACTTCCGCGAACTCGGCGGTGATCACCAGCACGCGCCGAATCGCGGCGATGAGACCGACGACGAGGAACGGCTCCGGCACGAGTGAGTGCTCGCGGAAGGATACCTGCACCGTGTACATGATCTCCGCGAACATCAGCACGAGCAGCACGCGATCGAGAAGGCCGATGATGCGGGCCGGCAACGTGCCGGCGACGAGGTTGGTGACGAACGTCATCGTGGCGTCAACGAGCAGGACGAGCGCCCCAGCCGCCAGGAGCACGCCGAGCGCCACGTAGAGGACGTCCTCGACGTGGGTGAAGCTCCGCGCGATCCAGTCACGGGCCGAGGCGCCCGTGGCGCGCGCCACGTCAGCTCGCGCGCCGCGCCGCCCCGCTCAGTCCGTCTTCGACGGTGTCCGCGACGGTCTGCAGGCGCTCGGCCGCGCCCTCGAGGCCGGCCGCCGCACGCTCGCGTACGTTCATGGTGACGTCGTCGATGTAGTCGCGGATGCGGTCTCCGTAGATCCACATCACCGCGCCGCCGGCGATCGCTCCGATGAGCAGGCTTTTGATCACAGCACCCTCCCGTTGTGACACGCTGTCTTCGAGAGTGACGGAGAGCAAGGGGGGTGCCGGGGACTCTCAGCCCGGCCAGGCGGAGAACGGCCCTATCCAGACGGCCCGCGACAGCATGCGCACGTGCGGCCGCCAGCTCACGGAGGCACGCTGCTCTAGCGTGTTGTAGCCCCAATCCGCCAGGAACAGGCGCGCGCTGGCGAGCGCTGGCGTGGCGTGCACGGCGTCAAGCGTCTCCAGCAGGTCCTCGACGAACCAGAGCCCCTCCGCAGCGTTTTGCAGGCCATGCGCAGCCGCTAGCCGAATCAGTGACTCCGGTTTGGGTATGGTCCGGCCCGGCTCGCGGCCGACGATGGGCAGCGCCGCGAGCCTCGCGTCCTGCGCCGCGAGCAGCGCGCGCGCGAACCGCTCGGCCTTCGTGGTGATGACGATGACCGGTGGACCGGTCGTGACGAGCTGCACGAGGCGCGCGACGATGCCGGGATAGAAGACGTTGTGGCGGATCCAGTCGTCGGGATCGCGCGCGAACCATTCGTCGCGCACACGATTGAGCGCGCGCGCAAGCATCTCGGGCGCCAGCGCGGCGGCGTCGAGAAGACGTCGCGCCGTCGGCAGCCACGCCGCGCGATCGGCGAGTGCCGTCGCCGGCTCGCCCGCGACGATCGCGTGCAGAAGCACCGGCATCTCCCACCCGCTTTCGACGAGCGGACGATGCGCGCCGAACGCGGCCGCGGCCGCGTCGGCGACGGCACGCGCGCGCGGCCACGTCTCGCGATACGCGCGGCGGGACGCCTCGAAGTATTCCGCGCGGCCGTCGCCCAGCACACCGTCGAAGTCGAGCGCAAGCACGCTCGGCTCATCGCTCATCGCTGCGCGAGATGTCGCGGAGACTACTCCATGCGCGCTTGAGACCGTCGTGGCTGTCGGCCGCGCTCGGGGGACATCGGGATCACGTGACCGTTCGACGATGATTCCGTCCCTGCGGCTCGGCGAGCGCGCAATCGGCCCTGTGCCAACTCCTGCTCGTGGAGCTCGAGGACGATCATGGCGACAAACGTGTCCACGTCAAGCCCGATCAATTCGGCGAGTTCTTCGGCCGCGGCCAGAACAGGTGGACTCACCCACAATGCACACCGCCGGGAATCGTTGCCCATTAGGCCTTGCCATGCTTGCATGCAGCGCGCCAGCGACTGCGAGCAGCGCCGGCCCGTAAGTATCGACCCGGCTGACTGGCGATGGACGCGCACCGCTCGGTCGAGTGCATTACGTACATGACACACGGGGACTCGACGGCCCTAACGGGTGTGCTTGCACTCAGGCCCCGGGGGGAGGAAGATCACAGCCGCCTCTCGAGGTGACTGTGACATGTACGCGCAGATCATCGAAATGGCGGAAAGCCTGGACGCAAATCAGCGTGTGCGCGCCGAGGCAGCCCACGTCAGAGCGGTAGCGCGGGCGCTCCGGCTGCGCGCTCGTTATTCTCGGGCGCCAGAGCGTTACGACATGTACGACGAGGAGCGGCTACGTCAGCTGCTGTGCGATGTCGTGTCGAATACCGAAGCGCTGATCTCGTGGGTCGAAGACAGTCGCGGGTCGGTCTGTCAGGCGTGCGGGTCGGGCATCGAGCCGCATGAGCTCGAGTTCTACGTTGCGGCCGAATCCTCCGAGCTGCGACTCGATCTGGCCTGCTACAGCACGTTGAGCGACTGGCGTGCCGGCAACGGCGGCGACGACCTGAGCGACCTCAGCGTATACAACGGTCAGCCAACTGATCGGTGCGACGATTTCGCCAACGACATGATCCATGGCGTATGCCTGCGAGTGCTCGTGTCGGAGGATGCGGTTCGCGAATCGCGGGATCTGACGCGGCAATCGCGACAGCTCATCGAGAGCGCACGACGCCGGATTCGCCAGAATCGCCGCCCGCCGAATTCCGCCGGAGGCTGACGCCGCGCGAGCCGTTCCCCCTCCTACGGCTCCTTCGCATCCATGAGGACGAACAGGATCCGGCACGGCTGCGTCCCGCGATTGATCCAGGCGTGATTCGTTGCCTGCTGTACCACGACGTCGCCCGGTTCGAGATGTACGGCCGTGTCATCCAGCGTCAGGTCGATCTCGCCAGACAGGATGACCGCATAGTCGACGCTGCGCGTGCGGTGCATCAGCGGATGCGTGACGGGCACGCCGCGCTTCGGCGCGCGGTCGCCGACCGTTTTCTGGAGAAAATCCGGCTCCATGGTCGCTTCGGTGGCGGCATCGAGCGGCGGGAACTCGACGACGCGGAACTTCGTGCCGTTGTCCGGTGGTGAGATGCCGATCGGCGTCGTGGCCGGATCGGCGTTGAACGAGAATCCCGCCGGGTACGAATCGGTGAGCCAGAGGTTCAGTGATGTGATGCCGTACGGGCCGGGCGCGAGTGTGAGCCGGCTATCGAATACCACGACGGCCTTGTTGTTCTGATCGAGCCCGGTGACGACCCGCCGAATGTCCGACGCCATCGCGGTAGGAGTTCACAAACGCCGCGGAGCTAGTGGCCGAACGTCGGCGTCCCGAGCCAGCCCGTCTTTGACACGTCGAGCATGACGCTGTCCGGTCCGAGCCACTTCACCTCGACGTTCCCTTGAGTCTCCGACCCGACGCCAAGCGCCTGCTCAACGTCGTGACGACGGCTTGCCCCCGCGGCGGTGAGCCTTTCCGCAATCGCGTCGAGGCTCTCGACCTGAAAGCCGATGTGGTGGATGCCAGAGAAGGCCTTGCCGCGCTCGACGCCGGCGGCCACGTCGTTCTTGAAGTTGAGGATGGCCAGGTTGATCTCGCCGTCCGTGAGGAAGGCGCCGCGAGTTCCGGGATCGTTCACCTTGCCGACTTCCTTCATGCCGAACGTCTCGACGTAGAATTTCGCTGTCTTCTCGACGTCTTGGGTGGATAACGCGATGTGCTTGATCTTCGGCATTGCCTAGCTCCATGTCCTTGGTGGCGCGAGTGTAGCGCGGCGTCCCGCGCGGCTCGCGTCGAGGCTCAGCCTTCGCGACAGGCCATGTGTGTAGGGCAGCAATAGCGCGCGGAAGGTCGGACAAACGAAAAGGGCGCCGCGTCGGCGCCCTGTGCATCCTTGCGGAAAAAATGGCGGGCTCGACGGGACTTGAACCCGCGACCTCTGGATTGACAGTCCAGTGTGCTAACCAGGCTGCACCACGAGCCCGCACCGCCGTCCGTAAAGCCCCCAAACGCTAACACGCGTCGTCCGGGGGGTCAACGCGACGGCGGCGCGTGTGTGCGCGGCGTGCGTTAGAGCGAGAGCTGGCGACCGTCGTCGCGCGGCGGGAGATCCACCTGCTGAATACGCAGCTTGCCTTCCTGCGCCAGCATCGCAAGGACGGAGGCAACAGCGCCCTCTGACAGCCTCAACTGACGGGCGATATCGCGGGGACTCGTCGGCCCCGAGCGCTCGAGGATCGCGCTTACATCGCGGTCGATCTCGTTCCACCAGCCGTCCATTTTCAGCCCCCTTCCCGCTCTTCTGGATTGCGTCACCTTAGGCGCGCCGCTCGACCATCACAAGGCGTGAAAGTTTTTTCCCACTGCCATGACGAACCCGCAACACGCTGCGCGCCCACCGGCGCCATTTTTGCTACGGTCAACAGGCATGACAACCATTCCACGCGACTCGGATATCGTCGCGGCGGCCGCGCTGCTGGCGATCGTTCTCGTTACGGGTCTCGTTCGCGTTTTCGGTTAGTTCTCGCGACGGGCGCCCCCGCCGCTTCGCGAGAACCGGCGACCCCAGCCATGTAGGGCCGTGTTCGCACGCTACCGCGCTGCAAGTTATAGCACTTGCGGCGCGGTTTTAATTAGCACTCCTTGCGCTCCATTGGCAGGCCGCAGGCACGTGTCGTAGGTCGTTGAGAAGGATGGTGGGCGGAGCAGGGCTCGAACCTGCGACCCCGGCCTTGTAAGGGCCGTGCTCTCCCAACTGAGCTATCCGCCCGAGACATCCGAGTGTACGTCGCGGCGTGCCGTAAAGTGAAGTCATGACCGCCGCGCGTGCGCTCGAACGGCTCTACGCGGTCAGTCCGCGCGAGTTCACCCGCGCCCGCAACACCCTCGCCGCCGAGCTGAGAAAATCACGCGACGTCGAAGCGGCGCGCGCCGTGGCCGGACTGCGCCGACCGAGCGCGACGCTGTGGGCCGTCAATCAGCTCGCGCGACACGCCCAGGCGCCGCTGACGCGCTTCCTGCAGGCCGTCGAGCGCTTGCGCCGCACGCAGCTGTCCGACCCGCGCGGCGCAATGGAGGCGATGCGCGCCGAGCGCGCGCAGCTCGAGACGCTCGTACAGCGCGCGGAGCAGGCGCTATCGGAGGCGGGCTATTCACTGTCGGCCGAGGCCCGACGGCGCATCGGCGACACGCTGCTGGGCGCGGCGGCTGATCGACATCACGCCGACGCGCTCGCGCACGGCCGGTTGACCGAAGAGCTGCAGGCGCCGGGCTTCGATGCGCTCACTGGCAGCGGGCGATTGCGTCTGGTGCAAGGCGGCGCTGGACAACGCGATGGCGCCCAGCGGCGCCCGCCTGACGATGAGCGCGCGCGACACGCAGACACTCGCGCGCGAGACGCGCAGACGCGCGCGCACGACGCGAAGACGCGCTTGCGCGAGGCGAAAGCCCGCGAGCACGAGGCCAAAGCGCGCGAGCGCGCCGAGAAGGCCGAGCAGCGCCGGCAGGAGGCCGAGGCGCGTCGCCGCGCCGCCGCCGCGCGCGCCGCGGAAGTCGCCGCGCTCGAGCGCGAGGCGACGGCGGCACGCGAGCGGCTGGCGGACGTCCAACGCCGCCTCAAAGAAGCGCGCCGCGGAAAAAGCGCGCCGACGCGTTAGTCGCGGCCGGTCAGCCTCCGACCGAGCTGCCGGAATCCGGACGTGATGTCGTCGCCGGCGCTCGAGAAGCCTTTACGGATGGTGTCCCAGTCCTTGCGCACCTTGTCGGTGATGCCCGTCTCCGATGACTCCTGCGGCGCCGGCGGAGCCTTCGGCGCCGAGACCGCTTTGGGTGGCGCTGCGGGCTTCGGCGCCGAGGCCGCAGCGGCTGCTGGAGCCGGAGCCGCCGATGCGGGCTTCGGCGGTGCGGTCGCGGCGGGCGCCGGCGACGGGACAACCGGCGCGGGCGCGGTTTCCGGCGCCGGTGTCGGTGCGCTGTCGTGTGAGCGCTCGACTTCCGTCGACGGCCGGCGGGCCGGCGGCGCCGCCGCGATCTCTCGCGCGGAAGGTGCCACCACCGTCGTCTCCCGGACGGCCGCCGTCGCCGGCCGTCCGGGAGCAGGCCGCTCGACGTAGCGCACCCGCGCAGCTTTCTCGACGTCGTCGGCGACGCGCTTCAGCGCCGCATCGGTCTTCGCCACCGCCGCCTCGGCCTTCGCCACGGCGGCCTCCGCCTGCGCGACCCGACTCTCGGCCTGATCGAGGCGCGCGCGCGTGCCCTGCACGCCGCCGCCCATACTGCCGACCTCGTCACGCAGCATCTGCACCGCGCTGCCAAGTGCTCGTATCTGCTCGCCGAGACGCTCGCGGTCGCGGTCCACGGCGGCCAGCCGCACGCTGAGCTCCGGCTCGGTCGCAGCCATCGGGCGGGGCGCAGGACTCCGCGCCAATAGCACCGTCGCCACGATCGCCGTGGTCGCGAAGCAGACGCCGGCGGCCGCGTGGCCCAGCCGGGTGATCAGGACATCGCGATCAGTGGGGCCGGATTCGGAGTTGGTCGGTGCAAACCCGCCCCGGAGGACGAGCAGGCACATGATGAGGGCACCCAGGGCGCTGGCAAATATGCAGACGACGAGCATGGATTCCTCCAGGCCCCTGTAGTCACACTGTACCAGTGCTGTCGAGCGGTCAGAGGTCGAGCGCGGCCAGGCGCGCGGCCGTCGGCACACCCTCGGCGTCCCAACCGCGCAATCCGTAATACACGTCGAGCATTTCCCGCAGCTCGTCGGGCGGACAGTGCATCCCGGCCGAGGGGCCCTCGGGGATGGGCTCGTGCATGACGCGCCACGGCAGCGTGTCGTCGGCGCGGCGGACCCCCTCACGCACGTTGAAGAGCCGCTCGAGGTTGACGATCCGCTCCCCCACCCGCTCGAGCTCGTCCGCGCTGACATCCCAGCCCGTGACCGCGCGCACCATGCGGGCGTACGGCTCTCCGACGAAGAGGCCGAAGCCACGCTCGGAGGTGAAGCGGCACATGACGAGCGAGTCGCCGATCGCGGTGAAATGCTGGCTGCGCATCGCAAACGCGGGCTTGTCCTTGGTACCGCGGCGGTCGAAGGTCGGCGCGTACTGAGGCGTGGGCCGCGTGTCGTGATGGCTGCCGCCCCGGGTGGCGGTCGCGTAGCCGATCGACAGGCCCTTGAGGGCGCGCGCCGAGTGCGCGGGCAGCTCCAGGCGCTTCACCGCATACACGAGATTCGTGGCATCCGGCCGGACCGAGGCCGCCAGCCGCCAGGCGCCTTCGGCGAGCCGATCGCCGAACCCCTCACGCGCGGCGGTCATCTCGACCAGGCGCAGCATGCCGCGCCAATCGCCCCAGCCGAACGGCACGCCGACGTCGGCCTTCGTGAGCCAGCCGCGCTCGAGCGCTTCGGCCACGAACGCCAGCGTGACGCCCATGGAGATCGTGTCCATTCCGCCGAGGTCGCAGAGGTCGTTGGCGAGGATCAGCGCCTCGGGATTGTCGATGCCGAGCATCGGACCGAGCGCGAAGATCGTCTCGTACTCCGGCATCTTCGCGCGGCGGCCAGCGAACTCGCCCTCCGCGATCGCGTACTGCTTGCCACACGCCACCGGGCATTTGAGACACGTCGTGTCCCGGTCATGGTAGTGCGCCTTCATCTCCTCGCCGCCGATGACCCGCGCGCTCGCGAAGACTTCGGTCTTGAGGTTGAACGCGCCCAGCGCGCCGAGCGCGTTGATGGGACCCACGAGAAACGGCGTGCCGTACGTCGACAGCGCCTTGGTGCCGGTCGTCAGCGGCTCGCGCGTTTCTTCCAGCAATGCTTTGAGCGCGGGAGCGTCGGCGACGGTCGTCTTGCGCGCGCCCCGCACGACGACCGCTTTGAGGTTCTTGCTCCCCAGCACCGCGCCGATGCCGCCGCGGCCGGACACGCCCTCGCGATTCTTCCAGTAGTGGGCCATGGCCGCGAAGCGCACGCGGCGCTCGCCGGCCGGGCCGATGGCGATCGCATCAGCGTCGGCGCCTTCCGCCGTGACCAGCGCCGCGACGCTGTCGCGGGTCGAGCGCCCCCACAGCGCGTCGGCGGGCTTGAGCACCGCGCCATCCTCGGTCACGAGCACGTAGGATGGCGCCGGCGCGCGGCCGGTCAGGCAGACGGCGTCGAAGCCCGTGCGCTTGAGCGTGGCGGGAAAGCGACCGCCGAACGTCGAGTCGAAGAACAGGCTGGTGAGCGGCGACTTGCTCGCCACGAGCGCGCGGCTGTTGCCCGGCACGGTGGTGTCGGTGATCGGGCCAACGGCGAAGACGACGGCATTGGCGGGATCGAAGGCATCGACACCCGCGGGCACGCGATCGTAGAGAATGCGCGCCGCGAGCCCATTGCCGCCGAGCAGCGCGCGCGCCGTCGAGTCGGCGAGCGCTTCTACGCGCGTGGTGCCGGTCGTGAGATCGACGAAGAGGAGGCGGCCGCCGTAGCCGTTCACGGTGCTGTGCGCGGAAGCGCCGCCAGCTCTTTGCGGGCGGCGTCGCGCACGGCGGCCGGCAGATCGCTCTGAGCGAGCAGCTTCTTGTACGCGCTCGTTGCCATATCCGACTGGCGACTCGCGGCGAATGTGCGCGCCGCGCTCAGCAGGCCTTGACGCCCCGATTGGCTGTCGGGCGCCACGTAGGCCGCGCTCAGGTAGTACTCGACGGCCGCTTGCGTGTCGCCCTCGCCCGCGTACGTCTCGCCCAGCGCCAGCGCGATGTCGGCGGCCGCGCCGCCCTCGCTGGTCTTGAGCAGCCGCTCGAGGATCGGGCGCGCAGCGTCCCAGCGCTTTTCCTGGACCAGCAGGCGCGCATGGTTCAGCTGCAGCTCGCGCGTCCAGCCCGGCCCGTTGGTGTCGCGCGGCCCTTGCGAGTACGCCTCCAGCGCACCCTTGCGGTCGCCGGCGGCCTCGCGGACGCGGGCCAGCGCGAGCCATGCTCGAGCCGCGTCGGCGTCCTTCGGCCCGGTGGCGACGTACTGCTCGAGCGCCGGCCGCGCCTCCGCCGGCCGGCCGGTATTGATCTGCGCCTCGGCCAGCCGCAGCCACGCGCCCTGCGCGAGCGGATGTTGCGCATAGCGGTCGCGCAGCAGCTTCGTGCTCTCGAGCGCGGTCGGCCACGCCCCGGCCGCCGCCGCACCGGCGCCCACGCGCTCGAGCGCGTCCGGCGCCACGTCGGCGTTGGGATAGTCGTTCACGAGACGACGCGCCGTGCTCAGGGCCGTCGGCCAGTCCTTGTCCTCGACGGCGATCGCCGTCAGCGCGTACAGCAGGGGCGCGCCACGCGACGCGCCAGCGGCGCCCGACGGCAGCCCGGACAACGCCGCCTGCGCGGGTGCTTTGAACTCGCCCAGCGAGCCTTTGGCGTAGGCGACGACCGCGAGTCCGTACGAGGCCGCCGCCGCCTCGTCCGGGGTGCCGGTGTCGCGCACCGTGGTGTAGAGTTTCTCGGCGTCGTCGCGACGGCCGCTGGCGAGCGCGATGTTCGCGGTGCCGAGCTGCCCCAACGCGACGGCGCCGTCCTTCTGCGCCAGCGTGAACTCGCGCAGCGCCTCGTCGCGCTTGCCGCGCGCGAGCAACGCGGTGCCGAGCACGGCGTGAGCGCGGCCGAACAGCGCGGGGAAGGGCGCGCGTCCAAGCCAATCGCGCATCGCCGTTTCCGCGGCGGGAGCGTCGCCCTGACGGAGCAGCGCGAGCGCCCGGTTGAAGCGGGCGAAATCGGCGCGCTGGTGCGTGGGATACGCGGCGATGATGCGATCGGTCATCTCGCGGCCGGCGGTCAGATCACCGGCGTCGAGCGCCAGCTCCGACGCCAGCAGCAGCGCCCCCGGCGCGCGCGAATCGTCGGGCGCCGCGCGAACAGCCTCGAGCAGCTCGCGGCGCGCGTCACCCTTGCGCCCTTGCTTGAGGTACGTCCACGCCAGCGCCGTGCGCGCCATCGGCGCCTGCGGGTCGTTCGGGAATTCCACGAGGAAGCGCCGCAATGCCACTGCGGCCGCGCCGAAATCGCCCGCCTGGTACGCCGCTTCACCCTCCAAGAGCAGCGCCGGCAGGAGCACGTCGGGCGCCGGCGCGGGCTTGGCGTTGAGCACGGGCGTCAGATCACTCACGGCCTGGCGAAACTCACGCAGCTCGAAATCGACGCGCGCCTGTCGGACGGCGGCCTGATGCGCCGCCGGCGAGCCGGCCGCAACCTTCTGCGCCAGCTCGAACTGCGTTCGCGCGTCGTCGCGGTTGCCCTGCGCGCGCTGCGCCTCGCCCTTGACGAGGAGGACCCAGGCCCGCGCGGGCGGATCGAGACGGCCGCCGAGCAGATCCTGGTACACGGCCTCGGCGTCGACCGGCTTGCTCGTCTCGGCCGCGGCGCGCGCGAGCCGGAAGAGCAGCGGATACGCCAGCGGCGAGCGCCGCGCAGTCAGTGCGGCGACGCTCTTGCGCGCTTCGGCCCAGTCGCCGCTGGCGAGCAGCGCCTGGGCGAGCCCGGCGGTCGCCCATTCCGTCTCGGCGCTGCCCGAATACGCGCGGAACGCGGCGAGTGCCTCGGGCACGTGGCCGGCCGCGAGCGCCCACCAGCCGAGCCGCAGCACGCCGGCGGGAAAGAATGGATGGGCACCGCCCTGGGTGAACTGACGAAGCTTGATCTCCCCGCGCGCCGGCTGCCCGACGCGCCCCAGCGTGTCGCCGTGCCAGAACAGGACGTCGCGCACGAGCGCCGGCGGCACGCCGCGCGACTCGAGCTCGGTCCATTCCTTGTCGGCGGCCTCCCAGCGTCCGAGCGCGTAGTGGGAAAGCGCCAGACCGTGCCGGCCCCAGCCGTCGAGCGGCGACGGCATCGGTCCGGAGAGCAGCGCGCTGAACGTGTCGCGCGCGCGCGCCGCCTCGCGCAGCCGCAACGCGCTCCATCCCGCGCCGTGCAGCGCCCACGCGCCCAACTCCTCGCGCGGCGCGTCCTGCGCGACCTGACGGAAGAGCCAGTCCGCCTGCTCCGTGCGGTCCAGCCGCCAGAGCGTCTCCCCGAGCCAGTAGCGGGCCTCGCGCAGCTGCTCGCGCTCGGTCGCCTTACGCGTGGCGTTTTCGAGCGCCTTGGCGGCGTCGTCGAGCTCGCCGCGCTGGAAGCGCGCGCGCCCGCACTCGAGCGATTCGCTGGCGACGCCGAGCCACGAGCCGATGCACGGTAGCGCCCGCGGCGGGTGCACGAACGCGATCGGCTTGTCGGCGGTGGGTGGCGCGGGCGGCGCGGGCGGGAATGCGGGCATTTCCACCGGCGGCGGCGGCAGCGGCAGCTCCACGGTGAGCGCGGGCTTCTCCGACGGCGCTTCGGCGAAGGGAATCAGACGCGCGAGATCCGGCGCCGGCGGCTCGACCGGCCGCGGCGCCGCACCAGCCAGCACGAGCCAGATCGCCGCGAGAGCGAGCGTGCGCCTCACGACTTGCCGTCCTTCTTGGCGGGCGACGACGGCTGCGCCGGCTTGGGCGCGGGCTTGGGTGTCGATTGCGCGATGCGCGTCTTCACCGCATTCGCGCGCTCGCGCGCCCAGTTGCGGAGCGTCGTATCCGGGCTGCGATTGGCGACCGCCTCGTACGCCGCCAAGGCCGCCTTCCACTCCTGCTGCTCCTCTCGCGCGAGTCCGAGGCCGGCCAGCGCGCGGAAGCGCACCTCGGCGTCGACGTCGGCCACGGCGCCCACCGCCTCGAACGCTTTTGCCGCCGGCGCGAAGTGCTTTTGCTTGAGCTCGGACTCACCGACCAGGAGCCACGCCTCGGCGCGCACGGCGTCATCGTCGCTCTGCGTGGCCTGCGTCGCGTAGGTCACCGCCGATTTCCAGCTTTTCTCTTTGAAGGCGTCCTTGCTCGCGTCGAGCGCGACCTTTCGCGTCAGCGGGTGATCGGGAAACTCCGTGGAAAGACGCTTCCACGCCGCCTCCTGATCGCGCGGGCGGCTGAGATCCTTGGCGATTTTCGCGGCATTGTAGAGCGCGTCCGCCGTCGGCGGCTTCTGTTCCATGAACATCTTGTAGGCGTCGAGCTTTTCGTCGCGATCGCCAGCGCGCCCGAGCGTCTGAGCGATGAGCTGCCGCGCCGCCGGCGCCTGCGCGTGATTGGGATTCGCCGCCACGAACGCCCGCAGCTCCGCGAGCCCGGCGCGCGACTCGCTGCCGTTCGTGGCCTTGATCCAGCCGCTCCAGAACTGCGCGTCGGGGAGGAGCGGAGAGGTCGGATACTTCTTGGGAAAGTCGGCGAGCACGCTCAGCGCCTCGCTCGATCGCTTCAAGTCCACGAGCATCCGCGCCGCCTGCACCGCGGCCGAGGGCGCCAGCGCGTGGTCGGGAAACGCGGCGAGCATCTCGCGGAAGCCTGACACCGCCGCCTCGGGACGACTCAGCTCCATGTCGCTCCACGCGCGACCATAGAAAGCGTCGGGTGCCATCGGTCCCGCCGCGTCAGTCATCAGGACGGCGTCGTAGGCCGCGCGCGCCTCCGTGAAGCGCTTGAGGCGGAAGAGCGTCTCCGCCTCCCAGAAGCGCGCCTCGTTGGGACGGCCGGGCGGCGGCGTCAGCGTCTGCGCGCGCTTGAACGCATCCAGCGCGGCCGGCGCATCGCCTCCCTGCAGTCGCGCCTTGCCGAGCAGCAGCGTCGCCTCTCCCGCGCGCGAGTCCTTGGGATACTGTGCAACGAAGCGCTCGAGCGCCCGGCGCGAGACGGAAAACAGACCATCGGCGAATGCGCGCTCGCCGACGAGCCATAAGCGATCCGCCTCCTCGAGCGCGGTGGCGGGAGACACGAGGGACGCGAGCAGGAGCGCGATGCCGGCCAGGATGCGCGGCGCGCGGCGCTTCATCAAATGCAGCGTAGCACTAACCTCGGTGTTCGCGAAAACCCTTGAGACGGAAAAACATTTCCCTGCATCGCTATGATACGGTGCCAGCGTGCGTTTGTGCGTGTTCGACCTGGATCATACGCTCGTCTCGTCGCCGCTGGATCTGGCCGCGATGGCCCTCGAGATGCGCGCGTACATCGAGCAGTGCCGCGGTCCGCTGCCGGCGCGGGAGGAGCGCTACCGCGTCGGCGAGCTCGTCCGATGGTGCCGGGATCACGCGCCGGACATCAGCACGCCCGTGTGGGACATCGCGCTGGACCACGAGCGCCGCGCGGTGGCGGAGGCGTGGCTCGAGCCGGGTGCGCGCGAGGCGCTTGCCGGCGCCCGCGCGGCCGGGTTCGCCACGGCGCTGTGGACGAACAACGCGCGCGAGGTCACGGACGTCGCGCTCGGGCGCTTCGCCCTCCACGACGCACTCGATCTCGTCGTCACGCGCGATGAGATGACAGAGATGAAGCCTTCGGCCGCCGGCTGGCGTGTCATCGCCGCCCGCTTCGCCGGCGTGCGCGACGCCGTCGTCGTCGGCGATTCGTGGGTGGACGGGCTCGCCGCCGCCGCCGCGGGCGTGCCGTTCATCGCGTATCGCCCGCGCGACGGTGAGATGAGCCGCTGGAAGATCACGCCGATCGCACAACTCGGCGACCTCGCCGACCTGCCGGCCCTGCTGCGCGCGCGCGTTTTGGACGGCGATGACTATTGCCGCAGGGGGGAGCGGCTGCTGCTCCCCCCTGCACCCCCCAGCAGGGAACCGTAAATCATGGAGCTGTTTCCGGAGCCCGCGAGCGCCGCCGGCCCGGCACCGCCGGGCCCGCTGGCCGACCGCATGCGGCCGCGCACGCTCGACGACGTCGTCGGCCAAGAGCATCTGCTCGGTCCCGGCCGGGTGCTGCGCACGGCGCTCGAGCGCGGCGAGCTGCACTCGATGATCCTGTGGGGGCCGCCCGGCTCCGGCAAGACCACGCTGGCCTCGTTGATGGCGCACGTCACGGGGGCGCGGTTCGTGGCGTTTTCGGCCGTGCTCTCGGGCGTCAAGGAGATCCGTCAGGTCGTCGCGGAGGCGGAAGCCGAGCGCGCGCGGCGCCGGCGGCGCACGATCCTGTTCGTCGACGAGATCCATCGCTTCAATCGCGCGCAGCAGGACGCCTTCCTGCCCCACGTCGAGAAGGGCACGATCGTGCTGATCGGCGCCACGACCGAGAATCCGTCGTTCGAGGTCAACAGCGCGCTGCTCTCGCGCTGTCGCGTCTACGTCCTGCGCCCGCTCGCCGAGGCCGACGTGATCTCCATCTTGAAGGCCGCGCTGGCAGACCGTGAGCGCGGTCTCGGCGCCGCCGGCGTGCGCGTCGCAGACGACGCGCTGGCCCACATCGCGCGCCTCGCCAACGGCGACGCGCGCGCCGCGCTGAACGTGCTGGAGCTCGCTGCCCAGCTCGCGGCAGGCGAGACGATCACCGCCGCCACGATCCGCGAAGCCGGCCAGCGCCGCACGCTGCTCTACGACAAGAGCGGCGAGGAGCACTACAACCTGATCTCGGCGCTGCACAAGTCGCTGCGCGACTCCGATCCCGACGCGTCCCTCTACTGGATGACGCGCATGCTCGACTCCGGCGAGGATCCGCTCTACGTCGCTCGACGCCTCGTGCGCTTCGCCTCCGAGGACGTCGGCAACGCCGATCCGCAGGCGCTGACGCTCACACTGGCGGCGAAGGAGACGTACGACTTTCTCGGCTCGCCCGAGGGCGAGCTGGCGCTGGCGCAGGCGACGCTCTATCTGGCACTCGCACCCAAGTCGAACGCCGCCTACGTCGCGTACAACGAAGCGCGCGCCGACGTCGACGCCGCGCCGGCCGAGCCGGTGCCGCTGCACATTCGCAACGCGCCGACGGGCTTGATGAAAAATCTCGGCTATGGCGCGGGCTACCAGTACGCGCACGATGCGCCGGAGGCGCGTGTGGACCAGGAGCATCTGCCTGAATCGCTCCGCGGGCGGCGGTACTATCGCCCCACGGACCGGGGACTGGAAGCCGAGCTGTCCCGGCGCCTGGAGGAATGGCGCCGGTGGCGCGAGAACAAGCGCAGCGGCACGACGTAGTCCCTGGCACCGAGTTTGCGCGACTGTTGCCGCGCGGAGGTGCTCTATGAAGGTGCCCCTCACCGCTGTCACGATTCTCATGCTCGCCGGTCCGGCGCTCGCCGCCCCCGGTGACCCGCGCCTGCTACGAGGCAATCTCGAGTGGCCGCCGTCGCTGTCCGCGGAGCCGTTCATCGTGGTGCGTGGCGACGACGGCGGCGTGTACTACGCGGACGTGAGCCGCGCGCGCCGCATGAGCGCCGCGACGATCAGCGGCGCCATCTCCCTCGTCGGCGTCGAAGGCAATCAACCGCACGAAGTCGCCGCGGTCGTCGTCGGACCCGGCGATTCCGCGCTGACGTTCGTCGCGCCGCCGGTGCCGGCACAGCCGGATGCCGCGCCGCCGCCGGCATCGCTGCCTCGTCAGACCGTCGCGCCGCCGGCGACAGCGGTCGCGCCGACGGCGCCACCGGGCGCGGTGACCAACCCGCCTGCTGCGGCGGTGCCGAATCCTCCTGTCGGCGTAGTACCGCCAGCGGCGGTGGTGCCGAACGCCCCGCCGCCGCCGCCGGCCGAGGAAGCGACCGGCCCCGAGGATCTATGGCGTGTGAGCGGCACGGTGACGGCGGTGACGGTCCGAGAGTTTGCTGTCGAGACGCGGCCGGGCGAGACCGTGTGGATCGACGTCAGCAGGCTGAGCGAGTGGACGCGCGACGCCGTCCGTCCCGGCGACCAGGTCAAACTGTTCGGAATTCCGCAAAAAGACGACCGACTCGTGGCGAACGGATTCATCCAGGAAGTCCCGCCGCGGAATGGAGCGCGCTAGCGGAAGCCGCTCGTAGCCGAAGCCGCTAAGGGAAGGGCCGCGCCCCCTGCTAGAATGCGAGGGATGGCCCCGCTCCGCGTGGGCGTGATCTTCGGCGGGCGGTCCGGCGAGCACGAAGTTTCGCTTGCCTCCGCCGCTTCGGTGATGGCGGCGCTGGAGCATCGCGGCCACATCGTCGTGCCCATCGGCATCGGCCGTGACGGTCGCTGGGTCGTCGGTGGCGATCCCCTCCGCGCGCTCGCATCGCAAGCCCGTGTCGCTGTGCCGACCGGCGACTCCACCGGCGCCGTGAAGAAGGCGCTCGCGGATCGTGCGGAGAGCGCCGAGACCGCGCTCGCGTCCACTGCGCTCGTCCGCGTCGAGCCCGCGGGCGGCATTCCCGCCGAGCTGCGCGGCGGTCTCGACGTGGTCATCGTCATGCTGCACGGTCCTTACGGCGAGGACGGCACCATCCAGGGCTTGCTCGAGCTCGCCGACGTACCGTACGTCGGCGCCGGCGTGATGGCGTCGGCGGTCGGCATGGACAAGGCGACGATGAAAGCGGTCTTCTCCGCGCACGGGCTGCCCATCGTCGAGTACACCGTCGTGCTCCGGAGCGAGTGGCGCGAGCGGCCACAGCAGGTCACACGGCGCGTGCGCGAGGTCACCGGGTTCCCCTGCTTCGTGAAGCCGTCGAACCTCGGCTCGAGCGTCGGCATCAGCCGCGTGCTCGATGCCGCGGCCTTACCCGGAGCACTCGACGAGGCCGCGCGGTACGATCGCAAGATCGTCGTCGAGCGCGCGGTGTCGCGGCCACGCGAGGTCGAGGTCAGCGTGCTCGGCAACGACGCGCCGGAGGCGTCGCTACCGGGTGAGATCACATACGACGCCGACTGGTACGACTATTCGACGAAGTACGCCGAGGGCCAGGCGCGGATCACCGTGCCGGCGCCGCTCGCGCCCGCGCTCACGGCGCGCGTGCGCGAGATCGCCGTCGCCGCCTTTCGCGCGATCGACGCCTCCGGGATGGCTCGCGTCGACTTCTTCATCGAGGGCGACCGCGTCATCCTGAACGAGATCAACACGATCCCCGGCTTCACCTCCACGAGCGCGTACGCGCGGCTCTGGGAGGCCAGTGGCCTGCCGTACGGCGAGCTCATCGAGCGGCTGATCGGGCTGGCGCTCGAACGACACCGCGATACGAGGAACAGCTGACGCGATGATCGCCCGACCGTCGAGCGCCGGAGCGGCCTGACGCGATGATCGCCCGACCGTCGAGCGCCGGAGCGGCCTGACGCGATGATCGCCCGACCGTCGAGCGGCGGAGCCCTGCGAAGCCGCTCCGACGGCAAATCAGAATGATCGCCATCGCCGGCGGTGGCACGGGTGGCCACACCTCGCCCGGCCTCGCCGTCGCGGCGGCGCTGCGCGCACGCGGCCTGCCGTGTGTCTGGATCGGCAGTCGCGGCGGGCTAGAGGCTCGCCGGGCGCCCGAAGCCGGCATTGCGTATCATGCGATTCGCACGGGCAAGCTGCGCCGCGCTCTGGCGTGGCAAAACGTGCCCGACGTCTTCGTCAATGCGCCGGCCGGCGTGCTGCAGGCGTGGCGTCTGCTACGACGGCTGCAGCCGCGCGTGGTGTTCGCCACGGGCGGCTTCGTCGCCTTGCCCGTCGCCCTGGGCGCCGCGCTCGCGCGCGTGCCGGTCGTCGTGCACGAGCAGACCGCCGTGCCCGGCCTCGCCAATCGTGTCGCCGCGCGCGTCGCGCGTCGCGTGGCTGTCACGTTCGCGGACTCCGCGCGGTTCTTCGGCGCGACGCCGACGGTCGTCACCGGCAATCCGCTCCGGCCCGAGCTCCGCCACGGTCGGCGCGCGGCGGCCTTCGAGCAGCTCGGCTTCGATCCGACGCTGTCCCTGGTGTACGTCACCGGCGGCGCGCAGGGGTCGCACGCGATCAATCGCGCGATCGGCGAGGTCTTGCCCGATCTGCTCACCCACACGCAGGTCCTGCACCAGTGCGGCGACAGCCGGACAACGGGTGACCGCGCGTGGCTGCAGGCGCGACGGGAGGCGCTCCCGCCGGCGCTCGCGCGCCGCTACGCGCTACGTCCTTGGGTCGGTGACGAGCTGGCCGACGTCTACGCCGCCGCCGCGCTCGTCGTCAGCCGTGCTGGCGCCGGTACCGTCAACGAGTGCTGCCAGCTGGGAGTGCCCGCGCTCTATATCCCGCTGCCGGGAGCCGCCGGCGACGAGCAGACCGCCAACGCGCGGCTGGTGGGCCGCGCCGGCGGCTGCGCGATCCTGCCGCAGCCCGGCATGACCCCGGCGCTTTTGCTCGGGCGCATCCGAGAGCTCCTCGCGGATCCCACGCGGCTCAAGGAGATGGGCGAGCGAGCGTGTGCGCTGGCCGTGCCCGATGCGGCGGATCGTATTGCCGCGCTGTTGCTCGAGCAGGCCGCGTGAACGCGGCCACCAGGTCAGCCGTCTGGCGCGCCGCCACGAAGATCGTGGCGCAGCGGACAGCCATCGCAGCGGGCGATCGTGCGGCAATGGTCCTTGCCGGCGGCGACGAGCAGAGCGTGGAACTCGTTGAACAGCGCCGGATCCGACGGCAGATGCGTCTCGACGAACGCGCGTGCGGTCTCGTAATCCGCGCGCGCCGACAACAGACGGTGCCGCGCCAGCACGCGGCGGGCGTACGCGTCGGCCACGAAGACGGGACGGCCGGCGGCGTAGAGCAGGATCGCGTCAGCGGTCTCGGGCCCGAGTCCCGGCACGGTGAGCAGATCACGCCGGATGTCGGCGAGCGGGGCGCGGCGCATGCCCTCAAAGCGCCCCCCGCAGCGCGCGAGCAGCCACGCGGAGAAGTCGCGCACGCGGCGGCTCTTGAGCCGGTACGTCCCGGCGGGTCGGATGGCGCCGAGCAGCACGCCGTCGGGCGCGGCGACGATGGCTCGCGCGCTCAGCAGCCGGCGCGCGCGCAGCGCGGCCACCGCGCGCGCGGCCTGGCTCCACGCGGTGTGCTGCGTGAGAATGGCGCCCACCGCGATCTCGAATGGGCTGTCCCCCGGCCACCAGCCCTGCGGTCCGAACGCGCGCAGAAGATCGCGATAGAGACGCAGCAGGCGGGCGCGGACAGCGTCGCGCGGCGGGCCGGGAATCCGTCGCCACGCCGAGAGCGCCGGGCGGCCTGAGCGCGTGCTCGGCACGGTCATCGTGGCGCAGGCGCTGACGCTCGCGGTGAGCGGACCGATGTCGTCACCCGAGTATCTTCCCCTGCGCGTGGCCGACGCGGAAGGCTACTTCGCCAAGGAAGGCCTCGCGCTGACGCTCAAGACAACGCGAGCCGAGCCCGGCGCCGCCGAGGCGCTGGCCCAGGGCCAGGCCGACCTGGCCGCCACCTCGCTGGAGGCCATCATCCGGTTCGGTCCGCGCACGTGGCGACAGGCGCCACGGCTGGTGTTCGGCCTCACGGCCGCGCCGCCCGTCGCCCTCGTCGTCGCCGAAAGCCAGAAGGAGCTCGTCCGCTCGGTCGAAGATCTGCCCGGCACCCGGATCGGGGTCGCCGCGCCCGGCGCTCCGGAGCAATCCTGGCTCGCCTGGCTGATCGCGCGCGCCGGCCTGAGCCCGGCGCAGGTGATGCTCGTGAGCCGAGGCGAGCGCGGTCTGCAGCACGCCGTGGAGACCGGCGACGTTCACGGCGCGCTCGTGCGCGAGCCGGCTGCTTCGCGGCTGATCGACTCGGGGCAAGCGCGCGTGCTCGTCGATCTGCGAACGCCCGCCGCGGTGCGCCAGGCGCTCGGCGCGACGACGGTGAACGCCGGGGTGTTCATGCGCGCCGACCGGCCGCTGCGCGACCGCGATCTCGCCGCCTTCAAGCGCGCCGTCCTCGCCGCCGAGAATCGGATCGCGACGGCGGAGGCGGCCGCGCTGTCGGAGCGTCTGCCCGCGACGGTCACCGTGTCGGCGGAGGATTTCGAGGTGCGCCTCTGGTCTTCGCGGGCGCTCTACTTGCCGGACGGCGTGGTGGCGGCCGACCAGGTGCAACAGACGTTCACGCTGATCCGCGCTCACCTGCCGCTGCCCGCGACGGCGCGCGTTCCGGCGCCGGACGAGCTGCTGCGGCCGTTGTCGCGGCGTGCCCTCACGCCTCCCGCGCCGGCGCGCTGACCTCCACGCCGAAGCGACGCAGCAGCGCCGCGGTCACCGTGAGCGGCAGCCCGACGACGTTACTCCGCGAGCCCTGAAGCGCCACCACCAGCGCGCCGCCGGCCCCCTGGATCGCGTATGCGCCGGCCTTGTCGAACGGTTCGCCACTGGCCACGTAGCGCTCGATGGCGTCGTCGGAGTACGCGTCCATGGTGACGCGGCTGATGACGGTCTCAACCGCGCTCTGTCCGGTCGCCGCATCCACGACCGCAACGCCGGTCATGACCTCGTGCGACCGGCCGCGCAGCGCACGCAGCATCTGCCGCGCCTCCTCAGCATGAGCCGGCTTGCCGAGTGCCCGGTCGTCGATCACGACGATCGTGTCGGCCGCCAGCACGATCGCCGCCGGTCGCGCAGGCGCCACGGCCCGGGCCTTTCGGAGAGCCAGACGGGCGACGGCCTCCGGCAGCGGCACCGCGTCGAGCGTCTCGTCGACGTCGCTGGCGACGACCTCGAACGGAATGCCGAGCGACGCCACGAGCTCGCGACGGCGCGGCGAGGCGGAGGCGAGAACGAGCGTGCCGGCGCCGCTCACCGGCGCCGGCTCAGATAGGGGACTTGGGGGACTTCGAGTCCCCCATCTTCATTAACTGACGATCAGCGGATGGGCGTCGGTGATGACGCGCGTCTGCGCGTCGATCGCGGCGCGGATGTGCTTGGGGATGCTGAACGCGTGCTGGTGCGTGAGCCCGTCCCAGTAGCCGAGCTTGGCAGCCGGCAGCCGCTCCGAGATCAGCTTGTCGACGAGCTGGGGCGTCTGCGCCCGCGGGTCGACCTTCTTCGTGGCCGTGATGAAGCCCCACGGCGTGCCGAAGCAGGAGATGAAGGTCTGGTACGCCGCGACCACCGGGAAGACCTCGCGCAGCGTGCGATGGATGGAGGTGAAGAAGTCCAACTCGTTGAGCTTGGTCATCCCCGCCTGCAGCGTGATGGCGCCGCCGGGCGTGAGCCGGTCGCGAACCAGCGTGTAAAACTCCTTGGTGAAGAGCAGGCAGGCCGGCCCTTCTTCGAGCGGCTCCACCAGGTCGATCGTGATGAAGTCGAAGCGCTCGGTCGAGCGCTCCAGATAGGCCCGCGCGTCTTCATGGCGGACGTCCGCGCGTGGGTCATCGAAGACGCCCTGGTGCATCTCGGGCAGGTGCCGCTTGCAGAGCTCGACCACCTCGCCGTCGATGTCGACCATGACCCCGCGCCTGACGCTGGGATAGCGCAAGATCTCGCGTAGGGTCGCGCCCTCACCACCACCGATGACCAGGCCGGACTCAGGCGCGCGGTCGCACGCCAGCATGCCCGGGTGGACGAGCGCCTCGTGGTAGATGAAGTCTTCGGCCTGGCTGGACTGGATGCGGCCGTCGAGCACCAGGAGCTTGCCGTATGCCGGCGTCTCCATGATCTCGGCGTGCTGGAACTTCGTGTGGATCTCCGCGATCGTCCGCTTGATCGCGTGCATGTGGCCCTCGACCGCGGTCGTCGGCTCGAAGAACCACTTGTAGGCCTGCGCGCTGATCAACTGACTGCGACCGCCTTGTTGACGATCGGCACCGCCGAGTTGAGGAACATGCCTCGCTGGACGTCGACCACCGAGGTGCGCTCGGCGCCGAACTGCTCAACGAGGTAGTTGGCGGCCACCTCGGGCTGGAGCACGTCGCCGCAGGAGAAGATGTCGACCGCGGCGTACTTGTACTCGGGCCACGTGTGGATGGAGAGGTGGGACTCGGCGATGACGACGACGCCCGAGATCCCAAACGGGTTGAACTCGTGGAAGACGACATCGACGATGGTGGCCTGAGCTCGCTTCGCGGCCTCCACCAGCGCTCCCTTCACGCTCTCGAGGTTGTTGATGGCGTCAGAGTCGCAATCGAACAACTCGAGCAGCAAGTGCCGTCCCAGGGCGTTCAATCCAGTGATCCTCCTTTGTCCGATCCGTCCATCTACCGCACCTCTCCTGCGACGCGCATCGTCGTCGCCGTTCACTGCACTTTCGCCGCGCCGAAAAATTTCTCGTCGCGAGCAATTACTGCTTGACTGTAGGGTCCGTTTGGGGTCATTGCAAGAAAAAAACGCGGCTCCGCATCGGTTTTGGCGTGACGCGACCGCCGCCGATCTCGCCGATGCTGTCGCCGACCTCACTCCGTGCTGCCGCCGCGCTCGCCGATACCGCCGTCGACCTCGCCGCGCGCCGCGGTCGACCTTTCCGACGCCGTCGCCGACCTCATCAACGCCGTCGCCGCGCTCACGGCGCGCCGCGGTCGCGCTCAGCGACGCCGTCGCCGAGCTTACCGACGCCGTCAGCGCGCGCGCGCCGCCGCCACGGTGTCGCCGACGCCGTCGCGGCGTCGCGGACGACCGTCGCGGACGCCGCCGCCGCGCTCTCGACGCGCGGCAGACCGCCGTCGCATGCGTCGCGACGCGCTCCGAGCCGCACTTTTCTCTTGCATTGGCTCGCTCGGTCGGTAAATTGACGACAGATTTCGTCGCCGCGCGAGCGGCAGTCGATTGGAGGCGAGAATCTCACGGTGAGGAGGAGGAGCGAATGGCGAAGCAGGTAACGATGGCTGCAGCGACTGCCGGTCACGCCGAGGGCGGTACCACTCTCAACGCCTTCGACAACGCGCTACTGGCCGCCGGCATCGGCAACATCAACCTGGTGAAGGTGTCGAGCATCCTGCCTCCCGAAGTTCCGGTCATCGATCTGCCGAAGATCAAGCCCGGCGCGATCGTCCCGACCGCCTACGCCGCGATGACGAGCGACACGCCCGGCGAGACGATCGCCGCGGCGGTCGGCTACGCCATCCCCGACGACCCGGCGAAGAACGGCGTCATCATGGAATTCCACGGCGTCGCCAGCCGCGCCGAAGCCGAGCGCCAGATCACCCTCATGCTCGAGGAGGCGTTCCGGGTGCGCGGCGAGATCATCAAGGAACAGCGCGTCGTCGCCGTCGAGCACACGACCCAGCGCATCGGCTGTGCGCTGGCCGCCATCACTCTGCTCGGCGACGAGGACCTCGTCTAGCGGCGCACTGCCGCGGCGTCGGCCGTGAAAGAGGTCTCGCCGCGCTTCATCGCCTGCCGCCGGGCTCTGGCCGACGCCCGCATCATCCTTTACGGCATCCCGTTCGAGGGCCGCGTCAACCTCCGCAAGGGGGCTGACGCCGGCCCGCGGGATCTGCGGCTGGCCTCCGACTCGATCGAGACGTATTCGCCGTTCCTCGACCGTGACCTCGAAGACCTGCCCCTGGCCGACATCGGCGATTGCGAGCTGCCCGACGGGGCGCCGGCACGCAAGCAGCTGGACGCGGCGCGGGACGAGATCAGGGCCTGGTGGCGGCCCGGGTTGATCCCCTTCATGCTTGGCGGCGACCACACGGCCACCGTTCCGGTCATCGAGGCGATCGCGCCGGCCTTTCCGGATCTCCGGATCCTCCAGCTCGACGCGCACCCCGATCTGCGCGAAGAGTTCCTCGGCGAGCGCTACAACTACGCCTCGGCCATGGCGCGCGTCATGGACACGGTGCCGGCGGAGCGCGTCTACCAGGTGGGGATCCGCACCGGCGCGCGCGAGGAGTACGCGCGCCGCCGGCCGCACTTCTACCCGGCGTTCGCCGTGCACCCGATGGACGCCATCCGGACGATCCTGCCCGAGCTGCGCGGCCATCCCCTCTACGTCACGATCGACGTCGACGTCCTGGACCCGGCGGAGGCGCCGGGGACAGGCTCGCCCGAGCCCGGCGGCCTGCGCGTGCCCGAGCTGGTCGACGTGGTCCGAATGCTCGGCGACTGCAACGTGATCGGCGGCGACCTGGTCGAGGTCGCCCACGCGTGGGATCCGACCGGCCGCACCGGCATCGCGGCCTCGTGGGTGATTCGCGAGGCCATCCTGACCTGGTGGGGGACGCTCAAGTGAGCCGTACGCGCGAGTACACGGCGCCGCGGTACTACGAGATCGCCTTCGACATGAACCGCAAGGGCGAGGTCGACTTCCTCGCCCACTGCTTCAAGCGCTACGCGAAACGGCCGGTGCGCCGCGTGCTCGATATCGCGTGCGGCACCGGCCCACATCTCGCGCGACTCGCCGATCGAGGCTACGACATGGTGGGCCTGGACCTGTCGCGCTCCAATATCGAGTTCCTGCGCGAGCGGCTCGCCGACAAGGGGCAGCGCGCCGAGCTCGTCGTCGGTGACATGACCGACTTTCGCCTGCCGCGTCCGGTGGACGCGGCGCTCTGCATGCAGGACTCGCAGGGGCACCTGCTCACCAACGAGGAGCTGGTCGCGCACCTCAAGGCCGTGGCGCGCGCGGTCCGCCCCGGCGGCCTCTACGTCTTCGATCGCTACATGGTTTCCTCCTGGACGGATCCGGCGCGCGCGTGGTCGTGGTCGCGTCGCCGCGGCCGCGTCATCGTGCGTGCGTCGTTTTCGGCTCTGCACGACGTCAACCCGGTGACCCAGGTGTTTCGCGAGCGGATGGTGCTCGAGGGCATCGAGAACGGGCGCCGTCGCGTGTACCGGCAGACGCACCTGTCGCGAATGCTGTTTCCCCAAGAGGTCAAGGCGCTCGTCGCGCTCGCGGGCGGCTTCGAGTTCGTGCAGTGGTTCTTCGGCTTCAAGCCGCACCAGATCCTCGAGAAGTCGCGGCATCCGCTGCTGATGGTCGTCGTGCTGCGCCGCACCCGCTAGCACCGGCGCCGGCTTCCGGTACTCTGCGCTCGTGAGTTCCGCCGTCCTGCGTCTCAAGCGCGGACACGACCGCGCCCGTGTGCATCCGTGGATCTTCAAGGGCGACGTGGCCGACGTGTCGCCCGGGGTCGAGCCCGGCGGCGCCGTGACGGTGGTCGACGCCGGCGGCCGCTTCGTCGGGCGCGGGTTGTTCAACCCACGCCCCGGGCTCTGTTGCCGGCTCCTCACCTGGGACGATGAGGACATCGACGCGGACTTCTGGCGCCGCCGGCTCACCGCCGCGGTGGCCGCGCGGGGGGCGCGCCCCGGCGGCGCCATGCGGCTGGTGTGGAGCGAGGCCGACGCATTGGCGGGCCTCGTGGTCGATCGCTATGGTCCGGTGGCCGTGCTGCAGACCGTCACGCTCGGCATGGCCCGCCGCCGGGCTGAGGTGGCCGCGGCGCTGCGCGATGTCATCGGCGACGTCGCCGTCTTCTGCGCCGACGATCCCACCGCGGCGGCGCTGGAAGGCTTCGAGCCCGCGGCAGGCTGGCTCGACGCGCCCGGACCGCCGACCGTGGTGGTCGAGGAGGGGCCGGCGAGCTTGCTCGTACGGATCGGTGGCGGCCACAAGACCGGGCTCTATCTCGATCAGAGCGACAACCGCCGGCTCGTCGGCGCGATGGCGGCCGGCCGCGCGGTCCTGGACGTCTTCGCCTATACCGCCGGCTTTGCCTGCCACGCCCTGCTGGCCGGCGCGACGAGCGCGGTGTGCATCGAGTCGTCCAAGGACGCGCTCGCGGGCGCCGTCGACAATCTCGCGCTCAACGGTGTCGCAAAGCGCGGGGAGGTCCGCGACGCCAACGCCTTCGACGAGCTGCGACGGCTGGACCGCGGCGCCGAGCGCTTCGGCCTCATCGTGCTGGATCCGCCGCCGTTCGCGCGCGGTCGCGGCGCGCTCGAGGGCGCGCTGCGCGGCTACAAAGAGATCAACCTGCGCGCCGTCCGCCTACTGGCGCCCGGCGGCCTGCTCGCGACGTTCTCGTGCTCGCACCACGTCAGCGAGGGCGCGTTCGAGGCGATGGCGCGCGAGGCCGCCCGCGACGCCGGCGTGCGCCTGCGGCTTCTGACGCCGCTCACGCAGAGCGCCGATCACCCCGTGCTGCTGACCGTCCCCGAGACGCGCTACCTCAAGGGCCTGCTGCTGGAACGGATGGGCTAAAACCCGCGCGTCTCGCCGTGCGCGAGCACCCAGACGCGCTCGTCGGGCAGATTCATCGCGCGGGCGGCCGCACGCAGCCGGCGCGGCGGCTCGTCGAGCGGCTCGTCGGAGAGGTCGAACGTCCCCCAGTGCATCGCCACGAACGTCCTGGCGCGCACGTCGGTGAAGATCCGCAGCGCCTCCTCGGGCGTCGTGTGGGTCATGCGCATGATCTCCGGCGGCTCGTACGCGGAGATTGCCACCAGCGCGAGATCGAAGGGTCCCAGGCGGGCGCCGAGCTCGCCGAAGCCCTCGTAGTACCCGGTATCACCGGCGAAGAAGAGGCGCCGCTCGCGGCCGGCGATCGCCCAACCGCCCCAGAGCCGGTGGTCCGTGTCGAACGGTGTGCGGGCGCACCAATGCTGCACGGGCGTGAGCGTCAAGGTGACCGCGCCGACACGATGCGCCTGCCACCAATCGAGCTCGGTCACGCGGTCGATGCCCAGGCCGGCGAACCAGGCTTTGAACCCGAGCGGCACGAGGAACAGTGGCTTGTGCGTGGCGGCGAGCCGCTCCACCGTCGCGCGATCGAGGTGATCGTAGTGATCGTGCGAGATCACGACGACGTCGATGGGCGGCAGTGATTCGAACGCGAGGCCCGGCGGGTTGAGGCGCCGGGGACCGGCGAAGCCGAAGGGGCTCGCGCGCTCGGAGAAATGCGGATCCGTGAGGACGTTGACGCCATCCAGCTGAATCAGCAGCGTCGCGTGGCCGATCCACGTGAGCGTGGGCGTTTGGCGGTTGTCGCGCAGCGCGCGGCCGTCGTTCGCCACGCGGGGGAAATCGGGGATGGGCTTCGTCCCGGCGAGCGACGCCCAGACGCGCCGCGCGCGAAAGGCCTGCACCGTCCAGAAGCCGGGGCGAGCGAACGCGCCGTTGGTGTTGGCGAAGCCGCGCTCGCGATGATGCGGCGGCGCCCCGGGTACCGGACCGCCGACGCCCGCGCAGCCTGCGGCCACGAGAAGCGTCGTGGCCAGGAGCGCGCGCCGGGCCGCGCGCCGACCGCTCAGGCGTGCTCCCCGCTCGGCAGCTCCACGACGAACATCGCGCCACCCTCCGGCCGGTTCTCCGCATAGAGCCGGCCGCCGTGCTGGCCGACGATGCCATACGACACCGACAGCCCGAGGCCACTGCCCTCGCCGGGCGGCTTCGTCGTAAAGAACGGGTCGAACACGCGCGACAGCAGGTGCGGCGGGATCCCGGGGCCGGTGTCGAGCACCTCGATGGCCACGCGGCCGTCGCGCGGCCGCAGCCGCACGGTCAGCAGGCGGTCGCCCGGCTGGCGCACCATCGCCTGGTGGGCGTTCTGCACCAGGTTCAGCAGGACCTGCTGCATCTGGTTCTCGTCGGCCCATACCGTGGGGCAATCGACGAACTCCGTCGTCACACCGACTTTGTCGTGCTCGAGCTGATAGCTTTTGAGCGCGAGCACGCGCTGCACCGCGTCGACGAGCGAGCACGGGCGGCGCTCGGGCGGATAGTGTCGGGCGAACATCAGGAGATTTTGAACGATGCCCGCCGCGCGCGATGCCTCGTCGGCGACGAGGGCGATGCGCTCGCGCACGGCTGCCGGCACGTCGGAGCGGTTGAGCAGCAGCTGCGCGAGACCCAAAATCGTCGTGAGCGGGTTGTTGATCTCGTGGGCGACGCCCGACGCCAACTCGCCGACAGCGGAGAGCTTCTCGGCGTGGACGAGCTCGGAGGACAGTCGCGCGTTGTCGAGGGCGATGGCGATCTGCTGGGCGGTGGCCTCCAGCAGCGCCACCTCGGGCTCGTTGAACGGGTCCTCGGTCTGACGGCCGAGTGCCAGCGTCCCGAGCATGCGGCCGCGCGCGTGGATGGGGACACACACGAAGCCGCGGATGCGGTCGCGCCGAACGGTCTCGTGAGCGGCGGGCAGCAGGTCCGGCGCGCCCATCACATCGCGCACGACGGTGGTGATGCCGCTGGCCGCCACGCCGCCGATGATCCCCTCACCGACGCGCAGTCGCCGGTTCACCTCGCGCATCGCCGGCGACAACCCGCGGTCGGCGCGCAGCTCGAGGGTGACGCCGTCGGCGCCGATCAGATGCAGGCTTGCGATCTCGTGGCCGGTGACGTGAGTCAGCGCGTTGAGGGCTGTCTTCAAGATCTCTTCGACATCGAGCGTGCGGCTCACCGTCTCGGCGACGGTGTGGAGGATCTTGAGGTGGGTCTCCACGCGCCCCTCAGGACGCGCCGGGAGCCTGCCGGGCGACCCAGTCGTAGACAAGCGCCAGCGCCGCGTCGAGCCGGCTGGGATCCGGCGCGCCCGCCTGGGCGAGGTCAGGTCGTCCGCCGCCGCGGCCCCCCGCCGCCTGCGCAACCTCCTGGATGAGCTTGCCCGCCGAGAAGCGCTTGACGAGATCCTTGGTCACGGCCGCGACCAGGCTCACCCGCCCGTCGAGGACGCTGCCCACGCAGACGACGCCGGAGCCCAAGCGATCGCGCAGCGTGTCGGCCACCGCGCGCAGGCCGTCCGGGTCGAGGCCGTCGATCCGGCCGGCCACCACGGCGACGCCGTTGACCTGACGCGCACTCGCGACCAGATCGTCGGCCTTGCCGCGCGCGAGCTTCGTCTCGAGCTCGGCCAGCTGGCGCTCGAGCACCTTCTGCTCGTCGAGCAGCTTGCGCAGACGCTGCGGGGCTTCGTCCGTGCCGACCTTCAGAATGTCGGCGATCTCGCGCAGCACGCGCTCGCGCCGCGCGACCGTCTCCACGGCCGCCGTGCCCGCCACCGCCTCGATGCGCCGCACGCCGGAGGCGACGGCGCCCTCTTCCGCGACCTTGAAGAAGCCGATCTGGCCGGTGGCGTCCAGATGCGTACCGCCGCAGAGCTCGGTCGAGAAGTCGCCGATCTTGATCACGCGCACGCGATCGCCGTACTTCTCGCCGAACAGCGCCATGGCGCCGGCCGCCAACGCTTCGTTGAGATCCATCTCCGCGTTCGTGACCGGCGTGTTGGCCTGCACATGCTCGTTCACGAGCTCTTCGATCTGCTCGATCTCGCGGTCCTTGACCTGCCCGCCGTGCGAGAAGTCGAAGCGCAGGTGATCGGGCGCCACCAGCGAGCCGGCCTGGGTCACGTGCGTGCCGAGGATCTTCCGCAGCGCCGCGTGCAGCAGGTGCGTGCCCGTGTGGTGCTGGCGGAGCCCCTGCCGGCGCGGCGAGTCGATGCTCACCGCGACGTCTTCGTTTTCGCGCAAGCCGCCCGCGCCGACCTTCACGCGATGCACGATGAGCTTGCCGCCGCGATAGTACGTGTCGAGGATGTCGCCGCGGCCGCCGCGGCCCACGAGCGTGCCGCGATCACCGATCTGACCGCCGGACTCCGCGTACCCGGGCGTGCGGTCGAGGATGACCTCGACCTCGTCGCCGCTCACCGCCTCGCGCACGCGCCGGCCGTCGGCGACCATGGCCAGAATCGTCGCCGGCGTGGTCAGCGTCTCGTAGCCGACGAACTGCTGCGGCCGCGGCAGGTGGCCGCCGATCTGCTGATAGAGCGCCAGCGTGTCGCCCGTCCCGTCGTCGGCGCCGAACGTCGCCTTCGCGCGGGCGCGCTCGCGCTGCGCTTCCATCTCCCGGTCCCACGTCGCGTCCGTGTCGTCGGTCTTTTTCCAACCGTGCTCAGTGAGGGTCTCTTCCGCGAGATCGCGCGGGAAGCCGTACGTGTCGTAGAGCGTGAACAGGAACGCGCCGTCCATTGACCGTCCGCGATGGATTTCCTCATCACGATCGGCCTTGTGCAGCTCGATGTACTCGTCGATGCGCCGCATCCCGCTCTCGAGCGTGCGCGCGAACTGTTCCTCTTCCTGCCGCACGACGTTCACGATGCGCTCGCGCTCGCGCACGATCTCCGGATACGCGCGGCCCATGATCTCGCCGACCCACTCGACGCCGCGCCACAGAAACGGCTCGGTGAGACCGAGCTTGCGGCCGTGACGCATCGCGCGCCGCATGATCCGGCGCAGCACGTAGCCGCGCCACTCGTTGGACGGCAGCACGCCGTCGGCGATCAGAAACGTCGTCGCGCGCGCGTGATCGGCGATCACCTGCATGGAGACGTCGTGCTCGCGTTCGACGCCGTAGCGCTTGCCGGCAAGGTCAGCGATGTGGCGGATGATCGGCGCGAACAGGTCCGTCTCGTACGACGAGAGCTTGCCCTGCATGACCGCGGCGATCCGCTCCAGCCCCATGCCGGTGTCGATCGACGGCCGCGGCAGCGGCGTCAGCGTGCCGCTCGCGTCGCGGTTGAACTGCATGAAGACGAGATTCCAGACCTCGAGCCAGCGGTCGCACTCGCACTCGGGCCCCAGACACGTGCGTCCCGCCGACTCCTCCGCACATGGCAGGTCGTCGCCCTGGTGGAAATGGACCTCGGAGCACGGCCCGCACGGTCCCGTGTCGCCCATCGCCCAGAAGTTGTCCTTCTCACTCAGCTGCAGGATGCGGTCGTCGCTGAGCCCCGCGATCCGCTTCCAGAGCTCGACGGCCTCGTCGTCGCCCTTCAGCACGGTCGCCTTCAGCCGGCGCGGGTCGAGGCGGAGGTCGCGCGTGAGGAATTCCCACGCGTAGGTGACCGCGTCCTTCTTGAAGTAGTCGCCGAACGAGAAGTTGCCGAGCATCTCGAAGAACGTGTGATGCCGCGCCGTGCGTCCGACGTTCTCCAGATCGTTGTGCTTACCGCCCGCCCGCACGCACTTCTGACAGGTCACCGCCCGCACGTACTCGCGCTTTTCCTCGCCGGCGAAGACGGACTTGAACTGGACCATGCCGGCGTTGGTGAACAGCAGGGTCTGATCGCCGACGGGCACGAGCGGCGACGAGGTCACGCGGGTGTGCCCGTTACGCTCGAAATATTTGAAAAATGCCTCGCGGATCTCGGCGCCCGTCATGAGAGCGTCATTGTAACATCCGGCTCGTGGCGGACTCCGAGGCGCTCCCGGGCTTCATCCTGCGCGCCAAGCGCGCCACCTACGCCGCGCAGGGTGACGACGCCACGGTCACGCCCCTCCTGCCTGGATCGCGGCAGCTCGAATACCGCGAGGGCGACTGGTTCTATCGCGACGTCTACTTCGGCATGGCCGGCTTCGCCGGGCTCGAGATCATTCATGAGGCGAATGACCCGCGCTGGAGCATGGCCTACGCGGGCGGTGTCATCGCCGGCGCGTCCAGGGCGCAGATGGGCCAGGTCTACGCGTTTCTCCGCAGTGCGTTGCAGCGCGGAACTCTCGAGGCGCCGTTCCGCGGACCGTCCCGCTACGAGTCGTTCGGGTACGAATACGTCAACGAATGGCGCGGGACGGTAGAGGACTTCAGCGGCGCGGAGCTGATCCGACGCGACGGTGGGGTCGTCTATCGGCTGACCTACGCCGGCGGTTCCGTGCGCTCAGCGCCCGGCTGATTGCCGGTCAGTCGTCCGCGGCGACGCCGGTCGTCTCGCGCACGATCCGCACCACGACGCCGGTCGAGAAGCCGCGACGCAGCAGGTAGTCGCGCAGCCGCGACGCGACGCGATCGGGACGGCCGCGACGCAGCGCCGGCAGCCGCCGACGCGCAGCCTCGCGCGCGCGGCCGAGCACGTCATCGCCATCGAGCCCGTCCAACGCTGCGGCGATCAGCGGCGCCGCGATGCCGCGGGCGCGCAGCTCCATCCGGAGCCGGGCGGCGCCGTAGCCTCGGGCCGCTCGCCCGGCGACCCACTGCCGCGCAAAGGCCGCGTCGTCGACATAGCCGCGCGTGACGAGATCGTTCACGACCTCGGTCGCGACCTCGGCAGGCGCGCCGCGTCGACGCAAACGCGCGGCGAGCTCGGAGCGCGTCCACGCGCGCCGCGACAGCAGGTCGCCCGCCGCGAGGCGGGCGGCCTTGGCGTCGAGGACCTTGCCGCGCGCTACGATTTTAACGGCGCGGGCGTCTTGAGGCCGAGCGTGTCGCGGATCTTCGCTTCCAGATCACTCAGCACGACGGGATTTTCCTGCAGCCACTTCCGCGCGTTCTCACGGCCCTGACCGATGCGCTCGGTCTTGTACGTGTACCAGGTGCCGGACTTCTCGATGATCCCCTGCTCGACACCTGCGTCGAGAATCGTGCCGGACTTCGAGATCCCTTCCCCGTAGAGGACGTCGAACTCCGCCTCGCGGAATGGTGGCGCCAGCTTGTTCTTCACGACCTTCACCTTGGTGCGGACGCCGACTGACTCGGTGCCTTGCTTGATCGCGTCCTGGCGACGGATGTCGAGGCGGACAGAGGCGTAGAACTTCAGCGCGCGGCCGCCCGTAGTCGTCTCTGGCGAGTTGTGGACGACCACGCCATCGGCCAAGTACGTGTGCTGCCCCTCCACCTCGAGATCGAAGCGGTGCATCGATCGTGTGGCCGGCTTTATGTAGCGCTGCGTAATCTTCGCGGGCACCGCCCTCAGGATGCGACGCTCAACCAGGGAATCGACCGTGAGTGGGGCGTGCCAGGCGAAGCGCCCGCGCTGGCTCGGATGCAGCTTGTAATCAACAGATGGATGCACGAACGGCGCGATCAGCGCGTGAAAACGGGCCGTCTGCTCTGAGCTAAACCAGAAGCCACGACCATCGTCGCGCGGAGTGCCGATACCCAGGCGCACGAGGGTTGCGATAACGCCCGCACGCGCAGCCGGCTGGAGAGACTTGTTGTACAGGACGGCCTTGCCTTTGCCCCAGCGTGCGTAGGAGCCCATAAACGAGCCATCGTCGCCGTACCACGCGGCCAAGCCGCGGACGTCGAGCCGATCGAGCGCAGAGGCAGCCGCCGCACGGCGCCCATCGATATAAAGCTCGGCCCAGAGATCAAGCAGACCTGGCATGGCGAACGTGTCGAAACCGAACCCATTGCCCGTGCGCCCGATCGCCCGCGAGAAAGGCGCGAGCATTTCATGTTTCCAGCGCAGGTAGTCCTTCTGCTCCTCTCCGTGGCCAACACGGAACATAGCCGTGTGAGCCCCGACCTTTCGGATCGAGCCATCGCCGAGGCCGCTGCCGAGCACGAGCTGCAACTGATCGTCAGTCAGTCGATAGTCCTCGACTGATAGCAGAACCTCGTCACCGACCTCGAGCGTGCCGGCGCGGCGACGACCGTGAGGCGTGAAGATCAAGTGATTCTCGGTCGCCGCGAAATGGCGGTAGCCCGAACGGCCGCCTTCGACCTGGAACTGAATGAACTCGTCGGCGCGACCGTTATCGAACCAGTTCACGACCTTGCGAGGCGAGATCGCGCCTGTACGCGGATCATACGAGAGCACTTCAACGGGCAATTTCTGGTTGACGATCTTGCCGATGGGCATCCGGCTGCCGTCCGCGAGAACCACGCGGGTGTGGTACTCAAAGCACCCAAACATGACCCCGATCTTTTCGCGGATCTGGTTGATGAAGACGACGACGCAGCCCGAGCGCGCGATGGCGGCGGTGAGCTTGCGCAGCGCCTGCGACATCAGGCGCGCCTGCAGGCCGGGCAGCGAGTCGCCCATGTCGCCGTCGAGCTCGGCGCGCGGCACCAGCGCGGCCACCGAGTCGATCACGATGACATCGACGGCGTTGGAGCGCACCAGCGTCTCGGCGATCTCCAGCGCCTGCTCGCCCGTGTCGGGCTGGGAGATCAGCAACTCGTCCGTGTTGACGCCGAGCTTCTTGGCGTAGATCGGATCGAGCGCATGCTCGGCGTCGATGAACGCGGCGGTGCCGCCCAGGCGCTGGGCCTCCGAGACGACGTGCAGCGCCAGCGTGGTCTTGCCTGATGACTCCGGGCCGTAGATCTCGACGATCCGGCCGCGCGGCAGCCCCCCGACCCCCAGCGCCACGTCGAGCGACAGCGCGCCGGTGGGGATGACGGCAATTTCCTCCAGCGGCCCTCCGGACCCCAGGCGCATGACCGAGCCCTTGCCGAACTGCCGCTCGATCGTGGAGATGGCCAGCTCGAGGGCCTGCCGCCGATCGCTCTTCACTTCTGCCATGCGCGCGCTCCTTATGATCGCCCGGAGTCGTGGGGTTCGATGACTGGCGCCATTCTAGGAGCCCCAACCGGCAGCGTCAATGACCGAAGTTGGATACAGTCCTTGGGGTCATTCCTCCGCGGGGCTCACCCGATAGCCTTTGCGCTCCATGCAGCGGTTGACGATGTCCCAGTCGTACCGGTGGGCCGCGACCAGGGCGAAGCGCTGGGGACGGAACCCCTGGCGGCGACAGACTTCCAGGTCGTGCTCGAGCTGCGCTGGGGTGGCGCTGCGGCGCTCGTAGATGTAGCGGGGCGGCGCGCAACCGGCGATGGCGATTGCCAGCACCGCCAGCACGGCCCGCTTCATCGGCTGTGCATGGCGTCGAGACACGCCCGCGCGTCGCCGCGACCAAGCTCGAGCGCCCGCGCCATGCCCTCCGTGTCGAAGTCGAGCGGGCGCAGCAGCAACGGCGCCGACGGCGTCAGCAGCTGCACGTCGACCTCGGGATGCCGCAGCCGCGCCAGCTCGACGTCGCGCCGAATCGCGTGGATCATCACCAGCTCCAGCGATTCCTCGAGCGTGCGCCGCAGCGTCGTCGGTGCTTTGGCCTGCTCGTCGGGCGCGTAGCTCATCACGACGATGGCGCGGCCGATCGGACGGCCGAGGGCCAGCGCTTCCAGCACCGGCGCGCGCCCCGTGAGGCCGCCGTCGACGAGCGGCACGCCGTCGACGCGCACCGGCGGAAACGCGCCGGGCACCGCGGTCGCCGCCATCAACGCGTCCACGCTGACGGTGCGATTGTCGAAGGCGCGCTTATCGTACCGGAGTAAATCCGTGGCGACGATCAGCAGCTCGACCGGCGAGGCGCGAATGCGCTCGAAATCGATCGCCTCGGTGATGAGCGCGCGCAGCGGCGCGGGATCGAGCAGCGAGCCGGCGCGGTCCAGCGCGAGCAGCGTGAGCACGCCCGGCAAGAGTCCCGACAACACGACCGAGGGCCGCAGCGTGTAGACCTGCTCGCGCGTCACCGTTCGCCACAGCGCTTGAAGCCGATCCAGTCGCCCGTCGGCCACCATCGCGGCGTTGAGCGCGCCGGCGCTCGAGCCGGCGACCAGCCGCACCGGCACGCCGCGCTCGACCAACGCCGCCGCGACGCCGGCCTCCCACGCGCCCTTGGCGCCGCCGCCCGAGAGGATCAGGGCCACCGGCGCGTCGGCGGCGCCGCGTGCCCGCTCGCACGCCACCGCCGGGGCGGCGAGCAGCAGCAGCGCGCCGAGGATCAGCGCAGGCTGACGACGATGACGGCGGCGGTTCTCGTGGGGTGTCATCGCGCGAGCCGCGCGACTTCGCTGACCAGACGCTCGATCTCGTCATGGGTGTTGTAGTAGTGCACGGAGGCGCGGACGACCTCGGAGAGCCCGCGCGCACGCATGTCGAGCAGCGTGCCGCGCGCCGGCGAGATGGTCACGTTGATGCGCGCGGCGCGCAGCGCGGCTTTGACGCGCAGTGGATCCACGTCGCGCACGGTGAACGAGACGATCCCGCCGCGCACCGCGCCGAGGTCGTGCACCGCGACGCCGGGCACCGATGTCAGGCGCGCGCGCAGCGTCTCGGCGAGCGCCCGCACGCGCGCCCAGATCCGCTCGAGGCCCACCGTCCGCGCGTACGCGATCGCCGTGCCGAAGCCCAGGCGCGCACCGACGTTCGACTCCCACACCTCGAAGCGCTTGGCATCGGGCCGGATCACGTAACGATCGGGCTCGACCCACTCCGCCGCGTGGCCCTCCATCAGCGGCGGTTCGAGCCGCTCGATCCACTCGCGCGCGACCCAGAGGAATCCGACACCGCGCGGCCCGCGCAGATACTTTCGCGACGTGCCGGCCAGCGCGTGGCAGCCCAACCGCCGCACGTCGAGCGGCATCTGTCCGACGGTCTGCGTCGCGTCGAGCAGGAAGAACACGCCGGCCTCGCGCGCGACCTCGCCGACGGCCTCCGCCGGTTGCACGAGGCCGCCGTTTGTCGGCATGTGGGCCATCGCGATGAGTCGCACGCGGTCGTCCAACCGCTTGCGCAGCGCCCCCACGTCGAGCTGGCCGGTGGCGTCGGGTGGCACGACCTCCACGCGCACGCCACGGCGCGCACGATGCAGGTACGTGACGAACATCGAATGGTACTCGGCGGTCGACGTCAGAATGACGTCGCCGGCCTCGAGGGGCACCGCGTACAACGCCATGTCGAACGCTCGCGTCGCGTTCTCGAACAGCGCGACCTCGTCCGCGCCGCGGCCGCCCACCAGCTCGGCGGCGGCCGCATACACGCCGTCGAGCCTCGCCTGCGCCTCTTCCTGCGCCTCGTAGCCGCCGATGCGCGCTTCGCGACGCAGATACTCGAGGTGCGTGTCGAGCACGGCCGAGGGCGGCAGGCTCGAGCCGGCGTTGTTGAAGTGGGTGACGTCCGCGCAACCCGGGGTCTCGGCGCGGAGGCGCCGGATCTCGTCGTCGGTGAACCCGACTGTCACTCGACTATTGTACGGCGAGCGGTGCTCCGGCCAGCTCAGAGTAGCGCGCGCCGCGCGGCGACAGCTCGCTGCGCATCAGCGATACGCGGTCCACGCGCACGGCGCCGAAGTCCTTCCCGCGCGCGAGCGCCGTTGCGAGCGCCGGCTGGCGTCGCGGCTCGCGGACGCGGCCCAGCGTGACGTGCGCCGCGAAGGCCCGGCTCTCGCGCGCAAAGCCGAGCTCGGCGCAGCAAACGTCGACGCGCTCGGCCAGCATCGCCAGCGCCCCCTTGGGATCGTCGAGACCGGCCCACAGGACTCGCGGGCGCATCGGCGAGGGAAATGCCCCCAGCCCGCGCACGGGCACGTCGAACGCCGGCTCGGCAGCCACCGCGGCGCGCAAGGCGTCGCCGAGCGGTGCCGCACGCTCGGGCTCGACCTGGCCGAGGAATTTCAGCGTCACGTGCAGGTTCGAGGGCGCGATCCAGGCGACGTCCGTGACGTGCGAGCGCAGGCGGTCAACCGCGCCCGCCAGCTGCTGCCGGACGTCATCCGGCAGCAGCACGGCGACGAACAGTCGAAGGCCGGCTATCGGGGCGTTTCCAGCAGGCGGATGAATCTGGTGAGCGCCGCACGCCTCCCAGCGTCGGGCTCCAACACCAATGCGGTACGCAGATCGGCCAGCGCGCCCGCGCGGTCGCCGTCCAGCTCGCGCGTCATGGCGCGCGCGGCGAGCGCACGCGCGTCCAGAGTCTGGACCGACGCCGCGGGCTGCGGTGCCGCTGTCGGCGGCACCATCGTGACGACCGGCGGCACTGCGGGCGGGACCGGCGGCGTGCCGGCCACCGGTGCTGGCGTCGTCGGCACCGGCACGGTCGCCGGACCCATGCCCGGGTACGGAGCCGAGGCGACGGCGGGCTGAGGAACATCTGCGCGCGCCAGCGCGACGATCGGCGCGCGCTCGCGCGCGACGCTCGCCTGCATGGCGCCCTTCGTCCACGGGTCCGGCTCGAGCACGATCGCGCGCGCCCAGTCCGCCTGCGCGGCATCCCGCTGGCCGAGCAGCGCGTACGCGCTGCCGCGGTTGAAGGTCGCCGTGGAGTAGGCGGGCATGATCTCCAGCGCGCGCGTGTAGTCAGCGATCGCCTCGCGGTAGAGGCCGGCGGCGACGAGCGCGTTGCCGCGGTTGTAGTAGATCTCCGGGTCGCGCGGCGCGAGCTCGAGCGCCCGGTTGAAGTCGGCGATCGCGCGGTTGATGTCGCCCAAGCGCAGCCGCGCGGCGGCGCGATTGTTCCACGCGTCGGCCGAGGTCGGATTCATCTCGATGGCCTCGCTGAACGCCCCCGAGGCCGAGACGTATTCGGCATTGCGATAGAACTCCACGCCGCGCTCCATGGATCGCTCCAGGAACGGCCACGTCGTGGTGCATCCCACGAGCACGACTCCGATGACCGCGAGCCCGAGTACCGCGAGCAGCATGCGTTTCATGGTCGTGAGCCTCCCAGCCGCCGGCGGAGCATATCCAGTGCCATCTGCGCCGACTGCCACTTCACCGCCGCGCGATCGCCGGTAAACCGGAAGTGCCGCGCGATCACGTCGCCGCCGACGGCGACGGCGATGAACACCGTTCCGACCGGCTTTTGCGGCGTTCCGCCGTCGGGTCCGGCGATGCCGGTGATGGCGACGCCACACGGTGTGTGGGCGGCTGCGCACACGCCGCGCGCCATCGCTTCCGCACAGGGTGCACTCACCGCCCCGTGCGTCTTCAAGAGCTTTTCGGGCACGCCGAGCAGCTCCTGCTTGGCCCGGTTGGAGTAGACCACGACACCGCGCTCGAACCAGGCGGACGAGCCGGCGATGTTCGTGAGGCGGTGTCCGACCAGGCCGCCTGTGCAGGATTCTGCAGTGGACACGGTGAAGCCGCGTGCCCGGAGGCGATGTCCGACGACTTGCTCGAGCGTCTCGCCGTCGCGGCCGTAACAGTCGTCGCCGAGCGCGGCGGCGATGCGCGACTCCATCGCGTCCAGCGCCGCGGTCGCCGCCTCGAGTGTCGCGCCGCGCGCGCGCAATCGCACCCAGATCTCGCCATCCGCGGGCACCGTGCTCACCGCCACATCGCCTTCGCGGCCGAGCCACTCGGCGAGCCGGTCCTCGACATTGCTCAGGCTCACGCCGGCCGTGCGCAGCGTGCGCGTGACGACGCCGCGCGGACCGATGTGCGCACGCGCGAATTCGATCAGCTGATCGCGCAGACCGGCCGACGGAGTTCCGCGCGGCAGCACGGCGAAGGCGCCGCGCGGTGTCTCGACCGTCCACGCCGGCTCACCGTCATCGTCCGCCCACGGCGTCGCGCCCTGTGGCAGCAGCGCCTGTCGCTCGGCACGACGCGGCAGCGGGCGATCGGCGCGGCGATAGGCGGCCTCGAGGGCCGTCAGCATCCGGTCGTTGAGCACGAGCCGCGTCCCGGACAGCCGTGCGAGCACGCGACGGACGCTCTCGCCGGCGGAGCCGCCGGGGCCGGCGACGACGACGGTCAGCGCCGCCTCGGCGCCGAGCGCCCGCTCCAGCGCGGGCTCGTCGTCGTCCACGAGCACGCGGCCGTCGACCGGCACGCCCGCGGCGATGAGCACCGCCTGCACCGGCGTCGTTGGGTCGCCGCCCGACGCGGCATCCGCCGCGACGCCGACCACGCGCACGCCGCCGGTTATGGCCATCCGAGCAGCGCGCGCAGCGCGACGACGATCACGAGCGCGTAGAGACCGGCGATCAGATCGTCCAGCATCACGCCGACGCCGCCGTGCAGCGTCTGCGCCTGTCGCGCCGGAATCGGCTTGACGACGTCGAAGACACGAAACAGGACGAAGGCGACGGCCAGCACCGGCGCGGTCAGCGGCAGCGTGAGCACGGCGAGCGTCATGCCGGCGACCTCGTCGATCACGATCACGCCGGGATCTTTGGTGCCGAGGGCGCGCTCCGCGTGCTCTGCCGCCCACAGGCCGATCAGCGTGGCGACGACGAACAGCGCGACGACGCCGACGCGAGAGAACGGCACGAACCACAGCACGAGGACGGTGAGCGCGCTCGCGACGGTGCCGGGGGCGAGCGGCGCGAAGCCGACGCCGCCGACGGTCGCGAGCGCGAGAGCTATACGCGCCGTGGCGGAGGAGGAGCGGCTAGCCGCGCTCGCCGACGAGCTCGTGGCCTTCGACCTCGACGATGCGCACGCGTGCGAAGCGTCCCGGTGTGAAGGCAGCGCGGTCGCGCAGATAGACGACGCCGTCGATCTCCGGCGCCTGCCCCGCGGTGCGCCCCTCCCAGGCGAACGCCGGGTCCTCGCTGAGACCATCGACGAGCACGTCGACGACCGCCCCCACGAGCTTGGACGTCCGCTCGAACGCCGTCGCGTCGTGCGCGTCTTGCACGACGGCCGCGCGCTCGGCGGCGGTGTCCGCATCGACCTGATCGGGAAAGTCGGGCGACGGCGTGCCGGCTTCCGGCGAGTATGTGAAGACGCCGAGCCGGTCGAAGCGCGCTTCGTCCAGGAAGCCGAGCAGGTTGTCGAACGCCTCCGGCGTCTCGCCCGGGAAACCGACGAGCACCGTCGTGCGCAGCGTCACGTCGGGGATCGCCGCCCGGAACTGGCCGACGATGTCGAGCATGCGTCGCGCGGTGACCGCCCGGCGCATGGCGCGCAGCACGCGGTCGTCGCCGTGCTGCACCGGCATGTCGATGTACGGCACGATGCGCGCCCGTGAGAGCTTGTCGATCAGCCGGTCGTTGACGTGCGCCGGGTGCAGGTACATCGGCCGAATCCACGGCATCCGCGTGTCCTCGCCGAGGGCCAGCAGCAGATCGCCGATGTCGCCGTTGCCGGCGAGATCGCGACCGTAGGCCAGCGTGTCCTGCGAAACGAGGATGGCTTCCTGCACGCCCCGCTTGGCGAGGCCCTCCACCTCCGCGACGATGTCGCGCAGGGGCCGGCTGCGATGCTTGCCGCGAAACTGCGGAATCGCGCAGAACGTGCAGCCCATGTCGCAGCCCTCGGCGATCTTGACGTACGCGTACGGCACCTTGCCGGTCAGCAGGCGCGGCGCCGACGCTTCGTAGAGATAGCCGGGCGGCGCTGAAAGCGCCCAGTCTTCGCGGTTCGCCGCCTGCTCGACGAGCTCGACGATCCGTTCGAGGTTGGACGTTCCGAGCATCGCGTCGATCTCAGGCATTTCGTTCTTGATTTCGATTCCGTAGCGCTGCGTGAGGCAGCCGGTGACGATCAGCGCGCGGCAGCGGCCGCGTCGCTTCAGCTTCGCCAGCTCGAGAATCGTGTTGATCGACTCCTCGCGCGCGCGGTCGATGAACGCGCACGTGTTGACGATGAGGCACTCGGCGTCCTCGGCACGATCGACGAGCGGGTGGCCGGCGACGGAGAGGCGGCCGAGCATCAGCTCGGAGTCGACCTGGTTCTTCGGACAGCCGAGGGTGGTGAGATGAACCTTCATCCGCGCAGCCGCTCAGATGGTGCGGCGATTGTCGAAGCTGATCGCGATGCCGAGGTCCTTGTCGCGCACGAGCTTCATCACCGCTTGTAAATCGTCGCGGCTCTTGCCCGAGACGCGGACCTTGTCCTCGTGGATCGAGGCCTGCACCTTGATCTTGCTGTCCTTCACCAGCCGCACGATCTCCTTCGCCTTCTCCATCGGAATGCCCTGCTGCAGACCGATCTTCTGGCGGAGCGCGCCGCCCGAAGCCGTTTCGACCGTGCCGTACGTGAGGGCTTTGAGCGGGATGCCGCGCTTGTGCAGCTTTGACTGCAAGATGTCGGTGACCGCCTTGAGCTTCATGTCGTCCGGCGAGAGCAGGACGATGTCAGTCTTGTCGAGGGTGACGTCGTTCTTCGTGCCCTTGAGATCGTAGCGCGTCTCGATCTCGCGCCGCGCCTGGTCCAGCGCGTTGGTGACCTCCTGCATGTCGATCTTGCAGACGATGTCGAACGAGTTTTCCGCGGCCATAGGGCTATAGACTACCACCCTACTTCAGCGGAACGGTGGCGGCTCCTTTCGGTGGCACGAACGCGAACAGCTTGTCCTCCAGCCCCGAGTTGATCGCGAGCTTGGCGAACTTCATCGTCACCGTGTTCTCGAACTGGTCGTAGACCAGGGCGCTGCGCAGCTGCCAGCCATTGGGATCGAAGGCCAGGATCAGGCGCTGCAGCGTCGGCAGCGGCTGCTTGGGCGTGAGATCGAGCACGACGTTGCCGTCGGCGTCCTTCGGCTGCGCGGGGTTCAGCAATCGGACGCTGAAGTGCTCGCGAAGCTTACCGAGACCGCTCAGGAACGAGCCCGCCGGACCCGCCAGGGCCTCGGGCGCGGGGCCCGTGTTCACCTGATTCAGGGTGGGCGTGTAGATCCAGATCGTCTTGCCGTCGGACACGATCTGCTGCGGCGTCGGCTCGGCGTATTCCCAGCGCAGCTTGCCGCCTTTCTTGAGATAGACCTTGCCGGTCGCAGGAATCGTCTGGTTGAGGCTCTTGTTGAACGCCGTCTGGGTGAAGTCGGCCTTGAGATCGGTCATGCGACCGTAGGCGCCCTCGACGCCCCGGACGGCGTCGTCGAGCGTCTGCGCCGAGGCGGGGACGGCAAGAAGGACGAGCATCAGGAGGATCAGCGCGTGTCGCATGAGGCCACTCTACCGGTGAGACGACCGGCCTGCCGGGAAATTCAGCGACGGCCGCCGGCGAAGTCGACGCGGGACGCGACCGCGCGCGCGAGCGCTTTGAGATAGTCGTCGCGTGACATCGTCACCGCGCCCATCGACGCCAGATGCGGCGTCGGCATCTGCACGTCGACGAGCTGCACGCCGACGGCACGCGCGTGCTGCGCCAGCGCAACGAGCGCGACCTTCGAGGCGTCTGTCGCGCGATGGAACATCGACTCCGCGGCGAACAGCGCGCCGATCGAGACGCCGTAGAGCCCGCCGGCGAGCTTGCCGTCCGCCCACACCTCCACGCTGTGCGCCCAGCCCAAGGCGTGCAGCCGCGCGTACGCATTGCGGATCGCGGGCGTGATCCACGTGTCGTCGTCATCGTCGCGCGGCTCGGCGCAGCCGGCCACCACGTCGTCGAAGGCGGCGTCGATCGTGACGCGGAAGCGGCCGCGCCGCAGCGTGCGCGCCAGCGAGCGCGACACGTGCATGCCGTGCGGCGGCAGCACCGCACGCGGATCCGGCGACCACCACACCAGATCGATGCCGTCGATGGGCCACGGGAAAACGCCCTGGCGATACGCAGCGAGCAGTGTGGGCGGCTCGAGGTCGCCCCCGGTGGCCACGAGCCCGTCGGCGTCGGCGTCGCGCGGATCCGGGAACTGGAATCGAGAGCGACCAACCGGCGCCGGGCGCCGCGGCTGGCCGACCACGACCTCGAGCGGTGGGACTGCCACCTCAGCGTTGGGTCGGCGCCGCGCGCGTCGGGGTTGGCCTCAGATAGGGGCTGAGCGGGCCGCTGTGCGCGAGTCGCTGCGTGACCCCCTCCACCTGCGCGTTGTCGGCATCGAGGCACACGCACGCATAGCCGAGGGGCGCGGTGATACCGGGCAGATCACACCAGCCGCGAGGCGTGACGCAGATGTTGGCGGGCATCGGCGGCGGGACACGGCCGGCGGCGGCGGCGCTGCCGGCGAACGACAGCGCGACCCACGCCAGCACCGCGAGTCGCACGAGCATCGCCGGCGATCATAGCACCGCCGGTGTCAGATCATTCGCAGGTCACGCGCAGCATTTCGTCGAGCGTGGTCACACCGTCGAGAACTTTCTGCAGCGCGGCGTCGCGCAGGGTCTTCATCCCCTGGTCGCGCGCGACCTTGCAGATCTCCGCCGGCGAGCCCGCGCGCAGGACGAGGTCCTTCACCTCGCGCGTGATTGGGAGCACCTCGTAGATCGCGACGCGGCCGCGGTATCCCGTCTGCGCGCATGCCGCACAACCGCGGCCCTTGGCCACCTTCACCCGGCCGACGTCGCGGCTCACGTAGCCGTGCTCGACGAGCGCGGCTTCGTCGACCTCGTACGTCTGCTTGCACTCCTCGCAGATCTTCCGAATGAGCCGCTGCGCGACCACCAGTCGCAGTGACGAGGCGAGCAGGAACGGCGGAATCCCCATGTCGAGCAGCCGCGCGACGCTCGAGGCGGCGTCGTTGGTGTGCAGCGTGCTGAGCACGAGGTGACCGGTGAGGGCGGCGCGGTTGGCGATGACCGCCGTCTCCTGGTCGCGGATCTCGCCGAGCAGGATGACGTCCGGGTCATGGCGCAGGAACGAGCGCAGCGCGGTCGCGAACGTCAGGCCGATCTCGTCGTTCACCTGCACCTGGTTCACGCGCGGCAGGTTGTACTCGACCGGATCCTCGAGGGTCAGGATGTGGATGTCGGGCGAGTTCACCGCGGACAGCGCCGAGTAGAGCGTCGTGGTCTTGCCCGAGCCCGTGGGTCCGGTGACGACGATCATGCCGTGCGGGCTCCGAATGGCCTTCTGGAACTGGTCCAGGCTCCGCGCGTCGAACCCGAGCTGCGCCAGGTCCAGGCGAAGCGCGCTCTTGTCCAGGATCCGCAGCACCACACTCTCGCCGAACAGCGCGGGGAGGATCGACACGCGGAAGTCGAGCTCGCGCGAGCCGTCCCGGAACTTGATGCGGCCGTCCTGCGGCAGCCGCCGCTCGGCGATGTCGAGGTTGGCCATGATCTTGATGCGCGACACCATCGCCGCCTCGAGCTTCTTGGCCGGCGTCATGACGTCCTGGAGCACGCCGTCGATCCGCAGGCGCACGTGCAGCGTCTTTTCCTCGGGCTCGAGATGGATGTCCGAGGCACCGCGCTGCACGCCTTCGAGCAGGATCATGTTCACGAGCCGCACCACCGGCACCTGGTCGGCGGATGCGCGCAGCTCGGAGAGGTTCAGGCTCTCGGTCGGGTCGTCGACGGCGACCTCGGCCTCCGCGTCCGAGAGCGCGTTGGCCAGGCCCGCCCGCGTGTTCTCGTACGCCGCCTCGATGGCGGCGCGCAGCAGCGAGGGCAGGCAGATCACCGGGAACACGCGCATACCGGTGCGGAACGCCACGTCGTCGACGGCGGAGAGGTTGGTCGGGTCCACCATCGCGAGCGTCAGCGCGCCGGCGGAGCGTCCGATCGGCAGCACCTCGTACTTGCGCGCGATGGCCGCAGGCACCAGACGCAGGATCTCGGCCGGAACGGACTCAGGGAATTTCACCGACGGAATCCGATAGTGCAGCGACTGGGCGTGCATCATCTGCTCTTCGGTCATCAGGCCGAGTCGCACGACCAGGGTGGCGAGCTTTTCGTTCGTCTTCTTCTGCTCGGCGAGCACGACCGCGAACTGCGCGGGGCTGATCAGGCCTTCGGCGAGGATGAAATCCGATAGCCGGCGACCGACGGTCGACTGGGCGTCGCTGGCGGCAGCCTGGCCATTGCCGTTCGCGGGCGCGGCGGCGCCTGGCCCTTTCCGGGTCGCATCCCGGTCAATGGCGCGCTTGAGGTTCATGGCCGGCCCCTATGGGTGCAAGGCCGACACCAAAGCGACCAGCCCGTCCCGGCACCCGGAATCTTCGGGGCTTACAGGTATATCGGACGCTCTCCCGGGTGATTCCTGACCCCAGCGGTCAGCGTCCGCCGGCCAGGAAGTGACCGCCATGAGATGATCGGCAGCCGAGATGAAGCTCACGCTCGGCACGGCCACGCCCGGCGGCGGCTTTCCGGCCTACGCGGAGGCCGTCATCGCCGCCATCCGCGAGATCGATCCCACGTTGCAGATCGAACCGCGCAACACGAAGGGCAGCACCGAGAACGTTCCACTCCTCGAGAACGACGCGCTCGATCTGGCGCTCGTGCAAGGCGAGGTCGCCTACGAGGCGCTGCAGGGCGTCGGACGCGCGCCCTCGCCGATCCGCATCGTGGCCGCGATGTACTCGACACCGGGCATGTTCGTGGTTCGCGCCGACTCGCCGGCGCGCACGATCGACGATCTGCGCGGCAAGCCCGTCGCATTCGGCGCGCGCGGCTCGGGCCTGGTGCTGCTCGCGCGCTACGTGCTGGACGGCCTCGGACTCGATCCCGAGCGCGACTTCCAGGCCGTCTATCTCGATCGCGCGGGCGACGGACCCGCGATGGTCCAGGATGGTCGGGTGGCCGCATTGTGGGGCGGAGGCGTGGGCTGGCCGGGCTTCACCGCGGTGGCGAGCGCGCCCGGCGGCGCGCGCTTCATCGTTCCGGATGCCGACGGGCTCCAGAGAATCCAGGCTCGGCACACGTTTCTGAAGCCGCTGACGGTGCCCGCGGGCACCTACCCGGGCCAGGCGGCGCCGATTCAGTCGCTGGGCTCGTGGTCCTTCATCATGGCCCGGCCCGCGCTGAGCGACGAGGCCGCGTACCGTGTCGCGACGGCGTTGCACCGCGCGGAGGCCGGCATCGCACGGAGACTCGCGCAGGGCAAGGAGACGACCGCGGCGAACACGGCCGCGGCGGCGCCGCGCGCCGAGCTGATCCATCCCGGCGTCCGCCGCTACCTGACCGAGCTCGGCCTCCTCACGCGGTAGCGGTCGCCGCCCGCGCCCGCCAGGCGGCGACGTTGCTCTCGATCTGGCGCGCGTGCTCGTGCAGATGCACGGCGTAGGTCCGCAGCCAGTGCTCGGGCGTGTAGCGCCCGTAGGTCTTGTGATGGTGAACGCGCTGCCACGCCTCCGCGGGCAACCGCCGGATCAGCGGCGCCGTGTTGGCGCGCACGGCCTCCACCGTCGCGAGCGCCGCGTCGAGCGGGTGCGCATGGTAGTCGAACTCGATCGCCCAGCGATCCTGGTCGTAGTTGTCCAGGGAGAGGTCGCGCTCGCCGGTGAGATAGCGGATGCGAGACGCGGAATTGGTCTCCGAGTCCGCACAGTGGCACACGATCTCGTGCACCGACCACTCTCCGGGCGCCGGCCGCCACTGGAGGGCCGCCGGCGGCACCGCGGCGAGCGCCGCCTTGAACGCCGACACGCCGGACTCGTACTGGGCGATGAGCTGACCACGCTCCGTCTCGTGCATTGGCGCACCTCCGTCGCCGCAGTACTCTAGCGATCCGCGCCGCCGAGCCGCCAGGCGTAATCAAAAGCGGCACGGACGTACGACTTGTGATTGCAAAGGGGAAGAGGGCGATGACGCGTAGAACGCAAAACGGCCTCGACATGATCGACTGGTCGCTGCTCGAGGCGCTGCAGGAGAACGCGCGGCTGTCGTTTGCCGAGCTAGGCCGCCGCGTCGGTCTCACTCCGCCGGCCGCGGCGGAACGCGTGCGGCAGATGGAGGAGGCGGGGATCATCCGCGGGTACCACGCCGAGATCGGCCTGGAGCGGCTCGGCCTGGCGGTGACAGCCGTCATCCGCGTGAGCGCGCCCGAAGAGAAGTGTCCGCCGCTGAAGGCGTGCGTGCAGAAGCTGCCCGAGGTCGTCGAGTGCCACCACGTGACCGGCAGCGACGCCTACGTGCTGCGTGTCAACGCCACGTCCGTCGGTCACCTGGAGGCGGTGATCGAAACGCTCGGGCGCTTCGGAACGCCGACAACGTCGATCATCCTCTCGTCGCCGGTAGCCACGCGTGCGGTCGTCGATCCACCCGCTGCCTGGCCGCTCGCTCGCACGGCGACGCGGCGCGCTGCCGAACGCGGGGTCACGTCAGCGCGACGTTAGACGGGCGGCGGCGCCTCGTCCTGGCGCCAGGCGTGGATCGCGCCTGAACGCGCCGTCACGACGACGTCGAACATCGTCGGCCCCGGCGCGTCGTCGCTCGGACGAATCTCGACCTTTTCGATGTCGTCGACCGAGAGGCCGCGCTGCTCGAGCTCGCGCTGAAAGGCCGGCCAGTTTCCGGGAACGAATCCATACGTCATCGCCTCTCCTCCACGCTGCCGGACCTAGGCGCTGTCCACGGGCGTCCAGCCGAGCACCGTGCGGGCGTGCTCGACGTCTCGGTACCCGTGACGCAAGTTGGAGACGACATAGAACACATCGAAGCGCACCGACGACGGCGCCTCCACGCACGCCTCGAGCATTCGCACGATGTCGCGCTGGCTGCACCACACCGCGACGTCCCGCGTCGTCGTCGGCCGGTCTTCGGCCTTGACGCGACCGATGCGCAGGCAGATGACCGACAGCCCGTGCGCGTCGGAGTAATGCCGTGCGAGCGCCTCGCCCCAGATCTTGCTGGCGCCGTACAGGCCGCTCGGCCGCAGTGGCGTCTCGTGGGTGAGCGGCACGACTTTGCCGGCCTCGGCATACCGCCCGGCGACGAGATGGCTCAGCGGGGGCTCGCGCTCCCAGCCGCTCACCGTTGCGCCGCTGCTCGCGAAGATCACCCGCTTGACGCCCGCGACGCGCGCGGCCTCGAAGACGTGGTACGTCCCGACCACGTTGGAGCGCATGATGTCCTCGGGCGCCTGGTGGTCGCCGGCCGCCGCCGCGAGATGCACGACCGTGTCGACGTCCTTGAAGGCCGGCTGGATCGCGCCGAGGTCGCCGAGATCGGCCCGATGCGTCTCGACACCCGGCACCGCGCGGCGGTTCAGCGCGCGAAGCGCGTACTTTCCGTCGACGTGCTTGCGAAAGGCGCTGCCGATGAGCCCGCTCAGCCCGGTCACGAGAATCCGTCGCGTGGTCATGTCGCTCCGTCGATGGCCAGCTCGGGGTTATAGGAGTCGAGCGCGCGCCGGGCGGCCTGCGCCGCCGGCATCGGGTCGCGCAGCGACGAGTCCACCGCGACGAGATGCTGCAGCGTGCTGGCCTCCGCGGGCGTGAGCGCCACGCCGGCTGAGTGGCGCTCGAGCAGCCGCTCGATGGCGGGCGCATCGGCGGTGAGCAGCAGTCCGAGCAGCGTCAGGCGATAGCAGGCCCGTCCGCCGTCACGGTGATCCATCACAAGGCTGCCGCCGAGGTGCTCCATCGCCGACCGCGTGAACCGCTTGTGCAGCTCGTCCCGCGCGATCCACTCGCCACGCTCCAGCCGATGCTTCCAGATCACGGTCAACGGTTCGGCACGATCGCCGAGCTGGCTCCGAAACTGATCGAGTTGACCCAGCTAGACCTCCAGCTCACGATTGACGCCGAAGTCCTCGGGCACCGGCGGGCCCCAGCGATAGAGCGCGTCCTCGGGGGGAAAGTCTCGCGGCTGCCAGGCGCACGTTTCTGGGATGTGATCGATGTCGTGGAAATACTCCGCCCACGAGCCCCACGGATCACGCACGTAGTAGAAGAAGTTCGAGCCGATCACGTGGCGTCCGAGCCCCCAGCCGACGGGGATGCCCGCGTCATGCGCGCGCTGCATGCCCATCGCGATCTCGTCCACGCCGCCGACCTCGAATGAGCCGTGGTGGAACCCGGGCCCTTGTGACGCGAGCAGCGCCAGGTTGTGATGATCCGGCGTGCAGCGCAGGAACGCGATGATGCCGGGGCAGCGATCGGACAGCTTCATGCCGAGCACGCGCGTGTAGAAGTCGGTCATGCGCTCGAGATCACCCGAAAACAGCAGGACGTGTCCCAGCCGCCGCGGGCGGGCCTCGAAACGATCGGGACACCCGCGTGCGCCGACACGCGCCGTGTGACCCGGGCTGTTGAGTGTCAGCGGCGGATCGGGCGGCGGCGCCTCACCGGCCTCGGGTCGGATGTTGACGAGATTGCGGTCCGGATCGCGCACCCAGATGCCGCCCTCGGGTGCGCCGCGCGGCGCGTCGACTTCGCTCACGCCGGCACGCCGCAGCGACTCGCGCGTGGCGTCGAACTCGGCGCCGGGCGCACCGAACGCCACATGGTGCAGCCGCTTCTTGGGCCCCGCGTAGAGCATCACGGTCTCGCGCTTGAGCGGCGCCGGCCGCAGGCGCACCGCGCCGTCCCGGCCGGGCTCGTCCACCAGACCGAAGCCCGTGTAGAACTTCTCGCCGACCGTCTGGTCCGGAATCTCGAGCGCGTAATGCAACAGCGCCTTCACCGCCATCTCTCATACCTCCGGGATGTTCTGTGGGGGTCAGTGTACCGCCATCAGGCGCGGCGGCGGACGGCGGCGAGTGCTTGTACGATGCGCTCGGGCGTGATCGGCTGCTCGGTGATGAGCGCGCCAAGCGGCGCCAGCGCGTCGTTGACCGCGTTCAGGATCGCCGCTGGCGCTCCCGTCGTGCCGGTTTCGCCGGCGCCCTTGTAGCCGCCCGCGATGGACGGCGCCGGCGTCTCGAGATGATGCAGCTCGAGCGGCGGCACGTCGGCGGCGGTCGGCACGGCGTAGTCCATCAGCGTGCCGCAGAGCGGCTGGCCGGCCTCGTCATAGGCGCAGTGCTCCATGAGCGCGCCGCCGAGTCCCTGCGCGATGCCACCGGCGATCTGGCCCTCGACGAGCGCCGGATTGACGACACGTCCGCAGTCGTCGACGGCGACATAGCGCAGAACGCGCAGCCGTCCCGTCTCGATGTCGACGTCGACCACGGCCAGATGCGCGCCGTTGGTGAATGTCCACGGCTGCGCGTTTGTAAAGTGCACCGTCGCGTCGACGCTCGGCTCCAGCCCCTTGAGCTCGTTGCTGCGAAAGTGCACCGTGCGGGCGAGGTCGCGCAGCGTGATCCCGCGATCCGTCGCGCCGCGAACGCTCGCGCAGCCGGCCGCGAGCTCGATGTCTTCCGGGTGCGCCTCCAGGAGCGTGGCCGCGACGCGCCGGATCTTGTCGGCCAGCGCGCGGGCCGCGAGCAGCGTCGCGCTGCCGCCGATCGGCATGCCGCGGCTGGCCCACGTGCCGCCGCCGTACGGCATGAGCGCCGTATCACCGGCGCGCACCGCGATCGCACCGGGCTCGAGACCGAGCTCATCGGCGACGATCTGCGCGAACGCCGTCGGCATGCCCTGCCCCTGGTCGGTCACGCCGACGAGCGCGGTGACGGCGCCTGAAGGCTCGAGCCGCAGCGTCGTACCGTCTTGCCCCGAGATCGGCGCGCCGCCGACGCCGTAGAACTGCGCGCCCGCTCCGGTCAGCTCGATGAAGCATGACAGGCCGATGCCAACGTGACGGCCCTGCGCGCGGGCGGCGGCCTGCTCGCGGCGCAGGTCGTCGTATTTCGCGACCTCCAGGAGGCGCTCGAGCGCCGCGTGATACGAGCCGCTGTCGTACACGTTCCCGGCGGCCGACGTGTACGGCAGCTCGTCGGGCCGGATCAGATTGCGGCGGCGCATCTCGGCGGGATCCAGCGTGAGGTCGCGCGCGATCGCGTCGAGCATCGATTCCGTCACGGCGGCGGCGATCGGATGGCCGACCGCGCGGTACTGCGAGGTGATGACTTTGTTCTGCGCCACCACGCGCAGCGCGCCATCGTAGTGGCGCACGCGGTACGGCCCCGGCAGCAGGCGCAGCACCTGGCCGCCTTCCACCACGCTCGAGCGCGGATACGCCGAGTACGGCCCGACGGCCGCCGTGATGCGCGCGCGCATCGCCGTGATCACGCCGTCGTCGCCGCCGGCCACCTCGACGTCGATCGTTTGCTCGCGCGCGTGGATGTCGGAGACGAACGACTCGCGGCGCGTGGCGACGAACTTCACCGGCCGGCCGAGGGCAATCGCGAGCGCAATGGCGGCGAGGTCGTCCTGGTAAACATGGATCTTGATGCCGAACGATCCGCCGACGTCCGGCGCGATCACGCGGACGCGGTGCTCCGGCAGGCCGAACAGATCGGCGAGCACCGCCTGCATCATGTGCGGGACCTGGGTTGAGATCCACAAAGTAAGCGCACGCGTGGCCGGCTCGAAGTCGGCGACCAATCCGCGCGGCTCGATCGGCACGCCGGTGTGTCGGCCGGTCGTGAAGCGCCGGCGCCAGACGCGCGCGGCGCCGCGAAACGCCACGTCCGGATCCCCGCCGCTCAGGCGCGTCTCGTAGATGACGTTGTCACCGAGCTCGGGATGGATTACCGGCGCGTCCGCCTGCTCGGGGGTCAGCGCCGCCGGCAACGGCGCGTACGCGACGTGAACGCGCGTCGCGGCGTCGTGCGCGGCCGCCGCGGTCTCGGCCGCGAGGGCGACGACGGGCTCGCCGACACAGCGCACGCGCTCGACGGCCAGCGGCCGCATCGCGCCCGTTTTCATGCCGCGGTAGTGCTGCAGGATGCCGCGATAGGGCTTGCAGAGTCGCGCGGCGTCCGCGCCCATCAGCACGCCGACGACGCCGGGACTGCCGGCCGCGGCATCGACGTCGACGTGTGTGACGCTCGCGTGGGCGTGAGGGCTGCGCACGAACGCGACGTGCACCATGCGCGGCAGCGTGAGGTCGTCGACGTAGCGTCCGCGCCCCGTCAGCAGGCGCGGATCATCGAGCCGCTTGAGGGGCGCGCCGACGTGCGGCATGGGCGGCAGCGTAGCACCCGCACTGACCGTCCCAAAGTGGCCGAAGGCGGCCTCAAACGCTTGCCCTCTGGCCGCCGGGGCCCTATCATCGGCGCCACTTCGCCCCGAAGCGACGTGTGTCCCGAGCCATGCGTGAGGAGGAGTTGCCCATGAACCGTCGCGTGTTCCTGACCACAACCGCGGCCGGCGCCGCGACTTTCGCGTTCCCCGCCGTGCTGCGCGCGCAGAGCAAAGATCCGGTGCGCATCGGCTTCCCGCTGCCGATGACCGGTCCGTTTGCGGCGATCGCCGCGGACATGAAGCAGGGCGCCGAGCTCGGCATCGACGTCCTCAACGCCAAGGGCGGCATCCTGGGCCGCAAGGTCGAGCTGCTGGTGCGCGACGACCAGCTCAAGCCGCAGGTCGGCGCGCAGCGCACGCAGGAGCTCATCGAAAAGGAAAACTGCCAGTTCATCATCGGGGGCCTGGCCGCGCACGTGCAGATGGCGATCAACGAGCAAACCAAGAAGGCCAAGGTGCTCTTCATCTCCACCAGCCAGTCGGACGAGATCAGCGCCAAGCCGGACACGAGCCCGGTGACGTTCCACGAGGCGCTGAACCCGACGATCACGTCCCGCGTGGTCGGCAAGTGGGTCATGGACAACCTCGGCAAGAAGTGGTGGATCGTCTACGCCGACTACGCGTGGGGCAAGCAGAACAACATGGTCCTCACCGAGACGAACAAGAAGCTCGGCGGCACGGTCCTCGGCAACACGCCCTATCCGCTCGGCAGCGCCGAGTTCTCCGCGCACCTGCCGAAGATCCAGGCGGCCAAGCCTGAGGTGCTCGTGCACGTGACGCCGGGCGCGGACGACATCGCCTTCCTCAAGCAGGTGAAATCGTTCGGCATGCACCAGCAGATGAAGCTCGCCAAGCCTCTGCACTGGATCTCTATCGCCAAACAGGGTGGGCCGGAGCTCTACCAGGACGTCTACGGCGGCACGAACTTCTACTGGGAGATGCAGGACTCCATCCCGGAGGCGAAGAAGTACGTCGAGGCGTTCCAGAAGAAATTCGCCATCCCGCCCGGCGACTACGGCGTGTACGCCTACAGCGCGGTGCTGGAAGTCGCGCGCGGCGCGGAGCTGGCGAAGGCAACGGATGGTGAAAAGGTCGCCGACGCGCTCCGCAAGAATCCGACTTACAACCACGTCAAGGGCAAGCAGTGGTGGCGCGCGTGCGACAACAAGTCGTTCCAGGACATGTGGATCCTCAAGGGCCGCGCGCCGGGCAAGACGAAGGGCGAGTGGGGTCTGCTCGACACGGTCGCACGCGTGGCGGCCAACGAGGAGTACGACCGCACCTGCGCCGAGAAGGGGCACACCGCCTAACCGGCCGTGCCCGACCTGTCTCTGGCGGCGCTGGCGGCCCAGGTCTTCACCGGCCTGGTGCTCGGCGGCATCTTCGTGCTGCTCGCCGTTGGGCTGTCGCTGATCTTCGGCCTCATGACGGTGGTGAACTTCTCGCACGGGGCGCTGTACATGCTCGGCGCGTACTTCGGCTTCGTGCTGATCGGACGCACGGGCAGCTTCTTCGTCGCGCTCGTGCTGGCGCCGCTGCTGGTCGGCGCGTTCGGGCTGCTGGTCGAGCGCTTCCTCATCCGGCCCTTGTATGGGCGCTCGCCGGATGATCCGCTGCTGCTGACGTTCGGGCTCTCGCTGGTGCTGGTCGAGGTGGCGCGGCTGATCTGGGGCAAGATCGGCGTCACGCTCGACCCGCCGGCGGCGCTCGCCGGTGCCGTCAACCTGGGCTTCACCTACTTTCCGAGCTATCGGCTCTTCGTCATCGCGGTCACCGCGATCGTGCTCGTGGGGCTCTGGCTGTTCCTCGAAAAGACCAACGTCGGCCTCGTCATCCGCGCCGGCTCGCGCGATCCGATGATGGTGAAGGCACTCGGCTTCGACGTCGGGCGCATCTGGTTCCTCGTCTTCGGCATCGGCACGGGGCTGGCGGGCCTGGCCGGCATCCTGGCGGGCCCGATGCGCGGTGCGTATGCCGAGATGGGCGTGACGATCATCATCGAGTCGTTCGTCGTGGTCGTGGTGGGCGGTATGGGCAGCTTGCTCGGCGCCGTCATCTCCGGACTGCTCATCGGCCAGATCGTCGGGCTCACGACGTTCTTCGCGCCCAAGCTCGCCGAGATCATCGTCTTCATCTTCATGGCGCTCGTCCTGCTGTTCCGCCCGAGCGGCCTGCTGGGCGAAGCCGGACTCCTCGAATGAGTCGCCGAGCGACCCGAGCGGGCTGGGCCCCGCCAGTCGCGCAGGCGACTCGAATCCAATGAAACGGCGAGCGGTCGCGTGGGTGGGTCGACACCCCGTGGTCTTCTTCTTCGTCGTCTTTGCGATCTTTCCCTGGGTCGTGCCGTACAAGTCGCTCGCCGCCCAGGTGCTGATCTACGGGCTCTTCGCGCTCGGCTTCAACCTGCTCTACGGCTACACCGGGCTGCTCTCGTTCGGCTCGGCGGCGTACTGGGGCCTCGGCGCCTACGGCACCGGCATCGCGCTGGCGAAGCTCAAGGTGACGTCGCTCTGGCTGGCGCTCGGTATCGGGATGGCGGCGGCGGTCGTGGGCGGTGCGCTGGTGGGCTTCTTCTGCCTGCGACGTCGCGGGATTTACTTCGCGATGCTGACGCTCGCGTTCGCGCAGCTGCTCTACTTCGTCGGCTTCCATCTCGCCGACTGGACGGGCGGCGACGACGGGCTGCGCGGCATCACGGTGCCGGCCATCACGCTCGGCAGCTGGCGGCTGCCCCTCGACCGCTCGGTGGTCTTCTACTACTTCACGCTCGTCATCGTCGGCCTCGCGGTGGCGGCGCTCAAGCGCATCCTCGACTCGCCGTTCGGCGCGGTGCTGCAGGCGATCCGTGAGAACGCCGACCGCGCCACCGCGTGCGGCTACGACATCTCGCGCATCAAGCATCTCTCGTTCGTCTTCTACGCTCTCTTCTGCGGCCTCGCGGGCGCGCTGGACGCGCTGCGGCTCACGGTGGTGCCGATCGAGTCGCTGCACTGGTCGACCTCGGGCCAGGTCGTGATCATGACGCTGCTCGGCGGCGCGGGCACGTTCTTCGGCCCGTTCGTCGGCGCCGCCACGTATCTGGTGCTCGAGGACGCCATCAGCGTGTGGACGGAGTCGTGGCCGCTGGCGATCGGGGCGATCTTCATGGCGTTCGTGTTGTTCCTGCCCAAGGGAATCTGGGGCACGCTCACAGGAGGGTTCCATGGCCGTTAAGGTGCTCGAGCTTCATCATCACGGCATTCGCGTCGGCCCCTCGGCGGACGAGGTTGCCAAGGCGCGCAAATTCTACGGAGACGTGCTCGGCCTCGAGCACGACGCCGGCCGCCCGAACATTCCGACGATCGACGGTTACTGGATGGACGTCGGTGGAACCGCACAGATCCATCTCATGGGCGTCGACGGCCAGTCCAAGTTCGCGAAGGGGCCCGGTCAGGATCCCTCGCTGCCGCACGTCGCGCTCGCCGTCGCCGACATCCAGGAGACGAAGAAGGAGCTCGACCGCCTCGGCGTGAAGTACTGGGTGGCCGAGAGCGTGGTGGGACCGCAGTCGCAGCAGATCTTCATGAAGGACCCGTTCAACAACATGATCGAGCTGCACCAGGTTGACACCTGCCGCTGCGTGACCGCGCGGCGACCCGCCGCGGGCGGAAAGACGATGGCGTGATCCCGCCCGACGCGCGCGTGCTCGAGTCGGCGGCGCGCCTGGCCCGCGAGGAGCTTGCCCCGCGTGCCGCCGACTACGACCGCGACGCGAAGAACCCGGTCGACAGCTGGCGCGCGCTCGCCCGCGCGGGACTGCTCGCCGCGACGATCCCGTGTGCGCACGGCGGGCTCGGCCTGGACATGCCGACCTACATCGCGGTCATCCGCACCCTCGCCGGGGCATGCGCCAGCACCGCCATGACGCTGCACATGCACTCCACGGTCATGCGCTTCATCGACGCGCTGGGCACCCAAGCGCAAAAGCGTCGCTACTTCCCTGAGGTCGTCACGCACGGCAAGCTGTTCGGCTCCTGGGGCAGCGAGCCCGCGGTGAGCCTGTCGCGCACGCTGCTGATGGAGACCACCATCCGTGAGGCGGACGATGGCTGGGTCATCGACGGCGTGAAGCACTTCTGCACGATGGCCCTCGGCGCGTCCCACTACACGGTCTGGTGCGCGCTCGACGGCGGCACTGACATGGCCAAGGCCCTGCAGCTCACGCTGGTCCCCGCCGAGGCGCCGGGCATGGCGACCGACGGGGTCTGGGACACCCTCGGCATGCGCGGCACTTACAGCCCGTCGGTGACATTCACCGGCGTGCGCGTGCCCGGCGACGCGACGCTCGGCCCGCCCGGCGGAGCCGTGCAGGTCGGCGTGATCGAGAGCTTTGCGCTCGGCTATGCCGCCGTGTACGTCGGCATCGCCGAGTCGGCGCTCGCGTTCGCGGTGGACTTTCTGCGCAAGCGCGTCGTCAAACCGGAAAACGTCTCGGTCGCGCAGGATCCGACCGTGCAGCGTCACGTCGGCGAGCTGGCCGTTCGCCTGGACGCCGCGCGTCTGGTGCTCGAGCAGTCGGCCTCCGCGTGGGACGCGGCCGACATCGTCGAGCGCGGGCTGCTCGCCAATCGTGCGAAATATCTGGCGGGTGAAGTCGGGCTCGAGGTCACGTCGGGCGTCATCCAAACCGTCGGCGGGCGCGGCGCCTACCGGATCTTCCCCGCGGAGCGGGCGTTCCGCGACATGCGCACCGCGACGCTGATGCCCCCCACGGCGGATCGCATGCTCGAAACCATCGGCAAGAGCGCGCTGGGCCTGACCGAGGCGATGTTCCGCGTCAGCACCGGGCCGCAGGGAGCCTGACGCCATGGCGGCGACGCGGCCGTTCACGGGCGCCGAGTTCCTCGAGAGCCTGCGCGACGCGCGCGAGGTCTGGATCTACGGCGAGCGTGTGCGGGACGTCACCACACATCCCGCCTTTCGCAACCCGGCGCGGATGCTCGCGCGCCTGTACGACGCGCTCCACGACCCGGCTTCGCAGCCCGTGCTCGCCTGTCCGACCGATACGGGCTCCGGCGGCTTCACGCATCGCTTCTTCCGGGCGCCGGCCACCGTCGAGGACCTCGTCGCCGCGCGCGACGCCATTGCGGCGTGGGCGCGCCTGACGTACGGCTGGATGGGGCGCTCGCCCGACTACAAGGCGGCGTTCCTCGCCACCCTCGGCGCCAACACGGACTTCTACGCGCCGTACCAGGACAACGCGCGGCGCTGGTATCGCGCCGCGCAGGAGCGCGTGCTCTATCTCAACCACGCGCTGGTGCAGCCGCCCGTCGACCGCCACCGTCCTCCCGACGAGGTCCACGACGTGTACGTGCACGTCGAGAAGGAAACCGACGCCGGCCTCGTCGTCAGCGGCGCCAAGGTCGTGGCCACCGGCTCGGCGCTGACGCACGCCAATTTCATCGCGCATCCCACCACAACGCCGATCAAGACCAAGCAGTTCGGCGCCGTCTTCATCGCGCCGATGGACACGCGGGGCGTGAAGCTGATCTGCCGGCCGTCGTACGCGATGACCGCGGAGATCATGGGCAGCCCGTTCGACTACCCGCTGGCCAGCCGCATGGACGAGAACGACGCGATCCTCGTCCTCGATCACGCGCTGGTGCCGTGGGAAAACGTGCTGGTCTACGAGGATCTGGAAAAATCGGCGACGTTCTTTCAGCACTCCGGGTTCTTCCCGCGCGCGATGCTGCATGGCTGCACCCGGCTGGCGGTGAAGCTGGACTTCATCGTCGGCCTCATGCTCAAGGCTGCCGACGCCGTCGGCTCGTCGGAGCCGCGGCACATCCAGTCCTCGATCGGCGAGGCAATCGCCTGGCGTAATCTCTTCTGGGGGCTCAGCGACGCGATGGCGCGCGCCGCGGTTCCGTGGGCCGGCACGACGGTGCTGCCCAATCCGGAATACGCGCAGGCCTACCGCCTGTTCGCGACGACCGCGTGGCCACGCGTGAAGGAGATCACCGAGTCGATCCTTGGCAGCGCGCTGATCTACCTCAACTCGCACGCGGTCGACTTCAAGACGCCCGAGCTCCGCGGCTATCTCGACCGCTATCTGCGCGGCTCGGACGGCAGCAGCGCGGTCGAGCGGACCAAGCTGATGAAGCTCCTCTGGGACGCGATCGGCACCGAGTTCGGCGGCCGGCACGAGCTCTACGAGCGGAACTACGCGGGTGCCCCCGAGACCATCCGGTTCCTGACCTGGCAGATGGCGCAGAACAGCGGCGCGGCCCGCCGCTTCAAAGAGCTGGCCGAGCAGTGCCTGGCCGAGTACGACCTCGACGGCTGGACGGCGCCCGACCTCATCACGCCGCGCGACGTGAATCGCTTCCTGCAAAAAGACCCGTGACGCAAATCATCCGCGCCGGAGCCCGACGCGGATAAGATGACTGCGTGCTGACCAGGCTGCTCGTGGTCGTCCTGGCTGCGACGGCGCTCGCGAGCGCGTGCGCTCGCGGCGGCGGCCCCTCGATCACCGTCGTCATCGCGGAGTACAGCAAGGATCACACGCGCCCGTTCTGGCAGGCGCTCGTCGAGCAATACGGCAAGCAGGGCGGCGCCAAGGTCGATCTGCGCATCATCGACTGGAACACGATCGACCAGCAGGTCAGCACGATGATCCAGAACAATCAGCCGCCCGACGTGCTGAACCTGAACTCGTTCTCCTCGTATGCGCGCGACGGTCTGCTCTACGCGGCGGACGACGTACTGTCGTCCACGACGCGCGACGATTTTCTGGAGGCCTTCGCGCGCGGCGGCCAGTACCAGGGCAAGCTCTACGGCCTGCCGATCCTGTCCAGCGCGCGGGCGTTCTTCTACAACCGCGACCTCTTCGCCAAAGCCGGCCTGGCCGGCCCGCCGAAAACCTGGGATGAGCTCGTTCAGGCCGCCAAGAAGCTGCAGGCACTCGGGGACGGCGTCATCGGCTATGCGCTGCCGCTCGGCCCCGAAGAGGCGCAGGCCGAGTGGGCGATCTGGATGTGGAACGGCGGCGGCGACTGGAAGGCCGGCGACACCTGGGCGATCAACAGCGAGCCGAACGTCCGCACCCTTGGCTTCCTGTCCGATCTCGCAAACCGGCACCGCGTGACCCAGGTGAATCCGGGCAAGACCAATCGTACCGACGGCGCCTTCCAGCTGTTCAAAGACGGCAAGGTGGGCATGGTCATCGGCTTCAGCCCGCTCGCCAAGCAGCTCGACGCCGAGGGCAAGGTCAAGTACGGCGTCGCCGAGATGCCGACCACGCTCGCGCGGCCGGTAACCCTGGGCGTCGAGGATTACCTGATGGCGTTCAAGAAGAAGGACAACCGCGAGGCGGTGAAGAAGTTCCTCGACCTCTACTACCAGCCGGACAACATCACGCGCTGGATCACGGCCGAGGGCTTCCTGCCCGTCACGAAATCGGGGCTCGAGCGAATGCGCGCGAACGCCGCGCTGAAGCCTTACCTCGACGCGCTGCCCAACGCGCGGCTCGTGCCGACGACGGATCCGGCGTGGGATCGCGTGAAGCTCGACGTGCAGCAGACCATCGGCCTCGCCGTGCAGCCGGGCGGCAATCCGAAGCAGGTGCTCGACCAGCTTCAGCGCAACGCCGTCGCGGCGGCGGCCCGCTGACGCGTCCTACCCGCCGCATCCCGTGAGAGCGCGCCGCTGGGAGGCGCTGCTCTGGCTCGGCCCGAGCCTGGCGCTCATCGGCGGCGTCGTGGTCTACCCGGCCGTCGCGCTGATACGCGCCTCGCTCGGACGCTACTCGATCACCGGTGTCTACCAGGGCTCGGTCGGCGTCGACAACTACGCGCGGCTGCTCGAGCAGCCGGCGCTGCCAACGGTGCTCGTCAACACCGCGGTGTGGGTGGTCGCCGTCGTCGCCGTCACCGTGGTCGTGTCGCTCGCGCTTGCACAGCTCTTGAATCACGACTTCGCGGGGCGCGCGCTCGTGCGCTGGGCGCTCATCGTGCCGTGGGCGGCCTCGCTGATCATGACCGCCAAACTGTTCGTGTGGATCTACGACTACTACTTCGGCGCCCTCAACTACGTGCTGACCTCGCTCGGCGTGCTCGCGCGGCCCGTCGACTGGCTCGGGGAGGACGCGACCGTCATGGCCGCGATGATGGCGGTCGGCATCTTCGTGTCGTTGCCGTTCACGACGTACGTTTTGCTCGCCGGGCTCGCGAGCATCCCCGGCGACGTCTACGAGGCGGCGCGCGTGGACGGCGCGTCGACGTGGGCGGCCTACCGGCGCGTGACGCTGCCGCTGCTCAAGCCGGCCCTGCTCGTCGCGGTCGTCCTCAACGTGATCTACGTCTTCAACTCGTTTCCCATCGTGTGGACGCTCAACGACCGCAACCCGGGCTTCGGGCACGACACGATGATCACGTACATGTACAAGATCGCGTTCAAGAGCGCGCTGCGCGACATCGGCCTGGCCGCCGCGCTGGGCGTCGTCAACGTGCTGCTGATCCTGCTCGCCGTCGTCGCCTATCTACGAACGGTGCGCTGGGACGACGCCGACGCCGTCGCGCCGGCGAGGACGTGAGTGCGCCGCGCCCTCTTGACGGCAGCGGGATGGCTCCTCGCCTGCGGCGTGCTGGCGCCGTACGCGGTGATGCTGCTGACCGCGCTCAAGCCCGACGCGGAGCTCCGGACGACGCCGCCGCGGCTTTTTCCCCTCACCTGGCGTCCCGGCAATTTTCTCGAGGTCCTGAACGACCCCGCGTTCGCCGACTGGCTGCGCGTCTCGCTCGTCGTCGCGACGGCCTCGACGGCGATCGTCGTGCTCGCCGCGGCGCCGGCCGCGTACTATACGGCGCGGCACCGCTTTCCCGGCCGCACGGCGTTCCTGTTCGTCGTCCTGGTAACGCAGATGTTCTCGCCGACGGCGCTCGTGGTCGGCCTCTACCGCGAGTTCTTCGAGCTCGACCTCGTGAACACCTACGCGGCGCTGATCCTGACCAACGCGGCCTTCAACCTGGCCTTCGCCATCTGGATCCTGCGCGCATTCTTCGCCTCGATTCCGAGGGAGATCGAGGAAGCGGCGGCCGTCGACGGCTGCGGCCGCATGGGAGCGTTGCTCCGGGTGATCCTGCCGCTCTCGCTCCCGGGACTCGTGACCGCGGTGATCTTCGCCTTCATCGCGGGGTGGAACGAGTACATCGTGGCGCTCACGCTCATGACGGCGCCGGAACGCAAGCCGCTGACGGTGGGCATCACGTCGTATGTCACCGCCTACGTCCAGCACTGGAATCACCTCTTCGCGGCGTCCGTGCTGGCGATCGTGCCGGTGGTGATCCTCTTCGCGCTGATCGAGCGTCACCTCGTCGGCGGGCTCACCGCGGGGAGCGTGAAGTAGGCGGGCCAGCGTCTCTCGGTATGGGGGGCCATTTCGTGGGCCCCATTACACTTCAAGAAAGCGCTGTTGGATCGTCGGATCCTTGCGCAGCTCGGCGGGCGTGCCGTGGAACTGAATACGGCCCTGGTCCATGACGTAGACACGGCGCGACAGGGCTAGCGCGACCTCCAGCGTCTGCTCTACGAGCAGGATCGTCGTTCCCCCGCGATTGATCGCGGCCAGGATCCCGGTGAGGCTCTGCACGAGCATGGGTGCCAGGCCCTCGGTCGGCTCGTCGACCAGCATGACGGCCGGCCGCGCCACCAGTGCGCGGGCAATGGCGAGCATCTGCTGCTCGCCACCGGACAGGAATCGGCCGCGGTGCTCGATCCTTTCTCGAAGGCGCGGGAAGTGCCGAAACACCTCATCGAGCCGCGCGGCCGCATCGGCGTCGCGCGCGCCGACGCCGAGCATGCCCAGCCGCAGGTTCTCGAGGACGGTGAGATTCGGCAGCACGCGCCGCTCTTCCGGAATCCACGCGATGCCGCGGCGAACAATCTCGTGGGTCGGCAGCCGCGTGAGGTCCTCGCCGCGCAGCCTCACGCGACCGCGCGCCGGACGCGCCAGACCCATCACCGAGCGCAGCGTCGTCGTCTTGCCCGCGCCGTTCCGGCCGATGAGGCTGACGACCTCGCCCTCCCCCACCGACAGCGACACGCCCTGGAGAATGTGCGCCTCACCGTAGTACGTGTGCACGTCCTCCAACTCCAACAGCGCCATCGCTAGCGGACCCCGCCCGCTTCGTGGACGTCGGCGCGCCTGCCGCGGGCGCGGGCTACGAGGACCGTTATGGCGAGCGGTCGTCGCCGCACGAAGCGCAGCCCGCATCGAGCGCGTTGCCAGCGACTCGGCTGGCCGCGCAGTGCCCCCTTGGGGGTTGGGGGGATCGCGCGAGATGCGGGCGAGCGAGTTGCGGCGTACACGCGAGCCATCCGGTGCGAGTGGCCCGCGCTCGCGGAAGGCGCGGCGACGTGATCGACGTGGACGGAATGCACTAGCGGATGACGCCGAGGTAGGTCTGTTGCACACGTTCGTTGGCGCGGATCTCCTCCGGTGCCCCCTCGGCCAGCACCTGCCCCTGGTGCAGCACGGTGATGCGATCGGAGATCTTCATGACGACCTTCATCTTGTGCTCGACGAGGATCACCGTGCGCCCCGCGGTCAGCTCGCGGATCAATCGCATGGTCTCGTCCGTCTCCTCGGGGCTCATCCCGGCCGTGGGCTCGTCCAGCAGCAGGAGCTGTGGCTCGGACGCCAGCGCGATGGCGATCTCGAGATGGCGTTTCTCGCCGTGTGCGAGATGGGCCGCGAGCTGTCCGGCCTTGCCGGCGAGACCGACCGTGCGGAGCAGCGCGTGCGCCCGCTCGGCCACGTCCGTGAGCGCGTCCGCGCGCGACCAGAAGTTGAACGATCGGGTCCAACCCTGCACGGCCACGCGCACGTTCTCGTGCACCGTGAGATGCGGAAACACGTTCGTGATCTGGTAGGACTTCGTGATGCCGAGGCGGGCCACGGCGTGCTGCGGCAGGCCGGTGATGTCGCGCTCGCCGAACCAGACGCGGCCGGCCGTGGGCTCGGTTTCGCCGGAGATCAGCCGGAAGAACGTCGTCTTGCCCGCGCCGTTGGGACCGATGATCGACCGCAGCTCGCCGCGCTGAACGCTGACGTTGACGCGATCGACGGCAATGAGACTGCCGAAGGCGCGCGTGAGCGCTTCGGTGCGCAGCAGGGGCGCCTCGGGCATAGGCGCAGATACCACGGCGCTTTCCGGGGTGTCAAGGCGCCGGGCGCGCCAGCGGCGCTGTGCTATCGTCCTCCGAGATGGACGCGCTGCCGCTGCCACCACTCTCCGCCGAGCAGGCCGACCTCGTGGCGCGGATAACCGAGCTGGCGCGCACGCGGTTCGCGCCGCGCGCCGCGCGCTACGACGCCGAGTCGTCGTTCCCGCACGACAACTATCACGATCTGCACGCGGCGGGCCTGTTGCCGCTCACCGTGCCGCGCGCGTGGGGCGGCGTGGGCGCCGACCCGATCGCGTACGTGCACGTGCTGCGCGAGATGGCGCGCGGCTGCTCGGCCACCGCGCTCACCTTCAACATGCACAGCACGATCACCGGCTTCATCGACGCGTTGGGCACCGACGCGCAAAAGCGGCGCTGGTTCGCGGACGTCGTACAGCACGGACGCCTCATCGCGTCCATCACGAGCGAGCCCGAGCAGTCGTTCCGCGACAAGTTCGTCCTCAACACCGTCTTCCGCCGCGCCGAGGGCGGCTGGCGCGTGGGCGGCGTCAAACAGTTCTGCTCGATCGGCGACGCGGCGGACTATTACTTCGTCACGGGCGTGGTGGAGGGCACAGGAAGCGCCGCGGACGGGGTGATCTCCGCGATGATTCCGCGCACGGACGCCGGCGTGAAGATCGAGGGCATCTGGAACGCCACCGGCATGCGTGGCACCGTCAGCCACACCATCCGGTACGACTCTCTGGTGCCCGAGAGCGATATCGTCGGCACACCCGGCAGCCTACTCACCATCGATCTCTCGGGCTTCGCGCTCGGCTATGCCGCGGTCTACCTGGGAATCGGCGAGGCCGCGTTCGATTACATGCTCGAGTATGCGAAGACGAAGACGCTGAAGCCGTCCACCGAGCCGATGTCGCACCACCCGCTCGTGCAGCGCACGGTCGCCCAGGTCGGCACCGCGCTGCGCGCCGCGCGGCTGTTGGTGCACGAGGCGGCGCGCGTGCGGATGACCGGCGACAAAGCGGCGACGATGCTCGCCGTGAACCAGGCCAAGGCCTACGCCTCCGACGTCGGTCTGGACGCCACGACGCGCGCGCTGCAGCTGGCCGGCGGCCGCGGCATCCTCAAAGAGCTGCCGCTCGAGCGCTGGCATCGCGACGCGCTCGCGGGCCCGGTGATGCCCCCGTCGAACGACCGCTGCCTCGAGACCGCCGGCAAGCTGCTCTGCGGGCTGCGCGCCGCCACGCTGGAGTTTCAATGAGCGCGGCCGGGGGCGCCGGCCTCGACTGAGCGACGCCGGGAACTTCGCGCGGACGTGGCGGTCTAATCGATGCGCGAGGGCCTCGGCGCCGATCCGCCCGGTCTCCTCGAGCGCCTGCGCGCGGGAGAGCCGCGCGCGTTCGAAGAGCTGGTGATCGCATATCAGCATCGCGTCTTCGGCGTCGCCCTCCGGATGCTCGGCAGCCGCGCCGAGGCCGAGGAAATCGCACAGGAGGTGTTCGTGCGGGCGCATCGCGCGGTGCGCGACTTCCGCGGAGAGGCACGGCTCGGCACGTGGCTGTACGGCATCGCGTCGCGGCTGTGTCTCAACCGCCTCGCCTCGCCCGATCGCCGCGTAGCGCGCGGCGACGCGGCGCTGGCCGACATCGCGGCGTCCACGCCTGACCCGGCCGCGGCGGCCGAGCGCGCCGAGCTCGATGCTGCGCTACACTCAGCGATCGCCGAGCTGCCCGACGAGCGGCGGCTCGTGGTGATTCTCAGAGACGTCGAGGGGCTCTCGTACGAGCAGATCGCCGAGGCCCTCGCGCTCGATCCCGGCACGGTGCGCTCGCGGCTGCACCGGGCGCGGATGCAGCTCAAGGACAAGCTGGAGCGCTTCGCATGACGTGCGCCGAGACGCGCGACCTGTTTTCTGCCCTCGCGGACGACGCGCTGGCACCGAGCGAGCGTGTCGCGCTCGACGACCATCTCGCCGGGTGCCCGGAGTGTCGGCGTGAGCTCGCGGCGCTGCTGCGCACCGTCAAGCTGGTCCGCGCGATCGACCCCGCGCACGCGCCTGCCGGCTTCGTCGATCGCGTGCTCGCCGCGGCGCGGCCGACACCGTGGCCGACGCGGCTAGCACGGCGACTGGCGCCGCCGTGGCCGGCACTGCCGTTGGGTGCCGCCGCGCTGCTCGTCATGGGTGGACTCGCCGTTCTGCTCTTCCGCGCCGCGCCAGAGCAGCAGCGCGCGGCGCAGAGTCCCACGCCTCCGGCGCCGAGTCCCACGGCTGCGGCGCCGAGTCCTCCGGCCCCCACGCCGAGCTCGACGCCGCCTGCGTCATCACGCGAGAACAAATCGGTCGAGCCGGCGCCGGCGACCGACAAGCGTGCGGACACACGGACTCCCGCCCGCGAGGCGGCGCCGCGCGCAGAGTCGCCTCGGACGATGGCCGATCGGCAGGCGCCAGCGCCGCCGCGCGTCGCCGAGAATCGAGCGGCCAAGCGTGAATCTTCCGATCGCGCTAAGGCGAAAGACCCTGCTCAGCCGAAAGAGACGCCCCAGGCGCAAGACAGCGTCGAGCGACTGGCGAAGGCGGGCGCAGCCCCGCCGTCGGTGGCGCAAAGTACGGTCGGGCAGAGTACGAGCGGGCCGCCGGACACCCGCACCGGCGCCGCCGCCGCGTCGAAGCCGGCCACGCCGCAGGTGTCGCCGCTCTCGCGCACGGGCCCGATGACCGGCATTCCCGGCGCGCCTCCCGACGTGACGGCACGGCTTCGCGTCGCCGACGTGAGCTCGGCCGAGCGCTCGCTGATCGCGCTCGCCGCGCGTGTCGGCGGTCGGCAGACCGGCCGGCGCATCGACGGCGGACGCCTCGTCGTCGAGCTCGCGGTGCCGCGCGACACGTACGCCGATTTCGTGCGCGAGGCGACGGCGCTCGGCGCCGTGTCGATCGAGCGCCAGGCGACCGAGCGCCCGATGCTCGGCGTCGCCGTGACCGTCGTGCGATGAGCCGGCTCCGCGGCACCCAGCAGGGTGTTCGCCCCGTCTAGGGAACTTCGGGGCACCTGCCCTGTCTAACCCGCCAGCAGCAGACATCCGATCCGCGGGAGGCAGGAGCATGAAACGGACGATGGCGATCGTGCTGATGCTGGCCACGTCGCTCACGTCGGGGGCGGAGGCGGCGCAGGTCGCTGTCGGCCGCAACGCGCAGACCGACGTGATGGTGACCATCTACAACGGCAACCTCGGGCTCGTGAAAGACGTGCGCGAGACGCGGCTGCCGACGGGGCTGCACGAGACCGAGTTCGCGGAGGTGGCGGCGCAGATCGACCCGACCACCGTGCATCTCAAGTCGCTCACCGACCCTGCCGGCCTGCGCATCCTCGAGCAGAACTACGAATACGACCTGCTCTCGAGCCAGAAGCTCATGGAAAAGTACGTCGGCCGTACGGTGCGCCTCTACAACACCGACGGCACGTACCTCGAGGCCAAGCTGCTGTCGACGGCGGGGCCGGTGTTCGAGATCAACGGCCAGATCCACCTCGGCCACAACGGCCGGCTCGTCCTGCCGTCGCTTCCCGAAAACCTCGTGAGCAAGCCGACGCTCGTGTGGCTGCTGCGCAACGCGGTGGCGGGCCCGCAGCGCGTGGAGGCCTCGTATCTCACGGGCGGGATCACCTGGAAAGCCGACTACGTGATGGTGCTCGATCCGACGGACACCAAGGCGGATCTCACCGGCTGGGTCACGATTGACAATCGCAGCGGCGCGACCTACGCGAAGGCGGCCCTCAAGCTGGTCGCCGGTGACGTCAACCGCGCGCCGGAGAGCCGCCGTAACCAGCGCGCGCTGGAGATGGCCGCCAAGGCGGCGTCGGTGCAGGACGCCACGCGCGAGTTCACCTCCGAAGGGTTCTTCGAGTACCACCTCTACACGCTGGACGGCCGCACGACGCTCAAGGACAACCAGACGAAGCAGCTCACGCTCATGTCAGCCGGCGAGGTCCCGGTCGTCAAGGAGCTGATCTACTACGGCGCGCAGGACTACTACCGCACGTCGTACGGCATGCCGATGTCGAACCAGAAGATCGGCGTCTACCTCGACATCAAGAACGCCAAGGAGCACCGGCTCGGCGTGCCGCTGCCGAAGGGCAAGGTGCGCGTGTACAAGGCCGACGCCTCGGGCAGCCAGCAGTTCGTCGGCGAAGACTGGATCGATCACACGCCCACGGACGAGCGCGTGAAGATCAAGATGGGCGACGCCTTCGACGTCGTCGGCGAGCGTACACAGAAGGACTTCCGCAAGATCGCCACCGGTGTGTACGAGGTCGAGTGGGAGATCGCGCTGCGCAATCACAAGAAGGCGAGCCAGACGGTGACGGTGATCGAGCCGGTCCCCGGCGACTGGCAGGTGCTCACGTCCAGCCACGCGTGGGAGAAGCCCGAGGCGCACACGCTCAAGTTTCAGGTCCCGGTCGTTAAGGAAGGCTCCGCAAAGCTCACGTACCGCGTTCGGCTCCGGTTCTAAGGGCTGGACGATTCGTCAACGTCTCGGGATTTGGCCGGTCAGCCGCTGTCCGGACAGCGCTGACCGGCGCTGCGCCGAGCCCAATAACAACGCAGACTTAGGCCCCGCCCGGACGTGGAGCCCGCCTTGCAAAAGTCCTAGCTGCCGAACACTGCCGGCGAGGGGAGCGTATGGGCGTGACCGAGACCGACGACGCCTCACGGCGCCGCCGGGCGTTGCACCAGGAGCTGGCGGTTCGTGCCGGCGTCGCGCTGGCGATGCTCGTTTTCAACGAGCTGCTCACGGTGTCGCCGGTGGCGCAGGCCGTCATTCGGCTCGCCGCCGTCGTCGGCTTCCTCGTCAACGGTCTCTACTACCTCGCGGCGCGATCCGAGTGGCGCCGGCGCCTGCAGGCCTGGGTGCGGATGGGGACGGACGTCCTCCTCATCACCGTCGGGCTCTACGGCGCGGGCGGCTTGGCGGCCGCGGCGTACCTCAACGTCTACGCGATCGTGCCCGTCTACACGGGCATCGTGTTCTCCAGCATGGCGTGCATCGTCGTCACGCTGCTGGCCACCATCGCCTTCGTCGCCATGGCCGGCGCACAGATCTTCGGTCTCGTCGAGTTCCTGAGCCTGCCGCCCCACGACGCCTGGGAGATAGCGATCTTCAACCTGCTCATCCTCAACATCATCGGCGCGTTGGCGGCGCTGCTGGCCGACGCCTACCGCCGAAGCCGCCACCGTCTGGCCGCCGCGTACGCGGAGCTCGAGGACGCGCACGAGCAGTCGCTACGCATGCATGCCCAGATCGAGCGCGCGGGCCGCTCGTACGCCGTCAGCGAGGTCGTTGCCGGCGTCACGCACGAAATGCGCAACGTCCTCCAGGGCGTGTTCGGTCATCTCTGGCTCGTGCGTCGCAAGAGCACGGACACGTCGCCGGAGGTCGTCGATCACCTGGTCCAGGTCGAGGAAGCGTGCGAGCACGTCATGCGCATCATCCGCACCACGCTCGACATGGCGCGCCAGCCAGGCGACGCGCCGGGGCCGGTGGCGGTGCACGAAGTGGTCGCGCGCGCAACCGAGCTCAAAGCCTACGACCTGCGGCGCGACGGCATCATGCTCAGCGTCGATCTCCCTGAGGACCTGCCGTACATCCGTGTCTCCGCGTTTCAGCTGCAGCAAGTGTTGCTGAATCTGGTCACCAACGCGCAGGAGGAGCTGCGCGAGCGCGACGGCCGCCGCGAGATCAGCGTCGCCGCCGGGCCCGACCCGCTCGGCTGCGCGATCGAGGTACGCGACACGGGCCCCGGCATTCCGCGCGCAATCCTGCCGCGCGTGTTCGAGCCGTTCTTCACGACGAAGGAGACAGGCGCCGGGCTTGGCCTGGCGATCTCGGCCGGCATCGTCGAGCGCTTCGGCGGCCGGATCACCGCGATCAACCGCCGTGATGGCGGGGCCGTCTTCCGCATCGTGCTGCCCATCGCCTGAGCGAATTTTCTTGGCCGGTCGCGACCCCCGTCGCTGTAATGGCGGCGTGGAAGTCACGGTGTTCCTCGCCGGCCTCGCGGCGCTCGGGTGTCTCACGCTCGGTATGCTCGAGATCCTGTGGCCGACGCGACCGCGCCGCTTCCGGCGCCCCACTCCCGCCGCCCGGCGCGCGGCGGTATTTCGCCGCTCACGCCGGGCACCGCAGGGGCCCGCCGTGTCAGCGCCACGGCTCGTCGCCCTCGTCGCCCGCGCGCGCGCCGAAACGGTTGCCGAACGCCGCACGGCGGCGCTGCGCGTCGCGATCCTCACGCTCGAGCGCTGGCGCGCGAGCCATGGGGCGCGCCATGGGGCGGACGCGGCCGTCACTCAGGCGCTGGAGCGCGCGCGCACCGCGCTGTGGTCCGAACACGAGGCGCTGGCGCTCCGACGGCTGACCGCCGCCGCGGCCCGGCGCGAGCGCGCGCTCGGCATCGGCGGGGCGGCGGGCTAGACCGAGCTAGCGGCCTCGCTTCGCGAGGTACTCGGGACCGACCAACACTTCGCGCGGCTTGGCGCCGTCACCGGGACCGAGGATGCGGTCCTGCTCCATCATGTCGATGAAGCGCGCGGCCTTCGGGTACCCGAGCCGCATCCGCCGCTGCAGGAACGAGATCGAGCCCTGCCGCTGGCCGATCACGAGCTGCACGGCGTCCCAGTAGAGATCGTCGCGGTCCGCGGAGTCGCCGCCTTCGCCGCCGTCGGCCTCGGTCGGCAGGACGATCTCTTCGTACACGGCCGTGCCCTGCCCGCGCAGGAACTCGCAGACGGCCTTGACCTCCTCGTCGGACACCCAGGCGCCGTGCACCCGCACCTGCTTGTTGGCCCCGGGCGGGACGTAGATCATGTCGCCGCGGCCGAGCAGCTGCTCGGCGCCGTTGCCGTCCAGGACGGTGCGCGAGTCGACCTTGGAGGCCACCTGGAACGCGATCCGCGTCGGGAAGTTGGCCTTGATCAGACCCGTCACGACGTCGACCGACGGACGTTGCGTCGCAATGATCAGGTGGATGCCGACGGCGCGCGCGATCTGCGCCAGGCGCACCAGCGAGGTCTGCACCTCGCCCGCGGACACCATCATGAGATCGGCCAGCTCGTCGACGACGACGACCCAGTACGGCAGCTTTTCTTCCGGCGGCACCGCTTTGTTGTAGCCCTCGATGTTCCGGACCTGCTTGATCTGCAGCTGCTTGTAGCGCTCGTCCATCTTGCCGACGATCCAGCGCAGCCGCGCCGCGGCCTCTTTCGCGTCCGTGACGACGGGCGACAGGAGGTGCGGAATGCCCTCGTACACGGAGAGCTCGAGCCGCTTGGGATCGACCATCAGGAAGCGCACGTCGGCCGGCGTCGCCTTGTAGAGGATCGAGCAGATCATCGCGTTGAGTCCGACCGACTTACCGCTGCCGGTGGCGCCGGCCACGAGCAGGTGCGGCATCGTGGTGAGATCGGCGACGACCGGCATGCCGTTGACGTCCTTGCCGAGCGCCAGCGGCAAGCGCCCCTTGGACTCGGCGAACTCGGCGGAGACGAAGATCTCGCGCAGGTAGACGGTGGCCCACTCGTCGTTCGGAACCTCGACGGCGACGGTGCCCCGCCCGGGAATCGGACCGACGATCCGCACGCTCGCCGCCTTCAGCGCGAGCGCCAGGTCGTCGGCGAGATTCACGACCTGGGAGACCTTCACGCCCGCCGCGGGCTCGAACTCGTATGACGTGATGATCGGGCCGGGACTCACCTGCACGATACGCCCGTCGACCTCGAAGTCGGCGAGCTTGCGCCGCAAGATCTCGGCGTTGTCCTGCAGCTCCTCGCGCGTGCGCTTGAGCTCGGCGCTCGACGGCGCCTGCAGCAGTCCGACCGGAGGCAGCTGGAACGCCGCCGCGCCGCCGGTGCCGAAATCGAACGTCTCCTGCCACGAGAGGCCCTTGTCGATCAGCGTGCTCTTGGGACGCGCGGGCTCGACGATCGTCGGCAGCAGCGGCTCGAGATCGGGGGTCGCGACCTCCGCGGCGAGCGGCACCGGCGCCGGCAACCTCGTCGCCGCACCGGGCGCCATCGACGTGCGGCGCTTGCGCAGTCGCGCCACTCGCGCCGCCACGAGGCGGGCGACGGCAGCATAAGAGGTCCGCGTGACGAGCAGCGCCGCCACGGGCACCGTGGTCAACAGCAGCAGCCAGGCGCCCGCGTCACCGACTGTCGAGTGCAGCGCGACCGCCGCCGCCCAGCCGGTGAAGCCGCCGGCGGGCACGGTACCGCCGCGCGTGACGCGCGCGGCCGCGAGCGAGTCGGTCGCCTGCTGTAGCAGCGCCGCGGCGGCGAGCAGCAGCAGGAGCAAGCCGACCACCGGCGCCAGGCCACGGGCGGCGAGCGGCCGCACGAACGCCGAGGCGCCCCACACCCCGGCCGCGAGCGGGAACAGGAACGCCGCATAGCCGAACGCGCGGAAGAACGCCCACGCCAGCCAGATCCCCACAGGCCCGACCACGGAGGTCTGCTCGCTCGGCGCGACGGTCGGATCGAACACGGAGAGGGCCACGAGCACGAAGAACCCCGCGGTCAGCGCGATGATGCCCTGCACCTCCCGCACCCATCGGCGTGGCTGCGTTTTCTTGCGCGGCCGCCGTCGCGGCGGCGTCGGCTCGGGCACCTTGATCTCGGACTTCACGTCGGCGGACAGCGTGGCGGGCATCAGACCTCCAGGATAATCGGCAGCACGACGGGCCTGCGCTGCACCCGTTGGTTGACGAGCTGGCGAACGGCGGTGCGCACGCGCGCGCCGACGGCCTCGCGATCCCACGGCTCGGCCGGATCGCGGGTCGCCAGCGCCGCGCGGACGGCGGATTTCATGTCGTCGAGCAGCGCCTCGTTTTCTTTCACGTAGACGACCCCGCGTGAGGCGATCTCGGGACCGGCCACGAGCGCGCCAGACGCGTCGAACGTCAGCGCGACGGCGATGACGCCGTCCTCGGCGAGGATCTGTCGATCGCGCAGCACGACGGCGCCGATGTCACCGATCCCCTTGCCGTCGACGAGGACGCGGCCGGTGGGATAGCCGGGAATGACCCGGGCCGCCGTCGGCGTGACCTCGATCGCGGTGCCGTCTTCGACGAGCAGCACGCGATCCGGCGCGAAGCCCATGCCGATCGCGAGCCGCGCGTGGCCGAGCAGGTGCCGGTACTCCCCGTGCACCGGCACGAAGTAGCGCGGCTGCGTGAGCTTGAGCATGAGCTTGAGATCTTCCTGGCTTGCGTGGCCGGAGACGTGGACGAACGCGTTGTCCTCGTAGAGCACCTCGGCGCCGAGGCGATAGAGCGCGTTGATGACGCGCCCCACCGTGCGCTCGTTGCCGGGAATCACCCGCGCCGAGATCACGACGAGGTCGCCGCGCGCGATCTGCACGTACTTGTGCTCGCCGGCGGCCATGAGGGCCAGCGCGGAATTCGGCTCGCCCTGGCTGCCCGTGGAGAGGATCACCTGGCGCTCCGCCGGCAGGGCCACCACGTCCTCGAGCGGGCGCAGCAGCCCCGTCGGCACGCGCAGGTAGCCGAGCTCCGCGGCAATCGCGACGTTCTTCTCCATCGAGCGGCCGAGCAGCGCGACCGCGCGGCCGCGCGCGGCGGCGAGGGTCAGCACCTGCTGGATGCGATGGATGTGCGAGGCGAACGTGGCGAGGATGATGCGACCCGTGGCGTGGTCGAAGCGCTCCGCCAGCGCGGCACCCACCTCGATTTCGGAGCGCGTGTGGCCCGGGCGGTCGACGTTCGTGCTGTCCGAGCACAGCACCGCGACGCCCTCTTCGCCGAGCTCCGTGAAGCGCTGCGTATCGGCCGGCTCGCCGTCGAGCGGGCTCGGATCCAGCTTGAAGTCACCCGTGTGGACGATCGTTCCGACGGCCGTGCGAATCGCGAGTCCCATCCCGTCGGCGATAGAGTGCGTCACGCGGATCGGCTCGATCGTGAACGGCCCCAGCGTGAACGGCTCGCGCGGCCGCATGACGCGCAGGTCGGCGGGCTCCGGCAGGTTGTGCTCGCGGAGCTTGTCGGCGACGAACGCGCGCGTGAGCCCGGTCGCGTAGACGGGCACACGTGCGGAGGCGAGCAGGTACGGCAGCGCGCCGATGTGGTCCTCGTGGCCGTGGGTGAGCACGACGCCGTGAAAACCGGTCCGTTTGGCGAGCGCATAGGAAAAGTCCGGGATCACGTAGTCGATACCCGGCAACTCGTCGTCGGGGAACATCAGGCCGCAGTCGATGGCGATGACGTCGTCGCCCGCCTCGATCAGCATCATGTTCAGGCCGATCTCGCCGAGCCCGCCGAGGGGAATGAGCCGCACCGAGGGTTCGAGGGAGTCCATGTGGCTGCTTCGGAGGATCGTAGCACCGGGCCTTGCGGAGCCCGAATTTTGGGGGGGGGCCCCGATGTCAAAACGCCGCGGCGGACTCCAGGCGGCGTACGAGCTCGCGCGCGCGCGCCGTGAAGGCGCCGCGCTCGGCGGCGGGGATGGGCTCGCCAGGGATGAACTTCTCGCCGAGCGGATTCACGAAGCTGCCGTTCTTCGAGACCCGATAGTCCAGGTGCGGCCCGGTGGCGAGTCCGGTGGCGCCGACGTAGCCGATCACTTGCCGCTGCGTCACGCGCGCGCCGGGGCGGATGCCGCTGCCCAGCCGCGAGAGGTGGTTGTACATCGTCTCGTAGCCCGAGCGGTGCTTGAGCGTCACCGAGATGCCGCTGCCGCCCGCCCAGCCGGCCGCGCCCACTCGCCCGTCGGCGACGGCCCGCACCGGCGTGCCCGTCGGCGCGCCGTAGTCGATCGCGAGGTGCGGCCGCACGCCGCCGAGGATCGGATGCGGGCGTGCCCACGTGAAGCCCGAGGTGATACGCGTGAACTCGAGCGGCGACTTGAGGAAGCTCTTGCGTAGCGAGCGTCCGTCCGGATCGTAAAACACGTGGCGGCCGGTGCCACGCTCGACGCCGACACCCGTCAGCATCCGGCCGTCGCTCACGTATTGCGCCACCAGGATGCGCCCGTAATCGACGAACGTCTCGTTCGCGAACCGCTTCTCGACGAGCAGGCGGAAGCGGTCACCCGCGCGGGTATCGGCGGTGAAGTCGAAGTCCGACTCGAAGACCGCGGCCAGATCGATGGCGAGCTGGGCCGCGCCGCCCGCCTGCTCCACGGCCTCGAAGAGCGAGCGCGTGACCTCGCCCGCCACCACGTCGACGCGCACGTCCGGGCTGATCTCCGCGCGCTGCACATCCCAGCCGCCGTCGGTCGCCACGACCGCGTATCCCAGCCACGGGCTCGGCTCGTAGCGCAGTGAGACCGGCCGGCCGTCGAGCGACCACGTGACTTCGACCGTGTGGCGCGGCGACAGCTTCTTGAGGTTGGCGCCGCTGGCGGCCAGCGCCGCCGCGATGCTGGCGCTCGCCTGCGGCTGCACGCCTTCGCGCTGGAGCGCCCGGACGAGCGTGTCGCCTCGGCGCACGTCGACGGCGGTCACCCGGGTGGTCGGCGTCGGAGCGGCCGGGGCCGAAGGCTCGGCCACGGGGGAGGGCGGCGGCGCCGCCGCCTGAGAGAAAAGGGGCGAGAAGGACAGCCAGCCGGCGCCGTAAAGCACCGCGCCGGCAGTCAGCTCGACGGCCAGCACGGCGAGCAGGATGCAACGTCGCATCGTCTTCCACTATAACCGGCGTGCGACCTCGGCGAACTCGTCAATGTTGAGCGTTTCGGCCCGGCGGCCCGGGTCCACGCCGGCACTGGAGGCCGCCTCTCGGGTCGCCCCCACCGACAGGCCGAGCCCCGCGGCCAGCGCATTTGCGAGCGTCTTGCGGCGCTGTGCGAAAGCGGCACGGACCACGGCCTCGAAGCGCCCCTCGTCGGCGAGCTCGACGCGAGGGGCGGCCAGCGGGGTCAGGCGGAGCACCGCCGAATCGACCTTGGGTGGCGGCCGAAACGCGCCCGGCGGCACCCGCAGTGCCAGCTCCACCTCCCAGTGGAGCTGGACGTGGACCGAAAGGCTGCCGTAGGTCTTGCTGCCGGGCGAGGCCGCGACCCGCTCGGCGACCTCGCGCTGGAGCATGAGGGCCATGAGATCGATCGTCCGAGGCGCCCGGGCAAGCGCGCTGAGAATCGTCGTCCCGACGCTGTACGGCAGGTTCCCGACCACGAGTGCGCGGCCGTCGGCAGGCCGCGACAGCGAGGTCCAGTCCCAGGCGCGCGCGTCGGCCTGGAGCAGCTCGAGCGTGGGGAACGTCACGCGCAGCCGCTCGATCAGGGTCCGATCGACCTCCAGCGCGAGCACGCGCCCTGCGCGGTGCACGAGCTCGCCGGTCAGCGCGCCCTGTCCGGCGCCGATCTCGACGACGAGGTCCGACGGCGTCGGCGCGACCAGATCGACGATCGCCCGCGCGATGGCGGGATCGCGCAGGAAGTGCTGACCGAGCGCGCGGCGCTTACCGCCCGGCACGCCGTGCGGCGAGATCGCGCGTGAGCGCGGCGTGCACCTCGCGCGTCCGCGCCTCGGTCGCCGCGTGGTCGCCGCTGTTGTCGATGACGTAGTCGGCAAGCTTGACCTTTTCGGCCAGCGGCATCTGGCTGGCGATGCGGCGCTCGCCATCCGCGGCGTCGCGGTCGCGCGCGACGAGGCGAGCGCGCTGCGTGGCCTCGTCGGCGTAGACGACGACCAGCCGGTCCATGTTCTTGTAGCCGCCGGACTCGATCATGACGGGCGCGTCGAAGACGACGATGCCGTCGAAGCCCTCGCGCGCAAGAGCGTCGAGCCGCGCGTCGAAGCGGGCGCGGATCGCCGGGTGCAGGATCGATTCCAGCCGACGGCGCCGAGTGGGCTCGGCGAAGACGATCGCGGCGAGCTTTTTCCGGTCCAGCGCGCCGTCGGACGTGAGCACGTCGCCGAACTCGCGCGCGACCTCGGCCAGCGCCGACTCGCCGGGCAGCACCACGTCCCGGGCGAGCTGGTCGGCGTCGATCACGACGCAGCCCAGGCGCGTCAGCGTCTCGGACACCGTGCTCTTGCCGGTTGCGATGCCGCCGGTGAGACCGACGAGCAGGAAGCGGCGCGCGGGCGCCGTCACACCTGCGACCAGTCGTCGCCCGACTTCACGTCGACCACGACCGGCACGTCGAGCGGCAGCGCCGCTTCCATGATCTCGCGCGCGAGGCCCTCGACCGCCGCCACCTCGGCGGGCGGCGCCTCGAAGAGCAGCTCGTCGTGCACCTGCAGCAGCATCCGCGCCTCGAGACCCCGCTGGGCGAGCGCCGCGCGGATGCGCACCATCGCGGTCTTGATCATGTCACTGGCGGTGCCCTGCACGGGGGCGTTCATGGCCATGCGCTCGGCGGCGTTGCGCGCGACCGGGTTCCCCGACCGCAAATCAGGCAAATAGCGGCGCCGGCCGAGCAGCGTCGAGACCCAGCCGCGGTCGCGTCCCTCGGCAAGCGTCTTATCGATGAAGGCGCGCACGCGCGGGTGCATGGCGAAATAGGTATTGATGTACTTCTGCGCTTCCTTTTGATCGATCTTGGTCGCCTGCGACAGCCCGAACGCCGAGACGCCGTAGAGGATCGCGAAGTTCGCGCTCTTGGCGATCGTGCGCTGCAGCGACGTGACGTCCTCGGGCGCGACCTTGAAGACCTCCGAGGCCGTGCGCCGGTGGATGTCCTCGCCCCGCCGGAACGACTCGATGATGGCGGGCTCAGCCGACATATGGGCCAGGATGCGCAGCTCGATCTGCGAGTAGTCGGCGGCGACGAACGTCCAGCCCTCGGCCGGAATGAAGGCGGCGCGGATTCGGCGGCCGAGCTCCGTGCGGATCGGGATGTTCATCAGATTGGGGTCCTGCGACGAGAGCCGGCCCGTGGAGGCGACGAGCTGGTTGAACGTCGTGTGGATCCGGCCGGTCTTTGGATTCACGAGGCCCGGCAGCGTGTCCGCGTAGGTGCCTTTGAGCTTGGCCAGACTGCGGTGCTCGAGGATTTTCCCCGGCAGCGCGTGGCCCAGCGCGAGCTCCGTCAGCACGTCGGCGTCGGTCGATGGACCCGTTTTCGCGCGCCGCAGCACCGGCAGCTTCAGCTTCTCGAAGAGGATGTGACTGAGCTGCTTGGGCGAGGCAATCGTGAATTCCTCGCCGGCCAGCGCATAGATCTCGCGCGTGAGGTTGTCGAGATCGCGCTCGAGCTCCTTGGCGAAGGCCTCGAGCCGCGCCGGATCGACGCGGATGCCGGTGCGCTCCATCTCGGCCAGGACCGGCACGAGCGGGCGCTCGATGTCTTCGTAGATGCGTCGCAGGCCGCGCTCGTCCAGCTCCTTGCCCGCGTGCTGCCAGAAACGGTGCAGCCAGCGTGCGCGGTCGCCGAGGACGCGCGGCAGGTCGTCCGGCGCCATGTTCAGGAGCGCCGGCGGACACTCGCCGAACGCCTCCATGCACACCTCGTCGAGCTTGTACGTCGCGCGCGCCGGATTGAGCAGGTAGGCGGCCACGGCCGTGTCGTCGATGACCGGCGGCTCCACGCCGGCCTCCATCCAGGCCGCGACGAGAGGCTTGGCGTCGTGGGCGACCAGCGGACGGCCGTCGAGAACCGGCGCGCGTGCGACAAACGCCTGCGCGAATGCCTCCGCGCCCAGCGCGACGCCCGCCGCGCCCGCGTCCGCCTGGAACACGCCCAGCGCGTCGATGCGCGGCGCCGGGGGACGCGGATCGCCCGCCCAGTCGAGCAGGACGGCAGAGTCGGCCGGAATGTGCGCGGCCCACTCGGCGAGCGCGCCGGGGGCGGGCAGCACCGTCACCGGGCCGGCATCGGCGGCCGGCGCCGCAGCCGGCAGCTCCTTCACCAGCCGCGTGAACTCGAGCTCCAGCCAGAGCGCGCGCAGTTGCGTCCAGTCGGGCTCGCCGCGCCGATACGCCTCCAGGTCGAAGGCGACCGGCACCTCGCGGTTGAGCACCACCAACTCCCGCGAGAGCAACGCGTTTTTGCGTCCGACGGCGAGGGTCTCGCGGAGCTTGCCCGGAATGAGCGTGAGGTTGTCGTACAGACGCGCGACGGAGCCGTATTGTGTGATGAGCTTGACGGCCGTCTTCTCACCGACGCCCTTGACGCCGGGGATGTTGTCGATGGAGTCGCCCATGAGCGCCATCACGTCGGGGATCTGGTCGGGGCCGACGCCCCAGCGCTCGCGCACCTTGGCCTCGTCGTACACGATCTTTTCCCCGGTCCGGCCGACCACGGACAGCACGCGCACCCGCGGACCCACGAGCTGCAGCAGGTCCTTGTCACCGGTCACCAGCACGACGTCGAGGTCCGTCAGCTTCAGCGCGTGCTCGACGAGTGTGGCGAGGACGTCGTCGGCCTCGTACCCCGAGACCTCGAGGACCGGCATGCGCAGGGCGTCGAAGAGCCGGCGGATGTACGGCAGCTGGCGCGCAAGGTCGTTGGGCATCGACGTCCGCGTCGCCTTGTAGTCCGTGAACAGCTTGTCGCGAAACGTCGGCCCCGGAGGATCGAGCGCGATGGCGAGGTACTCGGGCTGCTCCTCGCGGATCAGCTTCCACAGCATGGTCGAGAGAATGAGGATCGCGTGGGTCGGCTGGCCGCGCGACGTCGAGAGGTACTCCATCGCGTGGTAGGCGCGGAAGATGTTCGAGTGGCCGTCGACGACGTACAGCGCGCGGGTCATTGGAGCGGGGGCCGCGAGGCCGGCTCGGGTCGTGGGTGGCCTGTTCGAGATGGTGTGCGGGTCATTGGAGCGGGGGCCGCGAGGCCGGCTCGGGTCGTGGGTGGCCTGTTCGAGATGGTGTGCGGGTCATTGGAGCGGGGGCCGCGAGATCGGCTCGCTTCGAGGGTGACCTGATCTAGATGCCAAGTGGCTGCGCTCTGCTGTCATGACGTCATCGTAAACGGTCCGCACAGCGTCCGCCGCCTCGCGATACGCCGTGAGCAACGCGTCGCGCGACGGCAGGCCGAGCGCGGCGGCGACACGTGCAGGCATGGGCCCTGCGAGCTCCAGCGTGTCGCTGGGGCGTGCGCCGAGCAGCCGCAGCGCGGTCGACACGCGACGCAGAAAGCGATAGCGCGCGACCAGGCCGTCCGCCGACGACAGCAGCCCCGCGCGGCCGAGCGCGGTCAGCGCCGCGGTCGTCGACGGCGTGCGCACGTCGGGATGCGCGGCGCCGTGAACCAGCTGCAGCGCCTGCGTGAGGAACTCGACGTCGACGAGGCCACCGCGGCCGAGCTTCACGTGCCAGCGACCGCGCGTTTCCTTGCCCAGCTCGACCTCCATTCGCCGGCGCACATCACGGATCTCCTTGAGGGCTCCCGCCGGCAGCGGAGCGCCGAAGACGAGGCGTCGCAGCGTCGCGCGCACGCGCCGCGCGAGGGCCTTGTCGCCGAGCAGCAGCCGCGCGCGTGTCAGGCTCTGCCGCTCCCAGAGGTCGCCGTGCTCCTCATAGTACCGTTCGAGCGCGTCGACGCCGGACGCGAAGCCGCTGCCCTTGCTGCCCGGACGCAATCTCAGATCGACCGGGAACGCGATGCCCGCCGCCGTGATGTCGCCGAGCGCGCTGGCCAGGCGCTCGACGGCACCGCTGTAGAACGTGTGCGCGTCCACACGCTCGGGGCCGTCGGTTTCGCCCTCGCTCGAGCCGTCGCCGCGGCCGAACGTGACGAACAGATCGAGATCCGAGCCGGTCGTGAGCTCCCGGCCGCCGAGCTTGCCGAGCCCCACGACGACGGCCGGGATGAAGCGCCCGCGCGCGTCGCGCGGGACGCCATAGCGCTGGGTCTGTGCGCCGAGCGCCAGCAGCCAGCCGGCGGTCAGCGTGGCCTCGGCGAGAGCCGTCATCTCTCGCGCATAGCGGTCGACGTCGGTGACGCCGAGCAGGTACCGCCACACGAGCGTCAGCTCCTGCGCCTGCTTGATGCGCCGCAGGCGATCGCGCTGCTCGCCCGTCTCGACGCTGGGCTCGAAGACGGAGGCGAGCGCAGCGCGAAAGTCCGCCCGCGTGCGGCGGCCCTCGAGCACCGACGGAGCGGCGAGCGAGCCAAGCAGCTCGGGCTGCGCGACCAGGAGCTGCGCGAGCAGATCGCCGCCCGCGCAGAGCCGCACGAGGCCGTGCAGCAGCTCGGGGTTCGCCGCCAGCAGCTCGACGTAGCCCGCGCGCGGCCCGGCCGCGGCGAGAAAGCGCTCGAACTGGTTGAGCGCCTCGTCCGGGTCGGGACTCTTCCAGCACGCGTCGAGCAGCGGCGGGATCAGCCGCGCGAGCGCCGCGCGCAGCGCGCCGGGGTACGGCACGAGCGGGCGGCCCTCGACGATCATCGCGAGGTTCTGGCGCGCGCGCTCGGGATCGGCGAAGCCCGTGGCGGTGAGCGCGATGCGGCTCGGCAGCCGCGGGCGGGCCGGCGCCGGCGCCGGGCGCTCGGCGAAGAACTCGCGGAACGCGCGGTGGACGTCGCGGGTGATCGCGCGGTGCTCGGTGGCGAAGCGCCGCGCGGCCGCGCGCGGCGGCGCGTCGATGCCGGCGCGCCGGGCCAGGCGCCCGAGCTCCAGCGGATCGTCCGGCAGCGTGTGGGTCTGGAACTCGTGCACGATCTGAAGTCGGTGCTCCACCGTGCGCAGATGCACGAGCGCGTGGGAAAGACGGCGGCCGAGCTCGGGCGCGAGATAGCCGCGCTCGGTCAGCCGGAACAGGGCTTTGAGCGAATTGCGCTCGCGCAGCCACGGGTCGTCGCCGCCGTAGAGCAGCTGCAGGGCCTGCACGACGAACTCGATCTCGCGGATCCCGCCGCGGCCGAGCTTGACGTTGCGCGCGGAGGCCTCGGCATCGCGGCCGCGCAGCGCGCGGTCGATCTGCTGCTTCATGCCGCGGATCGCCGGCACGACGCGCTCGTCGATTCCCGGCCGGTAGACGGTCGCCGTCGCCCAGTCGGTGAAGCAGGCGCCGACGCTCGGATCTCCGGCGCAGACGCGGGCCTTGAGCAGCGCCTGGCGCTCCCAGAGCTCGGCGCGCTCGCGATGGTAGGCGGCGTACGCGTCGAGCGACATGGCGACCGCGCCCGAGCGTCCCTCGGGACGCAGCCGCAGATCCACGCGGAACGCGTAGCCCTCCTCGGTGACCTCCTCGATCATCGCGACCAGGTCGCGGCAGACGCGGGCGAAGAACGCGCCGTTCTCCAATCGGCCGTCGGGACCGCCGGCCGTCTCGCCCTCGGCGCCGTACACGAACATCAGATCGATGTCCGACGAGTAGTTCAGCTCCTCGCCGCCGAGCTTGCCCATGCCGACCACGGCCAGACCCGTCTCACGTCCATCGGCATCGCGCGGCGCGCCGAAGCGTGCGCGGGCCTCCGCGAGCGCGTCCGCCGCCGCTTGCGCCAGACACGCGTCGGCCACATGCGACAGCTCTTCGGTCGTGACCGCGAGGTCGGCGTCGCCGAGGAGGTCGCGCGCGCCGATGCGAAGCAGCTGGCGGTACTTGAAGCGCCGCAGCGCGTTCATGCGCGCCTCGCGCATGCCGAAGGGCCGCACCGCCTGCGCGACGTCCTCCGCGAGCTCCTCGGCCAGCCACGGCCGCATCGTGCGCGGCTCGAGCAGCCACGCCAGCGTGCTCGGGCGGCGGCGCAGCACATCGGCGAGGAACTGACTGGCGCCGCCCACGCGCCCGAGCACCGCGGCCGCGCCGGGGTGGTCGGCGAGCGTACGGAAAAAGACGGCGCGATCGACGCCGGCGGCGTAGCGCTCGAGGTTGTTGAGCGCCATGTCGGGATCCGGCGCGGCGCTGAGCTCGGCCAGGAGCCGCGGCAGCGCCGGCGCCAGCAGCTCCGCGTCGTGCGGCGTCGGCGTCAGCGCCTCGACGTTGGCGGCGGCGGCATCCGGGTCGGCGAAGCCGGCGCGCCGCAACGCGCGCACGAGCTCGATGCGACTGGTCAGCGCAGAAGGTTGCACTCGCGGGTTCCCGTTGGGGGGTGTCGGCCGGGGAGCCCGAGGGGGCGTAGCCCCTTCGGTCCCACCCGGCGGTCGCTCCCTCCGACGACGACTAAACGGCCTGCTCGCCCGTCTCGCCCGTCCGGATCCGGATGGACTGGTTGATGGGCAAGACGAATACTTTCCCGTCGCCGATGGAGCCGGTCTTGGCGGCGCCGACGATGGTGGCGCTGACCTTGTCCACGAGATGATCGGGCACGACGACCTCGATCTTCACCTTCGGCAGGAAGTCGACGGTGTACTCCGAGCCCCGGTAGAGCTCGGTGTGCCCCTTCTGGCGACCGAAGCCCCGCACCTCGGTGACGGTCATGCCGATGACGCCGATCTCGGTGAGCGCCTCCTTCACGTCGTCGAGCTTAAAGGGCTTGATGATCGCCTCGATCTTTTTCATGGCGTCACACCTCGTCCAGGATGGGCAGCATCAGCGCCGAGACGTGGCTGCTGATGCGCTTGAGGTTCGTGAGGACGTCGAGGTGGATCTCGGACGTCTCGATCGATTCCGCGAGCCCGGCGCGCAGTCGACCCAGATGCGAGTCGCGCAACTCGCGCTCGCGCATACGCATGAAGGGTCGCTGGTCGAGCACCTCTTGCGCAAGGGCTTTGTCATTGGCGGCGAAGGCGGCGATGGCGCGCTCCAGGTTCTTGGACACGACGCCGTGGAAGTCCAGAATCTCCGCCCACCCGGACTCCGAGAAGCGGCGCCCCTGGTAGAGCTTCTTGCGCGCGAGCTCCATGAGGTTCTTGTCGACGATGTCACCGATATTCTCGAGATTGCCGATGAACGAGATCAGGCCGATCTCCTTGCGCGACAGCTCCGGCCCCATCGCGTCACGGCCGAGCCGGGCGAGGAACAGCTTGATCTCGCGCTCCAGAAAATCGACCTGGTCGTCGCGCTTCTCGACCTCCTCGAGCAGCGCCTGGTTGTCGGTGCGGAACACCTCGACGGTGTCGCGCAGCATCCCTTGCACCACGTCGGCCATGCGCAGCGCCTCCCGCGTGGCCTGGCCGAGCGCCAGCGAGGGCTGATCCAGCGCGCGCTCGTCGAGATAGCGCGTGCGGAAAGGTGTGTCCCCGGTCTGATCGTCCGCCACCAGCGCCTCGATCGTGCGGGCGGCCAGCGGCGTGAACGGCAGGAACACGAGACTGATGCCGAGGTTGAACAGCGTATGCGCGTTCGCGATCTGCCGCGCGGGATCGGCGGCGCTCGCGGCGACCAGCGCCGTGAACGGTCCCACGAATGGCAGCATCAGCGCCGCGCCGAGCAGCTTGAAGGCGATGTGCGCCACGGCCACCCGCTTGGCCTCCGCGGTGGCGCCGATCGACGCCGTCAGCGCCGTCGCGCAGGTGCCGATATTCGCGCCGAGCACGATGGCCACCGCGCCGTGCAGCGGAATCAACCCGTGGCTGGCGAGCGCCAGCGCCACGCCGAGCGTCGCCGCCGAGGACGCTACCAGCGCACTGAACGCGGCAGACACGACGATGCCCATGACGGAATTGCCGGCGACCGCCTCGATCAGCTCGAGCGCCAGCCGGTTCTCGCGCAGCGGCGCCACGCCGTCGAGGATCATCTTCAGGCCGAGGAAGACCAGACCGAGGCCGAGAATCGCCTGGCCGACGTCCTTGAGGACGCGGCGCCCGGCCAGGAACGTGATCGCGAAGCCGAGGCCGACCAGCAGCAGTGCGTAGTCGGTGACCTTGAACGCGATCAGCTGCACGGTGAAGGTCGTGCCGATATCCGCGCCGAGAATGATCCCGAGCGTCTGGCGAAACGTCATCAGGCCGGCGCTCACGAAGCCGATGAGCATCAGGGTCGTCGCCGCAGAGGACTGGATGATCGCCGTCACGGCGGCGCCGGACAGCACGGCGACCAGGCGGTGCCGGGCCAGGCCGGTGAGCAGCCAGCGCAGCCGGCCGCCGGCCGCGCGCTGCAGGCTATCGCCGCTCAGACGAATGCCGTACAGCAGGAGCGCGATGCCGCCGAAGAGCGCGATGAGGACCATGGTCACGGCGCGCGCTCGTCGGTCCGCACGGCCGCCGCTGATGGGGTGGCGGGCGCCGCGCCGCCGGCGATCGAGGCTCGCACGTGCGTGGCCGTGCCGAGATCGCCGGGCAGGTGCGCGGTGTCGTTGAGGGACACGAGTCGCGGCGGCCGCACGATCGTGAGCGAGGCGTTGTCCACGCGCAGCCGCCAGAGCGAGTTGAACGAGCAGCCCAGCAGCGCGCACGCGTACACGCTGATCACGCCGCCGTGTGCCACGATCAGGACGTCGTCGCCGTTGGGATGCGCCGCGGCGATGCGCTCCATCGCCGCGCGCACGCGCGCGCTGACGACGTCCAGCGGCTCGCCGCCCGGCGGCGGACAGTCGTGCGGCGCCAGGAGCCACGCGCGATAGGGGTCGCCCTCGCGGGCACGGATCTCGTCGACCGTGCAGCCCTCCCACTCGCCCAGCGACAGCTCGCGCAGCTCCTCGAGCGCGGTCAGCGGCACGCCGCTGCCGGCGAGCGCCACCTCGGCGGTCTCGCGCGCGCGCAGAAAGGGGCTGACGTAGGCGGCGCTGACGCGATAGCCGCGCAGCGCGCGTCCGAGCGCCTCCGCCTGGGCGCGTCCGCGTGCCGACAGCGCGATATCGGTGCGGCCCTGAAAGCGACGCTCCGCGTTCCACACCGACTCGCCGTGGCGGGCCAGCAGAAGCCTCACGCGCGCGTCCCCGCGGCGGCGGCCTCGCGCGCGGCGGAGAGCCGCGCCAGCGTCTCGTCGCGTCCCAGCAGCGCGAGCACGTCGAACAGCGGGGGCGACGCCGTGCGGCCTGTCACCGCCAGACGCGTGAGCTGGGCGAGATCGACCAGCTTCAGCCCCATCGCGGCCACGAGCTCGCGGTAGAGCGCCTCGAGGGCGGTGGCGGTGAACGGCTCGACGGCGCGCAGCCGCTCGATCAGTGTGTCCAGCCGCTTCACCCCATCGGGCGTGAACAGC
>Ga0114129_10000030_pt1 | contig 111905 bp, 108 predicted proteins | sample RhiMetdeltSRZDD1_FD_80071 | JGI IMG/M metagenome (GOLD analysis project Ga0114129, IMG submission 80071) | Populus rhizosphere microbial communities from Tennessee, USA - Rhizosphere MetaG P. deltoides SRZDD1 (version 2) (version 2) | ecosystem: Host-associated > Plants > Roots > Rhizosphere... | reverse complement strand
ATCACGTGGGGCCCCTACGCCCTGACCGCGGCGAGCCCGGGCGAAGATCTGAAGTTCGGAAAAGTGTGGTTGCTTCCCTACAACACCGGCAAGGACCCCTCGCAGACCCACCCGACTGGATTTACCTGGTATGACGAACTGATCATCTCGCGGACCCAGATCGCCGATCCGCGATGAGTCGATCCCCCATGAGGAATTTTCTGCTCGCTTCACTCATGGTGCTGGCAGTCTGCGCGTGCGGCGGAGGTAGCGGCGGCTCGGGAGACGGCACGCCCGCACCTCAGTCGCCGACACCGACCAACGCTCCACCTCCCCTCGCAAACACCGCACTCGGCAATTTGGCCGGCTCGATGGCGCCCGGAACGTGGGCCCAGCTCAATGTCTCGAACCAGGATTCGATCCTCGGTGTGGGCAACGTGTCCGGAACGATGATTCACTTCTGCAATACCATGCCCTGGAACCCGTTCTCCAAGGTCATCGAAATCGTCGGCATGGACCACAACTGGGGGATGCAGCGCCACGTCCGCTACGACGCTGCGACGAATCAGTTCGTACTCGTCGCGGCCGACGACGGCCTCGGGTCGCAAGTCCAGCACGGCTACGATCACAATACCGTCAACCCGTTCACCGGCGACCTCTATCACCGGTTCTACAGCGGCTTTACCGGAACGATTTCCTCGTTCAAGAAAGCGCTCGGCGGGTCCAGCTTTGTCGCTCTTCCGAACGTCTCAGCCTCCGAGCAAGTGGCGATCGGCGCCACCTGGTGGTCGGGTCCCTTCGTCGGCGGCGGAAGCCAGGGCTCGTTCATGCTCTTCAACAGCGGCAACGCCCTCGGCAACGCCAACGACGGCCAGATCCTCGCGTACAACCCGCTGACCAACACATGGTTCTTCAATAAGCAGGCGATGGCGCCCAACTACGGCAGCGGATCGACCTATCACAGCGTGATGGAGTACAGCTCCATCAAGAATGTGGCGGTTTACGGCGGCGGCAACGTCGCGCCCAGCCGTCTCTGGCGCCTGAATCAGGATGGCACCTTCATCGCCATGCCGGGCGTGCCCGCCGGGAAAGCCGTCGGGATTCAAAACGGACTGCTGGTCAATGAGCCCGTCAGCGGTAACTTCCTGCTGCTCAGCGCGGGCGAGTTGTGGGAGCTGAACCCGAGCGGGTCGGGCACTTGGACCCAGCAAACGGGAACCCGCACGCCTCCCGGTGCGGTCGGCGTTCCGGGGCCGGGGACTCCGGAGGCCGTCATCGCCTCGGCGATTTCGGACTACGGCGTGGTGGCGTTCATTACCCAACCCGGCCATACTGGCGCAACCTTCTACCTCTACAAGCACCAATAGCATCTGGATTTTCTGATCGCGAGGAAGGTCCTCGCGGCGCTCGTGCTGCCGCCGACCGGGCCGCTGCTCCTGGCGCTCGCCGGTCTTGCCTTGCTCGGCCGCAGGCCGCGACTCGGGCGCGCGCTCGCCTGGCTGGGTCTAGGCGGTCTGCTGGTGCTGTCTCTACCGCTGGTTTCTCACGCGCTGCTGCGCGCGCTCGCGGCGCCGGCGCTCGATCTGCGGCGGCCGGGAGAGGCCCAGGCGATCGTCATCCTCGGCGGCGGCATTCGCCGCGACGCCGCAGAGTTCGGCGGCGACACGCTCGCGCGGCTTACGCTCGAGCGCGTGCGCTACGGCGCGCTGGTCGCACGCACGACCCGGCTTCCGGTCCTCGTGAGCGGAGGCTCGGTCTTCGGGGGAACTGCCGAGGCCGCGCTGATGAAGCGCGCCCTCGAGCAGGAATTCAACGTCGAGGTGCGCTGGTCCGAAGAACGCTCGCGGGACACGCGCTCGAACGCCGCCGAGTCCGCGTCGATGCTCCTGCCGCTCGGCATCAAGCGGATCCTTCTCGTCACGCACGGCTTCGACGTGCCCAGGGCAGGCGCCGAATTCGCTACCGCGGGCTTCCAGGTCACGCCGGCGCCGACCTTCGTCGCTGCAGAGCGCTTTGGCTTTTATCCGGAAGAGCTGCTGCCTAGCATGAGCGCGCTGCAGGCCAGCTACTACGCGATCTACGAGCTTCTCGCCGAAGCGCTGCGCCGGCTGAGGCAGACCCTCGGCTAGCGACCCGGTTCAGTTCTGCTCCTTGAATCCGATCGCGCTGACCACCCGACTCCACTTCTCCTGCTCCTTGGCCAGGAATGACGCGTACTCCTGCGGCGTGCCGGGCGAGGCGAGGCCGCCCACTTTCGCGAATTGCTCGGTCACGGCGGGCGACTTCAATGCGGCGACTGCGGCGGCGTTCAGGCGCTTCTGGATGTCCGCGGGCGTGGCCGCCGGCACGATCAGGCCGTACCAGTTGTCAGAGGTGACGTTGGGATAGCCGGCCTCGGCCGTGGTCGGCACGTCCGGCAGGGTCGGCGCACGCGTCCCGCTGGTCACCGCCAGCGCCTTCAGCTTTCCGCTGCGGATATGCCCGAGCAGGATCGGCACGTCGAAGATGCCCATCTGCACCTGTCCGCCCACCAGGTCGTTCACCGCCGGCGCGGCGCCCTTGTAGGGGACGTGCACCAGATCGATCCTGGCCTCGGACTTGAGCAGCTCGCCCGCGAGGTGCGTGATGCTGCCTCCTCCGGCCGAGCCGAAGTTCACCTTGCCGGGATTTTTCCTTGCATGCTCGACCAGCTCGGCGACGCTTCCGACCGGGAGCGAAGGGTGCACGGCCAAGACTTCGGGAACCCGCACCACCAGCGTGATCAGCGCGGCGTCCTTCTTGACGTCGTAGGGCAGCTTGGTGAACGAATAAGGCGCAATCGACAGGGTCGAGCCGCTGTTGAAGCCGAGCGTATATCCGTCGGGCGCGGACTTCAGCGCCCGGTCGACGCCGAGCACCCCGCCGACGCCGCCGATGTTCTCGATGATCACCGGCTGGCCGAGCTCGCTCGACATGCCCTGCGCGAGGCCGCGCCCGAAGATATCGGCCGGCCCGCCCGCCGGGAACGGCACGATCATCCGGATCGGCTTGGATGGATAGGGCTGGGCCCACGCGAGGAGCGGGGCGAGCAGGACGCACAGCAGCAGTCTCCTCAAGAGCGCCTCCGTCACTTCTCGAATCCGTCGAATTCGAATCCGTGGAATTCTACTGGCCGGCGTCGGTCCCCGGCGCGCAGGGCGTCCCGAGGCCGCCGGCGAACAGCGCGGCCATCACGGCGTCGGCGGCGACCGCGTGAGCGTGCCGGTTCCAGTGCCGGTCGACCGGCCAATGATCGAGCTTGAGCCGCGAGCGCCGGTACTCGGCCGCGAACAGCGGCCCGAGATCGACGACCTTGAATCCGAGCTCCGTGCCGCGCTCGAGCAGGCGGCGGCGCACTTCGGGCGACTCCTTGGGCGCCAGGGTGGCCCGCCCCTCGTAGAGCGCATAGCGATCCGAGTCGACGAGCAGCACGGTGCACCGCGGCGCCACGCCGGAAGCGCGCGGCAGCTCCGCGAGGAACCAGTCCAGGACCCGACGGCCGTCGCTCGCCGCGCGCAGCGGTGTCGGCGAGGCCGCGGCGGCCGGCGACGCGGCCGCCGCCGGCGTGGGGCCGCCGTGCCCCGTGCCGAGCGCCCGCACCACGTCGCCCGGCGAGAACTTCAGGTTGCTGCGCAGGTAGTCGTAGAGCGCCGAATGTCCGACGCTCTTGCGCAGCGCTTGCGCCATCGGGTTCGGCGTCAGCGGCACGTACGCGGGCGCGAGCTCGTCTCCGCGCCGCGCGAGATACCAGCCGCCGGGGCGCGGCGAGAGGCTCTCGACGAAGTCGCCGTCGGAGATCAGGAACACGGCCGACGCCGGCGCGAACTCGGCGCGCGCGCGACGCGCGAGCTCGACGTAGTCGCTGGCCGAGAGCCCGCTCAGGCCGAGGCCGTAGACCGGCCTGCCGCCGAGCCGCTCGCCGAGCATCCCCTGCAGCGTGTCGCCGTAATCGTTCATGAGCGACTCGATGTAGCTGTCGCCGGCCACGATGAGCGGGCGCGAGCCCGCGCGGAAGTCGAAAGGCGCGACGTGCCCGTAGTTGTTGGTCATGCCGCGGTGCGCGTTCAGCATTGCCCACCCGTACGAATACTTGTACGGCCGCGACGCCTCGTAGCCGCGCAGCGGGTAGTCCTCGGGCGCCGGGCCCGGCTGCAGGCCCGAGTACGTCGGCAGCCCGCGCAATGCGCCCTCGAGCGCCGCGAGCAGCGCCAGGGCGCCCAAGCCGAACAGGGTCCAGGACTTCAGAAAGCGCATCGCTCTAGAAGTTGAAATAGATGAACTCCGACGTGCCTCGCGAGGCGCTGACGATCGCGAGCAGCATGACCGAGGCCGCGAGCGCGCCGAATGCGCTCCACCCTAGAGTCGCCCTGACGCGCACGTTGATCCGGCGCACGCGGCCGAGCGCAGCCATGATTTCCTGCGAATTCGGGCAGAACCACGCCATCGCCAGCAGCGCCGCGATCCAGCCCACTTGGCGCCCGCCGGCGAATGCGGTGAGATCGTCGAAGCGCAGGCCGCCCGCCGCCGCGCCGAGCAGGCCCTCGAGCGCGCCCTTCCACTCGGTCGGCAGCACCCAGCCGTTCGCGCCCGACATCGCCTCTAGCATGCGCAGCGCTGCGTCGAGCGAGGTGGCGCGGAAGAACGTCCACGCGAGCGTCACGGCGACGAACGTGACGAGCACGCCCGCTGCGGCCGCGAAGCGGGAGTCGAGCCAGCGCGAGGATCCGGCGATGCGTCCCGCCGCGGCCTGCCACGCGTGGTTGATCACGAGATACACGCCGTGCAGGCCGCCCCAGATCACGAACGTCCACCCGGCGCCGTGCCACAGGCCGCCGAGCAGCATCGTGACCATCAGGTTCAGGTAGCGCCGCGTCTTGCCGTGGCGGTTGCCGCCGAGCGGAAAATAGAGGTAGTCGCGGAGGAAGCGCGACAGCGTCATGTGCCAGCGGCGCCAGAACTCGCTGATGTTGCGGGCCTTGTACGGCGAGGCGAAGTTGAGCGGCAGCTCCACGTTGAACACGCGCGAGAGCCCGATCGCCATGTCGGAATAGCCGGAGAAGTCGAAGTAGAGCTGCAGCGAGTAGGCGAGGACCGCGCCCCAGGCCTCGAAGCCGGTGAGGAGCTGCGTCGCCGGGCCGTCGAACGCGGGCGCCACGAACGGCTGGATGCCGTCGGCCAGAACCACTTTCTTGAACAGGCCGATGCCGAGCAACGTCATTCCCGAGACCACGTTGTCGATCCGGAAGCGATAGGTCTCGGGCCTGCCGAACTGCGGCATCATCTCCGCGTGGTGCAGCACGGGCCCCGCGACCAGGTGCGGGAAGTAGCTCACGAACAGGAGGTAGGGCACGAACCGCGCCTCGCGCACCTTGCCCTGATAGGTATCGACCAGGAAGGCGATCTGCGTGAAGGTGAAGAACGAGATGCCGATCGGCAGCACGACGTGCGCGAGCTGCGCGTCGAGGCCGGTAGCCGCGCGGAACGATTCGACGAAGAAGTTCGCGTACTTGAAATAAGCGAGCGTCGCTAGGTTCGCCGTGACGGCGGCGATCAGCACGTGCCTCGCCTGCAGCCGGCTCTCGCCCGCGCGGCACCTGAGCAGCAGCTGACCGAGGAAGAAGTTCACCACGATCGACGCGAGCAGCAGCAGCACGTAGCGCGGCGACCAGTAGCCGTAGAAGACGATCGACATCAGGCCGAGCCAGCCCGCCGCGGCGCGCGCCCAGCCGCCCGCGCACAACGCGAAGAAAGCCGCGCAGGTCAGCGGGAAGAAGAAGCAGAGAAACTCGTAGGAGTTGAAGAGCATGGCGCCGCCCGCGAGCTGTTCACCCCGCCCGTTGCTGCGCCGAGCCGGCCGGCGGCGGCCGCACGCTCCGAACGCCGCCGTCCACGGCGACGCCCGTCACCGGCAGCGCGGGCGCCGATGCCAGTCGACACGCGACGACGACGATCACGATCTCGTAATACATCAGGTCCCAGTAGCCGATGTTCACGAACGCGCCGCCGACGGCGTAGCCGACGAGGCTGACCTGGAACGCGCGCGCGAGGTTTCCCGCCCAGGCGTGGTCCGGCCTGGCCCTGGAGAGCGCGATCGTGCGCCGCGCCGTGATCCAGGCAGCGACCCCGAGGGACACGAAGATCAGCAGGCCGACGTAGCCGTGCTCGCCCAGCATCTGGAAATAGACGCTGTGGGCGGCGTGCACGTCCTGGGGATCGGGCGCGTACCGCGAGAACGTGGCCTGGGAATAGAGCTCGAAGCCGCCGCCCACGAGCGGCCGGTCGTTCGCGATGTTGATCGCTGTCTTCCAGGCGTTGATCCGGCCCATCGCCGAATCGTCTTCCTCGTAGGTCGAGATGGTGTTCATCCGGTCGAACCAGTGCTCGGGCATCGCCGTGATCGCGAGCGGAACCAGCGGGATCACCAGCAGCGCGAACATGATCTTCTGGCGGCTCTTGAACCAGAGGAAAACCAGCATCGCGGAGACGGCGATCAACCCGCCGCGCGAGTACGTGCCGAGCACGGCGATGCCGCTCAGCACCATGGCGGCGAGCAGGCCGCGGCGAATCCACTTGGACCCGGACTCCCCGCGCAGGTAGTGCATCAGCGGGATGACCATGATCAGCGCGACCGAGATCGCGTTGTTGTCGGACAGGAAGCTGTCGCCGGGCGGCCCGTAGACGCGGTGGCCACCGCCGGTCAGCAGCGTGAAGGCGCCGCCTTTCGCGCCGAAGAAGCCGACCGAAACCACGATGACCCAGAGCATCCACTCGACGTGCTTGCGCGTGCGCAGCACCATGGCGCTGACCAGCACGAACAGGAACACCTTGAGGACCTCGATCAGCCGGTCGGTTGCCGGGCCCGGCTCGAACGCGAACAGATAGGTCACGCAGGTCCACGCCGGCAGCAGGATCAGGAGCGAGACCACCGCGTTCGGCTCGAAGCGCACCTCGTCCTTCGTGAAGACCAGCCCGAGCAGGGTGGCGGCGGCGACGATGGCGGCGAACGGAAAATCGTACGCGAAGCCGAACGCGAACCGGTGCGGCGTCATGAGGCTCAGCCAGGCGAAGACCAGCACGCCGATCCACGGTCGAAACAGGATGAACGGCAGCGAGCCGAAGATGACGAGACTGATCGCGATGTCTCTCATCGTGGCGCTCGGCCCGGGCTAGGGTTCACCTACGTCGCTTTGCTGGTGCGGCGGGCCTTGGCGAGCGCCTGGCCGGCCAGCTCGAAGGCCACCGCGGCGCTCGAGAGCTTCTGCGCCTCCTGCATGATGATGTCGAGGACGAAAAGATACGTCGCGGTGTTGGGGCGGCGCAGACCCAGCGACCAGTCCATGACCTCCTCCGTGCACACCCCGAGGCGCTGGCCGAGCGCCTCGTAGCCGCCGACCAGCTCGGCGGCGTGATCCACCGAGGACATGCAGGCCGGCGTGCCGAGCGTCACTTGCACAGGCCGAGGATCTTCTCCTCGGCCGAGCAGGCCCTTGCGGGCTTTGCCGCCGCCTGCTGCGGCCCCGGGCGGCAGTTGCGCAGCTCCCTCGCCGTGGGCCCGTAGTAGGTCCAGCCGTCGTTGAGCGGCGGCAGGCTCAGCTCGACTTCGCGCCACTTCGGGTGACCCTTCGCCTGCAGCTCAGGGAACTGCTGGCAGAGCCGGCGCGCAAACCTCGTCAAGTGCTCGACGGTGCCCTGCAGGGTGTAGTCGTAGGTGACGAGGAACGCGCCGACCGAGACGGTGGTGAAGTCCTCCTTGATCAGGTTGGGATAGCTGGCGCTGCGGACCGTCGCGGGCGAATAGATCTTCATCGCCTGCTTGCTCGTCGGATGGCTGGGATCGAACTTCAGCAGCTTGATGAACTTCTGCGCCTCGGGCTTCATGTTGGCGATGATCGGCGCCGGCTGCCCCGCCGCTACCACGGCGACGTCGACCGACTTGTCGGTGATCAGCTTGATCAGCGCCTGGTCGTTGGGCAGGTAGCTCGCCGCGGCGTCGGGCATCGGACCGTCGAACATCATGCGGTACAGCGTATGGGTGATGAACGCGGCGCCGCTGCCCACCAGGCCGCCGTTGATCTTCGCATCCTTGATGTCGTGGAGGAAGTTCAGCTCGGAATCGGCGCGCGCGACATAGTGGATTTCGGTGTTGTAGAGCGGCAGGATGACCCGCAGCGGCCGGATGATCCTCGCCGCCTCGGCGTTGCGGGACGCCCCGCGGTCGACGAACGCCTGATAGACGTCGGCCTGGACGATCGCGAGCTTGACCCCCGGCTCGTGCCGCAGCAGCTTGACGTTCTCGGCGGAGCCGGAGGTCGGCACGACCTCGAGGTCGATGTCCGCCCGCGGCGCGACCATCTTGGCGAGGTCGTTGCCGATCGCGAAATAGGTTCCGCGCTGGTCGGCGGTAACGATCTTGTAGGGCGTGGCCGCCCAAGCCTGCGACTGCAGCAGCAGCGCGCACGCCGCCGCGATGAATGCGATTCTCGACATGGATCCCCCCTTCCTTCTTGTCACCTGCTCTTGCAAAGGGCGAGCGCCGCCACCGCAGGCGGACACCCGGCCGGCTCGTCGCTCCTTGCTTCGGCCGGGACCGTGCGCACCTGCGTGGCGGCGGCTGGCGCCGCGGCTACGGGCGCCGACTCGGTGAGGTCGGCTTTGGTATGGGTGACGCGCTCGCTCACTGGAAGAATGACGGCGTTGGCAGCCGGTGCGGACGAAACTACTGCCGGCAGCGTTGTCGTTGTAAGGGCGGTCTTTGCCGCGTCGGCAGTGGTGTTCCTGGCCGGCGCGTCGACAGCAGCGGTCCTGCTCGACATTTCAGCGCCGGCGCCTCGGGTGTGCGTCACCGCCGCAGTCGTGCGCTTCGGCTCCGGCAGATGCGTGCCTCTCGTCGACGCGGCCGCTGCCCTCGGGGCGGCGATCCTGCCCGCCGCGACCGGCGCCGGCTTCACATCGGCCGGCTGCGCGGCCGCCGTGTGCGGCCGGACAGGCTCGATGGGAGCAGCTTCGGTTTCGGGGACCGCCTCGGATTTCTGGGCCGCTTCCACCTTTGGAACGACCCGCGCCGGGGCCGCCTGCGGCGCCTCGGCCGCGGGTGAGGCAGCGTAGAAGTAGTAGTACGCCACGCCCGCCAGCAACGGCAGGACCGCGAGCAGCGCAAAGGACCGGCCGCTCGGCTTGCGCGCTTGCTCGGTGGCCAGCCGCCACACGGCGGGCAGGGTCTTGAGGGGCGCCTCGACCGGCTCGCCTCCCGCGCGAGGCGCATCCATCTCGAAGGTCACGACCTCCGGCTCGATGCGGAACTCGGCGTTGCAGCTATGGCAGCGCTCGGCGTCGCTGGCGTTGATCGCCTCGCAGGCACTGCACAGCCTGAGATTCAAGGAGGACGAGCACGACGAGCACGACTCGTCGCCGACGTTGTTGTCGTGCCCGCACGCGAGACATTTGAGCGTAGCCATAGTTGTGTCGCGGCCGCAAAAAACGGCGGCCGGTTTTGGAGCCATTCTTCATCCCGGCCCGGGGGGCCGGCAATGGCTAATTGGTGCTAGACGCCCTGACCGATGTTGACAACGCCGGGACGGCCAATCGCGGCTGGCTGTTCGCCTGGTCGCGGCCGCTTTTCGACGCCGAATCAACCGCGAGCGCCGCGGTTAGTGCTTAGAGACTATGTTTGCCCGCGGCGGCGCACGCTCGCTACAGTCGCCGCTGTTTCATCGGTCCAAGCTTCGCCGCCCCTACGGGCGGGCCCGGTAAACAAACAACACTTACGGGGAGCCAGTGAGCAGCAGCACTTCGGTGGCCGTATCCACCACGCAGCATGCTGCCGATTTCGGCGCGCAGCGCATCGTCACGCTGCGCATCTTCGACGGCAACATCCACCGTCTGGGCCTGCTCGCGCTCTGCGAGGCGGCGGTCGCCATCCTCGGTCTGTACGCCGCCATCTTCATCCGCTTCGCCGGCTCCTCGGCCACCCTCGCCGCTTTCGAGGCGTCGCGCGGGCCGTTCCTGCCGCGCGCCTCGGTGATCGCCGGCGTTTTCATCGTCTCGCTCGCCGCGCTCGGCCTGTACCAGCTGCGCCAGCGCACGCGCTTCACCGCGGTGTTCGTGCGCATCATCATCGCGATGGCGGTCGCCCAGATCGCGCTCGCGCTCGTGTTCTACGCCGCGCCCGGGCTCGACGTGGGGCGCGGCGTCATGGGCCTGACGGGCGCCTTCACGCTTGCGGGCCTCGCCATTACCCGCTTCGCCTTCCTGCGGATGGTGGACGAGGAATTCTTCAAGCGGCGGGTGCTGGTGTGGGGCGCCGGCGCGCGTGCCCGCGCGATCGGCAAGCGGCTGCGCCGGCGCACCGACCAGCGCGGCTTCCGCATCGTCGGCTACGTGCGCGCGCCGGGCGACGGCGGCGACGTTCCCAGGGGACCCATGTTCCGCGCCAACACCGGCCTGGTGCGGCTCGCGCTGCGCAACCGCATCGAGGAAATCGTGGTCGCCATGGACGACCGGCGCCGGGGCTTTCCCACCGCCGAGCTGCTGGAGTGCCGCCTGCGCGGCATCCGGGTGACCGACATCCTCACCTTCCTGGAACGCGAAAGCGGCCGCGTCAGCGTCGAGCTGATGCATCCGAGCTGGCTCATCTTCTCGAGCGGCTTCCGCTGCGATTTCCTGCGCCTCGCGACCAAGCGGGCGTTCGACGTGCTGGTCAGCCTCGCCATCCTCGTCGCGGCCGCGCCGGTGGCACTCGCCGCCGCGGCGGCGATCTGGCTGGAGGACCGCGGGCCGATCCTGTACCGGCAGCTGCGCACCGGCCAGAACGGCCGCGCGTTCCGCATGGTCAAGTTCCGCAGCATGCGAGTGAACGCCGAGAGCGACGGCCGTGCGCAATGGGCGAAGGTCGACGACCCGCGCGTGACGCGCGTGGGCGCCTGGATCCGGCGGCTGCGGATCGACGAGCTGCCCCAGGTGGTCAACGTGCTGCTCGGCCACATGAGCTTCGTCGGTCCGCGCCCGGAGCGGCCGGAATTCGTCGCCCAGCTCGCGCACAAGGTGCCGTTCTACGAGGAGCGCCATTTCGTCAAGCCGGGCGTTACCGGCTGGGCCCAGGTGCGCTACAGCTACGGCGCCTCGGAAAAGGACGCGCAGGAGAAGCTCGAATATGACCTCTATTACGTCAAGCACCACAGCCTGGTCCTCGACCTGATCGTGCTTCTGCAGACGGTGGAAATCGTGCTGTTCCGGATCGGCTCGCGCTAGCACGGATGAGCGACCCCGCCGCTTACGGCTATGGCTTCGCCGCGGCCGCGTTCCTCGGCTTCGCCGTCCACCTGGCGTTCGGCTGGCGCGGCGGGTCGAGGGCGTCGATCCTGCTTGGCGTAGTCGTCGCAAGTACCGCCTGGGCGGCGGCCGGTCTCGGGGTCTCGCTCACCGGGCTCGCCGGCCTTTGGAGCGCGCAAGCGGCGCTCGACGCGCTGCGCGCCGGCGGCTGGATGCTCTTTCTCTGCGTGCTGCTGCACGGCCCGCGCGCCAGCCTCCAGGCGGCGGCGCTGCCCGCCGTGCTGCCGCTCGCGGCCTGGTTTTTCTGGCCCGAGGGCTTTCAGGCCTCCTCGCGACTCGGGTTCGGCGTGCTGCTCGCCGTGCCGGTGGCCGGCCTGGTCCTGACCGAGCAGGTCTTCCGCCGCGCGCTGCACCAGGCGCGCTGGGCGGTCAAGCCGTTGTGCATCGGACTGGGCGCCGGGTTCATGTTCGACGTCTACCTCTTTGCCGACGCGCTCCTCTTCGGCCGCATCGACGCCGGCGTCTGGGCGGCGCGCGGCCTGGTCCATGCGCTCGCGATTCCGTTCATCGCCATCGCGACGGTGCGCAACCGGCAGTGGTCGATCGACATCGCGCTCTCGCGCGGGGTGGTGTTTCATTCGACCGCGTTTCTGGGCTGCGGCCTGTACCTGCTGGCGGTCGCCGCGGCCGGCTACTACGTGCGCTACTTCGGCGGGAGCTGGGGCAAGACGCTCCAGATCGGGTTCATCTTCGCCGCGCTGCTGGTCCTGGCCGGGCTGTATTCGTCCGGCACGCTGCGCTCCAGGCTGCGGGTGTTCATCAACAAGAATTTCTTCTCCTACCGCTACGACTACCGCCAGGAATGGCTGCGCTTCACGCGGCTGCTTTCGAGCCGCGACCCCGGCGTGAGCTCCGCACAGCGCTCGATCCAGGCGCTCGCCAACCTGGTCGAGAGCCCCGGCGGCGCGATCTGGCTGCAGTCGGAGGGCAGCGGCTACGTGCAGGCGGCGGTCTGGAACATGCCCGCGCTCGACGCGTGCGAGCCCGGGCACGGCGCCTTCGCCGCCTTCCTGGCGAAGACCGGCTGGGTCATCGACCTGCAGGCGCCGCAACCGAGCGGCGCGCCCGAGCGGCCGGCGTGGCTGCGCGAGCTGACCGCGGCCTGGCTGGTCGTTCCGGTGATCGCGGAAGACGAGCTGACAGGCTTCGCCGTCCTCGCGACGCCGCGCGCCAGGATCGAATTGAACTGGGAAGTGCGCGACCTGCTGAAGACCGCGGCCCGGCAGGTCGGCGGCTTCCTCGCCCAGGTGCAGGCCTCGGAGGCGCTGCTCGAGGCACGCAAGTTCGAATCCTTCAACAAGCTGGCCGCGTTCGTGGTGCACGACTTGAAGAACCTGGTGGCGCAGCTCTCGCTGATGCTCAAGAACGCCGAGCGCCATCGCGGCAATCCCCGCTTCCAGGACGACATGTTCGCGACCGTCAGGCACGTCGAGGAGCGCATGAACAAGCTGCTCGCGCAGCTCTCGACCGGCAGCCGCGGCGAGGAGAGCCTGCGCCCGATCCACCTCGCCAAGGTGGTCGAGCGGGTGGTGGCGGCGAAGAAAGCCGCGGGCGCCCACATCGTCGTGCACGCCAGCGATGCCGCGGTGGCGGCGCTCGGCTACGAGCAGCGCTTCGAGCGGGTTCTCGGGCATCTGGTGCAGAACGCGATCGATGCGACCCGGCAATCGGGCGCGGTGCGCATCAGCGTCGGCGCCGAAGGCGGGAGCGCGGTCATCGAGGTCGCCGATTCGGGATGCGGCATGAGCGAGGCATTCGTGCGCGAGCGCCTGTTCCGGCCGTTCCAGACCACCAAGCGAGACGGCATGGGGATCGGCGCCTTCGAGGCCGCGCAGTACACGAAGGACATGGGCGGGCGCATCGAGGTCGACAGCCGGCCCGGCGCCGGCACGCGATTCAGGCTGATGCTTCCCCTCGAGCAGCACGGAGCGCTGGCGGCATGAGCGAGAAAACCCCCCTGCTGATCGTCGAGGACGATCCGGCGCTTCTCACCCAGATGACCTGGGCCTTCGAGCAGTACGCCCCGGTGTACTGCGGCGACCGGGTAGAGGCCCTGATCCAGATCCGGCGCCACCGGCCCGCCGTGGTCACCATGGACCTCGGACTGCCGCCGCATCCCGACGATCCGAGCGAAGGCCTCCAGCTCCTGCAGGACATCCTGGCGCTGGCCCCGGACACCAAGGTCATCGTGCTCACCGGTCAGAACGACCATGCCAACGCCCTGAAGGCGATCAGCCTCGGCGCCTACGACTTCTACTCCAAGCCCTTCCAGCCGGAGCTGCTCTCGCTGATGATCGAGCGCGCGTTCCGCCTCCACGAGCTGCAGGCCGAGAACCGGCGGCTGAGCGTGACGCGCAGCCCCGGCGCGCTCGGCGAGCTCCTGACCCGCGATCCGCAGATGCTGAAAGTCTGCGCCACGATCGAGAAGGTCGCCGCCACCAACGCCACGGTGATGCTGCTCGGCGAGTCCGGCACCGGCAAGGAGCTCCTCGCCCGCGCCGTGCATGCGCTCTCGCCGCGCCGCGACGCCCGCTTCGTGGCCATCAACTGCGCGGCGATCCCGGAAAACCTGCTGGAGAGCGAGCTGTTCGGCTACGAAAAAGGCGCTTTCACCGGCGCGGTCAAGCAGACGCCGGGAAAAATCGAGGCGGCGCACCGCGGGACGCTGTTTCTCGATGAGATCGGCGACCTGCCCGCGGCGCTGCAGGCGAAGATCCTGCGTTTCCTGCAGAGTCGCATCATCGAGCGCCTGGGCGGGCGCCAGGAGATCCCGGTCGACGTGCGCGTGGTGTGCGCCACCCACCAGGACCTGAGCGCCATGATCGCGCAGGCCCGCTTCCGCGAAGACCTCTACTATCGCCTCGCGGAAATCGTGGTCGACATCCCGCCGCTCCGCGACCGCAAGGGCGACGCCGCGCTCCTCGCGCACGCCTTCGTGCGGCAGTACGCGGCGGAGCACAAGCGCGGCAACATGACGCTGCTCGCGGACGCGGCCGCCGCGATCGAGGCGCACGGCTGGCCCGGCAACGTGCGCGAGCTCCAGAACTGCGTGAAGCGCGCCGTCATCATGGCCGACGGCGAGCTGCTGCGCGCCGCCGACTTCGGCTTTGCCGCGCGCTCGGACGAGCACCCGCGCACCCTGAGGGTGGCGCGCGACGAAGCCGAGCGCGACGCGGTGCTGCGCGTGCTCTCGCGTGTCAATGGAAACCTGAGCCGCGCGGCCGAGCTGCTCGGGATCAGCCGGCCCACGCTCTACGACCTGCTGAACCGATTCGGTCTCAAGGAAGCCAGCCGATGAAAGCCTGCCGCACCGCTCTTGCCCTTGCGCTCGCCGCCTCGATCGGCGCGTGCGGCCGCGGCGAGGATCCGGCCGCCCTGATGGCCTCGGCACAGCACTACCTGCAGCGGCGCGACTTCAGCGCCTCGACGATCCAGCTGAAGAACCTGCTGCTGCTCACCCCGGACAGCGCCGAGGCGCGCTATCTCCTGGGCGTCGCCCTGCTCGAGCAGGGCGACGTGGTCTCGGCGCAGATCGAGCTCGACAAGGCCGTGAAGCTCGGGCTTTCGTCCGACGAGCTGCAGGTCGCGCTCGCGCGCGCTGCGCTCGCCCGAGGCCAGGCCGACAAGCTGATCGAGCGGTTCGGCGCGATGGCGCTGCCGGCGCCTAAAGCAAACGCCGAGCTGCGCGCCCTGGTCGGGACGGCGCACCTCGAGCGTGCACGGCCGCGGGCAGCCGCTCGCGCCTTCGAAGAGGCGCTCGAGCGCGACGCATCCAACGTGACCGCGCAAGTCGGCGCTGCGCGCCTGGCCGCGGCGCGCGCGGACCTGGCCGAGGCGCTCGCGCGCGTGGAGCGCGCGCTCGGAGCGGCGCCCGACAGCGTGCCCGCGCTGCTGCTCAAGGCGGAGTTGCTCGAACAGCAGTCGCAGCCCGATGCCGCCGAGAGCGCCTACCGGGCCGCGGTCGCTGCCGCGCCGAGTCAGCTGGCACCGCGGCTCTCCCTGATCATGCATCTGTTGAACGCCGGCGCGCCAGAAAAGGCCACCGCCGAAGTGGCGGCGATGGAGGCCACGGCACCGCGCGACCCGCGCATGCTGTACGCCAAGGCGCTGATCCTCGTGCGGCAGCAGCAATTCCCCGCGGCGAAACAGGCCGTTCTCCAGGTGCTGAAGGCCGCCCCGGAGCACGTGCCGAGCCTGACGCTCGCGGGAATTGCGGCGCTCAACACGGGCGCGCTGGCGGAAGCCGAAAGCCACCTGCGCAAGGCCGTGTTCAACGAGCCCCAGGCGCTGGGCGCGAAGCGGCTTCTCGCGACGACGCACCTGCGCATGGGCAAGACCGACGTGGCGCTGAGCGAGATGAATGAGCTCCTCAAGCTCAGCCAGGACGCGAGCACCCTGGCCCTCGCCGGGGAGGCGCACCTCGCGAATGGGGACGCGGCAGCGGCGGCGCGGAATTACGAGCTGGCCAAGGCGCTCGCGCCCAGGGACACCTCGGTGCGCACACGCCTCGGGCAGGTCCGCTTCGCCGCCGGCGAGCCGGAGCGCGCGATCAGCGAGCTCGAGGCGGCTTCCGTAGCCGACGCGAAGGACTACCAGGCCGACCTTGCACTGATCGCGAACTACCTGCGCAAGCGCGACGCCGACAGGGCGCTCGCCGCTGTCCGGGCGCTCGAGAGAAAGCAGCCCGAGAACCCGTTGACCTACAACCTCCGCGGCGCCGCGCTGGTCCTCAAGAGGGATCTGGCCGGAGCGCGTGCGAGCTTCGAGCGAGCGCTTGGGCTGCAACCCGCGTACATGCCCGCCGTCAACAACCTTGCCCGGCTGGACTTGCGTGAAAACGACCGCGCCGCCGCAAGGCAGCGCTATCAGGACTTCCTTGACAGGGACCCGAACAACCAGGCGGCGCTGATCGGGCTCGCCGCGGTGCTGCGCACGACCGGCGCCGATGCGGGCGAAATCGAGAAGCTGCTGAAGCAGGCCGTGGCCGGCAATCCCACGTCCGTCTCGGCGCACGGCGCGCTCATCAATTTCTACATGAGAAGCCGCAACGTCACCGCCGCGCGGGGTGCGGCGCAGGCCGCGCAGGCGGCGCTCCCGGGCGAGCCCCGCATGGTCCAGGCGGTCGGCATGACCCAGCTGGCCGCCGGCGAGACGCGCCAAGCGATCGCCAGCCTCACGCGTGTCGCGGAAATGCAGTACGGCGCGCCGGAGCCGCAGGTGCTGCTGGCCAAGGCCTACATGGCGGCGAAGCAGCCCGACGACGCCATCAAGGCGTTGCGCGCGGCGCTCGCTCTGCGGCCCGATTTCGACCCGGCGCAGCGCGAGCTCGCCGCGATCTACGTCGCCACCGGACGGCACGAGGATGCCTTGCGCGAAGCCAAGGCGATCCAGTCCCGCAGGCCGCAGGACGCCCTCGGCTACGTGCTCGAAGCCGAGCTCTACGTGGCGCAGAAAAACCTGGAGCTCGCCGCGCGGACCTACCGCGCGGCACTGCGGAGATTCGACCGCGCCGGACTGGCGGTCCGCACGCATGCCATTCTCGAAGCGGCGGGCAAGCCCTTCGAGGCGGACACGCTGGCGGAGGACTGGATCAGGCGCCATCCGAACGACGCCGCGATGCTCGCCTACCTCGCCGACCGCGACCTGGCCGCCCGGCGCTACGGGCCCGCCGAGGAACGCTATCGGAGCGCGCTGCGGCGCACCCCCGACAATCCCCTCCTCCTCAACAATCTCGCGTGGGTGAGCCACGAGCTCAAGCGCCCGGCGGCGCTCGAGTACGCCGAGCGCGCGCACGACCTCGCGCCCGACAATCCCGCCATCATGGACACCCTGGGGTCGATTCTGGCGGAAGCCGGCCAGGTCGAACGGGGCCTCGAGCTGCTCGGGCGCGCCGCCGACGCCGCGCCGGACCAATACCAGATCCGCCTCAATTTCGCCAAATCGCTCATTAAGACCGACCGCAAGATCGCCGCACGGAGGGAGCTCGAGCAGCTCGCCAGGCTCGATGAAAAGCTCCCCGAGCGGCAGGAGGCGGTCAAACTGCTGGGAGGGTTGTGATGACTACCGTCGCCGTCGTCGGCCTCGGCTATGTAGGCCTGCCGCTCGCGATCGAGTTCGGCAAGAAATTCCGCACCATCGGCTTCGACCTGTCACAGGACAAGGTCGACGCCTACCGCAAGAAGGTCGATCCGACCGGCGAGGTCGGAGCCGAGGAGTTCAAGGCCGCCGCCAAGCTCGAGGTCACGACCAACCCGCGCTCGCTGCGCGAAGCCGATTTCATCATCGTCGCGGTGCCCACGCCCGTGGACGAGGCGCACAACCCGGACTTCAGTCCGCTGGTGGGCGCGAGCACCTCGGTCGGCCAGAACCTTTCGCGCGGCGCCACGGTGGTGTTCGAATCGACCGTGTATCCGGGCGCGACCGAGGAGGTCTGCATCCCGGTGCTCGAGAAGCACTCGGGCCTCAAGTGGCAGCAGGACTTCTTCGTCGGCTACTCGCCCGAGCGCATCAACCCCGGCGACAAGCAGCACACGCTGACCAAGATCGTGAAGGTGGTGTCCGGGGACTCGCCCAAGACCCTGCAGCGCGTCGCCGAGGTCTACGGCAGCGTGGTCAGCGCGGGGGTGCACCGCGCCAGCTCGATCAAGGTGGCCGAAGCCGCCAAGGTGATCGAGAACACGCAGCGCGACCTGAACATCGCGCTGGTGAACGAGCTGGCGCTGATCTTCAACAAGATCGGCATCGACACCACCGAGGTGCTCGAGGCCGCCGGAACCAAGTGGAACTTCCTGCCGTTCCGGCCGGGGCTGGTGGGCGGGCACTGCATCGGCGTGGATCCCTACTACCTCACCTACAAGGCCGAGACCCTGGGCTACCATCCGCAGGTGATCCTCTCGGGGCGCAAGATCAACGACGGCATGGGCAAGTACGTCGCCGAGCAGACGGTGAAGCGCATGATCCTGCGCGGCTTCTGCCCGAACAAGGAAAAGGTCATCGTGCTGGGACTCACCTTCAAGGAGAACGTGCCCGACACGCGCAACTCGCGCGTCGTCGACGTGGTGCGCGAGCTGGAGTCCTTCGGCATCAAAGTGTACGTGCACGACCCGATCGCCTGCCCGAAGGAGGCCGAGCACGAGTACGGCATCCGCCTCACGAAATGGGAGGAGCTGCCGCAGGCCGCTGCCATCGTGGCGGCGGTCGCGCACGACGAGTATCGCAACCACCCGCTCGCCACGGTGGTGTCGAAGCTGGCGCCGAACGGCGTCTATGTGGACGTAAAGAACCGGGCAGACGCGGACGCGTTGCGTGCCCGCGGGGTGGACGTATGGCGGCTTTGAGGGAGCGTAAGCGTAGCTGGCTCGTGACCGGGAGCGCGGGCTTCATCGGCTCCCAGCTCGTCGAGCACCTCCTGCGCCACGGCCAGCAGGTGGTGAGCCTCGACAACTTCGCCACCGGCCACCGCGCCAACCTCGAGGAGGTCGAGCGGGCCGTCGGCCCGCAGGCATGGCGGCAGCACCGCTTCATCGAGGCGAGCATCGTCGATCCGGCGGCCTGCCGCGAAGCCTGCCGCGGCGTCGACATCGTGCTGCACCAGGCCGCGCTCGGCTCGGTGCCGCGCTCGATCGCCGATCCGGTTCCGACCCACCAGACCAACGTCACCGGCTTCGTCAACATGCTGGTCGCGGCGCGCGAAGCGAAGGCGCAGCGCTTCGTCTACGCCTCTTCGAGCTCGATCTACGGCGACGATCCGACGCTGCCGAAGGTGGAAGGCATCACCGGAGAGCCGCTCTCCCCCTACGCCGCGAGCAAGCAGGCGAACGAGATGTACGCCGACGTCTTCGCGCGCTGCTACGGCATGCAGGCGGTCGGCCTGCGCTACTTCAACGTGTTCGGCGCGCGCCAGGATCCCGAAGGCGCGTATGCCGCCGTGATTCCGCGCTGGATCGGCTCCATCCTCACTGGCGAGCCGGTCGAGGTGAACGGCGACGGCGAGACTTCGCGCGACTTCTGCTACATCGCGAACGTGGTCCAGGCGAACCTGCTGGCGGCGCTCACCGATGAGCCGCGCGCGCTGAACCAGGTCTACAACATCGCGGTAGGCGAGAACACCACGCTCAACCGGCTGCTCGAGATCCTGCGCCTGCTGCTGGGGACGGATTTTCAGCCGATCTACCGGCCGTTCCGCGCCGGCGACGTGCGCCACTCGCTCGCCGACATCTCGCTCGCGCGCGAGCGGCTGGGCTACGCGCCGACCCACTCGCTCGCAACCGGGCTCAAGGAGGCCCTGCCGTGGTACCTGAAGCGATTCGAAGGCGCCTCAGCCTTGCAGCGCTGAGCCTCGCGTCCGCGGCGGCAATGACCGCGGCGGCCGACGGCGGCGCGCCGGCCACCATTGCGCACGTCAAGGCGTCGATCGTCGCGGTCGGCACCTTCGAGCGCCTGCGCAACCCGCAGTTCAGCTTCGCCGGGACCGGCTTTGTCGTCGGCGACGGGCTGCTGGTGGCAACCAACGATCACGTCGTGCCGAAGACGCTGAACAGCGAGCGCGGCGAGGCCATTGCCGTCGCCATCCCGGCCGCCGACAGCACGCTGCAGATCCGTCCGGCACGGCGGGCGGCTGCGGACGCCGGCAGCGACCTCGCGCTCCTCAGGATCGAAGGCAAGCCGCTTCCCGCCCTCGCGGTGGGCGACGCGCACGCCGTGCGCGAAGGCGACTGGTATCTCTTCACCGGGTTTCCGATCGGCTCGGTGCTCGGCCTGTTCCCGGTCACGCACCGCGCCATGATTGCAGCGGTGACGCCGATCGCGATCCCGGCGGCGCGCGCCGACCAGCTCGACGCGCGGGTCGCGCGGCGGCTGAACGCCGGCTCCTTCCCGGTGTTCCAGCTCGACGCCACCGCCTACCCCGGCAACAGCGGCAGCCCGGTCTACCATCCGGAAAACGGCGCCGTCGTCGGCATCATCAACAGCGTGTTCGTCAAGGGCACGAAGGAAGCGGCCTTCAGCCAGCCGAGCGGCATCACCTACGCGATCCCGGCGCGCAAGCTGATCGATCTGCTCGAGCATCGCTGAACCGGCGCGACCCTTGCACTCTTTTGCGGGGCGCCCGGGCGCAGTAGCTAGAAGGAGCCATTGCAGCGGCGCTTTTGCAGCCGCTAAACTGCCCGAGTCGCTCTAGTTCGCTAACCCAGCAAAAACAACGAGCTAGCTAGGTCCAAATCGGATGTCCGATCCAGCGCGGAGGGTATGGTGCGCCAACACAGCGTGAAGTCATTTCATTGGTCTTGGTTCGCGGCCGTTCTTGCGGCCGCGCTGCTGGCGGCTTGCGGCTCGCATCCGCCGGCGCCGGAGAAGGCGGCCACGTCGGCCGACTACAACTACGTGATCGGCCCCCTCGATGCGCTGCAGATCATCGTCTGGCGCAATCCGGACCTGTCGACGACCGTCCCGGTGCGGCCCGATGGAAAAGTCAGCGTGCCGCTGGTCGAGGACCTGACCGCCATCGGCAAGACCCCGACGCAGCTCGCGCGCGACGTCGAGAAGGCGATGGGCCGGTTCATCCGCGATCCCGTCGTCACGGTTCTCGTCACGCAGTTCAACGGCCCCTACGGCGAGCAGATCCGGGTGGTCGGCGAGGCGGCGCGCCCGCAGGCCCTGCCCTACCGGCAGAGGATGACGCTGCTCGACGTGATGATCGCGGTCGGCGGCCTCACCGACTTCGCCGACGGCAACAACGCCTCCGTGCTGCGCACCGCGGAGGGCGGGCGGCAGTATCGCGTCCGGCTCAAGGATCTGGTTCGGCGCGGCGACGTCTCGGCCAACATCGACATGCGGCCGGGCGACGTCGTGATCATTCCGCAAAGCTGGTTCTGAGCCGGGCATGATGAATTCGTTCGTACCGCAGCATGTGGCGGACGCGCTGCGCGGCATGTGGCAGGGGCGCTGGGCCGGCCTCGTGGTCGCCTGGCTGGCGGCCATCGCGGGCGGGATCTTCGTCCACCTGGTGCCGGACCGCTACGAGGCGACGGCGCGCGTCTACGTCGACACGCAATCGCTGCTGAAGCCGCTGCTGCAGGGCCTCACCGTGCAGCCGAACGTCGACCAGGAGGTCACGATGCTCAGCCGCACGCTGATCAGCCGGCCGAACCTGGAGAAGCTGGTGCGCATGACCGACCTCGACCTGGAGACCAAGACCAGCGAGGCACGCGAGAACCTGCTCGACGGCCTGAGCCGCACCGTCTACATCAAGAGCATCGGGCAGAACCTCTACAGCATCGGCTTCACGCATCGCGACCGGGCCCAGGCCACGCGCGTGGTGCAGTCGCTGCTCTCGATCTTCGTGGAGTCGGGGCTCGCGCCCAAGGCTAAGGACACCGGCCAGGCCCAGCGCTTCATCGAGGAGCAGATCAAGACGTACGAGCAGAAGCTCTCCGAGGCGGAGAACCGCCTCAAGGAATTCAAGCTGAAGAACATCGACCTGAACGTGCCGCAGGGGCGCGACTTCTTCGGCACCATGGCGACGCTGACCGAGAGCCTGCAGGAGGCGCGCCTGCTGCTGCAGGAGGCCGAGAAGTCGCGCGATGCGCTGAAGCAGCAGATCACCGACGAGGAGGAGCGCCCGCCGGTACTGCTCGGCGCGCTTTCCGAGAACGGCTCTCTCGTCGCCACGCCGGAGCTCGACGCGCGCATCGCCACGCTGACGAAGAACCTCGACGACATGCTGCTGCGCTACACCGACGGCCATCCGGACGTGCTGAACACGCGGCGCATCATCCGGGAGGCGGAAACGCAGCGCGACCAGGAGCGCAAGCGCCTCGCCGACGAGCAGGAGCGGCGCAGGCGCGCCGCCGGCGTCGCCGGGGCCAACCCGGTCTACCCGCAGCTGAAGCTCGCGATGGCCGAGTCCGAGGCGCAGGTCGCGCGCCTGCGTGCGCGGGTGACGGAGCAGGAGCAGCGGCTCGAAAGGCTGCGGCTCGCGGCGCGCTCGGTGCCCGAAAGGGAAGCCCAGCTCACGCAGCTCAACCGAGACTACGCGATCCAGAAGCAGAACTACGACGCGCTCGTCGCGCGCCGCGAATCGGCCCTGATGTCGGGCGAAGTCCAGGCGGCGACCGGCGTGGCGAGCTTCCGCATCGTCGATCCGCCCCAAGTGTCGCCCAATCCGGTCGCGCCGAACCGCAAGATGCTGGTGCTTCTCGCGCTGCTTGCATCGCTCGGCGCCGGTTTGGCTGCCAGCTATTTCTTCAGCCTGCTGCATCCGACGTTCCACGACGCGCGCGGCCTCAAGAAATTCACCCACCGGCCGGTGCTCGGGACCGTGTCCCTGGTTGCCACGCCCGAAATCCTCTGGCGGCGCCGGCGCGGCGCGCTGGCCTTCGTCAGCGGCCTGGGCGGGCTCGGCGCCGCCTATGGCGTCCTCCTGGCGCTGGTTTTCTTCCGCGCCCTACTGCCGTTCTGAGCCCATGAACCTCATCGAAGAGGCAGCCAAGCGGCTGCGACAGCTCGAAGCGGCCGGCGTGGCGCGCGCACCGCACGCGCCGCATGACACCACGGCCGCGGTCCAGCCGCGCCTGGTGCCGGCCGAACCCGCCAAGCGTGCCCTCGAGGCGCGCCCCGCCCCTGCGCGCACGCTGGACCTGGCGCGGCTTCAGGCTTCCGGGTTCATCACCCCCGCGCTTCAGCACTCCAAGCTGATGCAGGAGTTCCGGCTGATCAAGCGGCCCGTGATCAAGCATGCCCTGGAAAGGTCGGGGACGCAGACGCCCAACCGCAACCTCGTCATGGTGACCAGCGCCCTGCCCAACGAGGGCAAGACTTTCGTGGCGGTCAATCTCGCGATGAGCCTGGCCATGGAAGTCGACTGCAGGGTGCTGCTGGTCGACGCCGACGTGCTCGCGCCCTCGATCCCACAGGTACTGCGAATCGAGCCGGCGAAGGGCCTGATGGACGTGCTGACCGGCGCCGGCACCCCGTTGCGGGAGACCCTCCTCAGCACCAACGTCGAGCGCCTCAGCCTGCTCCTCGCGGGCACGCCGCACGCCAACGCGGCGGAGTTTCTCGCGAGCGATTCCATGACCCGCCTGCTCGCCGAGCTGTCGAGCCGCTATCCGGACCGCATCGTGGTGTTCGATTCGCCCCCGCTGCTCGCCACCACCGAGTCGCGCGCGCTCGCCACCCACATGGGACAGGTCATCGTCGCGGTGGAAGCGCAGCGCACCACGCACGCGACGCTCGAATCGGCGCTCTCCACCGTGGAGTCCTGTCCGGTCGTGTACACGCTGCTCAACAAGACGCCGGAATCCAAGGGCGGGTCTTACCACGGCGCCTATGCGTACGGCAGCTAGGACATGGCGCGCCGCTGCTGCTCTCCTCCTGCTGACCGCCGCCACCGTCGCCAGGAGCCAGTACGTGACGCCCGCGCCCGGGGCGACGCCGGGGACGTCCGGGTCCGCTCAGCGCACGCCCGGGACGGCGCCGACGACGCAATCGCTCGATCCCGCTGCCGCAACTGAGAGCAGCCGGTTCCGGTCGGGAGGCTGGGCCGTGCAGCCAAGCATCGCGCTGCGCGAGACCTACACCGACAACGCGTTTCCGGACTCGACCGAGGCGAAGCACGATTTCATCACGCAGGTGACGCCGGGGATCCGGATCGAAGGGCGCACTCCGCGCCTCACCGCCAACTTCAACTATGCGCCGACCGCCCTGTTCTTCGCACAGAACCGCGAGGCCAACGACGTCGTCAATAACCTTTCCGCCTACGCCAACCTCGAAGCTCTGGAGAAGTTCTTCTTCGTCGAGGGATCGGGCTACATCGCCCAGACCTACGTCTCCCCCTTCGCGCCGCGGCCTGCCGACATCACCAACACCACGGCGAACCGGATCGAGACCCGAACCGCGACCTTGAGCCCCTATGTGCGCCACCTGGGGCCCGACCTCGAGTACGAGCTGCGCAACCGATACATCGTGACGAACAGCAACCAGCCGTCGCTCGGCAACTTCCGCACGCAGCAGTGGACCGGACGCGTCGCAGGCCCGGTTCGCCGCTTTGGCTGGGCGCTCGAATTCGAGGACAGCACGGTCAGCCACTACGACGCCCTGGTCAATCGTCCCGACGACAAGGCGCGCCTCTACCGCGCGCGTCTCTACTGGCAGCCCGACCCCGCCTGGCGCCTTTCGGCAAGCGGCGGCAGCGAGGAGAACAACTACATCCTGCAGGAGACGCAGCGCACCACCATCTACGGTGCGGCGCTCGCATGGCGGCCGAGCACGCGCACGACCGCGGATCTCGAATACGAGAACCGGTTCTTCGGGCCGTACCGCCTGGCCCGCTTCACCCATCGCACGCGCGCCACCGCGTGGAGCTTGTCCTATACGCGCAACTACTCCACCTACCAGCAGGAGGTCCTGAGGCTGGCGCCCGGCGATACCACGGCGCTGCTCGACGCCGCATTTACCGCGCGCTTCCCCGACGCCGACCAGCGCCGCGCCGCCGTCGAGCAGTTCCAGCGCGCCAGCGGCACGCCGGAGTTCCTCGCCAGCTCGATCGCCTTCTACACGCAGACCGTGTTCGTGAACGAAGTGGTCGACGCGTCCTTTGCGATCATCGGCGCGCGCAACTCGATCACCTTCACCGCCTACGCCGGCGAGACGACCCAGTTCTCCGCCGATGCCCTGGGCATTCTGCCGGACGCTCTGCTCCAGGCGAGCGTGATCAGGCAGCGCGGTTTCGCCGCCTACGCCGACCACAAGCTCACGCCGTATACGACCATCGGCGCGCGCGCGATCCGGGTCTATTCCGATCAGATCCAGCCGGTGTCCTTCCCTTCGAGGAACGACTACTTCAGCCTGCTCCTGACCCATACGGCAACTCCGAAAACCACCCTGTTCACCGGGATCTCGATCAGCAGGTTCGATACCGAAAATCCGCTCTTCAATCCGAACTGGGATGCGAACTCGGTGTTCGCCGGCCTGAGCCACCGTTTCTACTGAGCCATGTTCGAGCCCTACTTCGGATTTTCCGCAGCCCCCTTCCAGCTCAGCCCCGATCCGAGCTTCTTCTACGGCAGCCGCGGGCACAAGCGCGCGCACGCCTATCTGCAATACGGGCTCTACCAGAGCGAAGGGTTCATCGTCCTCACCGGCGAGGTCGGCGCAGGGAAGACCACGCTGATTCGAAACCTCCTCGGCGAGCTGGACAGCAGCAAGGTCGTGGCGACGCAGCTCGTCTCGACCCAGCTCGACGCCGACAGCCTGGTGCGCGCCGTCGCCACCGCGTTCGGCATCCCGGTGCGCGACCAGGACAAGGCCGGGATCCTGGCCCAGCTCGAGGCCTACCTCCTCGGCCTGGTGCAGGAGAACCGCAAGGCGCTGCTCATCGTGGACGAGGCGCAGAACCTCGCGCCGGCGGCAGTGGAAGAGCTGCGCATGCTGTCGAACTTCCAGGTGGGCAACCGCGCCCTGCTGCAAAGCTTCCTCGTGGGGCAGCCGCAGCTTCGCGACCTGATGCGAAGCCCGGGCATGCAGCAGCTCCGCCAGCGCGTCATCGCGGCCTACCACCTCGGGCCGCTCGACCAGGACGAGACCCGCGCCTACATCGAGCACCGCCTGAAGCACGTCGGCTGGCAGAACGATCCACGTTTCGAGGATGCCGCGTTTCCGGCCATCTACACCCACACCGGGGGTGTCCCCAGGCGCATCAACACGCTCTGCACCCGGCTGCTCCTCGCGGCGTTCCTCTCCGAGAAGCACGCTATCGACGCCGACGACGTCCAGCGCGTGCTCGCCGAGCTGTCCGAAGAGTTCGGCGAAGCCATCACCGCCAACGGCAACGGAAACGGCAGCCATGGCGAGCCGCCCACGCTCGCGGGGCTGGAGAAGCGCGTGGTCGGCGTGGAGAAGGCCATGAACATCACCGTGAACCTGCTGCGCCAGTTCATCCGCGAGCGCTCGGCTACGCAGAGCGCGTCTTAGCCGGCGCGCGCGCGGGTGTCGGCGACTTTTACAGTAACTCGTCCGCCAGGCGCCCTCTTACGCTCATGTAATTGATCTGTCGCGTGTTCCTGCGCTGGCCCGCGCCTTGCTTTGGAAAGGACGTCCGGTCGGGGAGGAGCCCGGCTACCAACACAAAGAGGAAGACCAGAACATGATGAAGCAGACCTTCGTTCGAGCCGCGATGGCAGCCGGATTCCTGGGGGCGGTTCCGGCAGCGCACGCCATCCCGACGATCAGCTTTTCCGTCGATGGTGGCGCGCCAATTACCTGCGCTGACGGCGCCGCCTGCGACACCAATACGACGGCGGGCGTAGTCGCGTTCAGCCAGAGCCTTGGCGATTTCGCAATCAATGTAACCACAGGTCTGTCCCAGCCGGTGCTAAGCGGCGGCTACCCGTTGATGGATCTGAATACCGTGAACATGCAGATCTCGGGCGGAGCGCATACGCTGCAGATCGCGTTCTCGGACACCGGGTTCGACATCTACGGCGGCCGAATCACGACCGACTTCGGCGGCACGCTGAACGGCATAGGCGGCTCGCTGGCGTACAGCGCCTACTACGATGCCGGCAACGCGCTGTTTGGCCAGGGCGCGCTGATCGGCACCGGGAGCTTCGGGCCGGGCGCCTACTCCGGCTCGGCCGACGGCGGCTGGTCTCCCAACGCGCCCTACTCCGTGACCGAGATCCTCACGCTGACGACCGGCGGCGGCATGACGGTGTTCTCCGGCGACTTCGCCGTGAACGTGCCGGAGCCCGGGACCCTCGCTCTGATAGGCCTCGCTCTCTTGGGGCTGGCCGCCGTGCACCGTCGTCGCGTCCCGGTACGCGCGTCGCAACGCTGATAGGCAACAAGGGCGGGCCTCCCGACGCGTGCCCGGCTCGCGTTGCGACGAGCCGCCCTTTTCGATTTCTGACATTCGCCCGGCCTGCTGCGGTTAGAGCGAAAGCACTAGTGTTGTAGCGATCACCGCGCGGCGGATACGCTACCCCCTCGATGGGCAATCTGCGAGACAACCCGGGCGCGCTGCTGTGCGTAGTCGGCGCACGGCCGAACTACATGAAGATGGCGCCGCTGCTGCGCGCCTTCCGCAGCCGCGCCGACCTGCCTCCGGCGGTGCTCGTGCACACGGGCCAGCACTACGACCCGATGCTGAACGACCGCCTGTTCGACGATCTCGCTCTGCCGCGCCCGGACATCAACCTCGAGGTCGGCTCGGGCACGCACGCGGTACAGACCGCGGAGGTGATGCGGCGCTTCGAGCCGGTCGTCGACGCGCACCGGCCCTCGTGCGTCGTGGTGGTGGGCGACGTCAATTCCACGCTCGCCTGCAGCCTGGTGGCGGTGAAGAAGGCCGTGCCGGTGGCGCACGTGGAAGCCGGGCTGCGCAGCTTCGACCGCGCCATGCCGGAGGAGATCAACCGCGTCCTCACGGACCAGATTTCCGACCTGCTCTACACCACCGAGCGCACGGCGCACGACAACCTGGCGCGCGAAGGCATCCCCGCCGAGCGAATGCACTTCGCGGGCAACGTGATGATCGATTCGCTCCTGTTCCACAAGGACCGGGCTGTCCCTGCCGCGCAGACCTTGGCCTATGCTGGGAAAGCCGGGTTCGGCGCCGGGCGCTACGGCGTCGTCACGCTGCATCGTCCGTCGAACGTCGACGAGCCGGTGGCGCTGCGCGCGTCGCTCGGGATCCTGCGCGAGGTGTCGGAACGGCTGCCGCTGGTGTGCGCGCTGCATCCACGCACCGTGGCGCGGATCGAGGCCTACGGCTTCGCCGACCTGCTGCAGGCCGGCCGCATCGCGCTCCTGCCGCCGCAGGGCTATCTGGAGATGCTCGGCCTCATGGCGGACGCCACGGTGGTCCTCACCGATTCGGGCGGCATGCAGGAGGAGACCACCGCGCTCTCGGTCCCCTGCCTCACGCTGCGCGAGAACACCGAGCGCCCGATCACCGTCGAGCAGGGAACCAATACCCTCGTCGGACGCGACCGCGCGCTGATTCTGCGCCTCGTCGAGGAGATCGTCGCCACCGGCGGCAAGCGCGGCCGCACGCCGGAGCTCTGGGACGGACGGGCCGCCGAGCGCGTCGCCGGGCACCTCGCCGGCTGGCTCGCGGCGCGCCCGGTGCCGCTGCATGCCTGAGATCGCCAACGCACTCACCGTCGACGTGGAGGACTACTTCCAGGTCTCGGCGCTCGCGCCCCACATCGCGCGCGCGGACTGGGAGCGCATTCCCTGCCGGGTGGAGCGCAACGTGGAGACGATCCTCTCGCTTTTCGCAGAGTCGGGCGCGCGCGCGACCTTCTTCACGCTCGGCTGGATCGCCGAGCGCTACCCGGGGCTGGTCAGAAGGATCGTCGCGGAAGGCCACGAGCTGGCGAGCCACGGCCATGGCCACCTGCGCATCCACGAGCAGACGCCGGCCGAATTCGCCCAGGACATCGCCCGCGCCAAGGCGCTGCTGGAGGACCTCTCGGGAACCGAGGTGAAGGGCTATCGCGCGCCCAGCTTCTCGATCGGGCGCCGAACCCTTTGGGCCTTCGAGCGCATCGCTCAAGCAGGCTACCGCTATAGCTCGAGCGTCTATCCCGTGCGGCACGACCTGTACGGGATGCCCGATGCGCCGCGCTTCGCGTACCGGCCACGCGCCGACCTGCTCGAAATCCCGGTGACCACTGCCGCGGTGCTCAACCGCAACCTGCCCGCGGGCGGCGGTGGCTACTTCAGGCTGCTGCCCTACGCGGTCTCGCGCGCGCTGCTCCGGCGCGTGAACCAGGTGGACGCGCGTCCCGGCATCTTCTATTTTCATCCGTGGGAGATCGATCCCGCGCAGCCGCGCGTGCCGGGCACGGGCCTCAAGACCCGGTTTCGCCACTACGTCAACCTGCGCCGGACCGAGCCGCGGCTTCGGCGCCTGCTGCGCGACTTTCGCTGGCGCAGGATGGACGAGATCTTCCTCGGTGCGAGCTAGCGCCGCCCTTGCCTTGGTGCTCGGGCTCGCCGCGTCGGCCGCGGCGCGCGCGGACACCGTGCTCGTGGGGCGCCAGCACGCCTTGAAGACGCCAAGCGCGGCCGCCAGCTTCGCTCGCGACGGCGACGTCGTCGAGATCGAGCCGGGAATCTACTACGGCGATGCGGCCATCTGGACTCAGAACCGCCTGACGATCCGCGCGCGCGGCGGCCGCGCGCACGTGCGTGCGGACGGGGCCCACGCCGAAGGCAAGGCCATCTGGGTCATCAAAGGGGCCGGTTACACGATCGAGGGCATCGAGTTCTCCGGCGCGAAGGTCCCGGACCGCAACGGCGCCGGCATCCGGCTGGAGGGCCCCGGCCTGACGGTGCGCAACAGCTACTTCCACGACAACGAGAGCGGCATCCTCGCCGGCGGCGACTTGGAAAGCGACGTCGTCATCGAGCGCTCCGAGTTCGCGCGCAACGGCGCCGGCGGCGGCGCCAGCCACAACCTCTACATCGGCACCGTCCGCACCTTTACGCTGCGCTACAGCTACAGCCACCACGCGATCGTCGGCCACAACGTCAAGAGCCGCGCGATCAAGAGCTACATCCTCTACAACCGCATCGCCGACGAGCAGGACGGCCGCGCGAGCTACGCGATCGACCTGCCCGACGGCGGCCTGTCGTTCGTGATGGGAAACCTGATCCAGCAGGGTCCCCAGACCGACAACCGCACCATCGTGGCCTACGGCGCCGAAGGCTACAAGAATCTCCTCAACGAGCTCTATTTCGTCAGCAACACGGTGGTCAACGACGACCCGAAGGGCGGACGTTTCCTGGTCATCCGGCCGGGCGCGGATGCGGTGCGCGTGATCAACAATCTTTTCGCCGGTCCAGGCGAGCTGCTCAGCGGCAAGGCCGACGCGCGAAGCAACCTGCGCACCACGAAGGCGGACCTTGTAAATCCTGACAAACTGGATTACCGACTCAAAGCGGGCGGCGGCGGAATCGGCAAGGGGATCGATGCGGGAAACGCCTACGGGTACTCCTTGCGCCCCACGATGGAATACCGCCACCCGCTGGGCAACGCTCCGCGGGCGAGCTCCGGGCCGCTGGACCTCGGCGCGCACCAGCACACCCAATAGCCCTTACGGGCTACGGTTGGCCTGCGCGCGCAGGCACGCGAAAATTCCGCTCGGGACAAGCAGTTAACCGGCTAAAAAGTCCAATACCAGCACGGGTCCAAAAGCGCATGAAGGTCCTGACGTTCAGCACGCTCTATCCGAATGCAGCGCGGCCCGCGCACGGCATCTTCGTGGAGACGCGCTTGCGCCAGCTCGTCGCGGGCGGCCAGGTCGAATCGACCGTCGTGGCGCCCGTGCCGTGGTTCCCGTTCACGCATCCATCGTTCGGTGCCTACGCGGCGCAGGCGCGCGCTCCCCGCGCGGAGACCAGGAACGGCATCGAGGTGCTGCATCCGCGCTTCCCGGTGCTGCCGAAGATCGGCATGACGCTCGCCCCGCTCCTTCTCTACCGCGCGGTGCTTCCGCAGGTGCAGCGCCTGTGGCGTGAGCGCGGCTTCGACCTCATCGACGCGCATTACTTCTATCCCGACGGGGTCGCCGCGGCGATGCTCGCGCGGCGCCTGGACGTTCCGGCGGTCATCACCGCGCGGGGCAGCGACGTCAACCTGATCGCGCAGTACCGCTTTCCGCGACGCATGATCCGCTGGGCCGCACGTCAGGCCGCCGCGGTAGTCGCAGTATCGCAGGCGCTGAAGGACAAGCTGACGACGCTCGGCGTCGCGCACGAGCGCATTCATGTGCTGCGAAACGGCGTGGACCTCGAGCTCTTCCACGCGGACGACCGGGACAGCGTGCGCGCGGAGCTGCAACTGCGCCGCCCGACGCTGCTCAGCGTAGGCAACCTGCTCGCGTTCAAGGGCCACGGCCTCGTCATCGAGGCGCTCTCGCTCCTGCCGGAGTGCGAGCTCGTCATCGCCGGAGACGGCCCGGACCGGGCCGCGTTCGAAGCGCTTGCCCGTCAACGCGGCGTATCGGAGCGCGTGCGCTTCGTCGGATCCCTCCAGCAGCAGGACTTGCGCCGCTACTACTGCGCGGCCGATGCGCTCCTTCTGGCGTCGAGCCGCGAGGGCTGGCCCAACGTGCTCCTCGAGGCCATGGCCTGCGGCACCCCGGTGGTGGCCACCGCGGTCGGCGGCGTGCCCGAGATCGTGACCTCGACCGACGCCGGAGCGATGGTCGAGGAGCGCAGCGCCCCCGCGCTGGCGCGCGCGGTTCGCGAGCTGCTCGCGCGGCCGCGCGAGCGCGCCGCGACGCGCCGCTTTGCCGAGCAGTTCGGCTGGGACGCCACCTCGAAGGGGCAGCTCCAGCTTTTCAGGCAGGTCCTTGCCGCGAACTCTCCACCGCGCGCCATGCAGATGGCGCGCGCCGGCTGAGACCCCTCGCCATGTGCGGCATCTTCGGCGTCCTCAACCTCGACGGCAGCCCCGCGGAGCGCGCGGCGCTGCAGGCGATGGCCAGGGTCAGCGTGCATCGCGGCCCGGATGATGAAGGCTTCCACCTCGACGGCGCATGCGGAATCGGCATGCGGCGCCTTTCGATCATCGACCTCGCAGGCGGGCACCAGCCGCTTGCGAACCGCGACGGCAGCCTCGTCGTGGTGTGCAACGGGGAGATTTACAACTTCCGCGAGCTGCGTCGCGAGCTGGAGACGCTCGGGCAGCGCTTCGCCACCGGCTCCGACAGCGAGGTGATCCTGCACGGGTACGCGCAGTGGGGCGACCAGGTCGTCGAGAAGCTGAACGGCATGTTCGGCTTCGCGCTGTGGGACGCACGGCGCGGACGCCTCGTCATCGGCCGCGACCGCCTCGGAATCAAGCCGGTTTACCTCTACCGCGACGCCAGGCGGCTCGCCTTCGCCTCGGAGGCGAAGGCGCTGCTCGCGCTGCCCGGGGTCCAGACCGCCATCGAGCCCTCGGCGCTGCACGGCTACCTGAACCTCGGCTACGTCGCCGCTCCCGCTTCGCTCTTCAAGCGCATCACCAAGCTGGCACCGGCAACGCTGCTCGTGATCGAGCGCGGACGCATCGAGCAGACGCGCTACTGGCGCATCCCGCACACGATCGAGCGCGAAGTTCCCGAAGGCGAGTGGATCGAGCGCGTCCGCGCCCGCCTCGACGAGGCGGTGCGCATGCAGATGGTGAGCGACGTGCCGATCGGGGCGTTCCTCTCGGGCGGGATCGACTCCAGCGCGGTGGTCGGCCTGATGGCGGCGCACAGCGCTCGCCCCATCCGCACCTACTCGATCGGCTTCGCCGGTGCCGCGGCCGACCAGTACTACAACGAGCTGCCCTACGCGCGCCGCGTGGCGGCGCTTTTCGGCACCGAGCATCGCGAGATCCTGGTGCGCCCGGACACCGCGGCGCTCCTGCCGCGCCTGCTCTGGCACATGGACGAGCCGGTGTCCGACAGCGCCTTCATCACGACCTACCTCGTGTCCGAGTTCGCGCGCCGCGACGTGACCGTGATCCTGTCGGGCGTCGGCGGCGACGAGCTGTTCGGCGGCTACCGGCGCTACCTCGGCGACCACTACCAGGCCTACTTCGACCGCCTGCCGTCCTGGCTGCGCCGCACCGCCACGGCCGCGGGACGGCGCTTGCCGAGCGACCGGCATGGGCCGCTCCTGAATTTGTCGCGCCTGGCGAAAGGCTTCCTGGAAAGCGCGGCGCTTCCCTTCGAAGAGCGCTATCGCGCCTACGTCGAGGTGTTTCCGCGCGACGAAGCCGCGCGCCTGCTCGGCGGCGAGGGCGGCGCCGGCGCAGACCGCATCGCCGAGGCATTCCTCGACGCGCCCGGAGACGACGGCCTGAACCGCATGCTGAGCGTGGACGCGCAGACCCAGCTTGCCGACGACCTCTTGCTTCTCACCGACAAGATGAGCATGGCCGCGTCGCTCGAGTGCCGGGTACCGCTGCTCGACCACGAGCTCGTCGAGCTGGCGGCGCGCATGCCGCAGGCGATCAAGATCCGCGGCGGGCGGCTCAAGCACGCGCTGAAGGAAGCGGTTTCGGACCTGCTGCCTGCCGACATCATCGAGCGCAAGAAACGCGGCTTCGGCACGCCGATGGGCGCCTGGCTGAAGCACGATCTCGCCACGCTGATGCACGAGCTGCTTTCGAAAGCCTCGGTCGAGGCGCGCGGGCTGTTCCGCTACCCGGCGGTGCGCGAGCTGATCGCGCAGCACGAGTCGAGCCGGATCGACGGCACCGACCGGATCCTCGCCCTGATGAACCTCGAGATCTGGGCGCGCATGTACCTCGACGCGCGCTCCTCGAACGACGTCGCCGCCGAGCTCGAGGAGGCGATCGCGTGAAGATCCTCTACCTCTGCCACCGCTTCCCCTTCCCGCCCCGTCGCGGCGGCAAGATCCGGCCGTTCAACATGATCCGGCACCTCACGGCGTCGGGCCATCAGGTGACCGTGGCGTCCCTCGCGCGCTCCGCGCAGGAGGCGGAGGACGGCCGCGGCATCGCGGCGCACTGCGCCCGCTACGAAGTGGCCGAGGTTCGCGAGCTGGCGCAGATGGCCCGCATGGTGGTGCGGCTGCCTACCCCGACCCCCTCCTCCATGGGTTACTTCTACTCGCCGGTGCTGGCGTGGCGCATTCGCGGCCTGCTGGCGCGCGAGCGCTTCGACCTCGTGTTCGTACACTGCTCCTCCGTCGCGCAGTACGTCGCAGGCGTGCGGGGCGTGCCGAAGATCCTCGACTTCGGCGACATGGACTCGCAGAAGTGGCTGGAGTACGCGCGCTACAAGCCCTTTCCGCTCTCCGTCGGCTACTGGCTCGAGGGCAGGAAGCTCGAGCGCGAGGAGCGGCGCCTGGCGCGCGGCTTCGACATGTGCACGGCGACCACTCGAGCGGAATGGGAAACGCTGGAGCGCTACGAGACCGGCACACCCACCGACTGGTTTCCGAACGGCGTCGACAGCGACTACTTCAGGCCGGGCGACGAGCCTTACGACCCCGACGCCATCTCGTTCGTCGGCCGCATGGACTACTACCCCAACCAGCAGTGCATGTTCGATTTCTGTGCCAACGTCTTGCCGCTCCTCCGGCAGCGGCGGCCGAACTTGCGGCTGTCGATCGTCGGCGCCGATCCCGTCCCCAGCGTAAAGAAGCTCGCCGAGCTGCCCGGCGTCACCGTCACGGGCTCGGTCCCGGATGTCCGGCCGTACGTGCGCCGGTCCGCGGCCATGGTGGCGCCGCTCAAGATCGCCCGGGGAACGCAGAACAAGATTCTCGAGGCCATGGCGATGGGCGTGCCCGTCGTGACGAGCCCCGCCGCCGCGGGCGGCGTCGACGCCGTGCAGCAGGAGCATTTCCTCGTGGCCGACGATCACGCCGAGCAGTGCGCGGCGCTGCTCCGTGTCCTCGAGGACGTTCGGGAACGCCGGCGCCTGGCACTGGCGGGCCGCGCCCGGGTGCTCAGCCATCACGCCTGGCCGGCGTCCATGCGGCGGCTGGACAGCATCATCGAGCGCACGGTCTCCTCGCATGGCCTCGCGCCGCGACCATCCGTTCAGCCGGCCAATGCCTAGCCGCGCGCAACCCGCCGCCAGCATCCGCCCGGCCTCGCGACCGCGCCTGCTGTTCATTTCTCCGCGCTATCTCTTCCCCGCCGATTCGGGCGGAAAGATCCGGACCGTCAGCATCCTGCGCGGCCTGCTCGGCGGCGCGTTCGAGGTGCAGCTCGTCTCGCCAATGCCCGAGCGTTCGGCGGTGGACGCGGCGCAACTCGGCCAGATCTGCGACCGCTTCACCGGGTGGCCCGCTCCCGCGCGCGGCGCGGCGTTCCAGTGGACCCGGATGCGCCACCTCGTCTCGGGGCTTCCGGTCGCGGTCGCCACCGACTACTCGCGCGCCGGGCGACAAACGGTCGGCGAGGAGCTCGGCCGCAGGCCGGACCTGATCGTGGTCGACTTTCCGCACACCGCCGTGCTGGCGCCCGGCCCCTATCCCTGCGCCAGCGTGCTCTTCACCCACAACGTGGAAGCCGAGATTTTCCGGCGGCACGCCGAAACGGCGCGCGATCCGCTGCGGCGGGCGGTATGGCGCAGCCAGGCAGCCAAGATGGCGCGCTACGAGCGCGGCCTCCTCGGACGCTTCGACGCCGTGGTGGCCGTTGCCGAGCGCGACCGGGAGTACTTCCGGCGCGCCTACGGCGCGGACAACGTGTCGGTCATTCCGACGGGCGTGGATCTCGACTACTTCTCCTACTCCGCGACTCCCTCGCTCGAGCCCTCGGATCCCGCGACCGTCGTATTCACCGGCTCGATGGACTGGATGGCAAACATCGACGGCATCGGGTACTTCATGGACCACGTATGGCCAAGCGTCGCGCGCGCGCGCCCGAACGCGAGATTCGTGGTCGTGGGACGGCAGCCGCCGCCGGCCCTGGTGGAGCGGGCGAAGGCGCGAGGTCTCAACTGGGAATTCACCGGCTTCGTGGATGACGTGCGGCCGTATGTGCGGCGCGCGCACGTCTACGTCATCCCCCTGCGCGTCGGCGGAGGCACGCGCATCAAGGTCTACGAGGCGATGGCGCTCGGATGCCCGGTGGTCTCCACGCGCATCGGCGTCGAAGGCCTGCCGGTGGAAGACGGCAGACAGTTCCTGGCGGCCGACGGCCCGGGCGACATGGCGGCGGCGATCCTTTCGCTGCTCGAGCAGAGCGACGAACGCCGCCGGCTTTCCGCGGCGGCGCGGCGGTTCGTCGAGGAGCGCGTCTCGACGGCGAGCGCCGCCAAAGTATTCGAACAGATCTGCCAGCAAGCGCTCAGGAGGGCGCGCACGCGATGAAAATCAGCATATTCGGCCTTGGCTACGTCGGCGCGGTGTCGCTCGCCTGCCTCGCGCGCGACGGCCACTTCGTCACCGGCGTCGACATCGACAAGGCCAAGCTGGACCTGATCCGCGCGGGAAAGACCCCCGTGGTGGAAGAAGGCATGGTCGACCTGATGGCCGAGGTGGCGGCGAGCGGCCGCGTCTCGGTCACCGACGACGTGGCGATGGCGATCTCGGCCTCCGAGCTCTCGCTGATCTGCGTCGGCACGCCTTCGGCCGCCAACGGCAGCCAGGACCTCGGCGCCACCCTGAACGTCACCCGCCAGCTTGGACGCGCCCTGCGCACGAAGGCCGCGCCGCATGTCGTGGTGTTTCGCTCCACCCTGGTGCCCGGCACGGTGGAGGACGTCCTGCGCCCGATCCTCGAAGAGGAATCGGGCAAGCGCGAGGGAGACGGGTTCCACATCTGCTTCCAGCCCGAATTCCTGCGCGAGGGCACGTCGATCCGCGACTACGACAAGCCTCCCTTCACCATCGTCGGGGCGAATCACGACTACCCCGTGGCGCGGCTGCGCGCGCTCTTCGGACACCTGCCCTGCGAGCTCCACGTCGCCTCGATCCGCGCCGCGGAGATGGTCAAGTACTGCTGCAACAACTTCCACGCCGTCAAGATCACCTTCGCCAACGAGACCGCGCGCCTTTGCGAGGCGCTCGGCGTGGATCCTTTCCAGGTGATGGACCTGGTCTGCAAGGACCGGCAGCTGAACATCTCGCCGGCGTACCTGAAGCCCGGCTTCGCGTTCGGCGGCTCGTGCCTGCCCAAGGACCTGCGCGCCACCATGTATCTGGCGAAGCGAAACGACGTCGAGCTGCCGATGCACGGCGCCGTCCTGTCCTCGAATCGCGTCCACATCGACCAGGCCATCGCCAAGGTCCTGGCGAGCGGCAAGCGCCGCATCGGCATGATCGGGCTGTCCTTCAAGACCGGCACCGACGACTTGCGCGAGAGCCCGCTGGTGCTCGTCGCCGAGCAGCTGATCGGCAAGGGACTCGGCCTGCTGGTCTACGATCCCGAGGTGCACCTGTCGCAGCTGCTCGGGGCGAACCGGCGCTTCATCGAGCAGCACCTGCCGCACATTGGGCAACTCTTGCGCGGCGACATTCAGGCGGTGATCAACGAATCCGAGGTCCTCATCGTCGGGCTGAACGAGCGTCGCGTGTTCGACGCCCTGAAGCGGCACGTGCGAAAGGACCAGCTGGTGCTCGATCTGGTCAACCTTCCGGACCGCGCGGCCCTGCCCGCCGCGGTCGAGGGGCTGTGCTGGTGACCCAGGCCGGCGTGCGCCCCCTGCTCAAGCGGCTGGCCGCGCACCTGCCGGCGGGCGCGCAGCACGAGCTGCGCCGCATCTTCTTTCGCTCCCAGATCCGCCGCCGCAGCTTCTTCACCGACGAGAAGGAGTACGGCCTGCTCGAGCGCTTCCTGCGCCCCGGCGACTGGGCGCTCGACGTCGGGGCGAACGTGGGCCACTACACCATGCGCATGGCCGAGATCGTCGGCCCCGCCGGGCGCGTGGTCGCTTTCGAGCCGATCCCCGACACTTTCGCGCTGCTCACGGAAAACGTGCGCCACGCCGCGCACGCCAACGTCTCGCTCCTGAACTGCGCCGCCTCCGAGCGCACCGCCACCGTCGGCATGGAAATTCCCCGCTTCCCGGACGGGCTGGAGAACTACTACCAGGCGCACGTGGTCAGCGGCGCCGCAGGCCTCACCATCCTCGCCCTCTCGATCGACAGCCTGGCGCTGCCGGCGGTGCGCCTGGTAAAGATCGACGCCGAAGGCCACGAATTGCCGGTGCTGCACGGGATGCGCAAGCTGGTGGAGCGCGACCATCCCGTCCTGATCGTCGAGACCAGCCCCGGGGAAACCACGCGCCTGCTCGAGAGCTGGGGCTATCGCGTCGAACGCCTCGCCGGGTCGTCCAACGTCCTTTGCACGTAGCGCGCCGCTAGCGCGCTGGCTTGATGCCGTTTAGCTCCATCACCCTGCGCTGAAGCGCCTTGGTGCCCGGCGCGGCGGAGAGGCCTTTTTCGGCCCACTCCCGGGCCGAGGCGAGGTCGCCCAACGCCTTGAAGTAGTCGCTGAGCGCGGCATAGGGCGGCCAGTGATCCGGCTTGAGCGCGATGGCGCGATTCAGGTCGACCACGCCCTGCGGAGCGTTTCCGAGCCGCAGCAGATTCTCGCCCCGCCGGGTGAGGATCTCCGGCAGGAGGGCAAAGTCCGGCGCCACCCTGTCGACCACATAGTCGAATTCCCTCACCGCCGTGGTCAATTCGCGGTCGCGATCCTGCTTCGTGCTGGTGAAATAAAGCGCCCGGTTCGCGCTCTCGAGCCCGAGGCAATAGTGATGCATGTGGATGAAATTCTCCTGGCCGAAGACGCCCGTCCAGCGCTCGATCTGCTGCGGATCGTTGCCCCCCGGCACGTTCTGGCGGTAGAGCTGCGTGTACTTGCAGTAGGCCGGCAGCATGGCAAGCTGCTTCGGATCGAACTGGCTCTGCGCCCAGGCACTCGCGCCATGCAGCGCGAGCAGCGCGACGGGCCATGCCATGAGGGTGTTTCGCATGGCCGTCACACCGACACCCGGTGCTGCTTCAGCCACTGCTCGAGCATCATCAGGATCCAGACCATGGTTCCATAATAATCCGCGTGGCTATTCACGTGCGCGCCGGTGAGCTGATCGATGAATTCGGCGCGCACGATGTGGCGTCGCTTCAGGTCCGAGAGGCTTTCGAACGCGAGCTGGCGCAGCGGCGCGTGCGAATGCAGCCAGCGCCCGAAGGGCAGGCCGAACCCGTGCTTGGTCTTCGTGATGATCTCGGGCGGCAGGAAATCCTGCAGGGCCTTCTTGAAGAAGTAGCGCAGCCGGGGGCCGCGCAGCTTCAAGCCGGGCGGCAAGCGCGCCGAGAACGCCACGACCTCGTCGTGCAGCAGCGGAAAGCGCACGTCGACGCCGGCCAGCTCGGATGAGCGCACGACCTTGGGCAGGTCGTTGTCGGCGAGCGTGTACTTGAAATCGAGCGCCAGCATGCGGTTGATCAGCGAATCCGCGTTCGAGGACCGGTAGGCTCGCTCGACCTGGTCCGCAGGGGCAGCGCGGCACACGCCGCCCAGGAATTCGCCGGTGAACACGGTCTCGGGCCCCAGGCGCTGCAGCAGATTGTAATGATCGTAGCGGGCGGGCATCGGCATGGACGCGTGCGCCATGTAGCGACGCGCCTTTCCGATGATGCCGACCCCGGGCAAGAGTCCGACAGCGGGCTCGAGGACCGCTTGCCGCAGCGGCTGCGGCAGGTCGCCGTAGAGCGAATAGAAGTACTGCGTGGCGTAGCGCGCGTTGCCGCCGAACAATTCGTCGCCGCCGTCGCCGCCGAGCAGCGTGTCGACGCCGTCGTCGCGCGCCAGCTTCGCGCAGTAGTAGGTGGGCACCGCGGAGGCGTTGCCGAAGGGCTGGTCGTGCACCGCCGCGACGCGTGGAACCGCGCTCACGACGTCGCCGGGGGTCACGTAGTACTCGCGGTGCCGGGTTTCGAAGCGGCGCGCGGCGATCCGCGCATACCCGACCTCGTCGAAGCCCTCGGCGTCGAAGCCGATGGAATAGGTGCGCGGCGCCTCGCCGGTCACTTCCCTCAGCATCCCGGCCACCGTGGAGCTGTCGGTGCCGCCGCTCAGGAACGCTCCGGTCGACGCTTGCTCCGCCGCCTCTGCGACGCTTTGCCGGAGCAGCGCCAGGAATTCTTCCTTCAGGGCGGGAAATGCGCGTTTCTCGTCCTCGACGAACTCGACGCTCCAGTACGGCGCCGCACGGCGCTGGCCGTTGTCCCAGATCAGGAAAGTTCCCGGCTCGAGCCGGCTGCGGTCGACATACACGGTGTCGGGGCCGGGGATCACGTGGAAATGGACGTAGTCGTAGATCGCCTGCGGCCTGATCCGGCGCTCGGCGTCCGGGTAGGCGCCGATGGCGTCGAGGTTCGACCCAAACACCAGTTTGTGAGCGTCGGCGGCATAGCAGAGCGAGCGCGTGCCCATGCGGTCGCTCGCCAGAATCGCCTTGCGCGCGGCGCCGTCGAGGATGGCGAGCGAGAAGCTGCCCGCCATGAGCTTCAGGATCTGCTCGCCCCTCTCGTCATATCCCGCCGCGATGGCGCGGGCGAGGCCATCGCGCCGCGCCAGGTCCGCGAGCCGGGCGTCCGAAATGCGCGCGCGACCGGAGACGACGACCAGGCGCTCCCCGTCCTGGCACAGATCTCCGTTGGCTTCGCGGGCCGCCAGCGCCACCGCGCCCCAGGGCGTGGTCTTCGTGCGCACCGGGCTCGCGTCGAACCGGGCGAGCGTCGCCGCCATGGCGGCGATGTCGGCGCTCGAAGAACCGCCGGGGTTGGGGTCGAGCCAGCCGCAGATGCCGCTCATACGAGGATTTCCGCGGCGGGAGGATGACTCAAGAAGGCCGCCGGACTGGCGGTGAGCCCATAAGCCCCGGACTGGAACACCACGATCAGGTCTCCCACTTCGGCCTGCGCCATCTCCATGTGGTCCGCGAGCAGGTCGAGCGGCGTGCAGAGCGGTCCGACGACGGAGACGATTTCTCTGTGCGCGCCGCGCACGCGGTTTCCGACCACCACCGGATAGTTCTTGCGGATCACCTGGCCGAAATTGCCCGACGCCGCGAGGTGGTGGTGCAGGCCGCCGTCGGTGACGAGAAAGCAGTGGCCGCGGGAAATCTTCCGGTCGATGACGCGACAGACATAGATGCCCGCCTCGCCGACGAGGAATCGGCCGAGCTCGAGGACGACCTGCGCCTCGGGCAGGCGCGAGTCCAGCCCGTGCAGGATCGCCGCGAGGTTGCCTGCGACGAGCGACACGTCGAGGCGCTCGTCGCCGGGAAAATAAGGAATGCCGAAGCCGCCGCCGATATTGAGGATCCGCACCGGGCCCGGCGCGTACGGCGCGAGCCGCAGCGCGAGCTCGACGCTCTTTCCCTGCGCCTCGGCGATCGCGTCGGCGCGAAGGTTCTGCGCGCCGCTGAAGATGTGGAAGCCCTGGAAGTCGAGCGCAAGCTCGCCGATTCTGCCGAGCATGGCGGGGACGCGCTCGGCGTCGACGCCGAACGGCTTGGGCCCGCCGCCCATCTTCATCCCGGAGCTCTTGAGCTCGAAGTCCGGGTTGACGCGGACGTTGACGCGCGCCCTGGCGCCGCGGCGGCCGGCGATGGCGGCGAGGCGCTCCATCTCGCCTTCGGACTCGAGGTTGACGACGATGCCCGCGGCGAGCGCCGCCTCGAGGTCGGCGTCGGTCTTGCCCGGGCCCGCGAAGCTGATGGTGTCCCGCCGGGCGCCCGCCGCGAGCGCGGTCTGGAGCTCGCCGGCGGACGCGACGTCGAGGCCGTCGACGAGTCCCGCGAGGTGGCGTACCACCTCCGGCATCGGGTTCGCCTTCATCGCGTAGTGGATATGCACCTGGCGCGGGAGATGGGTGCGCAGGAGCTCCACGCGCTCGCTGACGAGCCGCCGGTCGTACGCGTAGAACGGTGTGCGGCCGGCGCGGCGCGCAAGCTCGGGCAGCGCAATCCCGCCGACGACGAGGCAGTCGTCGACGACCGGGAACTGGTCCATCGGCGCATGGACCGGACGCGCGGGCCTGCTCACGCGGCGGCCTCGAACAGGCCGGCGAATTCCTGCGCCAGCAGCTTGCGGTCGATCTTGCCGTTCGGATTGCGCGGCAGGCTGCCGTTGCGCTCGATGATCCGGGCCGGAACCATGAATGCGGGAAGGCGCTCCCGGCACTTCGCGATCACCGCCGCGGCGTCGATCCGGGAATTCGCGGGCGAAGTCGCCACGAGGACGATGGCCTGGCCGAGCACCGGGTGCTCGATACCCAGGGCGGCGACCTCGCCCACCAGGCCGGTGCCGTAGACGGCCTCCTCGACCTCCGTGGGGCTCACACGGTAGCCCGAGGTCTTGATCATCTCGTCGCGGCGGCTGATGAAGTACAGGAACCCCTCCGCGTCGCGCCGCACGGTGTCTCCAGACCAGACGGCGATCTCGGGCATGACCAGGCCCGAGGCCTGTCCCGGCGCCGGCTTGAACCGCTCGGCAGTCTTGACCGGATCGTTCCAGTAGCCGAGCGAGACCAGCGCGCCGCGGTGCACCAGCTCGCCGGGCTCGTTTGCCTCGCAGAGCGACCCATCCTCGCGCACCACCAGCACTTCGGCGTTCGGGATCGCCTTGCCGATCGAGTCGGGCCGCCGGTCGAGCTCCGCAGGGGGCAGGTAGGTCGAGCGGAAGGACTCCGTCAGCCCGTACATCAGGTACACGAGCGTCCGCGGAAGGAGCGCGCGCAGGGCGTCGAGCGTCGCGCGCGGCATCCGGCCGCCGGTATTCGCGATGTAGCGCAGGCTATGCCGCGGCGCGGCGGGCCCGCCTTCCGGCCATCTAAGCGACGCGAGCTGAATCCAGAGCGGCGGCACCGCCGTGAGTCCGGTGATGCGGTAGCGCTCGATCGCCGCGAGGACGTCGCGCGGCAAGAGGTAGTTGATCAGCGCAACGCTGGCTCCTGCATGGAATGCGGTGCTGAGCTGGCTGAAGCCGGCGTCGAAGCTGAGCGGCAGCGCGGCGAGGATGCGGTCCTCCGGCCGGTTCTCGAGGTACTGAGCGACGCTCCTGGCGCCGGCCACCATGTTGCGGTGGGAGAGCACGACACCCTTCGGCTTGCCCGTGCTTCCCGACGTGTAGAGGATGGCCGCCATGTCGGTATCGATCACGCGGTGAGGCCTCGCGGTACCCGCGGCGGCGAGCGCTTCCTCCCAGCTCGACACCGCGACGCGGCCGTCCAGCCCGCCCCTGCCGCCGACGCACAGCACCGCCTCGAGATCGGCGCACTCGCTCAGGACCGGCGCCAGCATCGCCAGCCGCTCGGCGCTCGTCACGAGGATGCGCACATTGCAGTCCCGCAGGATGTAGCCCACCTGATCGGGCTTGAGCAACGGGTTCACCGGAACGAACACGCCCCCTGCCGCCGCGGCGCCGAACATCGCGACGACCGTCTCGGGCCGTTTTTCCATGTAAACCGCAACGCGCGCCGAACGGGTGAGCCCGAGTTCCAGCAGCGCTGCGGCGCACCTGCGGACGCCTTGCGCCAGCTCGGCATAGCCGAGGCGCTGATCCTGGTAGAGCAGCGCATCCGCCTCGCCGGCGCGCTCGGCAGCGTGCAGGGGAAGCTCGTGAACGAGGTGGGCCGCCATCATGACGCGTTCATCGAGGTTGCGTCGCGCTCGTCCGGCTGCGCGCCGCGACCCGGCGAGGCGCGGCGCAAAGCCAGCTTCGCCCTTTCGACGCCGGCCCGGAACAGGCCCAACGGGGTGCGAAGATTGAAGGCGGCGAGGCCGTACAGGCGTCGCTTGTCCTCCATCCAGTCTCTCTTGTAGGGCTCGCTGCCGACGCCGTAGTCGATCTCCTCGACGCGGTCTTCGTCGATCGCCTGGCGGAACATCTCGAGCGACAGGATCGAGCCGACCGAATAGTCGCGAAAGCGCTCGTCGTACGCGAGCTTGTAGATCAGCGCTTTCTTCGCCGTGGTGATCCAGAGCTGCGCTGCCGCCGGCGCCCCGTCGACGTAGAGGATCCCCAGCCTGAGCACGCCGAGCGCGGCGCAGGTGGCGGCGAGCGTGGGGATGAACGCCGGGTGCGGCTCGGCGTGCTTCCAGCTGCTCTCGTAGACCGTCACGAAATCGCGGATGCGATCGGCCTCGCGCGTGAGCACGATCTCATGGGCGTGCGCTGCCGCGAGCTTCTTGCGCCTGCGCTTGATCGTATTCGTGGTCTGGGAGGGCCGCCCGGCCAGGTAGCGAAGGAAGTCGCGACCGTTCAGGCGGACGAACCAGTTCTCGTACATGAAGTAGGGCCGCACGAAGAATCCGGCGCTTCTCAGGGCTGGCGTCAATGCATCGACCAGCGCCTCCGGCAGGAACGTCAGCCGCACCCCGCTCGGGCGGTCCGCCGCGATACGTTCGACGATTGCGTCGACCTGCCCGTCGCCCAGGACGCCGAACTCGACCGTATAGTAGTTGGCCAGGCTTTCCAGCGTCCGGCCGTTCCAGCAGCACACCATGGCCGAGTCGCCCGCGTTGTACACCCTCGGCGGATGCGTCACCGCGGTTGCGTGGAGGCAGCGAAACCACTCCGCGGAACGGAAAAAATCGCCCTGCTGGCGGAAGCCGAACCGCTCGGGCAGGTCGATGCCGTCCATCGCGTCTGCGCGCAGGCTCATCGTCGCGTGTCCCGGGGCAGGACTGCGAGCCGCGCGACGGAGCGGCGGGCGGACGAGTCCCGCGCCGCGTCCAGGACGGCGGCGAGTTGCGCCGTGCGCGCGCGGCGCGAGCACGCTGCGACGGCCGCCGCCGAGGGCAAGGGCGCGCGCCTGTCTCTCACCTGCTCGAGAAAGGCCGCGAGGGTCCGGCGGATGGCGTCCTTGGAATCGAGCGGCGCAATGCTGTCGACGCCGGCCGCGCGCAGCACCGCCGCGGTGTCTCCCTGCGGGTCGGTCAGCGCGAGGATCGGCCGGCGCGCGCGCAGATACTCGTAGAGCTTCGCCGGAACCTGGTAGTTGCAGTTGGCGGCCTGCAGGACAAGCAGCCCATCGGCCCGCTGCATCTCCTCGAGGGCGGCACGGTACGGAATCGACGGCTCCAGCGACACGATGTCCTCAATGCCCTCGGCCCGGACGAGCTCGTTCAGGTACGCGTCGTTTCCCGAGGCCCGCAGCACGATGTTGAGGCTGCGCCCGGAGATCGTGCCCGCGCGGCGAAGCTCGCCCAGGGCGGCAAGCAGCGGCCGAGGGTCGCGCTCGGAGCTGTACACGGTCCCGCTGTGAACGAGGGTAAGCGGCCGATCGCCGCCGTCCGGCGCGCCTGCATCGAGGCCGGCGAACGACGCTTCGTCGTAGCCATTCTCGATGATCTCGAGCCGCGAGGCCGGTACGCCGGGATAGCGCCCGGCATAGAGCTGCAATGCGCCCGGAGCGGTGAAAATCGCCTTGGTGCAGGCGTTCAGCGTCCGGCGTTCGACCCATTCGAAGGCCTTATGGGTCAGAGGATCGGCGGGGTAATCGTCCTGCGCCATAGGGTCGCGAAAGTCCGCCACCCACGGAATCTGCGTGAGGCGGTGAAGAGTGGCGCCGATCAGATGAGCGGTCGCTACGGGGTAGGTGGTCCACAGCACGTCGGGCTTGAAGGTCCGGACCAGCCGCAGTCCGGCCGGTATGGCCCCGAGCCACCAGCTCCACCAGCGGTCCGGCAGGGCAAGCAGGCGGGGAAATGCGCCGCGCACCGCGAGGTGCCTTGCGGCATCGAGCGCAAACGCCCTGCGCACTTCGAGGCCGCGTGGAATTTCTCGCAGGCTGTGGCCGGAAGTCTCCGGGTAGGCCCGAGGATGCGCCGTCAGCACGGCGGGTTGCCAGCCGAAGTCCGGCAAATGCTGGGCGAAGCGCAGCGTGCGCTGGATGCCGCTGCTCCCGATGAGCGGCGGAAAATGAAACGCCACCATCAAGACGCGCTTCACCATGAGCGCAGCCATCCCGAAGTCCAGCTCGCAACCTGGCCGCGCCACTCCCGGCTCGGGAAGGTGTGCGTAGCCTCGGGCAGCACGTGCTGGGTGACGCGCGGCGAGCGCAGCAATTTCTGCCAGCGCGGCGACGCGCGAGCGGTATCGAGGAACTCCTTGGCCGTCAAGTCATTGCCCGCCGTAATGAGCAGCGCGCGCCCCTTGAACCGGGCGAGGCCGTGGGCCATGCGCTCGGGAAGCGCGCCCTCGCCGCCCGCGCTCGCCTTCTTGAGATTGCGCATGAAGGAGCGAGCCGAAGCGGCAAGGTCGAATCGTCCACGAACGAGCTTGGCCCAGGGCGCGGCGCTGAAGGCGTGGCGCAGATAGTAGTGCTTGAGCTGGGCCCGCGCTTCCCCTTGCGCCGTGCGCACCCACGGATTCAGGAGCGCGATGCCGGCGACCCGCGGATCCTGGTGAGCATAGAAGAGCGCGGCCGAAGCGGCGTCGCACAAGCCCCAGATGACGACCTCGGTGACTTCGGGCACGCGGGAGAGGAAGTGGTCGACGGCGGCGCGCAGGTCCTGTTCGACGCTCTCGAAGGTCCTCGGCTCGCCCGTGCTGTCGCCCATGCCACGGTAGTCGAACCGCATGACGGCATAGCCCTGCGCGGAAAGCTCCTGCGCGAGCAGCGCGAACTGGCGGTGGCTGCCGACGCGGTACTGCGGCCCGCCGACGACGATCAGCACGCCGCGCCTGCGCGGCTTCTCGGGGCGCGTCAGGACGCCGAGGAGCCAATCCTCCCCGCAGGCGAACGCGACGGGTTGCCGTAGGAAGGTCATGCGGGCGTCAAGTCCATTGCGTCCGAAGTGGCGGCGATGAGGTCCTGGCACTCGGTAATCTCGACGGTGCTCCAGAACGGCTCGCCGCGCACGGCTTGCAGGTGGACCTCGGCGCCGCTCGCGCCCCACGCGCGCGCCGCGCGCTGCAGACCGGGAGACGGCTTGCCCTCGGCGTTGACTTCGAACCAGCGTGCCGGCACGTTCCTGGGCGCAAGGGCCGCAAGATCGAGCCGCTCGATCGCCGAGGCGAGCGGCGGCGCGAGCTCGTAGCCCGCGATCTCGAGCGCCGCTCCGGCGGCGAGCTGCGCGCGGAGCTGCTCCGTGCCTTTGCCGGCCGCGGCGCCGGACAGCATCTCGGCTCCGAGCCGGAACCGCAGGAACTGCGTCATGAACTGCGTGCCGCTGATCACCGGCTGCCATAGCAGCAAGCCGGCGAACGAATGCGGCGCCTGCCGCAGGTGGTCGGCGGCAAGCAACGCGCCCAGCCGCAGGCCCCAAAGGTGCACCGGACCGTCCGCATGCGTCGCGAGCCAGGCCGCTGCGAGGGCGAGGTCGTCGTGCCACAACTCCCAGCGCGCTTCGCCGAAGTCGCCGCCGCTGTCGCCGCAACCCTGGAGATCGATCTGGAGAACGCTGTAGCCTCGCGCACGGAACGCGCGCGCCTGCAGCGCGGCCATCCGGCGCGACTTGTTCATTTCCTCGGCGAACGGATGCACGTACAGGATGCTGCCGAGGGGCGCGCCGTTCGCCGGATGAAAAATGCAGAAGCGCTCGCCGCTGCCGGCGTGCAGAAAGAAAGCCTCGAAAGGCGCCCGGGAGACGTCGCCGCTCATGCCTCGAGCTTCTGCTGGACGAAGGCGGTCAGGCTGCCGAGGGTGGCGAAGGTGGCCGCCTCGATTTCGTCGTCCGCGACCGTGAAACCGAAATGCTCTTCCAGCGCGGTGATGAGGGAAACCACGGCCATCGAATCGAGCTCGGGGATCGCACCGAGTAGCGGCGTCGCACCGTCGCTCGCGCCGAGGCGGCCGCGAAGCTGGAGCGCCGAGTCCACTACGGTCCTCACTTGATCGATCACCGAATTCCCCTTTTGGTTCTAAGTTGATCTCTTTGGCAATGCGCCCGTTCAGGCGCGGGCATAGTCGTGCCGCATGAGGTTGTGGGCCATGCGTAGCCCGAAGCGCCAGTCGGCGCGGTCCCACGGCGTAAAGCGCGGGATCTGGTGGAGGTCTTCGCCGGCGCGGGCCGCGCCCCACGCGGTGGAGACGGCGGCGTCGAAGCCGAGCTCGCGCGCGAGCGCGACGTGCTCCACGTGGTAGTCGCGCCGCGGGCTTCCGTTCGGATAGGCGAAGAGGCGCACCGGCGCGCCGGTGATCAGCTCCAGCCGCGCGCGGCTCGCCTCCATTTCATGCCGAGCCCGGGTGAGGGGAATTTCGGCGAGGATCGGGTGGTTCACGGTATGCGCGCCGACCTCCATGCCCTCGGCATGGAGCGCCCTGACCTGCTCCGAGGTCATCATGAGATCGCTCGGCACGCGGCTGCCGGCGCGCGCGGCGATCTCGAAGGCCGTCCTGCGGCGCCGCTCGGGCTCGAAGTACTTCAGGCGCGCGAGAACACGGTCGATCGCACGGGCACGTTCGTCGTCCGAGCCGAGCGGGTGGCGTCCGAGCCCCACGTCGGTGAGCTCGAGCTCGGCGCGCTGCGCGTGCCGTACCGCCTCGATGACCACGTCGTTGAACATGCATCCGCCGTCGAGGAAGCCCGTGGCGACGAAGAAGGTTGCCGGCAGGCCGAGGCGCCGGAGGATGGGCAGCGCGATGCGATAGTTGTCCGCGTAGCCGTCGTCGAACGTGATGCAGAGCGCGCGCCGCGGCAGCCGCTCCTCGCGGAGCGCCCGCACCGCCTCGCCGAGCCGCAGCACGTCGAAGTTGGCCTTGACCCAGCGCATCCGGTGCTCGAATTCCGCGGCGCTCGGCTCCACCGCGAGGAGCGGGTCGCGTTCGGGCAGGACGCGGTGGTAGGCGAGCACGCTGAGGCGCCGCGCGCGCGGCACTCTGAGCAGCAAACTCGTGACGAGGCCCGTGGTCATGGGCCAGCCTCCTGCTTGACTGCGCTGTCCTCGGCCGCGGGCACGCGATCGGCAAAGGAGCGGGATTCGATCCGCCGCCCGTCCTGCTCCAGGGCGCCGGCCGCCGAGCTCGTGATGAGCGCTGTCAGGAAGGCCGCAATGCGTCGGCGATATAAGTTGGTGCTTCGAGCCCTCGCCCTCAGCGATGTCCAGAAGCGGCGCGGCCTGCGCGCAACCCGGGACGAAAGAGTGCCCAGGACCAGGCGCAGGCTCCTGAGGCACGGCTTGATGTCGTCCTGCGCCCAATAGAGGAGCGCGAGCCGGCGCTGCGAGACCGCCCGCTTCGTCACCTGGCCGGCATACCAGAACAGGGAAAGCGGATCGCGCTCGGCGTTCACCCAGACATAGCGGTGCCGCTGTCTTGTCCGCGGCAGGACCAGCCCGGCCTGGTGGCGATATTCCAGGTACGGCAGATCGACGCCGTTGGCGATGCAGCAGCCAAGCCAGAAATCGGTGCGCCCGACGGTGGGCTCTATCACCCACGACGTGCCGCTCGGGTCGCGCTTGAGCTCGAGCGAAACCGGTCCGCTCAGGTACAGGCCTTCGAAGAAGCGCTGCGCGGCGTCGAACGCGGCGGGGTCCGGCGCGGGTTCCGCGACGGTGGTGTGCCCCATCGGCCGCTCCCGGAGCTTGCGTCCGTCGAAGCGGGCGACCACGCGTCCGCGGTCCAGGTACAGCGCGCAGAACGACAATCGGCTCTCGTCGCCGGGGATCCAGTCCTGGATCAGAACCGGAAAGTCCGTCGGGAATTCCTGGGCGAGACGCTCGACATCGGCCCTGGAGTGGAGGACGCGGACCTTGAAGCCCCGCAGCGGACGCACCGGCTTCGCGATCACCGGAAAGCACAGTTGCGCCGCCAGCTTGACCGCTTCACCCGGGTCGTCGAGCTGCCAGGTTCCAGGGTATCGCAGGCCGGCGCGGTGACAGTGCGCGCGCAGCGACGACTTGAGAACCAATCCCGCGATCGTTTCGCGGCAATGCGACCAGCTCAGCCGGTAATGGTCGGCGAGACGCGGCCAAGCGCCGGCGACGACGCTCACCATGTTGTCGTTGGTGAGGAAGAGAACCGGCGATCCCGCGCGGTTTCCGAGGCGCGGCCGAAGCTCGAGCAAGGCGTCGATGAGACCTGCTCCGTTCACGTCGCGGGCGCGATGCAACACGGCGTGGCGCGTCGCCGTCCCGGGAAGCGTGTCGTTGGCCTCCAGCGCATGCACCTCGACCCCGTTGCGGCCCAGCGAGCGCGCAACCGCAAGGCCGTGGGCGCACAGGCCTACGACCACGGCGGGGGGACGCGCGGCCATGCCGCAGCTCCTCGAGTGCCTCCGGCTCATACGGCCATCCTGAGCGCGGCCGGCGCACTCTCGCGCGCGTCCATGGCATTGCGCAGGAACGCGTCGAACATGAGCAGCGTCCACAGCGGCGTGCTGTGGTCGCGCGCGCCGCTCTCGTGCTGGGCAAGGAGTTGGGCGAGGTACCCCGCGTTGAACCAGCCGGTCTCGGCGAGCAGTCCGCCGAGGAGCGCCTGGCGCACGGGGGCGCGCAGCGGCCCGCGGAACCAGCGTGCAAGCGGCACGGCGAAGCCCATCTTGGAGCGGTACAGCACCTCGTGCGACAGGTGCGGCTCCATCGCTTTCTTGAGCAGCCGCTTGCTTTCGGCTCCCCTGACCTTGAAAGACGACGGCAGGCTGGCGAGCCACTCGACCAGCGGATGATCCATCAACGGCTCGCGCACCTCGAGCGAGTGCGCCATGCTCGCGCGATCGACCTTGGTGTTGATGTCGCCGACGAGATAGGTCTTGAGGTCGAGGTACTGGATCAGCCCGAGCGCGTCGTCGGTGCCCGCGCGCGCGGCGTGGCGGCGGAAGACCTCGACCGCGTTGTAGCCGCCGAGCTCGGCCTTGAAGGCGTTGCTGTAGAGCCTGGCGCGCGTGTCGTCGTTCAGGAATGACACGCTGTGGAAGTAGGCCTCGACCGAGCTCCGCGCGAGCGCCTGGAAGGTGGTCTTGGCGCGGAACACCTGCGGCGCCCAATCGGCCTTCGGGTAGACGCGCCCGAGCAGCCCGAACGCGGGACGGCGCACCGACAGCGGCAGCATGCCGCGCAGCCGTTCCTCCATCGCATGGAAGCGATAGCGCCGGTAGCCGCCGAAGCTCTCGTCGCCGCCGTCGCCCGAGAGCGCGACCGTGACGTGCCGCCGCGCGAGCTGGCACACGCGGTAGGTCGGAATCGCCGAGCTGTCGGCGTAGGGCTCGTCGTAGGTGCGGGCGAGCTCGTCGACCAGGCCGAAGTCGTCGCTGTCGACGTTGTCGACGAAGTGGCGGGTACGGTAGCGCTCGGCGACCTCGCGCGCGTAGCGCGACTCGTCGAACGCGGGGTCGCTGAAGGAGATCGAGCAGGTGTTCACCGGCTGCTCGCTCACGCCCGCCATGGTCGCCACGACCGCGCTCGAATCCACCCCGCCGGAGAGAAAGGCGCCGAGGGGCACCTCCGAGATCATGCGCAGGCGCACCGATTCGCGCAGGCGTTCGACCAGCTCGGCCTGCGCGTCGCCCTCGCCGATCCGGTTATCGAGGGTGAAGCGTACGTCCCAATACGCGCGCGGGGCGGGCACGGGCCGGCCGCGCCGCACGGCGAGCGTGTGTCCGGGGGCCAGCTTTTGCGCCGTCCGGTAGATGGTGCGCGGCTCGGGGACGTAGCCGAATGCGAAGTAGTCCTCGACCGCGAGCGGGTCGAGCTCGCGCCCGAGGCCTGGGTGGATAGCGAGCGATTTCAGCTCCGAGCCGAAGAGGAGCTGCCCGTCGGGCAGCACGGCGTAGTACAGCGGCTTAACGCCCAGGCGGTCGCGGGCGAGGAACAACGTCTCCCGGTTTCGGTCCCAGAGCGCGAACGCGAACATGCCGCGGAAGCGCTCGACGCAGGCTTCGCCCCAGGCTTCCCAGGCGTGGACGATCACCTCGGTGTCGCTCTTGGTGCGGAACACGTGCCCAAGCGCCGACAGCTCGGGAATGAGGGCCTGGTAGTTGTAGATCTCGCCGTTGAAGACCACCACCACGCTGCCGTCCTCGTTGAATAGCGGCTGCTGCCCGGTGGCGAGGTCGATGATCGACAGGCGCCGGTGACCGAGCCCGACTCCCGGCTCGAGATGCAGGCCCCCGGCGTCCGGCCCGCGGTGCGCCTGCGTCTGGTTCATGCGCGAGAGCAGCGCGCGCGATACCTCGCGGCTGCCCTTCAGATCGACGATGCCGGTGATTCCGCACATGGCGCGGCCCTCAGCGAGGCGACAGCGCTTCGGCTGCCGGCGGCAGGGGCACGCCGGCCGCGGCGAGCGCGGTCTCGTAGAGGCTGCAATAGTCGCTGACCATGCGCGCCAGGCTGAAGCGGCTCTGCGCGACCCGTCTTGCGGCTTTCGCGTGGCGCCGCGCCATGGCGCGATCGCTCGAGTAGCGGACCAGCGCGTCGGCGAGCGCATCGCGGTCGCCCGGCGGCACCAGCAGGCCGGTCATGCCGGGCTCGATCAGCTCGGCGTTGCCGCCGACGCGCGTGGCAATGATCGCCAGCCTCGTGGCCATCGCCTCCAGCACGGTGTTCGAGATTCCCTCGCCAAGCGACGGCAGGACGAAGCAGTCCAGCCCGCGCATGATCTCGGGGATATCGGCGCGCTCGCCGGCGAGCCACACCCGATCGCCCAAGCCGTGCTGCGCGACCAGCCGCTCCACGGCCGGACGCATCGGCCCGTCCCCGGCGAGTACCAGGCGCAGGCGGCTTGTCGGCCGCCGCGCCGCGCGCGCGAACGCCTGCAGCAGGTTCGGCAGGTCCTTGACCGGGTCCATGCGTCCGACCCAGCCGGCGACAAACTCGTCGGGGTGGCCGAACGGACAGCCGGCGATTCGGCCGCGCGCCGGCGCGGGCCGGAAGCGCTCGGTATCGACACCGTTGTAGATCTGCGAGACGCGATGCGGCGGCACTCCGACGTGGCGCTCGAGATAGTCCTCCAGGTGCCGCGACAGCGCGACATAGCGGCTGACGAACGGCCGGTAGAGGGCGCGCACGTATTGATAGCGGCGACGCCTCCCATCCGGATCCGCGAGGTTCCAGCCGTGCTCTCCGTGGATGCGGACCGGAATGCCCGCAGCCCAGGCCGGCACCGCCGCCTCGAGCGCCGCAAGGTTGCGGGTATGCACCACCGCAGGCCGCAGCCGGCGGAACAGGCGATAGAGCCGCGGATAATCGCGCACCAGGTGGCCCGGGCGCTTGTCGAGCTCGATGAACTCCACGTCGGGGCGCTGCACCCGCTCGGCGAAGCGTCCCGAGATCCGCGTGAGCGAGAGCACGGCATGGCGCCAGCGCTGGGCCGGCATGCGATTCAGCAGGTTGACGAGGCCGTTTTCCAGCCCGCCGACGCTGAAGGAGTACACCACGTGCACGACGAGCGGCGCGGAGGGGTTCATCCCGCTCCCCTCGCCACCGCCGCGCGAAGAAGGTCGTCGATCGCTGGCAACATTTCTCTCGTGAAAACCCGCAAGGTATCGACGGCGGTCTCGGGACGCGCCTCGTACGGCGCGGCGAGCACGATGGCCGCGCAATCGTCGCCGCGGCGCAGCAGCTTGTCGCGGGCGAGGAGCGCCTTCGCCATGAAGGGATTGCTGAGGTCGTGGCCCGCGACGCGATACCAGTCCCACACCAGCAGCCGGCCGGCGGCGGACCGCAACCGGGTCTGGCGCAGCTCCACCCTGCCGATCGGCAGCTCCTCGCTGCGAGGCGACTCGCCGATCCTCGCCCAGGGCGAATCGCCGGCGCCGGCGATCAGGTTCTGCGAGCCGACGAGCTCCTCTCCCTGCCGCTGGTTGCGGTAATACGCAACGTACACGGCGACGCGGCGATCGCCCTTGCGATAGACCGCCAGGGTCGACGCCGCCGCGCCGCGGTATTGCGGGCGCCACTGCGGCGCGGACTGCGGCTCGAGCGACCAGCCCGAAGCAGCGGCCGGTGCGGCGAGATGGATTGGCGCGTCCTCCGCGCGGTCCAGATACGGCAGGTAGAGCGGCGCCACCGCCGCCAAGCCCACCGTGCCGATCGCCGCGCACAGCATGGCCGCCGGCGGCGTCGACGTGGCTTCAAGGAACACGCGGCTCGGCGACGCGGGCAGCGCAGGCTCGCGCCAGAGCGAGCCTAGCCAGAAGAGCAGGCCGATCACGACGCCGAAGAACAGCCACCCGTAGATGAAGTGGTCGATCCCGACGGCGAGCTTCATGCCGCTCAGGTGCCCGATCATCACGATGGCGTAGGCGCGGAAGAAGTTGGCGACGATCGGCACCGCAACCGAAAGCGCGAGAAACAGCGCCCGCTTCCACCACGTGCGATACGTGAGATAGGCAAAGACCGCGCCGATGGTGACCGACGCGATGAGGTAGCGAAGGCCGCTGCAGGCCTCGGCCACGGACCAATGCCCCGACGGGATGGCGAAGAGCGTGCCTTCCCGATACACCGGGATGGCGGAGATGCGCAGCGCCGCAACCGTGAAGTCCGCGGTCCACTCCATGAGCCAGGGAAGGAACGCCTCGCCGAACGGAACGGCCAGGAGCAGGAATGCGAGCGGAAAGGCGAGCGTCCAGGCGACGCGGCGGCCGCACAGGGCGAGCACCGTCGCGCACACCATCGCGAGGAGCGCATACTGCGCGAGCACCTGCACTTGAGCGGCTTCTGCGGCAAGCCAGGCGAACCCGGCGGCGGCCAGCAGCAGGAAGCCAAGGGCATCCGGCCGGGGCGCGAGCGCAGCCACTTCCCGGCGCTTGACCCAGACCAGCACCAGTGTGATCGGCACGATGAGGTAGCCGTGCGCGAACGTGTCGGAGCTCCGCCAGATCGCGACGATCGATTTCGCGGTGTCCGCGTAGATCGACAGGATCGCGAGGATGGCGGCGGCCATGATCGGCAGCGCCGGCCGCCAGGCGCGCGCCAGCCGGTGCGGGCTCAGGCCGCTATCCGCGGTCAGAAGGAGGCTGTCGGGCTCGAATTTCATCGCGCCGTCAGCCAAGGCTCTTCACGAGATGCGGACCGAGCGCGTTGGCGAGCGGGACCGGCAGGCGCTTCCACAATGCGATGAAGGCCCGGTACTTCGGGTTGAGCGGATTGTTCTGCGGGATGCTCGAGCGCCGGTAGAGACAGTACTCGTAGGCGAGCGGGGCGGGCTCGAAACCCCAGTTCTTCTTGAAGTCGAAGGGACCGGTCCCCTGCTTGCTGCGGCCGAAGTCGAAAACGCGGATGCCTTTCTCGCACGCGCGGCGCATCAGCTCCCAGTACTTGAAGTCATTGGCCGCGAGATCGCGCGCCTCGGTGCGGTCGCCGGCGTAATACGGGAGCACTTCGTCCTTGAAGTAAAAGCTCAGCACCGAGGACAGCGGCTTGCCCTCGGGGGAGACCACGGTCAGGACCTCGGCGTCCCGGCCGAAGGTGGCGCGCAGGGCTTCGAAGTAGCGCTTCGGCAGCGGCGGCGTGCCGTGGCGGTGGACATTGTCGGCGTAGAGCGCGAAGAAGCGCTCGACGCCGGCATCGAGCTGGCTCTCGAGGCCGTTCTTGATGCCTTTCCTCACCATCGCGCGCTGCTTGCGCGGGATGGCGAGCATGTTGGCCTCGACCTCGGGCGCGAGCCCCTTGCGGAAGCCGGCGTACAGATCCTGGCGCGGCCAGGCCGGCTCGCGCGGCTCGGGGTTGCGGATCTCGAGGTGCTGCGCGCCGATGCGCTCGCCGAGCGTGCGGGCGGCGCGGTGCAGCGCGCGCGCCGCCTCGGCATCGGCGGCGGCGACGCCGGCGACGGCGCAGAAGGGAAGCGAGACGAGCGCGTGCCCGAAGAGCAGGCTCTTCACCTCGGCGAGCGGCAGCACGCCGGCGATCTCGCCGGCGCGCTCCGCGAGCAGGTAACGCGTGCGGTGGCCGAAGCAGCGCTCGATCACCTCGCGCCAGCCGATGCGATGGAAGAACGTCGCCGCCGGGCAGGCCGCGACGAAGGCCTCCCAGCGCGCGGCGTCGTCCCGCCCGTAGTCGCGGACCCGTAGCTGCGTCATCGGCCCCTCGGCTGCTAGGCCGCTTCGGTTACCCGGTGCGGCGCCTCGCTCTTGGGCGCGGCCAGGCTGAGCGCGGCCTGGCGCACCGCCTCGGTGTAGCGCGCCGCAGCCTGCGTCCGGTTGGTGACGCCGATCTTGCGGAAGATCCGCTGCACGTGGTTCTTGACCGTGAACGGGCTGATCTCGAGCGCGGCCGCGATTTGCACGTTGGTCCGGCCGCGGCAGAGCGCGTCGAGCACCTCCATTTCGCGGGTGCTGAGATCGAGCACGTTCGCGTCGGCACGCAGCGCGAAGCGCGCGTCGTTCAGGGGGAAGGCCGTGACCTTGCGGAACGCGGCGTCGACCTGTGCAACCAGCGGCTCGAGGAGCGAGACGAACGCCTCGAGGCTGCGGCCCCGGGTGAACGAGCTGCACGTGAACGCGATGAACAGGCTCTCCTGACGGGAGCGCTTGTCGTGGACGCCGTGCACGAGCACGGAACGCATGCTTTTCAGGGCGGCGTGGATCGCGCAGTGGCAGCCGTGGTCCGCGGTCTCGATGTCGCCCGCCTTGAGCAGCACCGGCTGGCGGCCGGCGCCGATCCAGCGCGCGTACGCCTGGCGCACGAGCGAGTCGATGCGGCAATGCGCGAGCTGGCCGGTGCGCACGCCGGGAAGCCCCGAGGTGAGGTCGAGCTTCACATCCCAGGTGTCGAAGTCGCCCCAGGCGGAGAGCAGGATCTCGTGCGGCAGGAAATGCTGCACCTCGCCGCCGAGCCAGCGGTAGATGTCGTAGTGGCGCCGGATGCGTCCGCACTCGGCCACGACGCGGAAGAACCGGGCGCTTTCCTCCCAGGTGAGCTGAAACGACTTGGCTTCGCCTTCGTTCGCCGGCCGGGCTTGGCCCGCCTGGCCCGCCGGCAAGGGCGCCGGCATGGGTTGATAGCCGCCTATCCACCGCGGAATTCTTGCTTGGACCGTGTTCATCGTTTGGACCCTCTCTTAATGGGAGCTTTTGCCGGGGTGAGGCAGCCTGCGGAACTCGAAACTGCTGATCGCAGCCGCGACGCCTCTCCCGACCCCCCGCTCCTCGACCCGCACAATGCGGGCACTGCAGTTCACCTCGATCGGGCCGCTGGGGAAGTCCAGGAACTCCAGGCTGAACCTCACCAGCTGCGCCGCTTGGAGCGCCACGTCGGTGACGAAGTAGACCCCGCTCGCGCTTACGTTGCGTGCGACGGCTTTCCCGCCCCCTTCCAGCTTGATCGCGAGCTCGCTGTCGAATCGTTCTTCTTTGCGTCCCTGCATCCGTGCCTCGCTAGATCAGGCTTGGCGCCTCGGGCGACATGGTGGCGAAGTCGTGCGTGTCGCGAGCGAGCGACACGTACTCTTTTGCGCGGTGCCGATGTCATGCTCTAATGCGGCTTGAGGCATGACTTTTGTCATGCCCAGCGCCGTGACAACAAGAGATACTTCGCCGCGGAGTTCTATGGCCCTGACGCCGCTCGAAACCGATGGGGCCGCGCAGCTGCGCGGCCAAGACGCCGACCTGTGGCGCACGCTCGCGGCATGGCTGTGGATGACCTACCTCTTCCTGGTGACCGGCGCCGTCCTCTGGTGGCTGCTCTGAGGTCCGGCGTGTCGGCGGGCCTTACGGTCTGCGCCGTCTGACGCACTAACTCCCTGATCTTTCGATGTGGTCCGGTATTTGCTCGGGCGCTCAGGCCTCGGCTTGCCCCACCGTGTTCGCGCGGCCGCTTGTCGGCTTTGCAGATCTAGCGCGAACGCGGTCTGGTGTACCCGAGGCCGATCTTTCGAACATCGAGCGCTTGGACCCGCTCGACTCTCGGCCCCGCAGGGAACCCCTTCCCTTCGGGGCCTTTTCTTTTGGAAAGGCTACGTCGCGGCTGCTGTGAGCAGGGCCAGCACGCCCAAGGCATAGGCGAGCCAGATCCAGCCTGCGATCGTCAGCCAGAGGTCGGGCTTTGCGGGCCGGAATTTGACGTGAGCGGTCTGCGCCATCGCGGAAGCGGGGAGCGTAGAGGCAACTTCGTGACATGGATGGGCGGTCCGCCTAGTCCGTTACGCCCAAAAACCACCGCAACTATCTGGCTCGACGAGCCAAAAGCCATTCCGCCCGAGCCCCGCCCGCTGGGGGTCGGCAAGCCCCGTGGATGGGGGCAGCCGAAGGTGAAATGTTGTTATCCGCGCGGAGCACTGCACGGTCGGGGGATACCATGTTCTAGACCTATTGCACTAGGACCAGACTTGTCTCTCGCTACCAAAAAGACATTCGATGCCGCGACGGTAGTCGCGCTCAAAATGCAGAGCGATATGCGGCGCATGGAAATCAGGTTCGTGGACGATGCCGGAATCGAGCAGACGGTCTCGCTTCCCGTTGCGGCCGCCTTGGAGCTTGCCAGGCTCACCCTGGATGCTTCCGCGTTCATGACGCGGCTGAAGGAAGGACCCGCGCCGCGCTAGCCGGCGGGCGTAGAGCTCGGCGGCTTGGCTTCCCGCCCCGCCTCGCAGGGGTAGCGGGCGCGCAGACCCCGCTGCAGGGCGAGCGACAGCACGTCGAGGGGATATTCCGTCAGCGCGGCGTACTCGCCCTTCGAGCGCCGGTATTCCTCCAGCGCGATCTTGGCGTAACTCTTGCCGTCGACCGAGTGCCACGGCGGCGGGCAGAACAGCCGCTCGGCGGTGGCGCCCTCGGGCGCCGCGCTGTCCCAGCGGTACGCGCTCGCCGCGCCCATCAGGAAAGTGACGAATTCGCCCCGGCCGGCGCGCGCCTGCTGCTCGAGGATCTGGACCGCCTTGTCGAGCTTGCCTTGCGCGCCGGCAGCCGGCGGCAGGGCGAGGCAGGGAAGCGTGAGCGCCGCGAGCGCGAGAGCCTGGAACGGACGCATCGTCGAAGCCTTTTTTAGTTGGTATGAGCGCCGACGCGGTGGAACTCGATGCTTTCGAAGGTCGCGCCGACGCCCTTCAGCGCGCCCTGCGGGTCGACGCGCACCACGCGCGCTTCGCAGCGCGCCGAGACCACGCCGATCTGCAGGCCCGAGAATTCCAGCGTGAACTTGAGCGATTCTCCGGGCCTGAGGTCGACGTCGGTCAGGAAATACACCCCGCTCGCGCTGACGTTGCGCATGCGGCCGTCGCCCCGATCGAGCCTGATCCTGAGGTCGCTGTCGAACCGCTCGTCTCGGCGCGCGCCCATGATCGGGTCATGAAGTCGGATTCATGGTGGTGCTGCGATGGTGGGCGCATGACGCAATGAGCCGCAAGCACTATTTGACGCGACTTGAGCACATTGTCACGGCGGCGCGGCGCGTTCGTGAAATGCGCCACGCCCGCGGCGACCTGCCGGGCGGCGCTGCGCCTAGGCCTGGAGGCTTCCCGCGTGGCGCTGCGCGAAGATGTAGAGCTCGAAGCGGTTCGGCACGCCCAGCTTGTCGTAGATCCGGCTCAGGTGATTGCGCAGCGTGTGCTCGCCGATGTGCAGGCTGGTCGCGAGCGTCTTGTTGTCGGCGCCCGGCTGCTTCACCAGGCTGCGCACGACGTCGTGCTCGCGGTCGGTGAGCGAAGCGATGGCGGACTCGGCCGCGGAAGGCCCCTTGTGACGCGACAGCTCCACGAAAAGCCGTCCGGTCGAGTTGCGATCGAGCCAGAGCTCGCCCTGGTGCACCTTCCGGATCGCCTTGATGAGCAGCTCCGGCGTGTCGTCCTTGTGCACCACGCCGCACGCGCCGCGCAGGATGGCGAGCTCGTGCTTGCCGTCGCGCGCGCCGCTCAGCACCAGCACGCGGGTGTCGCGGCCGCTGATCAGGCTCGGCACCACGCCGCCGTCCTTCTCCGTGGCGAGATCCACGTCGACGACCACCACGTCGGGCCTGGCCGCGGCCGCGAGCTCGACCGCGCCCGCGCACTCCGTCGCGGTGGCGACGACGCTCAGCTCGGGCTGGTGCTCGTCGATCAGGCGCTGCAGGCCCGAAAGCACGATCCTGTGCGCGTCCATGAGCATGACGCGGATGCGGCCGTTGTTGTTCGATTGCATGCGTTTCCCCCGCCGAAAATCATAGCGCGCGCGACTTGCGCAAGCCTTAAGAACTCGTCGTGGATTTGCAAAGAATTGCGATAATCGGCGAGCCGTGCCAAGCGACCAGTCCGCCCGCCGTTTTCTCCTCGTCTTGCTGATCGCGAGCCTGCTCGTCGTCGGCTACGTCGCCTGGCCGATCGCCAGCGCGCTGCTGATCGCGGCGGTGCTCGCCGTCGTGCTGGCCCCGGCGCAGGCGCGCCTGTCGCGATGGCTGCGCGGGCGGCGCGCGATCGCCGCGGGAATTCTGGTGCTGGCGGCGCTGTTCCTGCTGATCGGTCCGCTGCTCGGCCTCACCACGGTGCTGGTCAAGGAGGCCGCCGACGGCGTGCGCTTCATCCAGGACACGGTGCGCAGCCAGGGCGTCGCCGGCGTGGTGGAAAAGCTGCCGCCGCCGCTCGACGGCTATGCGCGCAGCGCGCTCGAGAGCCTGGGCGATCTCGGGCAGCTCGCGCAGAAGCAGGTTCTCGAGCAGGGTCCGCGCGCCGCCTCGGCGGTCGCCGCGGCCCTCAAGGCAACCGGCTCGCTGGTGTTCGACCTCGCGATGATGCTGATCGCGCTTTACTTCCTGCTGGTCCGGGGACGCGACCTCATCGCCTGGACGGAGAGCGTATCGCCGCTCGCGCCGGCGCAGACGCGCCAGCTGATGAGCGAGTTCAGGAAGGTCTCCTACGCGGTGATCGTGGCCACCGTCGCGACCGCCGCGGTGCAGGCCGCGGTGGCGTGGGTCGGCTACCTCATCGCCGGCGTGCCGCACGCGATGTTCTTCACCGCGCTCACGTTCTTCGTCGCCCTGATCCCCGCCATCGGCGCGGCGGGCGTATGCCTGTTCGCGGCGCTGATCCTGGTGGTCACCGGCCATCCGTACATGGGTCTGTTCCTCGCCGTCTGGGGCATCGCCGTCGTCGGGCTGATCGACAACATCGTCAAGCCCTTCCTCATCAAGGGCGACCTCGAGATGGGCGGCGCGGTGGTGTTCTTCGCCCTGATCGGCGGCATCGGCGCGTTCGGCATGGTGGGCCTGATCGTCGGCCCGCTCGCCGTCGCGACGTTTCTCACGCTGCTGCGCATGTACCGGCGCGATTTCCTTTCCTGACTTTTTGCAAGTCCTGATGTTGTGGCGGGCATGCGCCACGCGCGGCGATGGCGGGTTGTAATAGTTCGGCAGAAGCCGTCCGCTCGGGCCAAAGCTCTCTCACCATAGCGCCATCGCTCGCTCCTTGGAGGGACGCGCCATGGGAAGAATCGGAAGGACGTATCCGCGCCACGACCTCGGTCCGGTCCTGGTCGTGCCCGCCGCGCCCGGCCGCCTCATCTTCGCCCGCCGCGGCGTCGCGCAGCGCTGGGGAATTCTGGCCTGGCTGTCCGGCCTGGTCTGCCTGGTGCTGCTCGCCTGGCCCTCGATGTAGCCCGCGCGTGATAGCGATCCGAACAACCGAAGCAGTCTACTGGCTCACCGACACCGGCCTGCGAGCGCTGAGCTGCAGCGACTCGGGCCTGCCGCGACACTATCAGCGCATCCTCGCCGCCATTCAGGGGCCGAGCGAGGTCGCCGCGATCCGCGCCGCCGTCGGCTGCGACCGGCACAGCCTCGCCGTCTGGCTCGACCAGCTCGACACGCTCGGCTTCGTGCAGACCGCGCACGCCGCAGCGGCGCACTACCTCAAGGCCGCCTGATCCTCGACGGACAAAAAAAGGCGATATTGGACTTCACGTACCACGAGATGCGTTGGGCTCCCGTGGCTTTCCGTCCAACGTTACTGCCTACTTGCGGTGCCGGTGCAGCTAGCGGCATTTCCAGGGCTAGCGCCAGCCGCTCTTTGGTTTTGACTACCTGCAAGGCCCGCTCCAGGGTGCGTCTGTGCTCCGTCCATATGTCGCCAATACGCAAGAAACGGACGGTGTAGCTGTCAGTCTGTATCGGGGGAGGGATAATACCCGCCGGGGGCAGTACGCAGAACTTCATCAAACACTTCATGCGGGAAGGCTACGGGCGCTGGTATTGCTTCGAGCCCGCCTCCCTTGAGACCCCGGTAGGCCGAATCCAGGTCAATCAAGGAACCCTGTTCACGCGCGGCACGAAGTTCATGGACTTCGACATTGCCGCCGCTCTGGACGAGCAGTACGAGAAAGACCCGGACGCGATCCCGTAGGCTCGCCTAGCTGCGCCACTGTCGTGGTACGGCAAATCTAATATCACCAAAAAAAAGCCCCGTCACAAGGAAGTGGCGGGGCACAGCGCAAGTTGCGCCTGCGACCACGATATCGGTTCTCACCCGCGCGTACAGCGGACTTCGGCACGACCTTGCAAGCTTTAACCGAGCCGCCGGGCGCGGCATTGTGCGGCTATCATTTGCGCATGCGGATCGATCTCCACCCCGGGCCGGGATGGCGCAGGCTGTCGCTCGCGGGACTGCTGCTCGCGGCGGCGGCGCAGGGCCAGGAGGTCGCGCCGCCGCTCGAGCTGGTGTACCTACCGCGCGGCTGCTTTCAGATGGGAAGCGCGACCGGCGAGCGCCACGAGCGCCCGGTGCACGAGGTCTGCGTGGAGAGCTTCGAGCTCGGCAAGTTCGAGATCACGCAGGCGCAGTGGCGCTCGGTGATGGGCGGCAATCCGTCGAGATTCACCGCCTGCGGCGACAACTGCCCGGTCGAGAGGGTGTCCTGGAACGAAGTCCAGGAGTTCATCGCGCGGCTCAACGCGCAGAAGCGCGGCGTATTTCGCCTGCCGACCGAGGCCGAATGGGAGTATGCCTGCCGCAGCGGCGGCAAGGCCGAGGACTACGCAGGCGGCGGCATTGCCGACCTCGACGAGCTCGCCTGGTACAGCAAGGGTGACGCCGGCAACACCACTCACCTGGTCGGAGCCAAGAAGCCCAACGCGCTGGGCCTGCACGACATGAGCGGCAACGTCTGGGAGTGGGTGCAGGACCGCTTCACCAGCCCCTACGGGGCCAAGCCCGGGGATCCCGACGCGCGCATCGAGGACAAGCGCGTGCTGCGCGGCGGCTCGTGGGACGCAAAGGCGAACGACGTGCGCTGCGCGATCCGCAACCGCCAGGACGCCGACCGGCGCGATCCGCGCCTGGGCTTTCGCGTCGCGCGGGAAATCGCGAGGTAGCGTGCTGATCGATTTCTTTCTCAAGCTGAAGTCGCACCGGCTGCCGGTGTCCATCAAGGAATATCTGACGCTGCTCGAGGCGATGGACAAGGGCGTGATCGGGCCCTCGGTGGACGATTTCTACTATCTGTCGCGCGCGACCTTGGTGAAGGACGAGTCGAACTACGACAAGTTCGACCGCGCCTTCGCCGAGTTCTGGCACGGCGTCGAGGCGATCCCCGGCATCGAGTCGCAGATCCCGCTCGAGTGGCTGCTGAAGCAGGTCGAGCTCACCCTCACCGAGGAGGAGAAGAGGCAGATCCAGGCGCTCGGCGGCTGGGAAAAGCTGATGGAGACCCTGAGGCAGCGGCTCGAGGAGCAGAAAGGCCGCCACCAGGGCGGGTCGAAGTGGATCGGCACCGGCGGCACCTCGCCTTTCGGTGCCTACGGCTACAACCCCGAAGGCATTCGCATCGGACAGGACCGCTCGCGCAATCGCAGCGCGGTCAAGGTCTGGGACCAGCGCGAGTACCGCAATCTCGACGATTCCGTGGAACTCGGCACGCGCAACATCAAGGTGGCCCTGAGAAGATTGAGGAAGTTCGCGCGCGAAGGCGCGCCGGACGAATTCGACCTGGACACGACCGTTTCTCAAACTGCAAGAAAGGCGTACCTCGACATCCACATGCGGCCCGAGCGCCGCAACGCGATCAAGGTGCTCATGCTGATGGACATCGGCGGCACCATGGACGAGCACGTGAAGCTCGCCGAGGAGCTCTTTTCGGCGGCCAAGACCGAGTTCAAGCACCTCGAGTTCTTCTACTTCCACAATTGCCTCTACGACTTCGTGTGGAAGGACAACCGCCGGCGCCACTCGGAGCGCACCCGCACCTGGGAGCTGCTGCACAAGTACGGCCACGACTACAAGGTGATCTTCGTCGGCGACGCGACCATGAGCCCCTACGAGATCCTGCAGCCCGGCGGCTCGGTGGAGTACTTCAACGAGGAGCCCGGCGCGGCGTGGATCAAGCGCGTGACGGAGGTCTACGCCAGGTGCGTGTGGCTCAACCCCGAGCCCGAGGAGATCTGGCCCTACCGCCAGTCGATCGCCATCGTGAAGGAGCTGATGAACGGACGCATGTATCCCACGACCCTCGAGGGCCTCGAGCGCGCCATGCGGGTGCTCGCGAAGTAGTGAAAGGCCTCAACAACCTGCTGCGGCGGCGCTTCGGCCTGCGCGGCCTGCGTCCCGGCCAGCGCGAGGTCATCGAGAGCGTGCTCGGCGGGCGCGACACCCTCGCGATCATGCCCTCCGGCGCCGGCAAGTCGCTCTGCTACCAGCTGCCGACGCTGCAGATGCGCGGCACCACGATCGTGGTCTCGCCGCTGATCGCGCTGATGAAGGACCAGGCCGACAAGCTGGAGGAGCGCGGGGTCGACGCGGCGGCGGTGAACAGCGCCCTGTCCGGGCGCGAACGGCGCGAGGCGCTGCGCCGGATCCGCGGCCGCAAGGCCGACTTCATCTTCACCACGCCCGAGCAGCTCGCCAACCCCGCGGTGCTGCAGGAGCTCAAGGCCGGCCGGGTCGATCTCTTCGTGGTCGACGAAGCCCATTGCATCACGCAGTGGGGGCACGACTTTCGTCCCGCGTACCTCGGGCTCGGGGCGGCGCTGCGCGCGCTCGGCAACCCCACCCTGCTCGCCCTCACGGCGACCGCGACCCCCGACGTGATCGAGGACATCGGCCGCCAGCTCGGGCGCCCGCGCCTGCGCGTGCTCAACGCGGGCGTGTATCGGCCGAATCTGTACTTCGAGGTGGTCCAGACCACGAACCAGGCCGAAAAGAAGCAGGCGCTGCTCGAGGTGGTGCGCTCCGGCGGCGCCGGCATCGTGTACTGCGCCACCGTGCGGATGGCGAAAGAGGTGCACGCGTGGCTTGCCGCTCAGGGCGAGGACGCGCAGCTCTACCACGGCCGGCTCGGCGGACGCGAGCGCGCCGAGCGCCAGGACGCGTTCATGAGCGGGGCGGCGCACATCATGGTGGCGACCAATGCGTTCGGCATGGGCATCGATCGGCCGGACATCCGCTACGTAGCGCACTACCAGCTCCCGGGAAGCCTGGAGGCGTACTACCAGGAAGCCGGGCGCGCCGGCCGCGACGGCGAGGAGGCTCGCTGCACCCTGCTCTACGATCACGCCGACCGCCGCGTACAGCTCTATTTCGCCCGCAAGCGCAGCAAGGTCGAGCTGCTCGCCGCCTACGCCCGCGGCACGCAGTGCCGCTGGAAGATGATCCTCGAATACTTCGACGAGGCGGTCGAGGAGAGCGACGAATGCGGCCACTGCGACAACTGCGTCCAGCGCAAGGCCGACGTCGACGCCTCCACGCTGAAGATGAAGGCGCAGCCGCGCCTCAAGAAGGGCGACGCGGTGCGCGTGCCGAAGTACGGCGGCGGCACGGTGGCCGAAGTGTACGACGACCGCATCGTGGTGGCGTTCCCGCGCGGCGGCACGCGTGAGTTCGAGCCGCGCTTCGTGGTGCGGGCCAAATAGGGCAGGCTCGGGTCAGCCGCCGATGCGGATCGAGATCACCTCGGCACTCACGCCGCCCCGGCCGTCGGTCACGACGTAGACGAAGCGGTCAGTGACGTTCGCGGCACCCGCGGGCGGGGTGTACGTCACCGTGGCGCCGTCCAGAACGACGCTCCCGCCGAGGCTCGATCCGATGTGGGACAGCGCGTACGACAGCGGGTCGCCGTCGGCGTCACTTGTCAGCGCGCCAAGGTCGATCGCGATCGACGCGCCGCTCGCGACGGTAAGCTCGGCGAACGCCGCGCCAGGCCGCGTGTTGCTGGCGAGCGCCGCCATCTGGGCATTGAGCACCGCCGTGCTCGTGGCGACGGCCGTCGGCTCGATCCCCAGATAGCCGTGGAAGGTGAAGGCGTCGCAGGGATCGGTGTCGACGACGAAGCCGCCGCTCACCGTGCTTAACACCGCCGGGACGCCGGCGGCGAGCAGGTTGTTGAACAGCGCGGCCGAATCGACCGGCCTGGACAGGCTGCAGCCGTCGTTCAGGTTCCTCAGCACCTGCGTCGGGCGTTTCACGAAGCTCGGGAGCAGGTTGGGGTGGTTCGGGTCGCCGACGAAGATCCTCGGCACCGACAGCGGCGTGCGGGTCACGGGACTCGACAGCGAGATTCCCGCCGCGATGAGGTTGGACGCGACCGCGGACAGCGCACCGCGGCTGGTGCCCGCCAGAAACACGTCGAGGTTGTCGGTATTCACCTCTCTCAGCACTGCGAGGATGTCGGCGGCCTGATCCACCGAGATGCGGTATCGGTCGACATCCCCAATCACATCGATCGAGCCCGTCGGGGGCTGGTCGCTCGGGCGGTTCATGGCGATGGCGAGGTACCCGGCGTTGGCGACGAGCTGGGCCGAGCGCACCAGGAAGTTGCCGCCGATCAAGCTGGCCGCGCCGGTGGCCGGATCGCCGTTGAAATTCAGGTTGAAGTCGCCGCCGCCGATGAGGAACACCGCGGCCTTGGGTGCCGTTCCGTCTGCCGGGCGCAGCGCGACGTACTGGACGGTGACTGGGGCGCCGGCCGGCGTGGTGCGCGTCAGGACTTCGCCGTAGAAGGAGCAGGCGGTGACGTTAATCCGTTGCAGCGCCCCGTTGACGAGGACACTGGGCGAGGTGCAGCGCGGCGCCTGCCCCGGCGGAGTGCCGAACACCTTGACCAGGGTCGTGCCGTCGAGCGTCGAGCCGTCCGCGGTGAGCACGCGATAAGGGAACTTGTCCGAGCCGGTGAATCCCGCGACCGGCGTATAGACGAGCTTGTTGTCGACGACCAGCGCAGCGCCGACTTGCGGGTCGGCGAGCACCTCGAAGGTGAACGCGTCTCCGGGAATGGCGCCCTGCACGAACGGCTTGACGGGGCTGCTCGTATTCGTGTTGCGCGCGGTCAGGCCCGCGTGGCTGAGATCGAAGCGGGCAGCGAGTGGAAGCAGCGTGAACGGCGTGCTCTCGGCTGTGCCGCGCGAATCCGTAAGCGTGATCGGGCCCGATACGGCGAGCTGTGGCACTCGCACCGTGACCTGCGACGCGCTGGCGGCGATCACCAGGGCCGGCACGGGCGCGCCGCCCACCCCGGCGAAGGAGACTTGGTTTCCCTGAGGAACCGGGTCGAAGAACGCGCCACTAAGGGTCGCGAGGGTTCCCGTCGCGCCGGCCGAAGGCGCGATCGCGTCAATGCGCGGTGGCTCCGGCCGCACATTGACCGCGGCGGAGATCGTGACGCCATTCAGGGTGGCCCTGACCCTCGTGTCGCCGACGGCGCCCGCCGTCACCGGAATCAGCACCTGCGTCTGCTCGACGCCAATAGCCAGCGAACCCGGCACCGATGCCACGCTCGCATCGTCGCTCGCCAGTGACAGCGCGCCCGCCACGGCCGGCGCCGGCGAAAGCGTGGCGGTGAGGACTCCCGGATGCCCCGTAATGAGCCTGAGCGGATCGGGCGCCAGCGCCGTCGGCAGTGCCGGCTTGCGTTGCCCGGAAACACTCACGCCTAGGCGGGTGCCGGCGCGTCCGCGGACGAGGACCACCAGCTCGTTCGAGGCCTGGAGCGGGACGCTGCGCTCGAGCTCGGTGACTTGCGGGTGAAAGTCCGCCGGCGCAGCGATCTGCGCCCCGTTCAGGTAAACCCAGCCTGCATTCACGCTCTCGTCGGCCGTACCGTTCTGGATCCGCAGCTTGAACGGGCCGGTGAAGTTGTCCGGCACCGCGACCGTGTCGGCGGCACGGGTCAGCCCGGCGACCGCATGGTCGTACTCCTTGGCGAAGAAAGTTTGCTCGATCTGCGCCAGCGCCTGGCCATGCAGGCCAAGCGCGAGCGTCAGCACGGCGGCGCAGGCAGGGGCAAATCTTCGGACAAGCGACGTCGCACAACGCATGATGGTCCCTTCCCTCGTTTTATCGTTGAACGGCGGTCCGGCCGGCTAGAACGGCTCTCCATCGCATGCCCAGATCAGCAACACTACGATAGCGAAGAGGAGGAGCAGTTCGGCCACTTGCCCGCGCCGTGGATCGAGCGCCCTCATCCTAGGGCAACAGCCTAGCCCGGCAATCCCCAGCATTGGGTACGCGTATCGCAACCCGGAGCGCTCGCGGGTATGCTACGAAAGGAGTCCAAGAAGATCGGAGGGAGCGACATGCCGCAGCCGCAGGCTATGACGAGCGTCGCGCTGGTCGAGGACGATCGCGCGACGCGCGAGCGGCTTGCCGCTTCGGTTCACGCTCAAGATTCGCTGCGCCTCGTCGCCGAATACCAGACCGGGGCCGAGGCGCTGGCCGGCCTCGCCTCGCGGGCGCCCGAAGTGCTGCTCGTGGACCTCGGCCTGCCCGACATGTCGGGCCTCGAGCTGATCCGATTCGCGGCCGAGCACTACCCGGAGTGCGACATCCTGGTCATCAGCATTTTCGGCGACGAGGCGAACGTGCTCGCAGCGCTCGAGTCGGGCGCGCGCGGATATCTGCTGAAGGGCTCGCTGCAGCACGACATCGCGTTCGACATCCGCGAGATCCGAAACGGCGGCTCGCCGCTCTCGCCGGTGATCGCGCGCCAGATGCTGAAGCGCCTGCGCATCCAAAGGCGTGATGCGTCGGCACAGATGGCCGAGACCGACGAGACCACGCTGACCGCGCGCGAGGGAGAGATCCTGAACGCGATCTCGCGAGGCTTCTCCTACGCAGAGACCGCGCAGATGCTCGGGGTGTCGGTCGGTACCGTGCACTCGTTCCTCAAGCGCATCTACCGCAAGCTCGCGGTGCATTCCAAGACCGAGGCGGTGTTCGAGGCCAACCGCCTGGGCCTGATCCGCTGAGCGCATCGATGCCGGCAACGCGCGCGGCCGCCCGCGTCCTCGCCGTGGCGCTGGCTTTGGGTGCGGCGACGCAGGCGGCGCTTGCGCAGCCGCGCATGATGGTTCTCGAAGAGGCGCAATTCGTGGCCAGCGATTCGCGCCGGCCGCCGGGTGACGACGCGGCCTGGCGCCCGGTGCGTCTGCCGGACAACTGGTACTTCTCGCATCCCGCCGGCCCCACGGCGGGATGGTATCGCCTCGAGTTCGAGCTCGGCGCCCCGCCGTTCAGGAACCACATGATCTTCCTGCCGCGAAACAGCGCGCGCTACCTGCGTTTCTACGTGAACGGCAAGAGCGTCTCGGAAAATTCCGCGTACACCGACCCGGGCGCCCGGAGCAACTGGGTGCCTCCGGCATTGTTCCATCTGTCGTGGCTCTACCTGACTTCCGGGCGCAACGTGATGCTCGTGCGGGTGGAGGGCGTCCCGCAGTTGCGCCAGGGCCTCACACGGATCACCGTCGGTCCGGCGGACCTCGTTCGCCCGCACTACGAGTGGCGCCATACGATCCAGGTGTCGGCGTTGCTCATGTTCGGCACCGCCGCGCTGCTCGCAGGAATGCTGGCCGCGGCGTTCTGGCTGCGCGAGCGCAAGGACGCGACGCTCGCCTGGTACAGCGTCACCGCGCTCGCCTGGACGCTCATCGCGATGCCTTGGCTGCACGCCGCGTTCGCGCCGGCGCACTTCAGCCATGGCGCCCTCGCCTTGCTCGGCTGGTTTGCGTACGCGGCGCCGATGCTCGTGCTGTGCCTGCGCGTGGCCAACAAGCGCTGGCCCTGGTTCGAAGCCGGCCTGTGGGCCTTCACGGCGCTCGGGCTCGTCCTGTCCGCGCTGACCGGCGAAGCAAGCGAAGGCCTGATCATCACGGTGTGGAGCTTCGTCTACCTCGCGGCGCTGATCGGGCTGCTCCTCATGCTGGGGCGATCGCAGATCGCGGGGCGGAAGTGGGTACTCTGGCTCTTCGCCTCGGCGCTGCTCCTGGTGGTGGCCCTGCACGCGCACGACCTCGCGCGCTGGATGGGCTGGATCGACTACGACAGCCTGACCCTGGCGCACTTCAGTATCCCGCTGGTGCTGCTCGCCATCGGCGCCACGATCATCGACCGGCACCTCCGCGCGGTGGCGGCGGTGGAGCGCTCGAACGTCGAGCTGGAGGAAAGGGTTGCGCAGAAGACGCGCGAGATCGAAGCGGGCTTCAAGCGCGTGCAGGAGGCCGAGCAGGAGCACGCGCTTGCGCTGCAGCGCAAGCGCATCATGGCCGACATGCACGACGGCCTGGGCTCGACGCTGGTCGGCTTGCTCGGCGCGGTGCAGTCGGGCAAGCCGACGCCTGAGGAAATCGAGCGCCGGCTCCTCGACGCCCTGCAGGAGCTGCGCCTGGTGGTCGATGCCCTGGAGCCGATGGACGGCGACCTCGGCGTAGTGCTCGGCAACGTGCGGCACCGGATGCGGGCGGCGATCGAGCACTCGGGCGTGAAGCTCCACTGGCAGGTCGGTGAGCTGCCGCACGTTTCCTACCTCACACCGCACGCGATTCTCGCGGTGCAAAGGATCATCCTGGAGGCGCTCACCAACTCCCTGCGGCATTCGCAGGCCAGCGCGGTAACGGTCAGCGCGCGGGCCGAGGATGGCTGGCTGCGCATCCAGGTCGCGGACGACGGGGTCGGCTTCAAGGAACTGAGCTCGTCCCGCGGCCGGGGACTGGACAACCTGCGCCGCAGGGCGGCGGGCCTCGGCGGGACGCTTGATATCGATTCGTCCCGCGGCGCCGGGGCGAGCGTGATCCTGCGCCTACCTTTGACCCACTAGCTACCGAACCTGAAGCACGAGCTTTCCGCGCAGGTGGCGCGCCTCGCTGACCCGGTGCGCGGCAGCCGCTTGTGAAAGCTGAAACAGCGAGATTTCCGGTAACCGCAGCGCGCCCTTTTCCATCAGGCTTGTTACGCGCTCCAAGTTGCGCCGGCTGCGCGCCACGTTCGGGCGCAGCGAGGTGACGTCGGCGCGAGGCGAAGCCGGCGCCTGGGCGCCGCCGGCAATGCTGGCGAGCCGGCCGCCTGCCCGCAGCACGGCAAAGCTGCGCGCGGTGACGTCGCCTCCGACCGTGTCGAACACCGCGTCGCAGCCCGATACCACGCGCGTGAAGTCCTGCGTCCGATAGTCGATGACCGTGTCCGCGCCGAGGCCGCGGACGTAGTCGTGGTTCGCGGCGCTCGCGGTGCTGATGACGCGCGCGCCGAGGTGCTTGGCAAGCTGCACCGCGAAGCCGGCCACGCCTCCCGCGCCGCCGTGGATCAGGACGGTTTCGCCGGCTTTGACCTGCAGCGTGTCTTCGATCGACACGAGGGCCGTGAGCGCGGCGAGGCCGGCGGCGGCGCATTCCACATGCGAGAAGCGCTCGGGCTTGCGCGCCACGATTTCCTGGCGCAGCGCGATTTTCTCGGCGTACGCGCTTTCGGCGGGCACCTCGCATACGCCGAACACCGCGTCCCCAGGCTGGAAGTCGCGAGCACCCTCGCCCACCGCCGCGACGACGCCCGAGAAGTCGCGCCCGGGGATGTGCGGCAGCTCCACCTTGGCCGGATACTGCCCCGCGCGCTGCTTCCAGTCGGCGGCGTTCACGCTCACGGCGTGGATGTCCACCAGCACCTCGCCGCGCGCCGGGGCCGGGTCGGGCAGCTCGCCGTACTCGAGGACTTCGGGCGGGCCGTAGCGTCGGAAGAAGGCGGCTTTCAAGGCAGACCCTAGTTCTCGGGCACGTAGTGCGTCACGCCGCCGATCGAGGACAGGTCCTCGTCCCGCCCCCGCAGCTCGACCACGTTGAGGTCGGGGTCGCGCACGAACACCGAGACGTGGCCGTCGCGGCCGAAGGCGACCGGTCCCTGCGTGATGCGCACGCCGTTCTCCCGCAGCGCGACGATCGCCGCCTTGATCGAGGCGACGCGCAGCGCGACATGGGTGTAGCCGGGATACTTCTCGCCCACGTCCATGAGGATGTTCTTGCCGCCGGCGTCGGCATTGGCGTTGTAGACCAGGTTCAGCTCCACGTCGTGGTCGTTCCTGACGACCGCCACGGCGTCGTTGGCGGCCTTGGCATGCAGCGTGAATCCGAGCATGGCGTAGAACTTCATGGCGCGCTCGAGATCGCGCACGCGGACGCCGATGTGGTCTACCCGCGCGATGTCGATGGTCGGCTTCGGGCTCATGCACGAGATAGTAAAGAAAAATTCCGCTTTAGAGCATTGAGGCGCGCGAGATAGGCCCTCAGGTCGTGGTCCCCGCAGCGCTCGCGCGCGCCCGGCCGGAAGCCGCGCCGCGCGTAGGCCTCGGCTACCGAGGCGCCGCAGAGATGGATCACGGCGGCAAGATCCTGCTTCTGTTGCAGCGTGGCGCCCTGGATACGCAGCTGTGCCAGCATCTGCGCCACGCGGCGGTCGAGGAAGGCCGAGGTCATCTCGATCGCGTGGCTCGGCAGCACGCGGAAATAGAGCGCGGTGAACCAGCAGGAGCGGAGATCGTGCCAGGGTCCGTCATCGACCGGCACGTGGTCGCGGATGCAGTAGCGCTTCGCTTCGGCGAAGCGCGCGTCGGTGATCTGGTACATGCCCACGGCGCTGGAGGCCGGCCGGTAGACCTCGGTCGGGTTCCAGGCCACGCGCCAGCGCCAGTAGGTGCGCGCCACCGGGTTGCCGGCGCCCTCGGCCTGCGCCAGGGCGGCGAGCAGCTCGGGCGTCATCACCACGGTGGAATGCTCGCGGAAGAGCGGCCCGTATTCAGCCCAGGTCCGCGCCGGCGTCTTGGCGAGCACGCCGTCCAGCGGAAAGAACAGCTCGGAGGGCTTGCGTAGGGCCTGGAATACCCAGTTCGCGGCGGCGAGCACAGCCAAGCCGGCGAAACACGCCGCAAGGATGCGAACGTTTAAAGGTGTGCGCGCTAGTTGAGCGCGCAGGAACCCGGGCCGCCGGGATGGCCGCAGCTTGCGCACGGCGAGGGTGCCGCGTCGGCTGCGCCTTTTTGCGCGGCGAACACGGAGAGCTTCTTGTCGAGCGCCTCGCTGCCGCAGCTCGCACAGCTCGGCGTGTCCGCGGCGCGCACTAGGGTCTCGAACTCGTGGCCGCAGGCGCGGCAGGCGTACTCGAAGATCGGCATCAGGCGATTTTACCCGGCCCCTGCGCGACGCAGCTGCCCAATTTGTCGCGGATGTCGTCCGGCAGGGGCACGGCAATCCGCGCCGCGGTGTCGAAGCACACTTCCACCGCCTTCTGGGTCGCGCAGTGCGTCATCGAGTCGGCCTCGTACAGGCGCATCTCGTGGGCGAAGCTCTTCGTGCCGACGCGCGTCAGCGCGCCGCGGATGAGGATCAGCTGGCCGGCGCGGATCTCGTGATGAAAGTCGATGGTGAGCGTCGCCGTCACCGTGCCGAGGCCGCGTGCCCGGATCGCGTCGAGCGAAAGCCCCGCCATGCGCGGGAAGTGCCACGCCGCCTCGTCGAAGCAGGCGGCGTAGTGGCGCACGTTCATGTGACCGTAGATGTCGCACTGCGCCGGCATGACGATGCTGCGGTACAGATCGAACCAGGAATCCAAGGCAGTTACTTGGCGGGACTCGCGACCGGCTTTCCGGTCTCCACGATATACGTGGCGAGCACCACGGCTTTCCCGCTGCCGACGTTGCGCCCGTCGTGCACCACGCCGGCGGGAACGAAGAACACCTCGCCGGCCTTCAGCGTTTTGGGCGGCTGGCCCTCGATCGAGAGCTCGAGCGTGCCTTCGACCACGTAGCCGAGCTCTTCGCCCGGGTGGGTATGCCGGCCGGCCTGGCCGCCAGGAATGAACTCGGCGCGCGCGACGACGGCATGACGTCCTTGCACGCTGAGGTTCTGGTCCTGCAACTGAGCGCGCGTGAATCCAGGCTGCTGTGCGCTTGGCGCCGCCGCGGCAGCGGCGAGGACCGCGCCGATCATCCATTTCTTGCTGTTCACGATGTACTCCTCCCTGTAAGAAAAAGGTGAGAAACCGTCCCTACTCGACTTTGATGCCGGCCGACTTGATGATCGGCCACCATTTCTCGATCTCGCCCTTGTGGAACGCGGCGAGGCCTTGCGGCGTCTGCTGTTCGCGCGAGGCGACGTCGAGCCCGAGATCGGCGAAGCGCGCCTGCACTTTCGCGTCGGCGAGCGCATGCATCATCGCGGCGTTGAGCTTCGCGACGGTCTCCTTCGGCGTCGCCGCCGGGGCGAAGAGCCCGAACCAGCCCGAGGCATACAGCCCCGGGATGCCGCTCTCCGCGGAGGTGGGGATGTCCGGAATCACGCGCGAGCGCTCCGGAGACAGGTTGGCGAGGATCTTGACCGTGCCGGCGCGGGCCTGCGGCAGCGTCACCGCGGCCTGGACCACCATCAGGTCGACCTGGCCGCCGAGCATCGCCTGCATCGCCGGCCCCGCGCCGCGGTAGGGGATGAACTCGACCTTCGTGCCGGTCGACTGCTGCATCAGGATGCCGGTCACGCGCGCGGCCGCGTTCTGGTCGACGAAGGTGGCCTTGCCTGGATTCGCCTTCATCCACGCCACGAGGCCCTTGAGGTCGTCGGCGGGAAAGCCCTTGCGCGCGATGAGGAGCTGCGGATTGACCGAGAGCAGCCCGAGCGGAGCGAAGTCCTTCTGCAGGTCGAAGGTGATGGGATAGATGATGGCGCCGACGTGCGTGTCCCACTGGCCGATGTCGATGGTGTAGCCGTCGGGCGCGGCCCGCGCCACGCGCGCCACGCCGATGCTGCCGCCGGCGCCGCCGACGTTCTCGATGATCACCGGCTGGCCGAGCGGCGCGCGCATCGTCTCGCCGAGGATGCGCGCCGCGGTGTCGGTCGAGCCGCCGGGCGGGAACGGCACGATGAGGGTGATCGGCCGCGTTGGGAAGGCCTGCGCTGCTGCAATGGCGGGAACCAGTACCGTCAGCACAGCCAAGAACGACGCCGCGAACAGCCTCAGCATGGGTCCTCTCCTCGAGAAACCCGGAGTCTACGGCATCAGTCGAGCTCGGCGGTGAAGCTGCGCTCCTCCATCCCGAGCGCGACGGGAACGGATTCGACGCTGAAGTAGATGCGCCCGATCTCGCGCCCGTCGGTCGTCTCCACCTGCACCTTCCATTTCCCGGTCTGGTAGTTGGTCTTGACGCCGTAGCCGCGGAAACCCTCCTCGCGGCCGCCGACGATCTTGATCGGGATCGTGTCCTGCAGCGCCCAGCCCTTGTTTTCGGAGCGATACCAGCGCATCAGCACCTGGTCGGAGAAGCGCGACGGCGAGAACACCCGGAAGTAGATATGCACCTTGTCGCCGGGCTGGGCGCGGAAGCGCTGGTCGCCGTTGTGCCAGAGGCGCCAGAAGGGCCGCTCGTGAGTCAGGCGGTAGCCGGCGTCGGTGCGCTCGACGCCGTGGTACACGCCCATGAACGGAATCGACAGCGGCACCGGCGGGATGATGCGGAAGAGGTAGAACGTCAGGAACACGATCAGCACGCAGCCGAGCGGAATCAGGATCCTGCGCTTGCGTTCCCGCGCCGCCAAGAACGCCACCGCTGCAAGCGGAACGCAGCCCACTGCCATCGAGAGCAGGAACACGGCGAAGCCGGTCTGGCCGATGAGCACCGGCACCACGTAGGCGAAGAACGCGAGGTAGCACAGCCCGAGCAGTGCAAACTTGAACGGCAGCCCGAGCGCCTTGAAGCGCGCCGACTCGTTCGCGACCAGCAGCACCACCAGCACGCCCATGAAGCCGAAAGACACGAGCAGCGACGAGCTCTTGAAGAAGAAAAGCGTATAGGCGCTGAGCAGCGCGCCGAGCAGGAAGTGGATCGCGGGATTGCGGTATTCGAGATACCAGCGCTGCAGGCGCGAGCCCGCAGAGGCGGGCGCGGGCGCCGGTCCTGCCAGGAATGCGGCGGCGGGCGCTGCTGACGGTGCCGCCACGGGTACGGCGGCCGGCGCCGCTGCCGCGGCGGTGGCAGGCGCTTCGGCGAGGAGCATCTGCACCAGGATCAGCGAAATGACAAGAAGATAAATCGCCTGCTGGCCGATTGTGAACCACGAGTCGATCCGGCCGAGCGTAAGGATGTCGAACAGGAATCCGGCGATGAAGAACGTCACCGACAAACGGTGCTCGTTGCGGGCGGCGTAGAGTCGGAGCCGCTTGAGCGTGCTTGTCGAAACGCCGGGAGGATCGGCCGGCGCGGTGGCTGCGGGTTCGAGGAGGCTCACCGCATCTCTCTTTTGTTGCCGTGCGATGACCGGACTCTACTCTTGGAGCGAGTTGGCAGCGCGCAACAAACGCACGGTTGACGCCGCGCGACGTGCCCGCCTAGCATTCCTCGTCCTTAGGAGGAGGAAGAAAATGAAACTACGCACCACGCTGCTGTGCGGCGTCCTGCTGCTCGGCTTCGCCCACGAAGCACTTAGCGACAGCGATACCTGGATCCTCGCCACCGGGCGGCGCGATCCGCGCATGTACGCGATCGACCTCGAGAAGGCGCTGCGCCCCGAGAACAACAACACGCCGAACGCGATCGTCAGCCGCTCCAAGGTGGCGCTCGATCGCCTCGACGGCAAGCTCCTCGGCGACTCCGCCAACATCGTCATCAGCGAGGACCGCAAGACCGCGTACGTCGTCAACCACCACGGCGCGATCGAGAACGACGAGTTCAACCCGCAGCACGGCGGGCGCGGCAACATCGCCGTGATGAACATCAAGAAGATGATCGACCGCCGCAACGACAACACCGCCGCGGCGCTCGAGCGCCACATCGACAGCGGCCACTTCGGCTCGGTCGGCCTGATCCTGCTGAAGGACCTCTTCGTCATCGGCAACGCCGAGAGCCACCTCACCGAGGACGGCGGCAACCGCGTGACCTTCGTGGACCGCAAGACCGGCGGCCTGCGTCACAGCGTCGAGCTGGCGCTCGGACCCGGCACGCCGCAGTTTCCCTGCCCCCACTATCCGGTCCCGTTCGTCTCGCCGGGCGGTCCGCCGACGTTCCCGGCGCCGAGCGGACCGTTCGTGCATCCAAGCGGCGCGCTCTCGCCCGTACCGCTGCTCTCTCCCCACCCCGCCTGGGGCTGCTTCCCCGACACCAACGGCCTGGCCCTCGGACGCGCGCGCAGCGGCAAGTCCTACGTCTTCGCCGCCAACGGCGGCACCGACGACGTGTCGGTGATCGACCTCGACTCGGCGCTCGCCGGGAACAAGACCGCGGAGATCGCCCGCATCCCGACCCAGATCGGGCCCTGGGGCATCGCCTCCAGCCCGGACGGCCGCTACATCGTCGCCGCGAACCGCGAAAGCCAGCGGGTAGCGTTCGAAGGCAACACCGTTTCGATCATCGACGTGGAAAATCCGACCGTGGAGGCGGCGCGCGTGCGCGTCGGCACCGACAGCGACTCCGGCCAGACGCGGCCGTTCATTCCGTCGTTCACGCCCGACGGGAAAGAGATCGTAGTCCCCAACTTTCGCGCGAACAACGTGTCCATCGTGAGCCTGCACACCGCGCTGGCCGACCCGGCGAAAGGCGAAGTGGCGCGCATTCCGCTCACCCGCCCCGACGGTGGCCCCGCGCGCCCGAAGGGCTCCGCGGTGACCGCCGACGGCCGCTACGCCGTGATTTCGGGCGGCGCGCGCGTCATCCCCAACACGGTGGCGAGCGGTACGGTCTGGGTCATCGACCTGAAGAAGCGCGCGGTCGTCGCCACGGTGACGGGCGTAGGCAACGACCCTTATGGGCTCGCGGTCGTCGACCTGAAGGGCCACGACCGCGACGACGACTGAGGCCTTAGTGACGGCCTGAGTGGTCCGGGCGCTCGACGCGCTCGGGCCGCTCGGCTCTCTCCACCCGCTCTGGCCGCTCGGCGCGCTCCACGCGCTCGGGACGTTCGGCTCTTTCGACTCGCTCGGGCCGCTCGGCGCGTTCGGCGCGTTCGACTCGCTCCGGCCGCTCGACGCGCGCGACGCGCTCGGGTCGATCATCGCGCCGGTCGACGCGGCGGTCTTCACGGCGGTCCTCACGCCGGTCTTCGCGCCGGTCTCGGTCTTCGCGGCGGTCTTCGCGGCGGTCTTCGCGGCGGTCTTCGCGGCGGTCGGCATGGACTTCACGCTCCGCACGCAACGCCACCCTCAGACGATCATCGTCCTGGCGTAGCCGCACGCGCTCGAGCCTGAGGTCTCCGGCGAGCCGCTGGACCAGCTGCGCGATCTCCGCACGCTCCTGCGCGGTCAATCCGCGTTCGCGGATGCGCACCTCGCGCACGCCGCGGTCGAAGAGCGCGCGGATCTCCGCGACGAGCTTCTGCGCGTCGATCGCGCCCGCCGCGGTTCGCGGGACGTTGAGCTGCACCTCTTCACGTTGATCTTCGCGCTGGTCTTCACGGCGGTCCTCGCGACGATCTTCGCGACGGTCTTCCCGCCTGTCTTCCTGCCGCACGTGGGATTGGGCGAGCGCCCGGATCGGCTGCGTCAAAGGCGCGAACAGTCCGATGGACGCAATAGCGGACGCAATGAGGCGTTTGCTCGGCATGGGATTCCTTTCCAGGAGGTAAAGCCCGGGGTGTTGCGGCTCTGTCCGGGTCCTCGCAAGAATGCAAGGGCTATGCCTTATCCGAGCGTCCCGAGCGTCCTGAATCAACACACGGAGCCGCCATGGTCTTTAGACCGCGGAGGCCGCGCTCGAGCGGGAATATTTCGGCGGTGCGCCTGTGGGGGCGCGCGCGACCTTTAGGCCGCAGCTTCCTCGCGATAGAAGCCGAGCGCCTCGATCACGGGGCGGTCGCTGATCGAAAAGAGGATCGCATCCTCGGCGCCGGTATTCTCGTGCGCGTGCTGCGCCCAGCTCGGCAGCGCGACGATGTCGCCCTTCGACCAGTCGAACGGCTTGCCGTCGATGACGCTCCGGCCCTTGCCGCGCACGACATGGAACACCGAGCTGCCGGTGACGCGGCGCGCCTTCAGCTTCTCGCCCTTGCGCACGAGCTGGATGCGGCACGAGATCGTCGGCGTGACCGGCCCGCCGGTCTGCGGATTGGTGTACTCGAGCGCGATCCCCTCGTAGGGCGAGCCCTCTGTGGCGCGCAGCGCATCCAGCGCTTCCATGGTCTGGTCAAACGAATAGAGCATCAGCGGTGAAAAGCGCGGCCGCTCCTTTACCCAGGTCGGCGCGAGGTGCCCGTGCCCGTAGAGGGCCTTCGAGCCGTTCACCGGCTTGCCGTGGTCCGCTTTCAGGTTCTGATGCATCTGGAAGAAGATGCAGTCGAGCGCCTTGGTGAGCGGCACGTCGAGGCCGTCCATCCACACCACGGTCTCGCGGGTCTCGTTGCCGTGGTCGTGCCACAGCCAGCTCGGCGTGAGGACGAGGTCGCCTTCGCGCATGATGACCTTTTCGCCTTCGACCGCGGTGTAGGCGCCGTTGCCGGACATGATGAACCGGATCGCCGCCGGCGAATGACGATGCGCGCGCGCGATCTCGCCGGGCAGCAGCACCTGCACCGCGGCGATCAGGGTGTTGGTCGTCGCCCACTGGCCGTTCAGGCCGGGGTTGAAAAGCTGCATCGCACGGCGCTCGTCGCCGACCGGCACCGCGCTCGCCGACTGCTTCACGACCTCTTCGAGCACCGTCCATTTCCACTGGTGAGCGACAGCCTGCGGCCGCGGGTGCGGCGTCATCTGGCTCGCGATTTCCCACAGGCCCCACATGTGGTTGCGGTGGATCAGCTGGTGGAATGGGTCCTCGGTAGTAACGTCGGCGGTCTTGACGGGCGCGTTCATGACGGGGCCTGGGTTTGGTTGACCGCCTTGATTTTAGCCCAGAGCGGATCGAGCAGCTCGAGCATCCGCAGCGCTTCGCGGTCGCCGCGCGAGGCCGCGACGCGCAGCGAGAAGTGCGGCGCCAGGCGCTTGGTGAGCCAGCCCACGAGGAACAGGTTCGCGCCGATCAGAGCGGCTTGGGCGAACGCCTCCCTGAACGTCAGCCACAGCGCGAGCACCATGCCGGCAAGCCCGATGGCGGCGAGCGCGGACCCGGCGTGCGCGGCTAGCGCGGGGAAGGTGAAGTAGAAGCGGTAGCGCTCGATGAAGCGCGCCTCCTCCGCGCTGAACGCGTACGGCGGCTCTCCGACCGGCACGGGTCCGCGCCCCGCCGCCCGCATCCGCCCGAGCAGCCAGACCTCGAACGCGCAGATCACCGCGACGAAAACCCACGACACCGGCTCGGGCTTGAGCGCCGACCAGCCGGCGAGCACGAGGATCAGCACGGCTGCGTACTTCATGGCCGCCCCGCAGCCTCGAGCTCGGCCTGCTTCTCGAGCCACTCGGCCTCGAGGCTCTCGAGCTCCTTGGCCACGTAGGCCTGGTCGAGCAGCAGCGTCCTGAGATCGTCCTTGCGCGGCTCGGCGTAGAGACCCGGATCGCCCAGGCGTGCCTCGATCTCGGCCTTCCGCGCGTTGAGCCGCGCCATCAGCTCCTCGAGCCGCTTGATGCGAGCCTCGAGCGGCTTGCGCGAGACCGGCTTTTCCTTGACGGGCTTGGGTTTTGGGGAAGGGGCGGGCTTCGCCTGCCGGTTCAGGAGCAAGTCGCGGTAGTCGTCCAGGTCGCCGTCGAAGGGCTTCACCGCCCCGCCGGCGACGATCAGGAGCTGCTCGGTGGTAGCGCGCAGCAGGTGCCGGTCGTGCGAGACGAGCACGAGCGTGCCCTCGAACTGCGCCAGCGCCACGGTCAGCGCCTCGCGGGTCTCGAGGTCGAGGTGGTTGGTCGGCTCGTCCAGGAGCAGCAGGTTCGGCCGCTGCCACACGATGAGCGCCAGCGCGAGACGCGCTTTCTCGCCGCCGGAGAACTGCTCGACGGTGCTGCTCGCCATGTCGCCGGGAAAGTTGAATCCGCCCAGGTAGTCGCGCAGCTCCTGCTCGCGCGTGTCGGGCGCGAGCCGCGTGAGGTGCCACAGCGGCGACTGGTCGTCGCGCAGCATCTCCACCTGGTGCTGGGCGAAGTAGCCGATCGCGAGGCCTTTGTTGACCGTCATCTGCCCCGCGAGCGGGGCGAGGACGCCCGCCACGGTCTTGATAAACGTGGACTTGCCCGCGCCGTTGATGCCGAGCAGGCCGATGCGCTCGCCCGATTGCAGCGACAGGCCGATGCCGTCCAGCACCACCTTGTCGCCGTAGCCCGCCCTCAGGTCCTCCAGGACCAGCAGCGGATTGGGCGCGCGCACCGGGTCGCGGAACTCGAACGAGAACGGCGCGGCGACGTGCAGCGGCGCCAGCTCCTCCATCTTCGCCAGCATCTTCATGCGGCTTTGCGCCTGACGCGCCTTGGTCGCCTTGGCGCGGAAGCGGTCGATGAACGATTGCAGGTGCGCGCGCTCGCGCTGCTGCTTCTCGTACTGGCTCTGCGCGAGAACGAGGTTCTGCGCCCGCTGCGCCTCGAAGGCCGAATAGTTGCCGCTGTAGCGCCGCAGCTTCCGCTGGTCGATGTGCACCACCGCGGTGACCACGGCGTCGAGGAAGTCGCGGTCGTGCGAGACCACGATCAGGGTACCCGGGTAGCGCTTGAGCCAGTCCTCGAGCCAGATGATGGCGTCGAGGTCGAGGTGGTTGGTCGGCTCGTCGAGAAGCAGGAGGTCCGAGGGTCGCATCAGCGCCTGCGCGAGATTGAGGCGCATGCGCCAGCCGCCGGAGAAGCTGGAAACCGGCTCGCCGAGCTCGTGCTCCTTGAAGCCGAGGCCCGTCAGCAGCGTGGCCGCGCGCGCGCGCGCGGTGTAGGCGTCCGCGTCGGCGAGCGCCGCATGCAGCTCGCCCATCAGCACGCCGTCGTGCTTTTCCTCCGCGCCAGCGAGCCGGGCCTCGAGGTTCCGCAGCACACTGTCGCCATCGATCGCGTACTCCACGGCGGGACGATCGAGCGCCGGCGTCTCCTGCGCGACGTGCGCGAGCCGCCAGTGCGCCGGAAACTCCGCCTCGCCGCGGTCGGTGTGGAGCTCGCCGAGCAGCAGCGCGAACAGGCTCGACTTGCCCGAGCCGTTGGCGCCGATCAGGCCGATGCGCTCGCCGGGGTGGAGGGACACGTCGGCGGCTTCGAGGAGCGGCTTCGCGCCCCGGCGCAGCGAGACGTTCGAAAAGCGGATCACGGAGCGGAAAAAGCCGCGATTTTACAGGGTACGATTCAGCCCGATGGACCGTCTGCGCGCCGACGCCCTCAGGACCTTCACCGAAAAAGCCTTCCAGCAGGTCGGTGTGCCGGCCGAGGATGCCAGCACCATCGCCGCCCTCATGCTCGAGGCCGATCTGCAGGGCTCCGACGGACACGGCATCTTCCGTTTGCCGCAGTACATCCGCCGCATTCAGGCGGGCGGCGCAAACCCTCGGCCGAGGATCCGCGTCGAGCGCGAACGCGCGGCGATGGCACTGGTGAACGGCGACAACGGCATGGGCCATCTCGCGATGAGCTACGCGGCCAATCTCGCGATCGACAAGGCGCGCGCGGCGGGCTCGGCCTGGGTCGGCGTGCGCTGGAGCAACCACGCGGGGCCCGCTTCGCTCTACGCCAGGATGCCGCTGCGCCATGGCATGATCGGCATGTACTTCGCGGTCGGCAACGCCAACCACCTGCCGCCGTGGGGCGGCGTGGAGATGCTCCTTTCCACCAACCCGGTCGCGGTGGCGATTCCCGCGGGCAAGGAGCCGCCGATCGTGCTCGACATGGCGACCACCGTGGCGGCCTTCGGCAAGGTGAAGACCCGGGCGCAGCGCGGCGAGCCGATGCCCGAGGGCTGGATGGTCGACCGCGAGGGCCGTCCGCTCACGGACCCGAAGCGCATGAACGAGGGCTTTCTCCTTCCCTTGGGGGGACACGAGGGAGGCTACAAGGGCTACGGCATGGCGCTCGTTTTCGGCCTCCTCGCCGGCACGCTGAACAATGCCGCGATGGGCCGCGACGTGGTCGATTTCAACGCCGACGACGCCACGCCCACCAATACCGGCCAGGCAATCCTCGCCATCGATGTCTCCGCTTTCGATGATGTAGAAAAGTTTAGAGAAAGAGTGGACGAGCTCGCGCGCGACATCCGCAGCTCCGAGCGCATGAAGGGCTTCGAGCGCATTTTCCTTCCCGGCGAGCAAAGCCACGAACGGCGCGCGGAGCGGACGCGCCTCGGCGTGCCGGTCCCGCCCGCGCTGCTCTCCTCGCTCAACCAGCTCGGCGAGAAGCTGGGCATCGGCAGGCTGGCATGATCGACTTCCACAGCCACGTGATCCCCGAGACCATCATCGCCGCGATGCGCACCGATCCGGAGCGCTACGCCACGCGGATCGAGGCGGACGCCGGCAAGCGCTACCTGGTGCGCGGCAAGCTTCGCCTAGAGCTGTTTCCCGAGTTCAGCGTGGCCGAGGCGAAGCTCGAAGCCATGGACCGCAAGGGGATCGAGATCTCCGTCATTTCTCCAGGTCCCCAGGTTTTTTTCTACAACCTGAAGGAAGAGCAAGGAATAGAGGCCGCAAGGCTCGTCAACGACGGGATCGCCGCGATGGTGGCAAAAAAACCCGCGCGCCTGCGCGGCATGGCGACGCTGCCGATGCAGCATCCCGAGGCGGCGGTCGCGGAGATGGAGCGCGTGGCGCGCGAGCACGGCTTCAAGGGTATCGAGCTTGCCACGGCGGCGCCCGGCGGCGAGCTCGCGGATCCGAAGTATCGACCGGTCCTGCGGCGCGCGCAGGAGCTGAAGATGACGATCTTCGCCCATCCCAACACCATCGGCGCAGGCGGGCGCCTCGACTGCTACTACCTCACCAACCTCATCGGCAACCCGCTCGAGACCACCATCATGGTGGCGAACCTGATGTTCTCGGGCGCGCTCGACGAGCTGCCGCGGCTCAAGATGCTGCTCGCGCACGGCGGCGGCTTCGCACCCTACCAGGTCGGGCGCTTCGTGCACGGGCACAAGGTTCGGCCCGAGACGCGCGCGCACACCGCGTCCTCGGCGAAGGAATTGCTGAAGCGCTTCTACTTCGACACCATCACGCACGAGCCGCAGGCGCTGCGCTACCTGATCGAGCTCGTGGGCGCCGCTCGGATTGTCGTGGGGACAGACTCGCCGTTCGACATGGGCGATGAGAACCCACGCGCCACGCTTTCGCACCTCTCGCCCGAGGAAGTGGCGACGTTGAGGCGCAACGCGCTTCGGCTGCTGGAAGAATAGTTAGGCGAGCAGCGCGCCGCAGCTCGGGATGCGCGGCTCGAGCTCGAGCAGGTCGAGCATGTTGCGCACCGTGCAGACCGAGGTCGAGGTGACCGGCAGGCCGAGCATCTTCTCGGCGGCCTGGATCGCCGGCAGCGACTGCATCTGCACGCAGGCCGAGAGGACCACCGCGTCGGCGTTGGCGATCTTCAGGCGCTTCACGTCGTCCAGCAGCCGCATCGGGTCGCGCTTCGCCACCTCGAGGTTGTCGGGGATCTCGAAGGAGATGCGGTCGAGCACCTCGATGCCCTCGTGCTCGATGTAGGCCACGACCTTCGCGGTGAGCGGCTTGATGTACGGCGCGAGCAGCGAGATCTTCTTCGCTCCGAGCTTCTTCAGCCCGTGGATCAAGGCGCCCGCCGAGGTCATGACTTTCGAGCGCGCGCCGTTCTCCGCGACCACGCGCTTGAAATCCTCCTCCACCTGGCGGTGATAGCCGGTGCCCTGGGCCATGATCGCGACCAGGCACGCGGTGCTCATCACGTCCACGCGCGCGTCGGCGAGCTCGGCGGCGCAGCGCAGCCCCTCCTGGTTCATCGCCGCCAGCTCCTCGGGCGACACCCGCTTCATGCGCATGCGCGAGGAATGGAACGTGAAGCGCTCGGGAAAGTGCTGCTCGCGCGCGCGCAGCATCGCCGGGATCTCGGTCTCCATCGTCGTGTTGGACGACGGCACGATCTGGCCGATGCGCACGATGCGGCTCGGGCGGCTGTCGGCGGCCGGGGCCATGCGCCTCGCGTCAGGAAGTCGGCTCGTGCGCGGGGGCGATGCCGTTGCGCACGCGCATCACCTTCCACAGGAGGATGTTGGAGATGTGCTCCACGCGCGCCGAGCCGTTCACCAGGCTGTGCAGGTCGAAGTCGGGGTGGAACCCGATCTGGTCGGAGAAGCGCGCGAGCCCCTTTTCCACCGCGCCCATGATCGGATTGGTGGAGTGCACATGGTTCACGATGAAGATGTCGCCGTCGGGCTTGCACACACGGTGCAGCTCGCGGAGCAGGCGCGCAGGATCCTGCACCACGGACACCACGTACATCGCCACCACCTTGTCGAAGCTGGCGTCGGGAAAGTCCATCGCCTGCGCATCCATCTCGTGCAGGCCTTCGACGTTGGCGAGCTCGCGCCGCTGCACGCGCGCGCGCGCCTTGTCGAGCATCTCGCGCGACAGGTCGACGCCGGTGACCCGCACGAACGGCGGATACAGCGGCAGCGACAGGCCGGTGCCGACACCGACTTCGAGCACGCGCTGGCCGGGGCGGCATTCGAGGACCTCGAGAACGGCCTTGCGCCCGGGTTGCAGCACCGGGCCAAACAGGGCGTCGTAGACACTTGCGTACCGCTTGTAGGCGGCCTTCACGGCGTCGATCTGCATGGGCTCCTTTTTATAGCAATCGATGGTCCCGGCACAACAATTGCACGCCGCGGCTCTGCGGCGGCGTCAAGCAAGGTCGCGTATCTTACCGGCGAGTCGCGGCGCCTCCACGCGTGGCGACGGTATACCACGGTCTGTCGCCTAAAGTCTGCCCTTTCAGTCGATTGCACGATCATGGCCCGCCGCGTATGGTCGAAAGTCCCTCACCGGCGGTCGGCGTGAATCCCATTGCAGCCCGGGGTGCCGGCGCAGGCTTGCGTGCGACGTGTGGGAACGGACCGGAGCGAGTACCGGTCCTATCCGGCTTTCGCACCGCCGCCGTATCGACGGTCATATCCGCGCGACCTACCGCAACTTCTTTCCGGCGGACGCGCGCTGGCAGTTCTCGGGCTTGCGGCTCGCGCGCGACGCGCGAACGTGATCGATTACGTGGCGGCGCGCGCGGGCAAAGCGCAGCATTCCCCCCGTGACAGCGCGCTTGCTCGCACTGATGGCGTTCCAGCTGCTGATGGGCACGGCACATGCTTGCCGTTTCGCCCAGGACGCACAGCCGGCGCAATGGTACGAATGGGCGAATTCGCTCTTTTCCGCGGAGGTCACCTCGGTCGAGGCCGAAGCGGGCAAGTCCGCCGACGTGATCGGCTTGCGCGTGGTCGAAACGTTCAAGGGTCCCGCGGGCGCCGCGGCGGCGACCTTGCACGTGCCGAGCCGCATGTGGCGCTCGTGCCGGCTCGAGCGCCCCGCGGTCGGCGCGCGGGTTCTCGTTGCGCTCAATCCGAACAGCGATACGCTGCTCGTGCCGCTCGAGCCGGGTTACAGCGAGCTCCTGCGCCTCCACCCCGGCTACCAGCCGCCGCAGCAGCAACCCAAGCAGGTGCAGGTGCAACCGCCGTCGCCGACGCCCGCGGCGCCCGCCGAGAAGCCCTTCAACTACTAGCATGAGGGTTCGCAGAGCCCGCGCCGCAGTGGCGCGCATCTGGGAAGGACGCACGCGCGCCTCGATGGCGAAGGAATACGCCGCCTACCTGCACGAGCAAGGCGTGAAAAAGCTCAGGGCCATGAAGGGCAACCTCGGCGTCGAGGTCTTCTGCCGCAAGCGCGGCGGCGTGGCCGACTTCATGACGATCTCGTACTGGAATTCGCGCGAAGAAATCCGCGCTTCGACGTCCTCTTGAGTGACTGAAGGCGACGCGTTCGACTGGCTGCCCGCACTGCTCGTGCTGCAGGGCGTGATGGGCACGCTCGACACGATCGTCAACCATGAGCTGGTCGAGGCACTGCCGCGGCGGCCCGAGGCACGCGGCGAGCTTGCGCTGCATTCCGCACGCGAGGCGGTCTATGCAGCACTGTTTCTCGGGCTCGGCTGGTTTGCCTGGCAGGGCGCCCTTGCATTCGTGATCGGCGCGCTACTGGTCGCAGAGGTTGCGATCACCGTAAACGACGAGCTGGTCGAGAACCGCATCCGGGTGCTGCCCCAGAACGAGCGCGCCCTGCACGTCTTCCTGACCCTCAACTTCGGCGCCCTCGTCGCGCTCCTTGTGCCGGTGCTCGCGGACTGGATGGCGAATCCCACCGCGCTTGCGCCGTCGTACTCCGGCTGGATGTCTTGGGCGCTCACCGCGCTCGGCCTCGCGGCGGCGGGATGGTCGGTGCGCGACCTCGTCGCGTCGCGAAGACTTAAACTGCAGGCGTGAGGCTCGGCGGCACCTCGTTCAGAACCTTCGTCTTCTATCCGCTTCTGGTGGTGGCGTTCGAGCTTTGGCTGAACGACGGCCGGCTGCGGCTCGAGGCCTGGGCCCTGCCGCTCCTCGCGTGGGGATACCTGCAATATCGCCTGGCGGGCCGCTACCGTTTGCGGCTCGGCGGCGGCGGGCCCGGGATGGAGACGCCGCCCGAAAGACTGGTGACTAGCGGCCCCTTCGCGCTCTGCCGCAATCCTATGTACCTTGGCCACCTGATCTTCCTCGCCGGCCTCGCCTTCAGCCTGCGCTCGTGGCTCGGCGCGGCCTTAGCGCTCGCTGCCGCGGTGTCGCTGCAGCTTCGGGTCCGGCGCGACGAGCGGCGCCTGGGCGAGCGCTTCGGCGAGCCCTACTTGCAGTATTGTTCGCGGGTGAAGCGCTGGATTCCGGCGGTTTTCTAGGAGGGACACGGCATGGCGGACCCTGCGAAGCTGGATGAAGAATTCGACGTCGGCGGTGTGCGCCTGCCGCGCCCCTTCAAGCTCCTGCGCCTGGGGCATTTCGGGGTCAATGCCGCCGACCCCGAAGCGGCGCGGGACTTCTACTGCCGGATGCTCGGTTTCCGCGTCTCCGACCCGATCGACTTCGGGATGCGTCTGCCGCCGGAAGAACGCGGCAAGCACGGTCCCGGCGTCGGCTACTTCACGCGCCACGGCGGCGACCACCATTCGCTCGTGCTCTTCCCGCGCCGCGTGATGTCGCAGGTGAATCCGCATTACCGGAAGTACCCCGAGCTCACGGTCAACCAGATGACCTGGCAGGTGTCGAGCCTGCGCGAGGTGGTCGACGGGTTCGAATGGTTCAAGCGCCGCGGCAACCCGGTGCTGCGGCAGGGGCGCGACCTGCCCGGCTCGAACTGGCACTTCTATCCGCCCGATCCCGACGGCCACATCAACGAGCTGTACTACGGCATCGAGCAGATCGGCTGGGACGGCTATTCCAAGCCGCACGCGCTGCATCGCCAGCGCTACGACAAGCCGCCGGGCCTGCCCCATCGCTCCGAATACGCCGAGATCGCCGAGGCGCTGAAGGAAGGCCTCGACGTGCGCGCCGGCTGGCGCGCCGAAGAGGCCGCAGAGACCTTCGACGTCGGCGGCATCCTCCTGGCGCGGCCGTTCAAGGTGGCGCGCATCGGTCCGATCCGGCTCTTCGTGCACGACCTCGACGTGGCCCTGCGCTTCTACCGCGACGAGCTCGGCTTCACCCTCACCGAGGAGATCAGCTACCGGGGGCATCGCTGCGTGTTCCTCCGCGTGAACACCGAGCACCATTCGCTGGCACTCTACCCGCGCGCCCTGCGTGCGGAGCTCGAGCTGAGCGAGGGCACCTCGCTCATGTCGTTCGGCCTGCAGGTCGCCAACTACCGCCAGCTGCGCGATGCGGTGCCCTTCCTGCAGCGCGCGGGCGTGCGCGTGCGTTACCTGCCCTCCGAGCTCTCACCGGGCATCGACTACTCGGCCTTCGCCATCGATCCGGACGGCCACGCGCTCCAGCTCTATTACTACATGGAGCAGATCGGCTGGGACGGAAAACCGCGCCCCGCGCAGCTGCGCCCGAAAGTCGACCCCGCCGACTGGCCGCAGAGCGTGCCCGCGGCGAGCGACGCGTTCAACGGCGAGATCTACCTCGGGCCCTGGAGTTGAATTACTGCTTCTCGATATTGCGTGCCGCGACCACCTTCTTCCACTTCTCGATTTCGGCGGCGATGAAGCCGCGCATCTCTTCCGGGCTCGAGGCGAGCGGCTCGCCGCCGAGCTCGATGAAGCGCTTGTGGCTGTCGGGCTGCTCCAGCGCCTTGCGCACCGCGGCGTTCAGCCGCTCGACGAGCGGGCCGGGCGTGCCGCCGGTGACGCCGAGGCCGATGAACGAGTTCACCTCGTAGCCCGGCAGCGTTTCCTGCGCGGTGGGCGTCTCGGGCAGCGCCTTCCAGCGCTCGCGCGAGGTGACGGCGAGCGCGCGCAGCTTGCCCGCCTGGACCTGCCCGATCGACAGCGTCATGGCCTCGAACAGCACATCGGCGCGCCCCGCGAGGATTTCGGTAAGCGGCGCGTTTCCGCCGCGGTAGGGAACATGCACGATGTAGGTCCCGGCAAGCGCATTGAAGAGCTCGCCCGAAAGGTGGTGAACCGTCCCGATCCCCGAGGAGGGATAGTTGAGCTTGCCCGGATTCGCCTTGGCGCGCGCGATCAGGTCGCCCAAGCTTCTGAGCGGCGAGTCGGGCACCACGCTGATCACGAACGGATAGGAGGTGAGCATCGACACCATCGCGACGTCCTTCAGCGGGTCGAACGGCATCGACTTCAGCATCGCCGGGTACACCGGGTAGGCGCCGGAAATCAGGATCAAGGTGTACCCGTCGGGCGCCTGCTTCGCCCCGTAGTCGGTGCCGGTCACGCCGCCCGCGCCGGCCCGGTTCTCCACGACCACCGGCTGCCCCAGCACCTCGTTCAGGCCCTGCGCCGTGACGCGAGCGATGATGTCGGCCGACCCGCCCGGCGGGAACGGCGTCACCAGCCTGAGCGGCTTGGACGGGAAAGCCTGGGCGAGCGCCTGCCCCGATACCAGCATCCAGACCAGGAACGCGAACCCCGCGTACCGCATGAAGCCTCCTCCACGTATCCTGTGCACGAGTTGACCACAGCGGACGGGATCATGGAAGAGCGCGTTCATTGGAGTTCGGGGCAGCTGAAGATCTCGGGTGTCGTCGAATTCCCCGACGGCATGAAGCGCGGCGAGCGCCGCGCCGCCCTCCTCGTGCTGCACGGCTTCGGCAGCAACAAGGATTCGCCCATGGTGCGCAGCGTTACGCGCATGTTCACTTCACTCGGCTATGTCGCGCTGCGCTTCGACATGCGCGGCTGCGGCGAGAGCGAAGGCGAACGCGGGCGCGTCATCTGCCTCGAGCAGGTCGCCGACACGAGAAGCGCCTTCGACTTCCTCGCCGCGACCGATTACGCCGATCCGAAGCGCATCGCGGTGTTCGGCCACAGCTTCGGCGCCGCGGTCGCGGTCTACGCGGCCGGCAGCGACCCGCGCATCGCGGCGTGCATCTCCTCGGGGGGGTGGGGCCACGGCGAGAAGAAGTTCCGCAAGCAGCACGCTTCGCCCGAGGCGTGGCGGCGCTTCAGCGCGATGCTGGAGGAAGGCCGGCGTCGCGCCGCGCGCGGCGAGCGCATGATGGTGCCACGCTACGACATCGTGCCGATCCGCCCCGGGCTGCGCGGCAACCTCGCCGCCGGCTCGATCCTGGAATTTCCCTTCGAGGTGGTCGAGAGCATGTACGCCTTCACGGCCAACGCGGTCGTCGGCAGCATCGCGCCTCGCCCGCTCCTCCTCCTGCATCCCGCCAACGACAGCGTGACGCCGACCGAGCAGTCGATCGACCTCTTCGCCCACGCCGGCCAGCCCACCGATCTGCATCTGTTCGCCGACGTCGACCACTTCCTCTTCAGCGACGACAACCCGATGGTGCAAGCGGTGGTGCGCGACTGGCTCAAGCGCTATTTCCCCGCATGAAGCGATGACGATTTCGGTCGAGCGGCTCGAGCGTTGGGTCGCAGCCATCTTCCGCGCCGAAGGGCTCTGCGAAGAGCACGCCGGGACCGTAGCGAAGGTGCTGGTCTTTGCCAACCTGCGGGGAATGGATACGCACGGCGTGCTGCGGGTGCCCTCCTACGTGCGGTTCATCCGGGTGGGCGACCTCAATCCGCGTCCGGCGATGGTGGCGCGCAACGAAACGGCCGCGTGCGTGCTGCTCGAGGCAGACCGCGCCGCAGGACCGGTTGCCATGCAAAAGGCCATGGAGCTGGCGACGGACAGGGCGCGGCAGGCGGGAGCCGGCGTCTGCCTCGTTCGCGCCACCACGCACACGGGTGCGCTCGGCTACTACACGCACATGGCGGCGGAGCGCGGCATGGCGGCGATCGCTTTTTCGTCGTCCACGGCGAACATGGCCTACCACGGGGCGCGGGCGGCGGGCGTTTCCACCGCCCCGCTCGCGCTGGCGGTTCCCGGCGAGCACGGGCCGATCGCGCTCGACATGGCTTCGAGCATCGTCTCCATGGGAAAGCTCAGGCAGGCCAAGCGGAGCGGGACCCCGCTGGAAGAAGGCCAGGCGCTCGACAAGGACGGCAATCCGACGCTCGACGCCGAAGCGGCCGCGATCCTGCTGCCGCTCGGCGGCGCAAAGGGCTCGGGGCTCTCGCTCCTGATCGAGTGCATGACGAGCCTCATCGCGGGCAACCCGCTTCTCGCCGAGGCGCTCGAGCGGACCGCGCTTGGCGCGCGCCATCGCCAGAACGGGGCCGTGATCGCGCTCGACCTCGGCCGCTTCGTCGATCCGCAGGAGTTCCGCCGCCAGGCTGGACGACTCGCCCGCGCAATCAAGGCCTTGCCGCCGCAGCCGGGAATGGAGATCCTCATCCCTGGCGAGCGCGGCGCGCGAACCGCCGAGCAGCGCCGCCGCGCCGGCATTCCGGTTCCCGACGCGGTGCTCGAGGAACTGCGCAACCTGATGGAGGAGCCTGCATGAAGCTTGTCAACTTTTCCCTCGGCAACGGCGCGCCGCGCGCCGGGCTGCTTGCGGACGGCCAGGTCTTCGAAGCGCCGCGCCCCACCGTTCAGGAGCTACTAGCGGATCTGAGCTCGCTCCGAACAACGGGAAAAGGAATTCCGGTGAGCGAGGTGACGCTGCACGCACCGCTGCTTTATCCCGGAGCCATCTATTGCGCGGGCGCGAACTACGCCGACCACGTCGCCGAGATGGCGCGCGCGCAGAATCTGCCGCCGCCGCAGGATCCGCGCACGCTCGGGCTGAAGCCCTGGTTCTTCATGAAGCCCGCGCGCGCCTGCGTGGTCGGGCCGCGCTCCCGGGTGGCGCGGCCGCGCGGCTCGCAGAAGCTCGACTGGGAAGCCGAGCTGGTTGCCGTGATCGGCAAATCGGCGCGCAACGTTCCGCTCGAGAAAGCGCTCGATTACGTGGCGGGCTACACCATCGCGGACGACCTCTCGGCGCGCGATCTGTCGCGGCGCAATGCCCTGCCGCCGGGCAACCCGTTCCACTTCGACTGGACCGCGCACAAGGGCTTCGAGGGCAGCTGCCCCCTCGGGCCGTGCATCACGCCTGCCGCGGAGGTCCCGGACCCGCAGCGCCTCGCGATCCGGCTCTGGGTGAACGGCGCACTCAAGCAGGACTCGAACACCCGCCAGATGATCTTTTCCACCGCCGAGCAGGTCGCGCACCTGTCCAGCCTGGCGACGCTGCACCCCGGCGACCTCGTGCTCACCGGCACCCCCGCCGGCGTCGGCGCCGGGCGCAACGAATTCCTCCAGCCCGGCGACCGGGTCGAGATCGAGATCGAGGGACTCGGGCGCCTCGAGCACTGGATCGACGACGAGCGGTAAAGCGTCACCGCGTTTTCCGAGCGGCGCGCCTAGAATCGGCGGCACAAGAACTCGGGGACAACCCATGGCGACAAAGAAGGTGCTGATCGTCCTGGCGGTGGCAGTCGCGCTCGGCCAGGCGGCTTTCGCGAAGCACGATCGGGACGACGACGACGAGCGCCATCCGGGCAAGGGCTGGGCGAAGGGCTGGGACCATAAGGGCGGGCCGCACGAATCCGGCCCCTACACCCGATTCGAGAACAGCGCCGAGCGCTATGTCTACGAATTCCGCGACGCGAGCTGCCGCTACAAATACGAGTACAACTACCGCAGCGGCCGCGCCAAGGTCGAACAGAGGGGCGACTGCAGCGGCATCGCCTCCCCGCAGCGTGTGGTGCAGGGCCGCGAGCCGCTGCCGCGCGCGATCCCGCCGGAGCCGCAGTCGCGCGAGATCGAGTGCAACCGGGAGGTCATCGGCACAGTGCTTGGAGGCGCGGTCGGCGCCGTGGTGGGATCGAAGATCGGCAAGGGCGACGAGCGTGTCGTCACCACCGTGGGCGGCGCGGTCATCGGTGCGGTGGTGGGCGGAGCGGTCGGCAAGTCGATGGACGACGCCGACCAGGCCTGCGCCGCCCAGGCGATGGAATACGCGAGCTTCAAGCAGTCGGTGAGGTGGCACAACCCGCAGCGCGGCGCCAACTACACGATGACGCCCGTCGGGCTCGTGCCCGCCGCCGGAAGAGGCGTCGAGTGCCGCCGCTACAGCATCCTCACCGAGCACGGCAGCATGAAGGAAGCGACCCAGGGAACGGCGTGCCGCCAGCGCGACGGATCCTGGAGGCTTTCAAGCTGACGTAGCGCCATGCTCTAATCCTCGCAATCGGGCCCGCCCCGGTTTCGAGGAGAGAGGTGGATGCTTCGCGCACTGCTTGGCTGCGCCGCAGTTCTTTGGGTCCTGTCCGGGGCGGCGCAGCCCTACCCGAGCAAGCCCGTGCGGATCGTGGTCCCGGCGAGCCCGGGCGGCGCGAGCGACCTGGTGGCGCGCCTCGTCGCCGCACAGCTCTCCGAAACGCTGGGCCAGCCCTTCATCGTCGAGAACCGGGTCACCTCGGGCGGGATCGTCGGCACCCAGCAGGTCGCGGAATCGCCGCCCGACGGCCATACGCTTCTCGCCACCTTCGACACCTTCGCGAGCAACGCGCTGCTCTTCAAGAACCTGAAGTGGGACCCGATCCGCGATTTCGCGCCGGTGATGCAGCTCTGCCGCTATCCGCAGGTGCTGCTGGTGCATCCGAGCCTCGGCGTGCACAACGTCAAGGATTTCGTGGCGCTCGCCAAGCAGCGCGGCGCGCAGCTCAACTACGCCTCCGCCGGCCCGGCGTCCTCCAGCCGACTCGCCTACGAGCTGTTCAAGGACGTGGCCGGCATCGACACCGTTCCGGTCCACTACAAGGGCGGCGGGCCCGCGCTGCAGGACCTGCTCTCGGGCCAGGTGCAGGTGATGCTGATCCAGGGCGGCGGCCCGATCCCGCAATACGTGAAAAGCGGCAAGCTGGTCGCGCTCGGCATCAGCTCGCTTTCGCCGTCGAAGTTCTACCCCGGGCTGCCAACGATCGCCGACACCTACGCGGGCTTCGCGACCGAGTCGTGGGTAGCGATGCTGGCGCCGGCGGCAACGCCGAAGCCGGCCATCGAGCGCCTGCATGGCGCGCTCGCGAAGATGTTCGCCGAACCGGCGATGCGCGAGCGCTTCGAGGCTCAGGGCTGCGACATCGTCGCCGGCACGCCCGAGGACCTCGGACGCGTGCTGCGGGAAGACCAGGCAAAATGGGCGCGCCTCGTGCGCGCGAAAAACATCACCGTCGAATGACAAACCGCTATCCCGACCTCCACGACCACCTCGAAGCGCTCAAGCGCGCCGGCCTGCTGATCACGGTCGAGCGCCCCATCAACAAGGACACCGAGCTGCATCCGCTGGTGCGCTGGCAGTTCCGCGGCGGCATCGAGGAGCGCGAGCGCAAGGCGTTCCTGTTCACCAACGTAGTCGACTCGAAGGGCAAGCGCTACGACATCCCGGTGGTGGTGGGGGCGCTTGCCGCGAGCCGCGAGATCTACCGCATGGGCATGGGCTGCGCGCTCGACCAGATCAACCAGACCTGGAGCCGCGCCATCGCCAACCCGATCGCGCCCAACGTGGTGAAACAAGCACCCTGCCACGATCTGGTTTTTCAGGGAAAAACCCTTGACGGTAACGGACTGGAAAGCCTTCCGATTCCGATCTCCACTCCGGGCTGGGACATCGCGCCGTTCACCACGCTCTCGCAGTACATCACGCGCGACCCCGACAGCGGCGTGCAGAACATGGGCATCTACCGCGGCCAGGTGAAGGCGCCGCGCCGCCTGGGCATGAACCCGTCGCTCGAGCTGCGTCCCGGCATCTATACGCACTGGGAAAAGATGAACAAGCGGCGCCAGAAGCTGCCGGCGGCGGTCGTGCTCGGCGCACCGCCGTGCGTCGCCTTTACCTCGGCGCAGAAGGTGCCCGAGTCACTCGACGAGCTGCACGTCGCCGGGGCGCTGGTCGGCATGCCGATCAACGTGGTCAAGGCGAAGACGGTCGACCTGCTGGTGCCGGCGGAGGCCGAGATCGTGGTCGAAGGGCTGATCGACACCGAGTTCCTCGAGCCCGAGGCGCCCTTCGGCGAGTCGCACGGCCACGTCAACCTGCAGGAATACAACGCCTTCATGGAGGTCACCGCGATCACGCGGCGGCGCGACGCGATCCTCACGTCGATCATCTCGCAGGTCACGCCGAGCGAATCGAGCCTCATCAAGCGCGTCGCGCTCGAGCCGCTGTTCACGGATTTCCTCCGCAACACGCTCGCGATCCGCGGGGTCAAGCGCGTGTCGATGCACGAGCCGCTCACGAACCTCCGCAAGGTCGTTGCTGTGGTGGTTGAAAAAGGCACTTCCAGTACGGAGGTGTGGCGCGCGCTCTATGGCGCGATCTCCTGGAACCGGGCCACCGGCAAGTACGTCATCGCGATCAACGACGACATCGATCCGGACAACGCCGACCAGCTCCTCTGGGCGATGTCCTACCGCGCGAACCCGGCGCTCGACCTGCAGATCGTGCCGCATCGCGACCAGGGTCACGGCCCGCGCTCGAGGCGCAACAACGGCGAGGACGCCTCGGTGCTGATCGACGCCACGATGAAGGAGGACTTCCCCCCGATCTCGCTGCCGAAGCGCGAGTACATGGAGCGCGCCAAGGCAATCTGGGAGGAGCTCGGCCTGCCCCCGCTCAAGCCCCAGGCGCCGTGGTACGGCACCAGCCTCGGCGAATGGTCCGACGAGCTCGAGCAGGCGGCGCAGCTCGCCGTCGCCGGCGACTACTTCAAGACGGGCGAGGCGCTGGTGCAGCGCCGCCGCAGCGACCTGCCGATGAACACTGAGGTGCGCGAGCTCGGCCGGAAGAACGAAGGCGACGAGTAGAAGCTAAAGCAGGTCCTTCCATTTCGCGCGGGTTTTCTCCTGCAGCTCCTTGCTCGCCTCGGCCACCGGCGGAAACTCGTGGAGGTGGTCCCACGGGCGGCAGGCGTCGATCACCGCCTTGGAGCTGAACGGCGCATCGTAGCGGTAGGCGACGAACATCGGGTCGTTCTTGGAGCCCATGCCGCGCTGGATGATGTCGATGTCGATCGCCGGATCGGTGCGCGTGGCGACCGCCCACATCACTTCCTGCAGGCTCGCCGGATCGATGTCCTCGTCGACGACCACCGAATAGCGCGACATGTAGGCGCCGACCCCGCACTGGCTGAGAATATGGCCGGCCTGGCGCGCATGGCCGGCGTAGCGCTGCTTGATCGCGACGACGTTGAACATGCGCGCGCCGCCGATCTCGTGCGCCCACACCGCCTGCACGTCGGGCACGCCAGCGGCGACGAGCGCGTCCAGCAGCAGCGCCGAGCGCATCACCGCCTTCGAGTACGAGTAGTCGTTGGGCGGCTTGGCTGGCGGAGAACCCACCAGGATCGGGTTATTTCGAAAATAGATTCTTTCCACGGTGACGACGGGCGCCTTCCCCGCCTTGCCCGGGTAGTAGCCGTGGAACTCGCCGAACGGCCCTTCGGTGCGCTCGTCGTCGGGCTCGACGTGTCCCTCGAGCACGATCTCGGAAGCCGCGGGGAACGGCAGCCCCGTCTTCTCTCCCTTGAGCACTGCGACGGGCTGTCCCAGGATTGCGCCGATGTAGTCGTACTCGCACATCCCGAACGGCACCTCGATGCCCGAGATCAGGTAGGCGAGCGGATCGGCGCCGCACACGATCACGACCGGGAAGCGCTTGCCGGCGGCCTTGTGCTTCTCGTAGTGGATGCGGCCGTGCTTGCCCGGCACCATGTCGAGTGCGACGTGGTTCCGGTCGATCACCTGCACGCGGTAGGTACCGACGTTGATCCAGTCCGAATCGAGATCGCGCGTCACCACCGAGCAGCCGGTCCCGATGTAGCGCCCGCCGTCGAGCTCGTGCCACAGCGGCGATGGGAATGAGAGCACGTCGACGTCCGTCTGGATGTTCTCCAGCGCGGCGCCGCTCTTGACTTCCACAGCGTTGAAGCCCTTCGCCGCCGCCTGCCATTGCGCCGGCTTACCTCTTAGTTTCTCCACCAAACCCCGATGGCTACGCTCCACTCCGAGTCTTAAAATTGAAGAGAGCCGCGCAGGACTGCTCGTGCTGCAGGTGAGCACGCGATAGCCCTTGGGGTAGCCCTTGATCTCGTCGAAGAGCAGCGCGGGCGGCGCGTCCTTCTTGACGTTGAGCTCGCTGATGGCGCCGAGCTCGAGGTTCCAGTCCGCACCCTTGACGTCCCTCACTTCGCCGAGCTTCTGCGCTTCGGCGAGCCACAGCCGCAGGTCCAGCGGGTTCACTGAACCTTGAATCCGGTGGCTTGGATGACCTGCGTCCATCGCGCGACCTCTTCGGACAGGAATTTCTCTTCGTTCGGATCGGAGAACGGCTCGGCGCCGGCCTTCTCCAGGTCCTGCAGGAAAGCGGGCTCCGAGCGCACCTTGCGCGTCGCCTCGCGCAACGCCTGCACCGCCTCGCGCGGCGTGTCGTCCGGAGCGAACACGGCGTTGAAAACCTGGACCTTCATGTCCGGAATACCCGCTTCGATCGAAGTCGGGATATCCGGCGCCGCCTTCAGCCGCTTGTCGCTGTTCACGCCCAGGATGCGGGCCTTGCCGGCGCGATGCTGCGCCAGCACCGCCGAGGTCAGAATCGGAGTGATGATGGGTACATGGCCGGCGATCAGGTCCTGCATCGCGGGAGCGCCGCCTTTGTACGGCACATGCTGAATCTCCAGGCGCCCGCCCTGCAGCTTGAACAGCTCCCCCGTCAGGTTGGTGATGGTGCCCGAACCCGCCGAACCGTACGAATACTTGCCCGGATTCGCCTTGACCAGACTGACCAGTTCCTTCAGCGACTGCGCCGGCACGCCGGGATTCACGATGATGCACGTTGGGTTCATGCTCACCATGCCGATGAGCGCAAAGTCCTTGAGGGCGTCGTACTGCGGGTTCGTCGACGCGCGCGGATTGATGATCTGGGTCGTGGTGCTACCCAAAAGCAGCGTATAGCCATCCCCGCGCGCGCGCGCCACTTCGGCTGCGCCGATCGCCCCACCCGCGCCCGGCTTGTTCTCGACCACGATCGTGCCGCCGCCGAGGTGCGGTGCCGCGTATTTGGCCCATAGCCGGGCCATGATGTCCACGTCACCGCCGGGCGCGAAGGGCGCCACCAGGCGAATGGGCCGGTCTGGAAATTTGCCTTGGGCGCTAACGGGCAGGATGTGGATTCCCGCAAGGGAAACCCCGAACCCAAGGAAAGTGCGCTTTTTCATGCAGGCCATTATAGAAGCGCCGCGTTTAACCCTTTTGGCGGGCGGCGCGCGTTTAAAGCCGGGGAGCGAAACAACAACGGAGGACCGTCATGCCCGCCTTGCGCCTTTTCATCTTGAGTCTGCTTTGCATCGTCGTCCTGCCGGTCGGCGCCACCACGCCCAAGGCGACCCTAAAGCCCTTCGCCAGCGAAGCCGAGCTGAAGGCGCTGCTTCTGAGCTGGGCCGATCGGTATCAGGCGAGGCGCGCCGAGCAAATGACCGGCGCGCTCCAGTCCGCGCCCGCCGCCGCTCCGGCGGCCAAGGCCGCGGAAAGCACCGCCGACTCGATCACCAATGTGCAGCACGCCGGGGTCGACGAAGGCGGCATCGTCAAGCTCCATGGCGAGCATCTCGTGATCCTGCGGCGCGGCCGGCTCTTCACCGTCGAGGCCGGCAGCCTCAGGCCCGTGTCGGCGGTGGACGCGTTCGGTCCCGACATCGATCCGCGCGGCGCGTGGTACGACGAAATGCTGATCTGGCAGGACACCGTCGCGGTGATCGGCTACAGCTACGCCCGGGGCGGCACCGAGGTCGCGCTGTTCGATCTGTCACGGGCGGGCGAGCTCCGTTACCGCTCGACCCATCACCTGCGCTCGAACGACTATTACTCTTCGCGCAACTACGCGAGCCGGCTCATCGGCAGCAAGCTCGTCTTCTACACGCCGCTCTATCTCCATCCCGGCCGCGGCGATCCCTTCGCGCAGTTTCCCGCAGCGCGCAGGTGGCCCGAGGAATTCAAGCGTATCGCGCCGGCGTCGCGCATCTATCGCGCCGACGAGGCGCTGGACCCGTCGCAGGGTGTCGCACTGCACAGCGTGTCGGTCTGCGACCTCGCGCAGCGCGATCTCGCCTGCGAGAGTACCGCGGTGCTCGGGCCGGCGGGACGCGTGTTCTATGTCTCGCCAGGCTCGGTGTTCGTGTGGGCGGCGAATTCGTCGCTCTTCCGCATCCCGCTCGACGGCGGCGCGCCGAGCGCCCTACGGGTGAGCGGCACGCCGATCGACCAGTTCTCCTTCCTCGAAGGCGGCGACGGCTACCTGAACGTGCTGGTGCGCTCGAACGGGCGCGGGGACGGGATGTTTTCTTCAGAGTTTCATTCAGGTCAGTTGGCCCTGCTGCGTGTGCCTCTGACGAGCTTCTCCGACGGCCGCGACAGCGCGCCGCGCAGCGGTTACCGCGGCCTCCCGGGCGTGGCGGGCCACGCGCTGCAAAACCGCTTCGTCGGCGAATATCTCCTCTACGGCGCCGGGGCGGGCTGGAGGCGGCCGCAACACGTCGACGATCCGCGCGCCTATGCAGTGCGCTACGCCCGGCAGGAGATGGCGCACGAGATCGCGCTCGAGCACGGCGTGGACCGCATCGAAGCGCTGGGCGACGACGCGGTGCTCGTCGGAAGCGACGGGCGCGACCTGCACTTCACCAGCGTGCGCCTGGGGCACGTGCCCTCGGCCGCCGGGCGCTACGTGCGCGCGAACGCCAGCCAGGGCGAGACTCGCAGCCACGGGTTCTTCTACAACGCCGCGGACGGGCTGCTCGGCCTCCCGATCGTCGGCCCCGGCAAATCGGCCGTGCGCCAGCTTCGCCGCGAGTCCGCTTCCGTGCTCTTCCTGTCGAACCAGCAATTGAAGCTGACCGAGGTCGGCGCGCTCGACTCGCGCCCGGGCGGCAGCAACGACGGCTGCCGCGCTTCGTGCGTCGACTGGTACGGCAACTCGCGGCCGCTCTTCCTCAGGGGCCGCGTCCTCGCGCTGATGGGCTACGAGCTCGTCGAAGGCGAGCTCCGCGCCGGCCGCATCCAGGAGCTGCGCCGGGTCGACTTCACGCCCGCGCTGGCCTTCCTGCGGCATTGAAACTAACATCGCCGCCAGGAGGCGGCGGTGATGCGTGCTTTTGGTTTCATAGTCCTGGCTGTCCTTTCGGCGGGCAGTGTTTCGGCGCAGTCCTATCCCAGCCGCCCGGTGCGCATGCTGGTCGGGTTCCCGCCGGGCGGCGGTACCGACATCACGGCGCGGGTCCTCGCGCCGAAGCTCTCGGAGTTTCTGGGACAGCAGTTCGTGGTCGAAAACCGCCCCGGCGCCGCGACCAACATCGCCACCGACCTGGTGGCAAAGGCGGCGCCGGACGGCTACACGCTGCTCTTCACCACCACCGCGCTCGCGATCAACATGTCGCTCTACAAGAGCCTGCCGTTCGACGCGCTGCGCGACTTCGCGCCGGTGTCTGTGTTCGCCGAGAGCCCGAATCTGCTCGTCGCGCACCACAGCGCCGGCGCAAGCGTGGCCGAGCTCCTGGCGCAGGCGCGCGCTAAGCCGGGCGCACTCAACTATTCTTCCGCGGGGTCAGGCACCACCCAGCATCTCGCGGGCGAAGTATTCAAGGTGAGGACCGGCACCCAGATCGTGCACATTCCCTACAAGGGCACGGCGGCTTCGCTCACCGCGGTCGTCGCCGGCGAGGTGCAGTTCAGCTTCGCCAACGTCCCCGCCATCCTCGGCCACGTGAAGAGCGGGCGCCTGCGCGCCCTCGCCGTCGCCGGCCCGCACCGCTCCGACCTCATGCCCGACGTACCGACGCTGAAGGAGGCCGGCGTCGAGGGCGTCGAGGTCCCGGTGTGGTATGCGCTCCTTGCGCCCGCGGCGACGCCCAGGGAAGTGGTGGCGGCGCTGGGCAACGCCACGGCGCGCGCCGCGCGCGCGCCGGATACGAAACAGCGGCTGGTCGAGCAAGGCGCCGACCCCGTCGGCAACACGCCCGACCAATTCGGCAAGCTCCTGCGCGCAGAGGTCGCGAAGTACGCCGAAGTGGTGCGCATCTCGGGAGCAAAGCCAGAATGAAGCGCCTGATCGCGAGCGCCGCGTTTACTTGTTCTCTCTTCGCGCATGCCCAGCAGTTTCCCACGCACCCGGTGCGCATCGTGGTGCCCTGGCCGCCGAGCGGCAACGTGGACATCACGGCGCGCACGGTCGCGCCAGCGCTCGGAGAAGCGCTGGGACATCAGGTCATCGTCGACAACCGCGCCGGCGCCGCCGGAACGATCGGCAGCGCGGCGGTAGCGAAGTCGCCCGCGGACGGCTACACCCTGCTCCTCGGCTCGACGGGCACCATCACCGCCGGGCCGGCGGTGTTCAAGACCCTGCCGTACGATCCGGTCAAGGAGTTGGTCGCCGTCGGCGGCATCCAGTCCGTGCCACTCATTCTGACTGCAGCGCCAAAGACGCCTGTTTCCACCTATGCGGAATTCGTTTCGCTTGCAAACTCCAGGCAAGGGCAGCTGTCCGTCGCCTCCGCAGGAAGCGGGTCCTCGAATCATTTGGCGATCGAGCTGCTCATGCGCATGGCGGATCTCAAGCTGCTGCACGTCCCCTACAAGGGGAGCGGTCCGGCGATCACCGACCTGCTCGGCAGCCAGGTCGAGAGCATGATGGACCAGCTTACGGCGTCGATCGGCCACATCCGCGAAGGCCGCATCAAGCCGCTCGCGATCACCTCCCGCACGCGCTCGCCACTCCTGCCGAACGTGCCGACGCTCGACGAGCTCGGTGTAAAGGGTTACGAGGCGAGCACCTTTACCGGCCTGTTCGCGCCGGCCGGGACGCCCCGCGCGGTCCTCGACAAGCTTTATTTTTCCTTGAGGAAGGCGCTTGCGAACGACACGGTCCGGGAGCGCTACCGCGGCATGGGGGTCGAGATCATCGACTCGAGCCAGGCCGAGTTCGCCGCGTTCGTGCGCGCCGACTACGAGAAGTGGCGCCGCGTCGCGCGCGCAGGCAACATCGTCGTCGAGTGAGCGTCTAGTTTCTCTGCAGCCAGGCCGCGGCCGCTTCCTCGGAGCTGAAGCTCCTGACGTTGAGCCCTCGAGCGCGCGCGATGCGCACCACGTACTGCTGCGCCAGCTGGCTTTCGAAGCTGTCCGCGACGGTGGCAATGCGGTGCGCCGGGCGCGAGGCGACGGTCTCCAGGAATTCGGCCAGGCCGTACTTCTGCACACGGTAGATCGGCCGCGACGAATGGACCGAGAGCAGCACCCGATCCACCTCGCTCCTCCGGGCTTCGGCGGCCACCGCCTGCAGGAACCTGCGTGTCTCCTCGGCGGTTTGCCTGCCGTACACATCTGCGCGCAGGTAGTTTTCGACGTGCTCGACCGTGAACCACATCGAAGCGCCGTCCCTGGCCGGGAACGGCCAGCCGTCGACCAGGCCTTGCATTGATTCTTTCGACTCGGCCACGCGCCGAAAGTCTACTCGCGCGCCCGTGTACTGAATTCGTTTCCGGGAATCCTTGTAGGCGAAACCGCGACACGCGGCGCTAGCCGAGAATCTCTCGAAGCACCGGCCTGAGGTAGCCCAGGAAAACCTCGGGGTTCTCGCTCATCGGAAAGTGCCCGAGGCCCTTCATGACGGTGAGCTTCGCGCCGCGGACGCGGTCGACGATCGCCTGAGTGTCCCGGGGTGACGCGGAGTAGTCGTATTCGCCGGTAAGCAGGTAGAGCGGGCACACCGAGGTGTCGATCTCGCCGATGCGCCCGCGCACGTCGCCCTCGACCTGGTAGAAGTGCAGGTCCCCGGTGAACACGCCGGGCCCGCCCTGCATGTAGTGCCAGACGGTCTCCCAGACCTCGGCCCGCGGGCTGAGCGGAGACATCAGTCCGTACGCCACCGCCCCGCAGGCCCGGCCGCCGTGCACCTCGGGATGATCGAGCCACGCCGGGTCGTAGTAGCGCTCGACGAAAGCGCCCGACTGGAGGCCGATCAGGGCGCGTAATTCGCGCGCGTGCCGAAGCGCCAGGTCGAGCACGATGCGGCCGCCGATCGAGCAGCCCATGACGACCGGCCGCTCGAGGCCGAGCGCGCGTGCCACGCTCATGATCATGCCGGTGTAGCGCGCTGTGCTCAGGCGATAGTCCTCGTTTTCCCAGCCCGCGGGAGGCGAGGACTTGCCGTGCCAGGGCATGTCGAACGCGATCACCCGGTAGCCGCGCGTGATCTCGGCGTCGTTCAGCACCGCCCGGTACTGCCGGCCGTCGGAGCCCGCGGTATGCAGGCAGAGCAGCGGAATGCCCTCGCCCGCCTCCTCGAAGTACACGCGGTGCTCGCGGCCCTCGAGGTCGACCCTCGCATAGCGGCCCAGGATGGGCTCGATCGTCATCGCTTTTTCCGGGGAGAAGCGAGAACCAGCTTCAGGTAGAGCAGGTGCGACATCAGCACGCGCTGGTCGCCCTCGAAAGCGACCTCGCCGCGACGCAGGAGCGCGAAAAGGTCGTGCCAGCCCGGCGGCGGCGGATCGCGCCAGAATTTCTCCCATTGCTCCGCGCCGGCGCGGATGGCGAAACGCCAGGGGCGCATGACGAACGGGCCGCGCTCCACTTTCTCGATGCGGCCCGCCGCCACGGTAACGAGATACTGAGTCTCGCCCACTTCGAGCATGAACGTCTCGTTCATGTGCCGTCCCCAGCGCACGATCGCCGGGTCGGCATTCACGCGTTCGGCAATGCTTTCGATCATGTCTCTACGGCCACGCCGCGGCGTGGGTCCCGAGCGGCACCGGCGGCCGGCTCCAGTGTGGCGGCGTATGCGAAAGCCGCACAACCGGCCGCAAATACCGGATTGTGCCGGCAGGGGTCTCCATCTCGGCCATCAGCGCCTGCAGCTCCTGGTCTGGCAGCTCGGCCGGTACTTCGTCGAGAGTATTTTGGGGAAGGATGCCGCGGTCGGCGATCCATTGACCTACGCGCGCGAGCGCCACGCGCACGAGCCAGCTGCCGCCTTCGCGCGCACGCCGCTCGAGCGCCACCGTGGCGCCGAAGGCCATCAGGTAGCCGCTCACGTAATCGATCGCCGACACCGGAAGGTATTGCGGCCTGCCGTCCCTGGCCGAGAGCGCCGCCATGCCGCTCACCGACTGCACGATGCTGTCGAAGCCGCGCCGCGCTCGCCAAGGCCCGGTGGTGTCCCATGCCGAGAGCGATACGCAGACGATGCCGGGACGCAGCGCGGCGAGCGCCTCCGCCGAGAAGCCGCGCGCCGCGAGCGTCCCGGGTCGATACGATTGCGAGAAGACGTCGCTCTCCGCGACCAGGCGCTCGAGCTTCGCACGGTCGTCCCCGGACCTGAGATCGAGCCGCGCCGAGAGCTTGCCGATGCCGGTATCGACGTCCATCGGGCCCGAATCGGCCAGATGGGCGGCGCTGATCTTCAGCACGTCGGCGCCGTGCTCGGCGAGGCTGCGCGCGCACGTGGGGCCCGCGAGCACGCGCGTGAGGTCGAGCACGCGGATTCCTTCGAGGGGCCGCGCGCCTTTCGAGACTCTTTGCGGCGGCGCGTCTGCGACCCGCACGATCTCGATGAGCGGCCGTGCCGCCACCGCTTGCGCCTGCGCATGCCGCTGCCACTCGGCGGCGCTGCGCACGAATCCGGCGCAGCCCCCGGCGGCGTGGATGGCGTCTTCGAGCGGCTCGCCGTACCAGGCGGCGCTCTTCTTTTCCGCTTCTTGCCGGTTTGCCTCCGCCTGCAACACCTCGAGGGCGGCGTTGCGGTGGTTCGGGAAATTGCAGTGGATGCTGATCCAGCCGTCGCGTACCGGAAAAAAGCCGCTCAAGGGATCCCACTGCGGCGGCGGCGGCCGGCCGCCGATGCGCAGGTAGCGCGCACTGCGCAGCGAGGCCGCCGCGGCGCGCAGATCGACCGCGACCCGTTGGCGCGGCAGCCCCCGCAACTCGCCGAATCGCGCGGCCGCCAGCCCGAGCGCCGCGAGCGCCGCCGCGCCGGCCGTACCCACGCGGTAGCGCGTTCGCACGACCGGATCCGCGCCGCTGATCTCCGGCAGATCGGATGCATCCACTCCGGCGGCGGCGAGGATTTCGCGCAACGCGGCGAGCGGCATCGCTAGCCTTTCAGCACCAGGCGTGCGTCGACCGCGACCACGCCGTCGGCCTTGACGGTCAGGGGATTGATTTCGGCTTCGGCCACCGGACGCCCCGGGAGGACGGCGAGCCGCGAGAAGTCCGACACCGCCTGCGCCAGAGCCTTGACGTCCCCGCGCGGCAGGTTGCGATAGCCGCGGATCGCCGCCAGCCCCTTCACCCGTTCGATCATGCGCTCGGCCCCTTCTACGCTCACGGGCGCGAGCGCGAGCGAGAAATCGCGGTAGAGCTCGGCCAGCGTCCCGCCGGCGCCGACGAGGATCAGCGGTCCGACCACCGCGTCGTCGCGGTAGCCGACGATCGCCTCGGCGCGGCCGTGCTCCATTTTCTGCACCAGGACGGCCTGCTTGCCCCAGGCTCCAACCACCTTCAGAAATTCACTTGGGGTAGAGACATCGAGAGCAACGCCGCCGACCTCGGTCTTGTGCTCGGCATCGAGCACCTTGACCGCGACCGGATAGGGAATCGAATGCGGATACCCCGGGGCACGAGCGATCGCGCGCGGTGCCACCGGGATGCCCAGCGCCTCCACGAGCTCGAACGCGTCCTGCGGTAAAGGTGGGGCGGGCAGTTGAGGCGGATTGCGCGGCGAGGCCCAGGCGAAATAGGCCGCGAACGCATCGGCACAGGCTTCGGGCGTACGAAACGCGGCGATGCCCTGCTGCGCGAGGAGGGAAAGCGAACGCTCGGCGTGGGGCGTAAGAAAGACCGCCAGCGGCTTTGCGCGCTGCTTCGCCGACGCCGCGAGAATCGGCTCGATCGCCAGCCCGGGATGGAATTGTGCGGAGGAGCCCACCGTGGCGAGGACCGCGTCGCACTGGGCCGACTCGAGCAGCTTCTCCAGCGTCTCCTGGTAGACACGAGGCGTCGCCGCCATCGTCAGGTCGTGGATGGGCGCATCCGGGCGCGGCCCCACGGCCTCGATTCCCGCGAGACCCAGCCGGTCGACCACCGTGGCCGCGCCCCCGCCGGTGGTGGTCACCACTGCGACGCGTCCGGGCCGGGGGAGGCTCGGCGGCCGGCGCCCCTGCAGCAGGGGCGCGACCTCGATCAGCGTCTCGAGCAGATCGACCCGCACGATGCCGCAGTCGCGGAAGTAGGCGTCGACGGCGGCGTCGGCTCCGGCGAGCGCGCCGGTGTGCGAGCGCGCGAGCGCCTGCCCCAGCGCCGAGCGCCCGAGCTTGTAGGCGACGATGGGCTTGCCGGCAGCGTGCGCCCTGCGCGCCGCGCGCGCGAGCCGGTCCGGATCGCGGATCGTCTCGAGAAAGAGAAGGACCACGCGGGTATCGGGATCCTCGACCAGGAGCTCCGTCAGCTCGCCGACGCCGAGATCGCACTCGTTGCCTACCGACACCAGCTTGGCGAAGCCCAGGCCGCGGGCGGCACCGCGCGAGAGCACGGTGCCGAGCATGGTGCCGCTTTGCGAGACGATGCTCGTGCTTCCCGCCGGCAGCGACTCCATCTCGAGAATGGCGTTGACCGTCAGGGCAAGGCCGCGGCGCAGGTCCACCACGCCCATGCTGTTCGGGCCGAGCAGGCGCACCCCTAGCGCTCTTGCCGTTGCAACGAGTTTCTTCTGTCTTTCAAAACCGGCGGCGCCGGCATCGGCGAATCCGTCGCTGTAAATGCTCGCCACCGGTACACCCTTGCGGCCGCAATCCTCGAGCGCGCGCTCGACGTCCTCGACCATGATGAAGGCATGGTCGACCTGGACCGGCGCGTCGGCGAGCGTCGGGTACGCCGCCTCGCCGAGCACCTCTTTGCGGCCGGGATTGATCGGCACGATGCGCCCGGCATAGCCGTGCTTGCGCAGATAGCGCTGCGGGCGCGCGGTGTTCTTGGCCGGATCGCCGGAGGCGCCGATGAGCGCCACCGCGCGCGGCCGGAACAGCGCTTCGCCGAGGTTCATCGCCCCTCGAGCGCCCACAGGCGAGCGAGCTCCTCCTTCGCCCGGTCCGCGCCGATCACCGGCGCGGCGAGCTCGAGGTACTTGTCGTCGAGCTGGGCATCGGACAGCGGCGCGTCGGGATCGCCGATACGCGTCGGCTGCAGGTGCTCTTCGCGCCGCCCGCGCGCGCGGATCGCTACCCGCGCCGCGCGCTGCGCCGGGAACGCGGCGTCGAGCTGCGGATCGAGCGACACCTGGATGCGCTGCATGAGGGCGCGCGTCGCCGGATGCTCGATCCTGTCCTTTTCGAACGCGGCAAGGCGCACGCTGCCATGCGTCAGTCCCGTGGCGACGACGTACTTCAGCGAGAAGCGCGCCTCGGCCGGCGTCGCGGGATTCTCGTAATGTGCGACTTCGAGGCCGGCGCGATACGTGGCCACTTCCACGGCTTCAATTTCGGCAGCCCTGATGTTCAACTTCCTCTGTAAAGCCATTGCGCCGTCGATCGCCGCAAAGGTATGGCCGCAGCACGCGTGGTTCTTGAACGTCATGCGCGTGATGTGGAAATCCTCGCCGAGGGTCGCAAACGCCCTGCTCCAGTCGGGATCGCCGCCCATGGCGCGGCCGTAGCCCGCCTCGCCCTCCATGACGTCGAGCGACCCCGTGACGCCTTCGCGCGCGGCAAGCGCGGCAAGCACCCCGGCTTCGGCGGCGTGGCCCGCGTGCAGCGGCTTCGACATCGAGTCCATGCGGAAGGCCTGCTGCAGGCCGGCCGAAAAGGTGGCCACCGTCGCAAGGGCGTGCGCGAACCGCTCCGCGTCAAGGCCGAGCGCCTCCGCGGCGGCGGCGGCGGCTCCGAAGCAGCCGATCGTGCCGGTATTGTGCCAGTAGCGGTAGTGCGCCCGCCCCATCGCCGCGCCGATGCGGGTGGAAATTTCGTAGCCGACCACGATGGCGCGCAGGAGGTTCCGGCCGCTTGCCAACGCCGAGGCCGCGGCGATGGTCGAAGCCCCAGGGTGATAGATGCCGTCGCGGAAGATGTCGTCAAGTTCCGCGGTATGCGCCGCGGTCGCGTTGATGAGCGCGGCGGCGCGCACGGTGGCCGGCCTGCCGAGCGCGAGGCGCGCCTCGCCCCGGTCGAGCTCCCCGGCGAGCGCTTTTTCCAGCAGCGTCGCGGGCGGCAGCACCGCGCCGGGATAGAGCGCGGCGTGCCAGTCGATCACCGCGCGCCGGGCGTGATGCACGACCTCGGAGGCCATCGGCTGCTTGCGGAACCGGGCCGCCCAGGCTGCGCAACGCTCTACGACGTACATTGCGGCAAATCTAACACGGGCCTCGCCTGGCGCAGGCGCACAATCGACGGGCGGAGGTGCGCCATGCAGCCGAGCAAGAAGGACAAACCGAGCGGCGTGTGCAGCGTCTGCCAGGCCGCGTTCAACAAGCACGAAGCCCTCAACCATCGCTGCGACAAGGTGCTCGCGGGCCGGCGCTGCGCCGGCGTGGTGAAGAGCGCCGTCAATACGCTCTGGGACGAGTGCGAGTCCTGCCACGCCACCGGCAAGGTCGGGCCGCTGCCCTGCCGCGAGTGCGCCGGCTTCGGCTGGAAGCTCTACGCGTAGGGCACGACGAAGGCGTCGGAGCGCTCGAGGAAGCTCTCGACCAGCGCGGCCATGCGCTCGGGCTGGTCGACCTCGATGCTGTGCGCCGCGTCCCACACGTAGACCAGGAAGGCGCGCGCCAGCCGGCTCTTGAGCTGCCGCATGGTCTCGGCGGCGATGATGCGGTCCTCCGTGCCGTGCAGGATGAGCGTAATTGCCCGTATGCGATCCAGCGACTGTAAAAGCTCGGGGTCTTTTCCGTTCTCAGCCCCGTAGTGCGCCAGCATGGCCCGGTTCTGCGCGTCGATGTCCTCCGACTTCTTCTCGTAGGCGATCTTCTCGGGATGAGCGAAGAGCGCCTTGTAGAACGCGTGCGGGTTCTTGCGCAGCGCCGGGTCGATGGCCTGGAGTCCCCCGGGGCATTCGAGCACCAGGTGATCGACGAGCAGCGGCCGCTCGGCCGCGAGCCAGAGCGCGACCGCGCCGCCGAACGAGCAGCCCATCACGTCGCACGCCGTTCCGACGTTCTTCTCGATGTACTCGCCGACCAGGCGCGCGAGGCCCTGCCGCGAGCTCACGTCCGCCTCGGTCGCGGTGCCGTCGAAGCCGGGAAAGGTCGGCACGTGCAGCGTGCGCGTCTGCGCCAGGCGCTCGAGCGCCCTGGTCCAGCGCACGCCGCCGGCGGGATGCAGATAGACGAGCGCCCGCCCGCTGCCGCGCGTCTCGACCCTCACAGATCCCTCACGTGCGGAAGCACGCGGTCGCGGAAGAGCTCCATGCCGCGCCGGACCACCGCGTCGGGCAGGTCGCCGACCTTCATCGTGAAGTTGAAGATGCCGTTGCCGAGCTCGGCGTGGAGGCGCCGGATCTGCTGCACCACGCTCTCCGGACTGCCGCACAAGACCATGCCCCCAGCGATCTGCTCCTCCAGCGTAGCGGCCTCGCGCCTGGCGAGCCGGTTCTGCATGCGCCCGCGGTTGGCCTCGTCCTGGTAGTAGCGCGTCTTCTGCAGCACCAGGCGCCCGGCGGTGCGCATGCCGCCCATCAGCACGCCGTCGAAATACTTGCGCGCCTCCCCGAGCGCGGCCTTGGCTTGGTCGTCGGTTTCGGCGATGACGGTGTGCATGCCGATCAGGATGTGGTCGGGCGTCGGCTCCCAGCCGCTCGCGCGCGCGGCCTCGCGGTAGACCTGGATGCATTCCCTGGCGAGCGCCAGGTCGGAGATGAGCACCATCCCCATGGTGGCACGCATCTCGCCCGCGAAGCGCGCCGACTCGAGGCTGCTCGCCGAGATCACGAGCGGCGGGTGGGGTTTCTGCAGCGGGCGCGGCCAGATCGACACCTGGCGGAACTGGAAATGCTCGCCCTCCCAGCCGAACGGCTCGGGCTCGGTCCACGCCTTGAGGATCAGCGCGATGGCCTCGCGCTGGCGCGACCACGACGCGTCGGGCGGAATGTTGTAGGCGATGTACTCGTGCGGAATGCCGCGCATCAGCCCGGCGACCAGGCGTCCGCCGCTCATGCAGTCGAGCATCGCGTATTCCTCGGCCACGCGCACCGGGTTGTTGAGCGGCACGAGGTTGCCCATCATCGCGATGCGGATCTTCTTCGTCGGATACACCAGCGCGCCGCCGATCAGGTTGCAGTTCGCCATCAACCCGTAGGGGCTGAAGTGGTGCTCGTTGCAGCCGACCCAGTCGAAGCCGCAGCGCTCGGCGTACACCATAGTGTCGACGTAGTCCCGGTACAGCTCGTGCGCGCGTGCCGGATCGAACATCCGGTTCGGCGTCGGCCACTCCGGCGTGACTTCCTTCACGCCGGTGAACGGCATTAAATGGAAAAAGCAGAATTTCAAGGCAGGCTCTTGCGAAGGGCCGCGCGTATTATAGGGAGCGCTGAAGCCTCAAAACACCGATAAAGGGGGGAACAAATGGCACAGCAAAACGTCATGCAGAACCCGTACGGCGCGCCGCGCGCCCTGGTCGGCGACCGCGCCGAGGAATTCCAGCCGGTCAAGCTGTTCGCCGTTTCAGGACGCATCGGCCGCGCGCGCTACATCGTCTACAGCATACTGGTCTCGTTCGTGCTGGTACTGCCCGCCATGGCCCTGATGGCGTTGTCCCCAGGGCTCGGGTTGGCCGTCCTGGCGGTCGCCTACATCGCCACGTTCGTCATGTCGATCATGCTGACCATCCAGCGCAGCCATGATTTCAATACGAGCGGCTGGCTGTCACTGCTCGTGTTCGTCCCGTTCGCGAATCTGATCTTCTGGTTCATGCCCGGGACCGACGGCCCCAACCGCTTCGGCGCCAAGACGCCGCCCAATTCGACCGGGGTCATGGTCGCGCTGTGGATCGTGCCGGTGGTCTTCGTGCTCGGCATCGTGGCCGCGATCGCGCTGCCCGCGTATCAGGACTACGTCAAGCGCGCGGCAACGGTGCAGACGCGCTAGCTCACACCTTTCGTTTCCGCCAGTCCTCGAGCGTGCGGCGGGCCCGGTTCAGCTCCGGGTCCATCGCGCGCTCGTGGCTTTCGCGCTTCGCGGTGAGTTCGATCACGTAGCCGTTCGGGTCGCGGAAGTAGATCGAGTCGATGAAGCCGTGGTCCGAGATGCCGCGCGTCTCGACGCCCGCGCGCTTGCCCTTCTCGAACATGGCGAGCAGGTCCGCGTGCTTCACCTCGAGCGCGATGTGCAGGTCGTAGTCGTGCTGCGCCTTGAACTCGAACGGCATGTCGGGCGCCTCGAAGAACGCGAGGCACGAGCCGTCGTCCATGCGGTAGAAGGTGTGCAGGGTGTCGGTGCGCCGGCCGCTCTTCGACTCCTTGATCCAGAGCGTGTGCGAGAGCGGCAGGCCGAGGAAGTCCTCGTAGAACCTGCGCGTCTCCTCGGAGTCGCGGCAGCGGTAGGCGTTGTGGTGCAGGCCCTTGATCACAGCGACACGAACTGCT